>JABNAD010000005.1_pt1 | contig 174565 bp, 170 predicted proteins | sample 7240381 | NCBI WGS metagenome assembly JABNAD01 (sample SAMN11332834, study PRJNA596920) | anaerobic digester metagenome | biome: digested sludge; isolation source: digested sewage sludge-derived enrichment culture grown on H2/CO2 | place: Germany: Goettingen | reverse complement strand
ATGACGATCATCGATTTCCACCGAATCCATTATTTTGATCACTTCCTGCCAAAGCTATGACGAATATCAATTTCTTCCGAATCCATTATTTGATCGCTTCCTGCCAAAGCTATGACGATCATCGATTTCTGCCAGATTCATTATTTCTATGCTTTCTTCATTATTTAATTAATCAAGCGAAATCAACGTAGGATTCAACAACAACACACAGTGCTGCTCCAGCAATGACACCACCTAGAAACCATGGCATGCCCGATCACCTCCTTCCACCCTTTTATTCCGTTTTTATCGTCAGTACCGTCAGTATCGACAATTTCCTGACGACACTGACGCGACTGACGATGTTTTTGGGACAAACTACTGCTGCTTACAACAATCCCACGGCTTCCTGCTTATCCTCTCTACTGGTATTGATATAGTAGCTGGCAGTGGTCTGAATATTGGCATGTCCGGCTAATTTTGCCACGGTGGTCAGATCAACACCTTTCTTCAATAGTCGTGTGCAAAAAGTATGCCTGAATTTATGGGGGAAAATGGTCATGTTTAAGCTCTTTCCCAATTTTTTCAATACCTTATTGACGGTATCGGTATCCATCTTGCCTGATCGCTGCGTGACAAGCAATTGACAACTTTTGGCGTAGGGACTTTCTTTGCGATCATTTTCCAGATATTCCTTAATGATTTCAGCTACTTCAGGTTTTAATGGGACTTCCCGATATTTACCGCCCTTACCAACGACTTTAATGCTCATCGTCAGCAGATCCAAGTCCTGAATCTTTAAATTGACCAATTCACCTACCCTCAGACCAGCATAGAGGAGAATATAGACCAGGGTTTTATCACGAAGGGCAACTTGTTCCTGATTCTCCAGATGAAACAGCAACCGTTCCACCTCATCTTCTGAAAAGACAACCACCTCCGCTTCACTGCCATTAGCTACTTTAATTTTATCCCGTTTGGGATGCACCACCATTTCCTGACAATATCCGGCTGCCATCAGAAAATGATTGAAGCTATGGAGACTGTTTACTTTTTTATTAATGGTATTGATCCGATAGTTGGCTTCCTGCAAGTGTTTGCGATAACTGGTGATACTCAGTCTGGTGAGCTTGCCATCAAAGGGCAACTTCTTTTCTTTTAACCACTGGATGAAGCCCTGAATATCACCGGTGTAGCTGGCAATAGTAGCAGATCCCTTGCCGTCTTCGATCAGGTGGTTCTCAAAAGCGGTTTGAATGGCAGCAATGGTTTCGTCGATGACAATTGGTGCTGCTGTTGGTTTTTCATCGGTTGTTTTTAATTGATCGTTTGGGATATTGCTATTTTCTGTTGCTGATAGTTCCGATGATGCTGATGACTTATCTGGTTCCTGTAGTTGTTCCGGTTCCAATGTCTTTTCAATTTCTAATGGCGCAATGACTGGATCAATTTCTTTGACTGACGCCTCCGGTTCATCATCAGAATCAATTGTTAGGGCTTTTTTAGACTTGCTTTGTTTGGTTTCTCGTCTTGGGAATTCAATTTTTTCAATGGTCATGGTCATTTTGAACACCTGCTTTCATTGGAATTATTTTTTGCCTGTTTTAATTCATTCACTTCTGATACTTCTAAAATTCCATCACCAATAGCATAGGGGTCATCCATCTGCTGGTAGACCAGATCTCCATGACACCTGAGCCATTTAAAGCTGTCGGTCACAGTGCCACCCATGAAGTCAGGACTGTTTCGATAGTAGTTGGGATCCATGGTGAGCTGATCACTGGTCTTGTCAAAGAGAATATCCATACCATCCACATAGGGTGATCCATTAGTTTTCAGGACAACCCGGACAATGGCACACTGCTTCCGGTCATCATTGATGCTGATTCCCATGATCCATTGGTGGTCGTTGGTTCCTGGTTCCTGTCTTTCCAGGGCATTTTTTAATTGGGTGATGATTGTTTCTGTTTTCTGATCCATGCTGATTTCCTCCAAAAAAGTATTAAAGACCATTGACTGCTTAAGCCAATGGTCTTCACAATTATAATATGTATTTAAGATGGGGGTTTGATTCAGGGAACCGATGATTGTGGGGAAATCTGGAACGGTTTTCTGGGGAATCGATGATGATCACATTAGTTTGATCCGTTTTTCCCGACAGTCCCGACAATGGTGACAACTGACATTGCGATTCTGACACCGAAACCATTGGCATCATCCTCCGGATTGGATGGCACTGACCATCATATCGACTGGCACCCTCGTCCGGATTGGGTGGCTCTGTCATCAGATCGACTGGCACTGGAGTCCGGAACGATCACAACTACCGGAACTGATCTGTCGCGACTGTCGGCACTGACGGCATTTTGGGGACAAAAAAGATGGACTGGTTGGAGAATTCAAATTCTTCAGTGAATTTAGATGATCGGAAACTGGCGCAACTGATTGGAAACAGACAAAAGCGGCAAACCAGGCCACCAGCCAAATCTTTTCCAGACAGATTCCTCCAGATTTTCCTGCCACTTCAAAAAATTAAAAAAGACGACCCGAGTCCCGAAGAACCCGAATCGTCTCTCTGTTTATTTCTCTGTTTCTCAACCGCACCTCAATAAGTTAAGTTGAATAAGTTAAGTGACAGGCACCGTTTGTCTCTTTTTTTACTCATTTTGAATCAAAAAAAGATCTATCTTTTAATTTCTGGTGGCATAGATTTTATAATTTTGAATTTCGAGTCCTTTGTCTTTTATGAGGTAGTCAAACTGATTTTTTTGACTTTTTCACTGGTCCCGAACCGTCCCCTTGTGTTCTGCCAAAAAAGACGACCCGAGTCCCGAAGAACCCGAATCGTCTCTATTCTCTGTTTCTAAACTATCCAGCTCAATAAGTTAAGTTGAATAAGTTAAGTGACAGGCACCGTTTGTCTATAAGTTAAGTTGAATAAGTTAAGTGACAGGCACCGTTTGTCTCTGTTTGTCTTTGTTTGTCTTTGTTTTTTGTTATTTTGTAATAGTAACAGCTGAAGTATTTACATTCACACCATTTAAGGTTTTAATAGTTCCGCTAACAACATTTACTTTAGTTGCATTCGGAATTAATACTGGGTTAGTTCCTAATGTAATTGTAACTGTTTTCTTATCTCCAGATACAGCGACATTTGAGTCATTAGTAGCGTCATTAAATACGCCACCCAAGTCTAATGCAAATTTAAGATTAGCATCACATGCACCAGTTGTTACTGTAGTACTATCGATAGCCGTGTTGAAGTTGATGATTACAGTATCGCCAGCATCAACGCCATTATTGTCAGCATCGAAGTACAATGCAGAAGCAATCGTAGGTTCTACAGAAGCATTTGTTTCAGTTGCAAACGAGAACTGCTGATCTGCTGTAAATGTTGTTCCAGCTGAACTTGCAGTTGCTTCATCAACAATTACTGAATATGTTGTACCGGGTGCTAAGAAAGATTTTGGTGTTAATGTTGCAGTCTTACCACTATTTGATGTTGCAATTGTGAAGTCTACATAGGCTGCATTTGTTTCATCATACAGTGCAATTTCTCCAGCACCATTTGGTGCTGCTGTTACAGCAGTTAATGTAGCACTTGGTGTCTCATTAAAGTTAATAGTAAATGTACTGTTAACTGCGACGCCAGTGGTACCATCAGCTGGTGTTACTGAATCGATTGCCAGTTTTGCTACAGAAGCTGTTCTAGTTGTAAATGATGTTTCTACTGCTGTTGCAATTGTATTTGATAACGTATCTTTTACATTTTGAACAACAACTTTATATTGTGTGTTATATTCCAAGCTATCAGTTGGATTAATACTTACATAAGCTTTGTTTCCAATCAGTCTGCTCGAAATTTCAGTTGAAATTTCTGTTCCATCGGAAACTTTAATCAGCTTAACCGTTGTATTATCAATACTATTCGTATCTACTGTTGCATTAGCAGAAGCATCAATTCGAACAGCAATTGGATCTGAAACAGAAATTCCTGATTCTAAGTTCGAGAATGAAGCTGATGCTGTTGTTAGGTCAACAACAGTAGCACCACTTACGGACATTGATGGAAGATCTTCAGTTAACTGTGTTGGTGCTGCTGGTCCAGCAGGTGCCGCCTGTTGTGTAAAGAAGAAGGTACCATCTGCCAATTCAACACCTAGAATATCATTAGCTGATGAACCGGTGATTCCAGAACCTATTGAAATTTCACCAACGCCAGATCCATCTCCAGCATTGATGTCAGCATTTGTTGCACCTCGATTAGCGGCCATAGCCGTACCAGTTGCAACTTTTGTGAATGCTAGTGTTCCGTTGGTTGTGAATTCAAATGTGTATGTAGCCGCCAACTTGTTTGCAGCTAAATCTTGCACTGAACCAGTTTCTGATGGGTAAATTTTGACACGATATGCATAATCATTAGCAATTATCGCATTAGGAATTGTAATATAGGTTTTGCTTTTCGCATTGTCATTTGTAACAGTTGCGTTTACATTACCATAGGCTACCTGAGCCCAAGTTCCAGTAGCAGTTTTTCGTTCCACTACAACATTACCGTCAATGTTAGCATCCGGAACGTTGTCAGCTTTAATCATACTTCCAGTATTGTCAAGTAATTCACTAAATAAGATGTATACATCTTTTGATGAATCACAATTTACTGTGCCAGTAGCTAAGTCAGTTGCAGTTGCATAACTTGTTCCAATTAATGCTTTTTCTACTGTTGGTGCAGTTGTGTCATTGTCAATTGTACTGAATGAAAGCTCATAACAAGCTGCCATTCGGTTTACATTTGCACCAATATCACAGATTGCTTTTGCTGTTGTTGAAGACCCTGTTGGATTTCCAGATTTACCAGCAAGTTTAATTGTATATGTTGCATTTCTTGAAAGAAGATTTGCAGGGATCGTTACATACACAGTTTTCTTGTCTGATGATCTCGAAACAGTTGGAGCCGTACCAACAGCATTTCCTGTAGCGGCGTCAATTATAATGACACTTTCCCCAGCACCAAATATTTTCCCAGTTCCTGCTGTCGGATCAGTATCTGCTGCATTGGAGTTTGCACCGTCATTATCTACAGTACCTACTTTTTCATCATAAGTGAAACCTACTTTAATCTCTTTTGTATTATCGATATCAGTAACACCATTAACAATATCTACTGGATTCTGAGATCCAACTTTCATTGTTACGTTCTGTACAGTTGGTGCCTGAACGTCATATGTAGTAAATGATGCAGTATAATTAGATGTACCTGCTAGATTCAAGCCATATACATCTTTAATACCAACAGTTGCACCAGTTACTGCTGCATTTTTGACTGTTAACTTATAAGCAGTCTTTGATTTTAAGTCAGAATCAGGTGTAAAGCTGGCGGCTCTGTATGCTGAATCATATGTTACTGTTCCAGCAACACTACCAACTACATCACCATATTCATCTAATTCTTCTAGTACCACTGTATCAATGTTTACAGTTGATGCATCAATATCCTGTGTTTGATTAAATGTTACATAGAATTTAGCACCATTGTTAATAGTAGAAGAACCGTCTAACGAACCTGGAGCTAAGTTTGGCCAAATCGTAGTTGCGCTATTTAAATCAGTATTTCTATCAGCCTGTTTAATCGACGGAGTTACCTGTGTTACGCCAACTGTGAAGTTGATTTCTTCTTTAACAACGTTGGTATTCAGGACTGCTTTCGCACCTTCGATAACCAGTTGATATTTATTACCCGTAGTTAAACCATTTGCTTCTGAAATTTCTACTTTAAATTCATCTGTTGTAGCTCCAGGAGCAAGAACTGTAACTGCTTTTTGAACACGTGTTGTTCCACTTACATCATACAATTTTACAGTTGATGAATTAAATGTTGCTGGATCAATTGCTTTATTAAGTTTTAGAACAAACTGATCAGCACTTTGTGCATCGGCAGCAGCGACATTTGATGTCCCGCCTCTTTGGTTCATATTGTTACCACCAGCATCCTGTACGAAATCAACATAACCAGCTGTACCGGTTGTAAAAGAATATTCTTTATCACTACCTAATGAATTTGTTGCGTTTGCCTGAGTGATGCCACTCATAACAACAAGTTTATAAGAAGTAGAGTCAATCAAGTTAGCTGTAGGATATACTGTTACAGTCATATTATCAGAAGAAACAACTGGTGTATCAATTGCTACCAGCGCACTACCTTTGTATAATTTAATTGTGTTTTTAGTAACAGTAGTAGGATCAACTTCTTTTGAGAATGTGATTACAAAACCTTTGTCTTTATCAGATACAATACCGGTTGCGTTAGCTAAACCTACTGTATTTGAATTAGCATCGATTGCTGTAACACTATCAATTGCTAAGACTTTAACCAAACCATCAATCGCATCGTTAATAGCCGCGGTTGCTGCATCAACTTCTTCCTGAGTATTATCAGCGGTTACAACATTAGCTAAAGCTTCTTCAAGAACTGCCCAGCTATCTGCTGTGTAATCTGATTCTGTTAAAGCATTGGCTGCTGCTACTGCTTCATTATAAGCTGTTAAGTCAGAACCTTCTTTAACAATCTTAACTTCTAAAGCTTCTAATCGTAAGAATTCACCAACAGTACCTAACTGTTCGCCATCTTTGTACCATGATCCATCAGCTGGCATGTCGCCTTTGTTCTGGATATGGCCACGGTATTCAACTGAATAGCCAACTGCTGGGTTACCAGCATCGTCAACCAGTTTGATTTCAACTGATTCAATCTGTAAGCTTTCGCCCTGTGTTCCGGCTAAAGCACCGTCTTCCACTGGAGCCATCCAACCTTTGTTCTGTACGTGAACTCGGTATTGAATGTGTAAGCCTGCTGGAACTTCGTTTGTTAACTTGATCCAGAATGCTTCCAATCTTAAGCTTTCGCCTACGGTTCCTAATTGATCAGGTCCTTGAATCCAGGAGCCATCCAATGGGAAGTCGCCTTTGTTTTGTACGTGTCCACGGTACTCAACGCCAACATCTGATGTTTCAGCTGTTTTTGCACTGAATAATCCTAAAAACGAATCCCAGGCTGATGTTTCTTCATTAGCCGCGAATACGCTTGAGGAGAATACCATGGATAGCATTAACAATGTTGTTAAAATGCTAACTGTAATCTTCTTCATACTTTGTTTCCTCCGTTGTTAAAATTTGGGTTTTTTTATCCGGAAGTCCCAGCAATAGCTCATCGCTAATCGCCTGGAAATTCCAGAGCTTAATCTTGCTCCTTATTGTTGTTCCTGGTTTACAGTCAAAACTGTCCCTCTTTCCTCCTTCCTAATTTTTAGCTATGCGAACCATCCTAGCCTTGAAAAAAGCTGGTTCGCCAATACAGTGAAACGGTAAACCGAGAAAGAGCGTTCTTGTATGATTCTACACCTTCTTACGATGTTTTGCAATAAATATCGATGTTTTTTTGAATAAAATTCGTGATTTTTACATTACAAAACCGAAACAATGATGGGTTTAGCTCACATCTTTGACACAATCTAATAGTTTAGAAAAACAATGTGTCCATCACTTTCAATTTTTGACCAAACCGACTGCCAAACTTTAAATCAAGGGTTCGTTTCTCAAGAATAACAGCGATCAGCTCCTTTCCGGTTTCAAACTTCAATAAATAAACGTTTTTTGACTCTACGACTGGTTAACGCCCGGGATGGGGGTTTTATTGCACCGGATTTCAGTTTTTTTATTTTTTTCTGCGTTGCCAAAATGAGCCCGCATCTGTGACGATTAACCGCTTCTATTATATAATTAGTGAAACTTCTCATGACATGGGGACATTTCGCCTGTCATCCCGCTGGGCTGACAGGCGTAACGTCCCCAAATCACACCCTACTCACTCGTTGGCGGCTCGCCTATCGGATCGTTTTCGCTTAATGGTGTCTGCTCCTCGCTTAATGGCGTTTTTTCTTCGCTTAGCGGTGTTTTCTCGTCATCCACTGCTTCCGGGGTTTTTTCCGGTGGGGTGACAACCGGTTCGGTAGTAGGTTGGGGTTCCGGGCTAGTAACCACCGGGGTTTCCGTATTTTCGACCACAACTGGATCAGCAGAATTGGTCACCTTGCCTGCGCCGTTGGTGTCCACATCGGTTTCGGTGGTAGCCGGTGGGGTAATCGCCGGGGTTTCCACCACTGGGGTGGTGACTTCCTTGGTCTCTTTTTCCGGTTCATCGACAACAATCACCTTGGTGAGATCAACTTCCTTTTCCTTGGATACAGTCAGTAAATCGGCCAGGGACATGCCTGCCAGACTTTCCATGGTCAGGGTACTGTCAGCGGCGATTAATTCCTTCATCACATTGAGCTTGCCGGTTGTGACATTGTACTGTTCGGCCTCAGTGACGGCCTGGCTATCCGGGGTGACGGTTTGCCGAACCACCGTGGCACTGATGTTTTCGGCAGTGGCCGAGTCTTTAATCACCTGATTGAGGGTGACGGCCAGATCATCGGCTTTGGCGGTATTCTGGTTTTCGACGGTGATCATCACCACACTTTTGGTTTCATCCAGATAGCCGTTTTTAATCATGGCAGTGATGATAACCCCCACCGAGTCTTCCAGATTGGACTGGTTGAGGTTTTCTTCATCAAGCAACTCCTGGACATCCTGATCAAAGGCTTTAACCGACAAAATCTGTTTGTGTTTGTTGGTGACGATCTCGACGCTCTGATTTGCGTCCAGGGCGATGATGCTCTCAGGCGATTGAAACTCGCCAAACCAGGTGGTGATACAGACGATCATGACCAGCGCACCGGCCATTGCCATCGAGAAGGGTTTGAAATAGCGCTGGCTTTTGCTCTGAGCTTTTGCCGGGGCCAGGGTTTGCCGGGTGATATAGTCATGCTCGGTCATTTTGACGACCGGGATGGCCGCCAGTTTATCAAAATCCAGGCCGGGCGCCTGGCTGATGCTGCGAGAAAGGGAGGCTTCAATATTCAGTTTTTGGTGGGTGCTCATCTTAACACCTCCTGTTCGATGAGATATTTTTTAAGCTTCTTCAGTCCCCGATGATATTTAGAGAGGACGGTTGAAAGCTTCATATCCAGATTTTGGGCGATTTCCCGGTGGGTAAAGCCGGAAATGGCATGTAATAAAATAATTTCGGTTTCTTCGCTGCTGAGTATTTTCAGGGCGGTCTGAATCACCAGGCGGTCTTCCTGATCACTGACATAGGAAAAATTCAGGTCATTTTCCAGATCGGTCATTTCAACGCTGTCGTTTTTCTGTTTGCTGCGGATTTTGCTGATTGAAAGATTCCGGGCGATGGTAAACACCCAGGCCATCGGTTTACCCATGGGCTGATAGAGATGGGCAGCGGCTCGAATCTTTAAGTAGGTGTCCTGAACCACATCGAGGGTATCGTCATGATTTTTTAAGGTTGACAATACAAAGGCGTAGACGGTGCGTTCCGTCAGACGGTATAACTCTTCAAAGGCCGCCATATCATCATTGGCAATCCGGGTGAAGATGGCTTCATCGATATTCAGTTTTTGTTTTTCTGTACTGACGGTGTCGTTTAATACCATCATGGAAAGAAAAAGCTTCATCAGGATAACCCCCAACATTATAGTAACGTTTTAAGCTAACGTTTTATTGCATGGAATTTTAACTTTTTTTCGGCGCACAAGGAGGAAGTCATCCCCTATGCTTATACATACTGCCTATTATCGTTGATACATCGGAAAAAGGCAAGGTGTGGCAGATTATGTGCCAGGATTTTTTTGATTGATCGGTTCTCTTCTTTATATTATAGCATAGGTCGGGTAGAAATTTATAATTTTATGGTTAATTAAGGTTGGGCACAAGGGAGCGCATAAGCTACGGCGATTCCCGGATGTGACAATGGGACATTTCTTATTTTACATTTACAGCGGCTCCCGGTCATGACAATGGGACATTTCGTACGTCATCCCTATCGGGCTGACATCCGTAACGTCCCCTTTTCACGCCCTACCAGCTGGTGGGTGAATTTTTATCTCCGGGGGGTTAAGGTTTATAGGTGACTTTTTTATAATGACATGATAGAATGTATCTATTATGGGAATATAAGTATTAATACATTTTCTTATGCACACGATATCAGTATTACACATATGATGTCTTAGGGATAATTTTTTATGAAGGAGTTTTAAAATGGAGAAGAAATTAAGCTACACTGTCGATGAGCTCATTGATTTACACGTCTTGCAGCAGTTTCAGGATAGTTTTGCCAAGGCTTTGGGGATGGCCAGTATTTCTGTTGATAATGTCAAGGGGTCGATTACCGAGCCCAGTAACTTTACCGATTTTTGTATGAAATACACCCGGGGCTCTGCCGAAGGCAATAAACGCTGTCTTTCCTGTGATGTCAATGGTGGTAAAAAAGCGGGTACCACTGGCAAACCGGCGGTTTACTCCTGTCATGCCGGACTGGTGGATTTTGCGGCGCCAATTGTCGTGGATGGGGTGCAGATCGGGGCCATTCTTGGTGGACAGGTGCTTGATGCCCCACCGGATGAAGACAAATTTAGAAAGATCGCCCGGGAAATCGGGGTCGATGAGGATGAATATATTGCCGCCCTAAGAAAAATTACGATTGTCCCCCGGGATAAGATCAATGCGGCAGCTGATATGCTGTATGTTTTTGCCAACTCCATTTCCAAAATGGGCCATCACAACCGTTTGCTGGTGCATGAAACCGAAAACTTCCAGCATATTTCGGAAAATATGTTTGAAAATATCCGATCAGTTACCGACGTGGTCAATAATTTCTCGGTTCAGATTGAAGCCTTGATAAAAACCTCTGACGAACTGCTGGAATCTTCAACCATTTCTAAAAATAAGGTTAAAGAAACCGACTCGATTCTTAAGTTTATCCGGGATGTGGCGACTCAGACCAACCTATTAGGCCTTAACGCCGCCATTGAAGCCACTCGGGCCGGGGAATTTGGCCGGGGCTTTAATGTGGTTGCCGATGAGGTTCGTAAACTGGCGGTGATGAGTGTGGATTCGGCCAAGAAGATCGAAAGCATTCTGGATAGCATTGTGGTCAGCATGAATTCAGTGGAATCGCAAGCGGCCAAATCCTATAAAATCATCGGCGAGCATCAAGCCGCCATGGTTGAGATCAACGAAAAACTATCGATGCTCAATGAAATCTCCGACAAACTTAAGATTGAGATTAATAATTTAAAGAACAGCCTTTACTAAAGCCAAAAGACCACTCGTGCGAGTGGTCTTTTTTGTGCTCGTATGACATGGGGACGTTTCGGACGTCATCCCTACGGCGTGGCTCGGGCATGACAATGGGACATTTCGCCTGTCATCCCGCTGGGCTGACAGGCGTAACGTCCCCTTTTCACGCCCTATCACAGGCGTAACGTCCCCAAGTCAGGCCCTATCAGTTGATCAGATTGAGGCCGAAATGGGTACGCAGATCAGCAATGGCCCGACGGTGGAGTTTGACCAGGCTGTTGGCACTGACCCCCAGGGCAGCGGCGATTTCCCGGAAGCTGCGGTTTTTGCCATAGTGTTCTTCAATAATCCAGCGCTGCCGTTCCCTTAAGCAGGGCAGATACTGCCGTAAGGCCAAGAGGTCTTGCGCCCGTACATAGTCACCTTCAATATCGGCGGGATCGGGCAGAAACTCCAGCAGTGAAATATTTTCGTCATCGCCGGGTGAAAAATCCAGGGAGGTGCAATTTTTATGGCTTTTGGCCACATTGACAAAATAATAGAACAACTCTTTTTTGAGATAGCCGGAAAAGGGCACGCCCCGGTCTTCATTATAGGTTTCTACGGCATTGAACAGAACGATGGCGGCTTCGCTGAGGTAGTCGTCAACCGCATCTGCTTCGTACACATAACGCCTGATCATTGAGAGCATCAAGGGTTTAAAGCCCTCAATTAAAGCCAACTGGCACTGGGTATCCCGCTGCCGGGCGCCCTTTACCAAACGAATCATTTCATTATTTTTCATCTTGTCACCTCTTTCAATTATACAGAACATCAGTTCTTTTCTTATTATACATGAATCGGTTTGTTATTTCAATGGTTTTTGCGAACAAATGTTTTTTTTATGGGCATGGGGCCGTTTTTTACTGCAATGCTCGGGCATGACATGGGGACGCATGACATGGGGACGTTTCGTTTGTCATCGTTGCAGCGTGGCTCGGGCATGACATGGGGACATTTCGTACGTCATCCCTATCGGGCTGACATCCGTAACGTCCCCAAGTCATACCCTATCATAGGCGTAACGTCCCCTCGACTCGCCCCATCAAACGTCCCCTTTTCATATCCTATTAATTGGGGGCGGGGTTTCCCCCGCCTTTTGCTACACGGTCATTTCAAAGTCCTGGGTGGTGGTGCTGATCAGTTTACCGCTGACCTTTTTTACCAGGGCAATATTATCTGGGGCAAACACATTTCGGGTCAGAATCTGGTCCATTGCTGCATTGATTTCTGCAGGCGTCACCGCCGGATCAGCATCTGCAACAGAAATGGTTGCGTTTTTGCCATCGGCACGGGCAAAAACCATGGTTGCTTTAATATCGGCCATATTTTACCTCCTTTCTTCATATTATATGGGGGTTACACCCCAGGAATCAGTAGGGTGGTTTCGATTTTGAGTACTTCTTCCATGGTGGGAACCTGCAAGCTGGCAAGTGCCTCAGCCACAGCGTAAATATCATCATCAACGGCGGTTTCTTTGAGGTTGGAATAAGTTTTTGACTTAATCACTTCTTTCCCGTCGACCACCCCATGGTTCGAACGAACCTGGAGCTTATTGCTGATAAAATCAGTAGTTACTGGCATTTTGTGTACCTCCTTTCATCGGTTATACTTATAAATGGAATGAACTGGAAAAAGGTGCCATCTTTTTTTTAGTATTTGGATAAGGGACATTTTGTTTGTCATCGCTACAGCGTGGCTCGGTCATGACATGGGGACATTTCGTACGTCATCCCGATCGGGTTGGCATCCGTAACGTCCCCAAGTCATACCCTATAAATGCTGGTTAAATTTCCAGATGGCAAAAACCCTCATCTTCGTAAATGATCACGCCAAGCCCGGCGGCGATGGCAGCGGCGGCCAAAGCATGAACTGAGAGCCCCGGGGCATAGCAGTCAGCAGCATCGCCAAAGAGATGCCGGGAATGGGGAATCCCCCCGACTTCTTCATTGCGAACCGGGCAGCGTACCCCGGAGGTGATGATAATCGGGTTTTCCAGCATCATCCGGACGGCTTCCAGCTGGCCGACCAGGTCTGGGTTCATTTCCGCCGGGAAGCCATCACAATAACGGCCTTCACAGCAGCATTTAAACTCCTGACGGTTAAAATGGGGGGTTAATTGTTCGTTGTTGATACACATAGATATTCTCCTATTCGTTTTAATTTTTTGAGACATGGTGACGTTTACTTGTCACATTTGCAGCGTGGCCCGGGCATGACATGGGGACATTTCGCCTTTCATCCCGCTGGGCTGACATCCGTAACGTCCCCAAGTCATACCCTATCACAGGCGTAACGTATCCTTTTCTCATCCTACCAGTCCCCCAGTCACACCCTACTCATTCTTTTTCAGACAACTGGGCCAGAACTTTTTTGAGACTGGCGGGAATCGGAAAACCCAGGGCCGCCAGGTTTTCGGTGATGCTGATGCCTTCATTGGCCAGATAGAAAAAAATCATCGCTGTGCGCAGGGTCGCACCACCGCCGAGCAGGTTCTGATCTAACAGGTGACCCATGGCGACAATGACAATAATCATCATTTTTTTGAGAATTCCATTAAAACCAATTTGGCTGGATACCTGCCGCCGGGTTGCTGCCAGGGCCAGACCGGTTAAATAGTCAATCAGGATAAAGCCCAGCAGGGTATACAAATACCCGTCAAAGCCGCCTAAAAGAAAACCAAGCACCGACCCGATCACCCCACACACCGTGGGCAGGGATTCTAGAATTGTTTTCATTGCATCGCTTGTCCTCCTTTCTTTAAATAGTGGCCACTTGCAAAACTACCGTGAGCTTTGCGCCCAGTTTCGCACGAAACAATTTCTACACTGTACGACGTACAGGCTATCGCCTGTTCGTCTACACGTTACGAAATTGTTTGTGGAAACTGCTCCCAAAGCAATCATCGTTCGAATTTTTCATTTGGTAATTACCAAATAGTGGTACACTCCTTAAATGGCAGTTTCTAGGAAAAAATGACATAAAAAAACCATCCTGTGAAGGATGGTTCGGCATGGGGACGTCTAACTTATCGCATTTACAGCGCGCGGCCCGGGTATGACAATGGGGACATTTCGTACGTCATCCCTGATGCGTGGCTCGGGCATGACAATGGGGACATTTCGCCTTTCATCCCGATGGGCTGACAGACGTAACGTCCCCTTTTCACGCCCTATCACAGGCGAACGTTTCCAAGTCATGCTCTAGCGCTGTTTGAGGTCGGCGGCGATCTGGTTGAGTTTTTTGAGGCGGTGATAGACCCCGGACTTTCCGACGGGGGGGTCCAGGCGTTCACCCAGCTCTTTGATACTGGCATCGGGGTAGTTAAGCCGCAGTTCGGCAATGTCGTAGAGATTTTTGGGCAGGTTTTTTAAGCCAAACTGCTCTTTGATCAGCATTATATCGGCAACCTGATCGTAGGCGGCGGCAATGGTTTTATTGAGATTGGCGGTTTCACAATTGACCTGACGATTCACGTCATTGCGCATTTCTTTGACAATCCGGATGTTTTCCATTTCCAGCAGGCCACGATGGGCTCCGATGACGCTGAGAAAATCAGCCACACTGCTCCCTTCTTTGAGGTAGAGCACCCAATGGGCTTTGCGATGGATCAGGTTGGACTTGATCTCGTACCCATCGAGAATCGTTTTGATGCTTTGAAGATAGGCGCATTGCTCACCGGCGACCACTGGACTGCGGTCGGATTTTTTCGTGATGGTCGTTTTTTTACCCACCAATTCCAGATGATAGGTTTTTTCGGGGTTGGATATCGAACCGCACCCTAAAAAAACTCCCCGGATGTAGGCTTTTGTCTGATTTTGCTGCTTGATAAAGGGCTCCGGTACCTGATTGGCAAAAAACGCCTGGCCATTGGCATTGTAACTTAAAATCTGACAGTCTTCCAAGATTATTTTTGCCGTCCATGGTTGATCAACCACCACACGGTAGGCCCGGTGTTCTTTGAATTTACGGGTTTTTTCGATCTTGATTTTTGGTTTAATCTGAAACAGAGATTTAATCAGCTGATAGCAGCGGGCCGCCACTGCGGGGTTTTCGGTTTTGATACTGATGGTCATGGCACCGGATTGCTCGATGTGGATGGTTCCCACTGCGCCAATCATGCCGGACAGTTCGGCCCGCTGACAGGCTTTTGAGCCGTAGGGAAGCTTGGAAAGATCTTTTTTTAAAATGGCTGAAAATGTCATGGCGGCTCCTTTCTCGCACAGGGGGACGATTCTTTTGTACTTACCTTATTTTATATAGGTTTCAAAAATGCGACGGGCCAGGAGGTCGGCATCATGACGGACAAAACCGTTTTCCATGATAACATAGTCGTCCAGAATATACTCATACTGTTCCAGGGGGGAGATGATTTCGACCACATTGGCAGCGCATTTTTGGTATTTTTCTTCAATACTCTTGGGCAGGTTACCGGTGTTGGCGACCACATAGTCAAACAATCGGCCTTCGGCCTGATCCAGGTGGGCTTCAATGGCCCGGATGTGGTCTTCCTGGGTATAACCGTCGGTTTCACCGGGCTGCGTCATAATGTTACAGATGTAGAAACGTTTGGCCCTACTGTCGAAAATCGCTCTGGCTACATCCCTTATCAGTAAATTGGGAATGACGCTGGTATACAAACTGCCAGGACCAATCACAATCATATCGGCGTTTCTGATGGCCTCAATGGTTTCCGGGAGGGGGTAGGTATCCTCCTGTTTTAAAAATATCTGGGTGATCGGGCTTTTTTGTTCCAGTGCCGCCCCAGGTATGGCTGATTCCCCTTCAATGACCTGGCCATTTTTGAGGGTTGCCATCAGCACCATCTGGGAGAGGGTAACTGGCAGTACCTCCCCTTTGATCTGCAACACATCGGAGGTTCGCCGGACAGCATCGTAAAAATCGTGGCTGATGCCGTTCATCGCTGCCAGAAACAGATTTCCGAAGCTTTGTCCGGCCATCGGACCACCGGGAAACCGATAATTAAACAGCTCCTGCATGACGTTTTCGTCATCGGCCAAAGCCAGAATGCAGCTGCGAATGTCGCCAGGTGGAAGAATACCCAGTTCTTCCCGGAGTTTTCCGGAACCGCCACCATCATCACCAACCGTGACAATGGCGGTGAGATTATCGGTATATTTTTTTAAGCCCCGGAGGATCACCGATAAACCGGTGCCGCCGCCGATGGCCACAACTTTGGGGTTTCTTACTTTGACAATATCTTTCAAGGTAAACTCCCTTATGTATTCTTTCATATCCATGAAATCACATCCTTTTTAATTGTTCTAGTGGTCGAGGCGGTTTCTTTTGATGTCCCGGTGTTTGAGGGTAGTTTCGTAGCCTTTTTCTTTGAGAGCCTGGCTTAACAGGCAGGCAAAGGTGACCGAGCGGTGCTGGCCGCCGGTACAGCCGATGGCAATTTCCACCGTGTTTTTGGAAACCTTGGCAAACTGGGGAATGACAAATTCAATCAAATCCCACAATTTCTGATAAAAAACCTCCGCTTCCCGAAACGACATGACATAGTCTCGCACCGGTTGATCTTCGCCAGTCAAATTCCTAAGCTCCTGTTTATAAAAGGGATTGGGCAGAAAGCGGACATCAAAGACAAAATCGGCCCCCATGGGACTGGCATATTTAAAACCGAAGGAATAAATTTTTACCTTGGGTTTGGACTGATCCCGATCCAATTTAACCAGCTTTGTCAGCTGTTCTTTTAGCTCTCTGACCTTGATGTCCGAGGTGTCGATGACTTCATCGGCGATTTCTCTAAAATGCTCCAGGCTTTTTCGTTCCGCCCGGATCGCTTCGATGAGGTTACTGGCAAAATGGGTCAGGGGATGATTACGCCGAGTTTCCTGATAGCGGGATACCAGTACCTCGTCCCGGGCATCTAAAAAGATCAGTGTCAGATCATCCCGGGTAGCCTTGTACTCAGCCAGGGGGGTATCTTTTCCGTCCAGGAAAATATCGCCCCGGACATCGGTGACCAGGGCTATTTTTTCAATTTCGGTGGCCGATTGCTGACAGAGATTGATGAAGGTCACAATCAGTTGCGGGGGAATGTTATCAACACAGAAATAACCCAGATCTTCGAGGATTTGAATGGCCTGGGATTTTCCGGCACCAGACATGCCAGTGATGATAATGATTTTCATGGGTTACTCCTTTTTTTGAATTACTGTGACTCCCGGCCATGACATGGGGACATTTCGTACGTCATCCCTACAGCGTAGCCCGGGCATGACATGGGGACATTTCGCCTTTGCAAACTACAGCACTGCCCGGATGTGACAATGGGACATTCTGTTTGTCATCGCTACAGCGTGGCCCGGGCATGACATGGGGACATTTCGTACGTCATCCCTATCGGGCTGACATCCGTAACGTCCCCAAGTCACACCCTACCTGATATTGACGATGCGGGTAATGGGGATGCTGGCGGCTTTGACAACCTCCGGGGCGGCCCGCATATCACCCAGCGCAGCGATACTATGGGCGTCGCTATTGATGGCAAAGCTGACTGGGTATTTCATGGCGATTTTTATTTCTTCGGCATTTAAATGATTGTGTCTGGGGTTGATTTCCAGGATCACGCCGTGTTCGGCGGCGGCTTTGGCAACCGCTTCGATGTTGATGGGCATTTTATCGCCGGGGTGGGTAATCAGTTTGATGTCGTAGCGTTCCATCATTTTGATATAGGTTCGGGTATTCATGTTAACCACTGTGTTTCTTAAAAAAGGCAATACCCGGGCCGCATAGTTGGGCAGGGCAAAAACAAAGATATCTTTAATACTGGCCGGGATATAACCATAGTGATACCCGGCCGAAATCCAGTCGCAGTATTTTTTTTCTTCCTCTTTAATGTCAATGTCGCCGTTGGCACCAGTAATGTTGGATTCGACCGAAAGGTAAATATCAATATCATCGTATTTTTGATTAAGCGCATCGATCTCAGCCCGCATTTTAGCAAAATTCTTTTTGCGCACCCCAAATAGCGGATGGCTGCGGCCATGGTCGGAAATGGTGATGGCCGTAAGGCCAATTTTTCGGGCCTGGGCCACCATTTCGGCAATGGTATTTTTACCATGGCTGTAGGTTGTATGGGTGTGCATATCATGGGTTATTTTCATGAGATTTCCTTACATATATTATTATGTGTTATTACTTCGAGTATTCTCCGTTGCCCGGATGAGACAATGGGACATTTCGCCTTTCATCCCGCTGGGCTGACAGGCGTAACGTCCCCTTTTCTCATCCGAGACTAGTCGTTTCCGATGACGATGACTTCGGTTTTCAGGTCGACGTCAAATTTTTCTTTAACGGCTGCCTGAATCGCCCCGATGAGGTTTAAAATATCAGCCGCAGTGGCGCCGCCTTTATTGATAACAAAGCCGCTATGTTTTTCGGAGACCTGAGCCCCGCCGATGGCATAGCCTTTAAAACCGGCATCCTGCACCAGTTTACCGGCATAATAGCCTTCCGGTCGGCGGAAGGTGCTGCCAGCGCTGGGGTATTCCAGCGGTTGCTTGGTCTGTCTTTGGGTGTTTAAGTTAAGCATTTTTGCTTCGATGGCCTGGCAGTCGCCGTGTTTTAGACCCAGCTCGACACGAATCAGAATCCAGCCGTGCTGTTGCAGGATACTGGATCGGTAACCAAACTGGCACTGTTCGGCAGGAATGGTTTTTTCGGTACCATCTTCTTTAATCACCGTAATGCTTTTAATCACTGCCTTCATTTCGCCATCATATGCCCCGGCATTCATGGTGACGGCACCGCCCAGACTGCCGGGAATGCCGGAAGCAAATTCCAGACCGGTGAGGTTTTCTTTCAACGCAATATTGGCCAGATCTTTAAGGCTGATCCCCGGTTCGGCAATCAGAGTTGTTCCCTGAACTTCCACCCGATTGAGGGCCTTGGTATTAACGATGATGCCACGATACCCCTTATCACGGACAATCAGGTTGCTGCCGTTCCCCATAATATAAAAGGGTTTATCCGATTCTTTGCAGATTTTTAGTATCTGTTGCAGTTCTGTTTGGGTCTGAGGCATTAAAAAAAGGTCGGCTGGGCCCCCAACCTTAAAGGATGTATGGTTTTTCATCGGTTCATTTTCTTTTATATTTTCAATCGCCATGATGGCTTGCAGTTTTTTGATGGTATTATTCATATAATTATTCCTACCTCTTGATGCTTCGATTTTATCGCACAGGAGGACGGTTCTTTTGTGCACTTTTTATCAAGTAATTAGGAAAGCACAAGAAAAACCGTCCCCCAGTGCTTATCCTACTTTTTTGCTTCTATTAATCCATCATACCATTATTTACGTGGCTTCGCCACAAAAAAAGGCCCTTTGCGGGTCTTTTTAAGAATCTTTTATCTGGGCTACTCGGCAACGGCGCAAAGGGTTGCGATATAAACCTGGGCGGCACCAGCTTCCAGAAGGGTGGCACTGGTTTCTGCCAGGGTCGCCCCGGTCGTGAGGACATCATCCACCAGCAGAATGGTTTTATTCTGGATGGTGTTAATCTGTTCGACAGTGAATGCCCCGGTCAGATTGTGGAGCCGCTCTTCCCGGCCCTGGCCAAGCTGATGAGGCGTATCCCGGCTGCGGATCAGGACTTCCGGGGCCAATTCCGGAGCATTTGAATTTTTTTTAGCTAAACCGTCATAAATACCCCGGGCAATCTTTTCACTCTGGTTATAGCCCCGCTCGGCTTGGCGGTTGGGATGCAGGGGCACTGGAATAATCAGATCCACACGATTAACCCAATAGGATTGGGCAATGGCAGCCCCCATGTGGGTACCCATCCAAATGCCCAAATGAGGCCGATCTTTAAATTTTATGGCCTGCACCAATCTTTTAGCGGAGTCCTCATAACTTAGATGGGCATAACCACCGGCAAAAGGCAGATTGAGTTTGGCACAGGGGCTGCACTCCTTTCGCTGGTGACGAAAAATTGGTCGACCACACTGACTGCAGGTCGGATTGCTGATGACCGGAAGATCATCCTCACATTGATGGCACAAAAACCGGTCGGTAATAAAAAGTACCCGGCCGCAGATGGGGCAGGTGCCATTTTTGAGAAAAAGGTTGTTCTCAAGAAAGGTCAGGAGGGTTTGTTTCAAGTTCATGGTTACCTCTTTTCGCATTCATGGGGACATTTTACCTTTGATTCTGATTATATCAGACTACCCGGCCCGGGATGACATTGGGACGCGACGTCTTTCATCCCTATCGGGCTGACATCCGTATCGTCCTCAAGTCACGCCCTGTCTTATTTACACCATCGGGTGTTTGATATAGGTGATGATGCGATCCCGGAGGGCGGTCTGGCGATCCTGGGATTCGCCGGATTTGATCATTTGCCGGAAAACGTACTGGTTGCCCATCAAAATCAACAGCTTTTTGGCCCGGGTGACGGCCGTATAGAGCAGTTTGCGATTTAAAAAGAGGGGCGGCCCGCCGACGATCGGCATGACCACCACCGGAAACTCACTGCCCTGACTTTTATGGACGGTCATGGCGTAGGCGTGGGTGATTTCGTCCATCTGGTCAAAGTCATAGGTGACCCGCTTGCCGTCATTAAACAGAATGGCAAAGGATTTTTCCCGGTTACTGATGCTTTCCAGAATTCCAATATCACCATTATAAATCCCTTCGCCCTGTTCCAGCGACAGGGTGTCTTCCCACTTGATCCGGTAGTTGTTTTTGATCTGCATGACCTTATCCCCTTCCCGGTAAATCACCATTCCGAATTCCCGCTGCACCCGGTTCTCCCGGGGCGGATTGAGCACCGCCTGGAGCTCCCTGTTAAGATTGATAACACCGACCTTACCGTTTTTCATCGGTGAGATCACCTGGATGTCACTGATGCTGTCAAAACCTTTGGCCATCGGCAATCGATTGGTGACCAACTCGAGAATATCCCGGAGCAGTTTATCACTGTCATTTTTATTAAGAAATAAAAAATCCGACTCATTGTTGATATCCGGAATCCGGCCATGATTAATCTCGTAGGCATTGACCGAGATCATACTTTCTTCCGACTGGCGGTAGATCCGGTCAAGGCTTAATACCTTGACCGCCCCGCTTTCAATGATATCTTTTAAAACATTTCCCGGCCCCACCGAGGGCAGCTGGTCGGCATCGCCAACCATGATCAGCCGGGTGCCCGGCTGGATGGCCATCAGCAAACTGTCCATCAGGAGAATATCAATCATCGAGGATTCATCAACGATAATGGCATCGACATCAAGGGGGTTGCTTTCATCCTTGCTGAAACTGGGAAAGTCATCATCCTGACTGTATTCATATTCCAGCAGCCGGTGGATGGTTTTGGCTTCGTTGCCAGTGGTCTCAGTAATCCGTTTGGCGGCCCGGCCGGTGGGCGCGGCCAGAACGGTTTTAAGACCCAGATCCTTAAAAATCCGGACAATCCCGTTGATAATGGTGGTTTTACCGGTTCCGGGCCCGCCGGTAATAACAATAACGCCGTTATCCATGGCAGCCGCAATGGCTTCCCGCTGCTTATCATCCAGGGTGATCGACATATCCTGCTCGTAGTTTCTGATTTTGGCAGTGATGTTGACATCCGCTATTTTATAGGTCATCTGGCTGATTCTGGCCATGGCCAGGGCTGCATTGTCCTCGGCTTCGAATAAATTCCGGGGATAATAGACCCGCTGGTCGGCGATCTCCTCCTGAATGATGCGACCCAGCAGCACCAGTTCGCCTAATTGGGCGTTGATTTCGTCTTGATCGACGCCAAGGATTCGAGAACTGGTCTCTATCAGCTCGGTTTCGGTCATATAGGTATTGCCCCGGTTGTAGCATTCCCCCAGTGAATAATTGATGCCGGCCAGAATCCGACCGGGGCTGTTGGCTTCAAAGCCGAGATGGTTGGCAATCTGGTCGGCAATTTTAAAACCAATCCCCCGGATATCATCGATCATCTGGTAGGGGTTATTAAGCAGCACCGAAATGGTGTCAAACTTATAGGTTTTGTAAAGCTTCATTGCCCAGTTGGCCGAGATGCCGTAGTCCTGAATTTGAATCATAATCTGCCGGACTTCCCGCTGTTCGTGGTAGACTTCTTTGATCGCCGCCAGAGTTTTCTTGCCAATGCCTTTAATTTCCGACAGCCGCTGGGGATCATTGTCCAGAATCTCCAGGGTTTCTTCACCAAATCGGGCAACAATCGCTTTGGCGGTTTTTTCGCCAATGCCGGGCAGAATACCCGACGACAGATAGCGGGTAATGCCTTCGGTGGAGGTGGGAATTTCCATGGTATAGGTTTCCATGGTAAACTGATCACCGTAATTTTTATGTTCAGTCCAGTAACCAGTGAGTTTTAAGTATTCGCCATGATTCAGTTCGTCAAAATTCCCGACAACGGTGACCAGATCGCCTTCGATATCAAAATGGGCGACGGTATAACCGTTGCTGCTGTTTCTAAAAACGATGTGCTCCACCGTACCCTTAATGCTTTCCATGCTTTGCTCCTGTTTTGTTTTTCCGCACAGGGGGACGGTTCTTTTGTGTCCGATTGTTCTTAATCGAATTGTTGACACAAGAAAAACCGTCCCCCTGTGCTTACTTTTGTTCGATACTCTATCGGTTTATTATAACACAAAAAAAGACCCATTATTGGGCCTTTTTTTCGTTTAAGGAGTTTTTCGTTTATCGAACTGCAATTAAACCAATTTTGGTTTAGCTGAGTATTTTGTATGTAAAATATGGTGCGCTTTGTGGCTGTTTGGCTCTTCCAGGTATTCTTCGTACAGTCGGATGACAGAAGGATTCTGGTGAGATTTTCGGTAGGTTAATACATTGGCATCTTCGTCATACAGAGCTTTTGCTCGTTCAACACGAATGTCGACGTCCATTTTATCTTTAGCAGATACGATGGGTTGTCCACCACCGTTGACACAGCCGCCTGGGCAAGCCATCAGCTCGATGAAGTGGGTATCTGCCAATTTGCCAGCTTTAAGCATTTCCATGACCTCACGGATGTTTGATCCACCATGAGCTACTAACAGGTTGACTTTCAGGTCTGGGGTTACATCAACACTGGCTTGTTTGATACCATCGGTACCACGAACAACATGATATTCAATTTCCTGAATGTCTTTTTTGTTCAGTACGTCGGCAACTGTTCTGACAGCCGCTTCCATAACACCACCGGTAGCGCCGAAGATAACAGCAGCCCCTGTGGATTCACCATAGTAATCATCAAAGTCTTCATCTGGTAATTTGTCAAACAGGATGCGAGCTTCTTTGATCATACGTGCCAGTTCCCGAGTGGTGATGGAGATATCAACATCGGCATTACCGTCAGTACATAATTCTTCTCGTTGTACTTCATATTTTTTAGCAGTACAAGGCATGATTGAAACAACAACCATATCTTTAGGATCAATTCCATTAGCTTGCGCATAGTGGTTTTTGAGTAAAGCACCGGTGATATTTTGTGGTGATTTACAGCTGGACAGATGTGGAATCGCTTCTGGATAATAGGTTTCGATAAATTTAATCCAACCTGGTGAACAGGATGTGATCATTGGCAGAACACCACCGTTAGTCACACGACCAATCAGTTCTGTTCCTTCTTCCATGATACATACGTCAGCACCGAAATCGGTATCGAATACTTTGTCAAAGCCCAGTCTTCTTAAGGCAGCCGCCATTTTACCGGTTACTGAGGTTCCCATTGGGTAGCCAAAGTCTTCACCTAAACCAGCACGAACAGCTGGAGCGGTTTGAACGATAACAGTTTTGGTCGGATCTGCAATGGCATCCCAAACTTGTTGAATATTTGATTTTTCTTTTAATGCGCCAACTGGACAGTTGATGATACATTGTCCACAGTTGATGCAGCCAACTTCAGCTAATGATTTGTCAAATACTGGTTGTACCTGTGAGGTAAAGCCTCGACCAACGGTGCCCAGTACGGCAACGCTTTGGACGTTGGTACAAACTGATACACATCGCTTACAAAGAATACATTTGCTTTCGTCACGGACAACTGAAGTTGATAAATCATCAATCAGTTTACCTGATTTTTCGCCTTCGAAAGGAATTTCAGAAACACCCAGGTCGGTAGCCAGCGTCTGCAGTTCACAGTTTTCGCTACGAATACAGGTAGTACATTCACGGTTGTGGTTTGACAGGATTAATTCAAGGTTTACGCGTCGTGCTTTTCGAACGGCTGGGGAGTTGGTAAGTACTTCGATGCCGTTGGCAACTGGGTAAACACACGCTGCTTGCAGTGCTCGTGCTCCAGCGATTTCAACCAGACACATACGACAAGCCCCAATTTCGTTAACATCTTTCAGGTAGCAAAGTGTTGGGATATCGATATTGCTCATTCTGGCTGCTTCTAAAATGGTTGTTCCTTCGGGAACAGTCATTTCCTGACCGTTTATTTTAAATGTTACATCTTTCATTGTTTTTGTGACCTCCTAAATCAACCCTTGGAAATGGAGCCAAATGGACAGGCTTCAATACAGGCACCACATTTAATACATTTTGCTGTATCGATGGTATATGGTTTTTTCTTTTCACCGGTGATCGCATCGGCTGGACATTTCTTCGCACAGATTCCGCAACCTTTACAGGTATCAGGATTGATTGTGAAGTCTAACAGATGTTTACATACGCCAGCGGGACATTTTTTATCATTGATATGTGCTTCATATTCGTCACGGAAATAACGGATAGTTGACAGAACAGGGTTTGGAGCAGTTTGTCCCAATCCACAAAGAGCTGAAGCTTTGATACCAACAGCCAGTTCTTCCAACCGTTCGATATCGCCTTCAATCCCTTTACCATCGCAGATTCGTTCCAGAATTTCAAGCATTCTTTTGGTACCAATACGGCAAGGAGGACACTTACCACAGGATTCGTCCTGAGTAAAGTCAAGGAAGAAACGGGCAACGTCAACCATACAGTTGTCTTCGTCCATTACGATCAGACCACCAGAACCCATCATGGAGCCGATGGCAATCAGGTTATCATAGTCGATTTCTGTATCTAATAAAGAAGCTGGAATACATCCGCCTGATGGTCCACCAGTTTGGGCAGCTTTGAACGCTTTACCATTGGGGATCCCACCACCGATATCAAAGACGATTTCTCGGAGGGTTGTACCCATTGGAATTTCAAGCAGACCGGTGTTGTTGATTTTTCCACCAAGTGCGAATACTTTTGTTCCTTTAGATTTTTCGGTTCCTACTGATGCAAACCATTCTGCGCCTTTTAAGATAATCGCTGGAATATTTGCATAAGTTTCTACGTTATTTAATACGGTTGGTTTGCCAAACAAACCTTTGTTAGCTGGGAATGGCGGACGTGGACGCGGTTCACCACGTTTACCTTCGATTGAGTTCATGAGTGCTGTTTCTTCACCACAGACAAATGCACCGGCGCCTAAACGAATTTCCAGGTCGAAGGAGAAATCGGTATCAAAGATATTTTCTCCCAGTAAACCATATTCTTTGGCCTGATCAATGGCGATCTGCAGTCGGTTAACAGCGATTGGGTATTCGGCTCGAACATAAACATAACCTTTAGAAGCACCTACAGCAAAACCGGCAATCGCCATGGCTTCGATCAGTGCATGCGGGTCACCTTCAAGTACAGATCGATCCATGAATGCACCAGGGTCTCCTTCATCGGCGTTACATGCTACAAATTTTACGCCATCTTCGGATACAGCATCGTGAGCAAACTGCCATTTAAGACCAGTTGGGAATCCTCCGCCCCCACGACCACGAAGACCGGACGCTTTAACTTCGTTAATTACATCGACTGGTGTCATGGTTAACAACACTTTTTCCAGCGCCAGGTAACCATCAAATGCGATATATTCGTCAATGTTTTCAGGATTGATAACACCACAGTTTGCCAAAGCAATACGTTTTTGGGTTTTGAAGAAGCCCAGTTCATTGATTGACAGTGGGTGATGACCATCACCTTTTTCGGTGTAGATCAAACGATCCAATGGACGACCTTTGACCAGGTGTTCTTCAACCAGTTCAGGAATATCAGCAGCTTCAACTCGGCTGTAGAATGTTCCTTCTGGGTATACAATAACAACTGGTCCCAGTTCACACAAACCAAAACAACCGGTTGCAACAACTTCTACTTCATCCAGGATATCGTGTTTGACTAATTCTTTTTTTAATTCTTTTACTAATGTCATGGATCCTGAGGATGTACATCCTGTACCACCACAAATCAGTACCTGCGAACGTTTATATGCCATCTGCTCTTCTCCTCCTCAATTAACCCTTAACCGTTGGATCAATGACTTTACCATCAACCACAGTCATGGTGTATTCATCGACAACTTTGCCTTGAGCCAAGTGTTGATCTACAACTTTAGCAACCTTTTCCGGTGTCATATGCACATAGGTTACTTTTTCATTGTTAGCATCATAAACTTCAACAATTGGTTCTAATCGACATGATCCGATACAACCTGTTTGGGCAACAGTAACATCGACCAAACCTTTTGCATCTACTTCTTCCATCAGTTTAACCATAACGGGTCGAGCGCCTGCTGCGATACCACAGGTTGCCATTCCTACTACGACGCGATATCCATTCTTGCCGTGTCTTAAATTGATTTCGTTCAATTTTTTTTCACGAATCGCTTTTAGTTCTGCTAAGGACTTTGCCATAAATTTATTCCTCCATAATTTCTTCAAGACCTTCTGAAACGAATTCCCGAATCCAGTTTAGTATCGCTGGTTCGTTTAACGATTCTACTTCCAGAGTGTCTTTAATTTCTCGTGTATTAAAAACAAATAGTTGGTTATTGAAGTCGTGTTGATAAATAAGGTCTGTCTCTCCAAAAGACATTACCATGGTGAGTACCGTATCGGCCATATTCCCCAGCGGGACACGATCAATATGGTCTCGCATAAAGCTTCCAATCACCTTTGTGCCAACACCAAGGGTCGAGCTTATCTCAAAGTATCCGCCGCATGCTTCCGCTGCTGCTTTAAATAGAGATAAACCCAGACCAACCTTTCTGGTTGTTCGGGTCGTTACAAACGGATCTGTGATATTCTCAAGCCGATCAGCCGGTATGCCACACCCATCATCAGTGATAATAATGGTGAGTTCATTATTTGCCGTGGACTCAATAATCAGCAGTTTCACAAGCTTTGCCTGGGCTCTAATGGAATTTTGGGTAATATCCAAAATGTGAAGGGACAACTCTTTCATAACAGCTAATTAAAATTTTTCAAGGATCGCTGGAATTTCATCTACGGTTAAACGTCCAAATACTTCTTCGTTAATCATCATTACTGGAGCCAAACCACAGGCACCAACACATCGGGTTGCGTCAACTGACCATTTTCCATCTTCAGTTGTATCGCCAACCTGTGTTCCTAAAATGCTGTTAACCTTGTCAATAATTGGTTGTGCGCCTCTTACATAGCAAGCGGTTCCTAAGCAGATACCAATTTTGAATTTTCCTTTTGGTTTAAGTGTAAATTGTGAATAAAATGTTGCCACACCGTAGACTTCAGTCAGAGGAATTCCTAACTCATCTGCGATGGTTCCCTGTAGTTCAAGTGGTAAGTAGCCGTATTTTTCCTGGGTTTCCTGCAGAATCTGCATTAAACAACCTGGTACTTCTCTGTGCTCGGCGACTATTGCCTTTACTACGTCCAAATTTTCAACTGGTATTAATTCAGCCAATTTTCAAACCTCCTAATTAAATCATGCAAACCTTTACGCTTGTGATTGCATATTTTCTAACGAAGTCATTATAACACAGAACGAAATATTTCGTTATATTTATAACAGATAAATTTTTCACTCTTTTTGGCCCGGATTTTTATGAAAACCTTTAACTTTTTTGTTTTTTGAAGTAAAAATTCTACCCATTTATTTTTTTTTCAAAATAAGTGTAATAATTTTGCACAAAAAAACAGGCGCTTCGAAAAACACCTGTAAAGTTCACAGCTAACTACCGTATAAACCACTTATTCATCTGTTGTTCGCTCCGATACGCAGAGTCTGACCGCTCAGTCACAACATGATCGAACACGTGTCGGTACGACTTAATCAATTGATCCCAGATAGTTAATCAGCGTCTGCCTTTGCATATCTGGTAGTTCCAGAAAATATTCCCGCTCGGCAATGTCTTCCAATTGATGGGCATCAGAACCGTGAATGAACTGATAGTCTTTAAAAAAACGGAAGTTTTTCCGGACATTTTCGAAGGTTTCTTTTTTTGACACTTCGCAGGTCTTTACTGCCAATTCCAGGGGAATAAATCCCAGCGATGAAATTAAACTATAGGATTTTCGGTCGATGTGGGCTGGTACCAGCACCCCGCCCAGGTCCGTAACAAGATCCCAGAGCTGATTGACCCCAATATCAGTTGCTGAAATCAACAATTTATCGACTTCGCCAATAATATTATCCTCGGCATCCATGATCGTTTGGGGGCCGAACAGCGCTTTTTCATTTTTCACATCCGGAAGATGGTCATAAACAATGGCATCCAGTTTCATGGCCGCCTCCAAGGTTGGCAGATAGGCCAGAACATGGGCTTCTTCTTTGGTTGTCACTTCAATACCCGGCAGAATGCAAAGGCCTGTTCCGGTTTCTTTGGCCAATTCTTTAGCCACAGCCATAACCGCTGGTAAATTTTTGGCGGTGTTGTGATCCGTGACGGCAATAAAATCCAGTTCTTTAATCAGGGCCATATTGACAATGTTGTTGGGGGTCATCTCCGCTTCACCACAGGGGGATAATGCCGAGTGGATGTGCAGATCAATGGCTACCTTTTCCATTTTATATGCCAGCGTTTCCTAAAATTTTACAGACTTCAAAAGCATTAAGACCGGTAATAATAATCGGGATATCCTCGATGATGGCCCGTTCCAGGGTACTTTCTTCAACTTCAGCCCCTTCGGGAATAATCACGCAACTCATCTCCAGCAGCGATGCCACGGCAATAATATTGACATGCGTCTGGATGGTTACCCAGGCACAGCCATGACCGGCATTGGCCATAACCCAACTGAGCAGGTCACCGACATAGCCACTTTTAATGACCCCCTCAATCCCTACCTGAGGATTAAGACACTTGAATTCTTTGTTTTCTAATAACGCACTAACCTTCATTCCTTTTCTCCTTTAATCTGACTAAATTGGGTAACTGCAATACTGCCGTGAGCTTTGAGTCCAGTTTGCACAATACACCAGAAGAAATCGCTAGGCGAATTTCTTCTTTGTCGCGGGCAGTCGCCAACTACAAGCAAGCTTGTGATTGGCTCGTTGCCTTCGCAAATTTTTACACTGTTCGCCTACACGTTACAAAATTGTATGTGGAAACTGCACCCAAAGCAATCTTTGTTCGTATTTTCATTTTGCAATGCCTTTATAGCTACATTTCTTCTTTTTTGATCAATGGTTTTTCGGTGGGATGTTCGACCTGCAACAGTTCATTGGTTAAAACTGAGAGATCCCGGACCCGATCTTTTAAGACAAATACACAATCGATTTCTTTGGCTTTTCCAGCGACAATATCTTCTGCCAGAGCCCGACAGCCCGGAGCGCCACAGGAACCACAGTCCAGACCGGGGAGTTTACTTTCGAGTATTTCGATTTGCTTCATTTTTTCGATGGCGCGATTGATATCCTGATCCAGCGGTTCCGGACTTCTCGGCAGAATTCGCTCTTTGATGTGCATCATCCCGGAATTATAAACACTTCGCACGTATTCATCGGACATGTGGATAATGGAGGTTTGTTTCATGGTTTTGGCCCGATCCTGAATGTACATTTTAGCCACATAATTATTTTCCACCGTCAAACAACCGCCAACGCAGCCGCCGATACAGGCTAGTCCTTCAAAAAACTCGATGGTATCGAGTTTACCGCATTCAATTTCTTCCAGAACATTAATAACATTTTGAATTCCATCGACATGGAGAACATTTTTATTTTTAAGGTAGTCACTTTCACCACCAGACAAAGCCCAGGTACAGGATTCTGGGGTGGTATTATGCAGGCCTTCCTGATGCGGGCACTTGCCGATAAGCCGGGCGATATCACTATAAATGTCCTTAATGGCAATGGCACCATCGATTAGGTCATATTTATCGTACTCACTGGCCGCCGGGTTATTGACCATGGTGGCTTTGGCAGCGCAGGGGGTAATAAAAAAAACGCCGACGTCGCTATTTTTATGGATGCCTTCTTCCCTGATTCGCTTTCTGATCAGTCTGGCGGTTATCGCCATGGGAGACTTCAAGCGGCAGATATTGTCAGTGAGTTCAGGAAAGCGCACCTGAATCAGCTTGACAACCGCCGGACAGGCTGAAGAAATCAGCGGTCTGGGATATCGTTTGGCATGATACTCATACTTCAGGGCCTGGCCGACAATTTCAGCACCATAAGCCACTTCCACCACCTCATCAAAGCCCAGGGCTTTGACGGCCGAAAGAATCTGGCTAATGGAATATTTCGGTTTAAACTGACCAATGATGGCGGGTGCCACCATCGCCACGGTATATTGATAATTATCTTTTTTTGAAAGCGGATCGGTTTTGGCCAGCTTGGCATGATGCGGACAAATCCGAATACACTCACCACAGTCAATGCATTTGGACTCATTGATGGTCGCCTTCCCCCCCCGAACCCGGATGGCTCCAGTGGGACAGCTTCTCAGACAGGTCGTGCAACCCAGACATTTTTCCTCATCAAGGTATACTGAATGCAGTAATTTTTCCATATGTCCCCCCTTCTTCCTGATTAGACAAAAAATTTCATGACAATTTTTGTCCCCTCTCCAATCTTGGAGGAGATTTCAAAACTGTCGGCATTATTTTTCATATTGGGCAAACCCATTCCGGCGCCAAAACCCATTTGCCGGACTTCATCGCCAGCAGTTGACCAACCCGCCGTCATCGCCAGGTCAATATTGGCAATCCCCGGTCCGACATCCTCGATCGTCAGAAGCAGTTCCTCTTCACCTACCTGCAAAACAATTCTTCCGCCCGATGAATGGATCGCCAGATTCATTTCCCCTTCATAGCCAGCAATGGACACCTTGCGGATCACTTTGTTGGCAACCCCTAATTGCTGGAGGGTTCGTTTAATTTTCCGGGAGGCTTCGCCAGCGGTGTCAAAATCTCCCCGTTTCACATCAAAGACGAGTTCGTAGCTCATCTAAGATGGGCTCCCTTGAGACCGTTTGAGTAGAGAATGCCACAAGATTCAAAAAGAATATATTTTGTGGACATAACCAGGAGATTCCGTTCTCTGGCCATGTCAATCATTTCCTGACTGGGCATTTTGTCCCGAACAAAAATAATGCTGTTCATATTTGCCATATCAGCCGTATTCAGCACCTGTTTGTTGACCAGACCAGTGAGCAGAATGGCATCCTCTCTGGCAAAACACAGCACATCACTCATCAGATCACAGCCAAAACCAGAGTGAACTTCTTCCTCCAGATGACTCTCTCCAGATAAAACAACAGCATCGAGGAGGTCTCTTACCTGACTTAATTTCATCGAATGTTCTCCTTTTTTAGTTATTACTAGTATTGTAAAGGATTTCTTATTCATTTAGCAAGGTCTTTCCTGTTTTTTTAAATATTTTATCGGGAAATGATGCTTGCTCGGCAACTTCTACTTATTTATCACCCGTGCGGCTTCGTAAAACAGGAAGAACCGCTGATCGCCCCTGTTTCAAGAGACGATCTTCCCAAAAGTGTAGCGGCCATCCCGCACTTATAACACAATTTTATGGTAGCTTGCGCCTAAAGATCGGAGCAGGTTTTCTTCAACCTCGTCACAGGTAAAGAGGATCACCTGACGGCTACTGCTGAGTTCTGCAAGTAGCTTGAGCGCCTCGGTTTTTCGCTGTTTATCATACCGCACAAACGGTTCATCCAGAATAAAAGGCATTTCATGACTGATCAGCTCGCTAATTCCATAGCGAAAGGCAAAATGAACCTGATCCATGGTTCCGGCACTTAATTGGTCAACATCCCTGAAGTCACCACCTTTGGGATCAATCACTTTGAGCTTCATGGCATCATCAATTTTCACCCCTTTATAATGCTGGGTGAGGGTATCGAGAATATCGCCAATATTCTTATTCAACTCCGGAGCCGAGTCCTGATGACAATCTTTCTGGATTGTCGAAATAATCTCAAGCGCTGCATTACAGGCGCTGATTTCCGTATCGAAGGCCTGAATCTGGCTATCCAGCGTTTTAATGGTCTCTTTTATTTCCACCGGCAGACCAATCCCATCGGTAAGGGCACTGTTTTCACCTTCCAGTCTGGCAATTTCCTTGCCCAGACTTAAGAGTTCTTCCGATTTTGGGGAGGCTTTATGCCAAACCGCCTGTCCGTCCTCTGTTTTTCCGCCATTGACGGTTTCCAGCAGATTCTCCAGTAGTTCCAGGTTCCCGTTAAAACGGATTTTGAGTTCTTCCAATTGCTGCGCTTTTTCACAGCGCTCAGCATATTCAGCAATGTTTTTAACCTGATATTCAGCCAGCTTCCGATCCAGATCCCGGATGATTCCCCGTCGCTGTTCAAAGAGCACTTCATAACCGGCCTGATGACGGGAGTGCTGAATAATAATCAATTCGCCTTCATTTTGCAGCTGCTCCAGTTCTTTCTGATTTCTGACTACTTTTTTATAGTAACTGTCAAAACTGGGTCCATCTTTTAACTGGTATTTGGCCAGTATTTCTTCCTGAATGGGGATTATTTGTTTTTCCTTTAAAATCCGTCGCTTTTTAAGGGTTGCCGAAATGCCGTAGCTTAGGCCGACAACACCGACAATTGCCATGGTTACCCCAACGGTTAAGGACAGATTTTCGATTCCCTGACTGGTTCCCATCATCCCCATATTGGCCAATCCCACCAGTCCCATTCCTAAAAGCGTCACCAGGGTGGCAATGATGTTGATGACCACATTGGTTTTTTTATCCACCTCGGCTACTTCTGTTTCTTCTTTTTTAAACAGTTCATAGTCTTCGGCGATGCCTTCTAAGGTATGCCCGGCCAGCGAGCTGCGTTTTGCCGCTTCTTTTTGCCGGATCGTTTTTAGATGTTCCGAGGCATCCGCCATTTCTTTTTCAATGTAATCCATCTGATCGCTGAGGCGCTCTGCCTGGTTGGAAATGGCTTTTAAGCCCTCCAGCGTCTTATAGTTATAGCCTTCATAAATCTGGTCTTCTTTGATTATTTTTGATAAACGGTTGTTTTCCTTTTCCAGCTTGTTAATTCGTTCATAGGAGGCCAACAATTCCTTTTTTCGTTTCACCACCGATTCCTGACTGAGAAAGTCGTTTTCGGCTTCGATCCGCTTCATTTTCATCTGATTCCGGGTGATTTTTTCCTGATTCTCGGCAACCTTGGCGTAGGCGGCTTCCGCCTCTTTTAACAGTTCCTTAAGCTCATCCCGCTCCCGAATGGCAGCCCCAATTCTTGACTTGCTTTGACCCGAACGGCCAATTGCGTTTTTCTTTTCTTCCAATCGTCTGGCAATCCCTTTGAAATTGATCTCAATGCCGCTGGAATTTTGCATCTCGATGTAGGAATCCCGGACTTCATCCTGGCTGCCTGCTTCGTTATCGTGGGCCGTTTGACGCATATTGACGGTATTATTATAAATAACGGCAGTCATCCCCTGATTTCCCAGCGGCAGGTGCTGTCTTATTACCCCATCGTACTTGAACTGGTCGTTGATTATTTTCCCGGTGGTATTATCATAAATGAATAAGGAATCTTTGGATCGCAGAAAATTCCGTTCCAGCCGAATTTCCCGGCCATCCACCTCATAAACCAGGGAACCACTGTAATCGAATTGATTCCAGGGCATATATTTTTCATATTCTTCGCTATAGGTTTTCTTTTTTCGGTAGGGTTTATAAAACCCGAAAAACATCCCCTGGATAAAGGTTTGAACCGTTGTTTTGCCAGCCTCATTGCGACCGTAAACCAGATTCAGTCCCGGTTTGAAGTCAATGGTCTGATCTTTGAATTTTCCAAAAGCTTTGATGGTCAGGGTTTTTATTCTCATTTCAAAACCCCCTCGCTAATCATCGCTTCGATGCTATAAATAATCGCTTTTTTACGGACTTCCGGTTCGGCTATTTTACCCAATTCAGTAAGAAGCTGTCCGATCGGGTTGTTCAGATTTTCTTTGATCAGCAGTTCCAGATCAATATCCGGTTCCAGTTTGGCAGTATCTGTTTCGACATAATAAAAAGCGTCTTCCAGATCATCATTGATCCAATCCATTTGAATTTCGGGATTGATGTAACCGGTAAATCGAATCCGATAATAGTTTTGCTGGCGGTTACTCTCACTGTCACAACTGACTGCTTTGTTGATAATATCCTGATAGGAATCTTCCGGAACAATCTGAATGTCAATGGTTTCGTATTTTCGCGATTCAATGGGATTAAAGCCGCTACTGGTAATAAAACTCTGGTTTTCATAATCCGTTTTTACCTGCGAAATAATAAAGCCCCGTTCCCCTGTTTCCCCAAAATTCAGGGGTACCGGTGACCCGCAATAAGCAACGCCACCAGGGGTCAAGCCGGGTTTGTGAATATGTCCCAGGGCAATATAATCAAAACCTTTTTTCTCGATCATTCTTAAATCAATGGGTAGATAAAGGCTTTGATTGGTCACTTCACCATGAGCCATCAGGATGTTATAGCGGGTATCGTTGAGTTTAATGCTGTTAAAGGAGCGTTCAGGAAAGGCCCGGTACTCGTTTTTCACCCAGGACATCCCATAAATTTCGGTATTTAATTCTTTGATATAAACAGAACGGAAAACATCTTCTTTAAAAATGTAGACATTTCTGGGCCACTCGACTTTTTTGTAGGGTGAGCTGTCACCGTGGTAATCGTGGTTACCGGTGATAATCACCACCCAGGTTTTCTCAAGACTGGCCAATCCTTCGGCTGCTCTTTTTATATCCATGGTCAGAACATTGACACTATCAAATAAATCTCCGGCAATCAGCAAAAGGGGCACTGCTTCTTCTTTAACGTATGCAATCATCTCGTCAAAAGCTTTCCAGAGTTCTTTTCTTTTGTTTTTTCCGTAATAATTTCCCTGTTGTAAAAAGGTAAAGGGGCGACCTAAATGAAAATCACCGGTATGAACAAAGGTTGTCAGCATCCGCTTTGCCTCCTCATCTATCGAATTTCCAGGTATTTGCGAAAATGCTGTACTTTAATTTCGCAATGACCAGAGAGAGTTTTGTTATTATTTTCTAACTGATTTTTTATTATATCATCTTTTGACCGATCTTACATTTAAATTTTATTAAAATTAGTGCGTTTCTCTGTTTCAAGGAGTTTAAACAGGGTAGGGGTTAAGGAAAATGCCTGCATGGCGTTTTCCACCTCCCTTAGCGCCTGCGCTTTTCTTTTTTCACTGACTTTGGCTTTTTGAGCCCGGATCAGGATGTTTTTGGGGGTGTGAGCCAGATCGACGAATTCCATCAGTTGAACTTTGTAGCCGCAGGCTTCAAGCAGGTTCCCCCGAATGGCATCGGTTAACAGTGCGGCGGTTCGTTCTTTTATGATGCCATATTTTGTCAACAGGCTCAGTTCCCCGGTTTCCATTTGACCATTGAGTTCGTGCTGACAGCAGGGCACTGAAAAAATCAGCCGGGCCTCCCATTTGATGGCATTGTAGAGGGCAAAATCGGTGGCGGTATCGCAGGCATGCAGGGTAATGATCATATCCACCGGGAAGCTTGCCTGATAGTCATGGATATCCCCCCGTTCAAATGATAGCTGATTGTAGCCATATTTCCGGGCACTGGCATTGCAGTGGTCAATCACATCGCTTTTTAAATCCAGACCAATCATTTGCACCTTGATGTTCTTTATCTCCGTCAGGTAATAATAGAGAATAAAGGTCAGATAGGATTTACCGCAACCAAAGTCAATCACATTGAGCTCGGTGCCAGGGGGCAGTTTTTTTACTTCATCATCGACAATCTCCACAAAGCGGTTGATCTGGCGGAATTTATCAGTCATTGTCTTGACGACCTTGCCCTCTTTCGTAAAGACCCCCATATCCACCAGCGGCTGAATAAGGGTACCTTCCTGCAGAATGTAGTTTTTTTTGCGGTTGTGGCTGATAACTTTGGCTGGCGCTTTCGTAACTGCTTTACGGGTTATTGATGGCTTGCCTTTTTTGCTGATCTGGATGATATACTCAAATTGATCATCCCAGGCGTTATACTGCTGATAGTCTGTGTGCAGTGCCTGGCCAAGAAATTCAATCAGTTGATCTGCCGCCAGATTTTCATTAAAGACCTGGGTGGCCGTGAATTTTTCCAGATGATAGGATTCTCCGATTTGACTGATGACGATTTTCTGATAATCATTGCTTTTTATTCGTGGTTTACTCAGGATGATTTTATATATCTGGGGATTAAAACCAGCTTCAAGAGCTGTTATTAACTGCATCATTTTTTACCTCATGTTTTTTCTTTGTTGCTCTATCCTATCATGGTTTTGCTTAAAATTACAGGGGCTTTGACTTTTTTGCCAAAAAAATACCGGAGCTATCCATCTGGATAACTCCGGCAAGGTTGTTGATAAGCCACTGTATCGACTCATAATTATTTGTTGGTTTATGCGCCTAAGAACATCGCCATGTCAGCATCAACTGAGTCAATTCCGCCGATCCCAAAGGTATCGATCAGGACATTTGCCACATTTGCCGATAAGAAGGCTGGCAAGGTTGGTCCCAGATGGATGTTTTTGACACCCAGGTGGAGCAGGGCCAGTAAAACAATGACCGCCTTTTGTTCATACCAGGCAATATTATAGGCAATCGGCAGTTCGTTGATGTCATTAAGTTCAAACACTTCTTTTAACTTTAAGGCAATGAGTGCCAGGGAATACGAATCGTTACACTGTCCCGCATCCAACAGTCGGGGAATCCCACCGATATCACCGAGATCCAGCTTATTGTAACGGTATTTTGCGCAACCGGCTGTTAGGATGACTGTATCCTGTGGCAGTTTTTGGGCAAATTCGGTATAGTAGTCCCGGGATTTCATACGACCATCACAACCTGCCATAACAAAGAACTTTTTAATCGCACCGGATTTTACCGCATCGACAACCTTATCCGCCAGGGCAAAAACCTGCTCGTGGGCAAAGCCGCCAACAATTTTTCCGGTTTCAATTTCGGTGGGAGCTTTTAAGCGTTTAGCCATTTCGATGACTTTTGAAAAGTCTTTTTTACCACTTCCATCCGCTTCAATATGGGTACAGCCGGGATGTCCCGAAGCCCCAGTGGTGAAAATCCGACCCCGGACTTCGTCACTTTTGGGGGGCACAATACAATTGGTGGTAAACAGAATCGGGCCGTTGAACGATTCAAATTCTTCCAGCTGTTTCCACCAGGCATTGCCATAGTTACCGACAAAGTTATCATATTTTTTAAAGGCCGGGTAATAATGGGCGGGCAACATTTCACTATGGGTATATACATCCACACCAGTGCCTTTGGTTTGCTCTAGAAGCTGTTCCAGATCGGTCAGGTCATGGCCGGAAATTAAGATGGCGGGATTCTTTTTAACCCCAATATTGACTTCCGTGATTTCCGGATTGCCGTATTTCCCGGTGTTGGCACCATCCAACAGCGCCATGGCAGTGACGCCAAACTGACCGGTTTTTAAAGTCAACGCTACCAGATCATCAGCAGACAGCGCATCATCCAGGGTTGCCGCCATGGCCTCGTAGATAAAACCATATAGACTTAAGTCCTCTTTGCCAAGGTTAAGGGCATGCTCGGCATAGGCGGCCAGCCCTTTGACGCCGTAGGTAATCAGTTCCCGCAGCGAACGGACATCTTCATTTTTGGTAGCCAGGATTCCGACATTTGCAGCTTTTTTAAGCATCTCCGCTTTTGTGGCGGTTTCAAAACGGGCGGCGTCATGAAGTGCTGATACATTTATTTTTTTGCCCGTTTGTTCTTTCTTTAAGCCCAGCAATTTCTGGAAGAAACCGGGGTTATTCTTTTTATTGGCGGCATCCACCATATCCCGCAGCTGATTTCTCAGCACGGTCATTTTCTTTATTTCTTTAACAAAGGCATCTCCATCAAAATTCGCATTGGTGATGGTCATAAAGAGACTTCTTAATACCTCATGATTGACTTCGCCCAACTCTTTGGCTTCCAATTCGCCTTTTACGACAATTTCGGAAATCCCCTTAACTGTATAAATCAATAGATCCTGGAGTTTAGCAACTTCTTCACTTTTACCACAAACCCCTTTAACGCTACAGCCTTTTCCTTTGGCCGCTTCCTGACACTGATAACAAAACATACTCATACGATTATCCTCCTGAAAATTCTATTTCATCATAACATTTAGTTTTAACAATTTTGATGTCGCTACCTCATTGGTATGTTGCTATTATATCCGGGGGTACGTGATTATGCCGTTGCATTTGCAACGGCTGCGAGTGTTTTTCAAAAAATATAAAAAAACACCTTTCGGTGTTTTAGAGGTTATCGATAAACTACCGTACCGACCAATTGTTAATCTGTTGTTCGCTGCGGAATCGGACAGGCTCTGCCGTGTCCGCTCCGATGCGTACAACATGATGTAACAATTGTCGGTACTCGGTTATCTCTTTTGACGATCTGAGAAACACCATTCGGTGTTTTTATTCGCTTTTTTTATCATCTGTCTGGATATTCTTATTTTTATAGAAAATGCAGCCGGTCTCTTTATATGGATTCTTTAAGACATCCATGTCCGGACAACGTCCATTGACATTAAAACCGCAGTTTAAATAAGAACACGCATTTTTTTCTGTTGATTCCATTTGACTCTCCTCATAAATCTTAATTGCGTGTAATTATAACAGTTTGCTGAGTAATACTCAAGCGCCCGTTACGCTTTAATTATTGCCGATATGTACTTAAACCATCAATTAAAACAACTCCGCTTTTTTTCAATCCCCATATTTGGGTCGCCATTCCAACCGCCACTTAATAGCCATAACGCACCGTAAATTACAAGTATTACAAATTAGACGTAAAAAAAACAGAGCCCTCAAACGGCTCTGTTATGCGCTATTATTGGTGCTCCCTCAGAGACTCGAACTCTGGACACCCTGATTAAGAGTCAGGTGCTCTAGCCAACTGAGCTAAGGGAGCAAAAGTGGTGCCGAAGGCGGGACTCGAACCCGCACGTGATCACTCACAACGGATTTTGAGTCCGTCACGTCTGCCAATTCCATCACTTCGGCGTAAAAAAATAGTTTATTTGGTTGTAAGGATTGTACCCCTAATGCAATAGAGATAACTAAGCGATTCACACCAAATCAAAGATTTGGGTTCTCTGCTTATGCCAATTCCATCACTTCGGCGAAAAAAATAGTTTATTTGGTTGTAAGGATTGTACCCCTAATGCGATAGAGATAACTAAGCGATTCACACCAAATCAAAGATTCAGCGCATCTTATTAGCGCCCCACAGGACACTGTCATAAATGATAACACAGCTTAAAAAGAATTTCAATCATTTTTTTTCGTTTTAAATTATTTTCTTAAAATGAAAATACGACAAAATATTATCTTGTTTTTTTTCATTTATGGGTTACTATAAGTTTAGTAAAGGATTGGTTATTAACAAAGAATTTAATTGCCCATCCGATAATCTTATTTCCAGAAAGTCAGGTGAAGTGATGAGCATATTTGAAAATCATAAAACAATCGCTTATAAGGAATTTCGAGAATTTGTAAACGAGTCTGTCCTTGAGTTGATTAAAAAAACAAAGGATAAAAAATGCAATGGCTGTATTGATTTTGTCTTTGATGAAGAAACCTCCACGGGGCATTGCGAGGCACTGGAAACCACCTGGCCTGTCAAAAACCCCGATGCGGTTCAACGACTGACGGATTGCTATATTTGCGATCTGAAAGCCATGAAGTAACGAAGCATAACACCGATCAGTTGATCGGTGTATTTTTTTGTCTCGTTTTCTTCCTGATTCGTTCAGTAAACTATTTTGCCCGATGATCGTTAAAGGCTTCTTTTATTTTCTGACAGCATCCCTCGGCAGTCCAGGTTTCGGTTGATATTTTAAAATCACAAACATCGTAATACTCCTGACGTTCGGCCAGCAGTTGACGGATTCGCACCAGCGGATCTTCACTCTTTAGCAAAGGGCGGGTATCATCGCCCTTAATTCGGCAATAGATGGTTTCCGGCTGAGCTGACAAACTGACTACAAAGGCCTTTTCAGCCAACAATTTTCGATTTCTTTTAAACAGAATGATTCCCCCGCCGGTGGACAAAACAATATTCTCCATCGTTAAGGCCTTTTTTAACGCCTCATGTTCGGCGTCCCGGAAGGCATCTTCCCCCAGCTGGGCAAAAATATCGGTTATCTTCATCCCCAGCTCCGCTTCCACTAAGGCATCGGTATCGACAAAATCATATTCCAGTTCCCGGGCCAACAAGGAACCGATGGTGGTTTTACCTGTTGCCATAAAGCCAATCAATGCTACACACTTTTTTTCAGTTTTCATTTATCCCTTCCTCCAGTAATTTTTTGCCCAAAACCGGTTCCGGAAACACTCCGGTCCATAATTCAAAGGCTAATAGTCCCTGGTACAACAGCATTTCCAGCCCATTTTCAGTTTGTGCCCCGATTTCCCGGGCATCTTTCATGAACTGGGTCACCGCCGGGCTGTAGATCATATCATATACCAGCAATTCTTTTTTCAGGAGCGTTTTGTCAAGCGGCGTTTGCCAAGCGGTATCGGCCATTCCTAAACTGGTTCCGTTGACCACTACCGCAGCTTCATTAACGGCTGCTTTTAAGGACTCTGCATTCATGTCAATGGCCTGGGCTTTTCCCGGCCAACTCTCATTAATTTGACTGGCCAGCTCTTTTGCTTTAGCCACTGTACGATTGGCAATAATAACTTTATTTATGCCCCAGTCTGCCAAAGCCATCGCCACCGACTTAACCGCACCCCCACAACCGAGAATCAGAATGGTCAATTCCGATCTGGGAATTTTACCAATTTTTGTTTCAATTGATTTAATAAAGCCATTCCCATCCGTATTGTAGCCGATCATTTTTTTATCACGGCAAACCACCGTATTCACCGCCCCGATTTTCTCTGCCAGCGGATCCAGTTGGTCGATATATTTCATGATTTCCATTTTATGGGGCTTGGTGATGTTAAATCCGCCCACATTCATTAGCCGAAAACCATCCACCAGCTTTCCTAAATCTTCAGACTTAACGGCAATTGGCAGGTATAAAGCGTCCACCCCGATTGCTTTAAACAGTCCATTATGCAATTGGGGCGATAAACTTTGCACAATGGGATCGCCGATGACGGCATATATTTTGGTATCAACTGAAATTCGCATTCTAGGACTCCTTCATTTTTTTGCTTTAGCTGCATTGTATCACAGGTTGGCGGGCGGGTAAATATTCTCAACTGACCGGTATCAGGATTTTTTTATTATTATTCATTTAATTGTATAAAGTCTTTGCTCCGCTTCATTCCTGTGTTATAATCTCAAAGGAAAATGAAAAGAACGGAGGAAAAGTTTTGGACAATCGAAGAATTATACAAGTGGAGGAAAAGGTGCCATTGAATATGCTGGTGCCACTAAGCCTGCAACATATGTTTGCCATGTTTGGCGCATCGGTTCTGGTTCCCTTCCTCTTTGGAATCAACCCGGCTATCGTACTCTTTATGAATGGCGTGGGTACCCTGCTATTTATGGTGATCACCAAAGGTAAGGCCCCGGCTTATCTGGGTTCCAGTTTTGCCTTTCTGGCGCCAGCCGGTATTGTTATTGCCACCTGGGGGTATTCTTATGCACTCGGCGGTTTTGTGGTAGTCGGTTTATGCGGCTGTATCCTGGCTGGGATTATTTATAAGTTCGGCATTGAATGGATCAATGTGGTGCTGCCTCCAGCGGCCATGGGCCCGGTAGTAGCGCTGATTGGTCTGGAGCTGGCTGGGACAGCTGCCAGCACGGCTGGAGTCGTCAGTAGCACCAGCTACGTTTTGGACGAAGCTTCCGGTCTTTATGAACAAGTGGTAACCGCCATTGTTCCTGAAAATGTCATTGTTTTTCTGGTGACCCTGGCCTTCGCCGTTTTTGGATCGGTGATGTTCCGTAAATTTCTGGCAGTTATCCCCATCCTGATTGCGATTGTGGCTGGCTACATCACGGCTCTAATCACTGGTGTGGTTGGCCCGGCTACCTATGAGGCCGTCGCAGAGGCCCCCTGGTTTTCACTGCCAAACTTCCAGTTCCCACAATTTAATTTAGAAGCAATTATTATCATTTTGCCAGTACTGCTGGTTATTGCCTCTGAACACATTGGTCACCAGATTGTCACCAGCAAGGTAGTGGGACGAGATCTGCTAAAAGATCCCGGTTTGCACCGCTCCCTGTTTGCCGATAATTTTTCGACCATGTTGTCGGGTTTAATTGGTTCGGTACCAACCACTACCTACGGCGAGAACATTGGCGTAATGGCGGTCACCAAAGTCTACTCGGTCCAGGTCATCGCTGGTGCGGCAATTATTTCGATTATCTGCTCGTTTGTTGGTAAACTGTCGATGCTGATTTCCACCATTCCGGGTCCGGTTATCGGTGGGATTTCGTTCCTTTTATATGGAATGATCGGCGCCGCCGGGATCCGAATTCTGGTTGATGCCCAGGTTGACTATGGCAAATCCCGTAATCTGGCCCTGACTTCAGTGGTGTTTGTGGTGGGCTTATCCGGCATTGCGGTTACCTTTGGCAGTATCCAGCTCAAAGGGATGGTTCTGGCCGCCGTGGTTGGGATGATTTTAAGTTTGATCTTCTTTGTGCTGGACAAACTGAATCTGACCAATGACCGGGAAGAAGAGCATCTTTACGACCAGCCCTGATTCACTGCCGCTTGGGGCAAGGGTCTGAGCCCCTGGTCATCACGGATGTCTCGGCATAAATTTAGTTGCGGGCGATCACGGATCGCCCCTACAAACTGTCAAAAAAGCTAACCCAGTACCGACAATTGTTAGATCATGTTGTACCCAAAGGGCAGACCCTGTGCCTCAAGGCGAACAGTTGCGCTGAAACGCCTATAATTAGCCGAATCTTTAATAGCAACTGTACGAATTGTGCGCATACAACAGATTAACAATTGGTCGGTACGGTAGTTTATCGACAACCTCAACTGATCAGAATTGATCAGTTATTTTTTTGTGGCGGCGGTCGGTTGTAAAAAAGCGTGATTTCAATTATACTGAGACTAACAAAGTGATCGAAACCAACGAAATAGAAAAGGTGACCCATGAAAAATGATATGAAAATTGCCGTCTTAATTGACGCCGATAATGTTTCGGATAAATATATCAAATATATCTTCGATGAAATTTCCAACCTTGGGATGGCAACGTTTAAACGCATCTACGGTGACTGGACCAAACCCCAGCTGGGATCCTGGAAAACGGTATTACTTAACTATTCCATTACCCCGATTCAGCAGTACAGTTACACCACCGGAAAGAATGCCACCGATGCCGCCTTAATTATTGACGCCATGGATATTCTTTATTCCAATAATGTGGATGGATTCTGTATCGTCTCCAGTGACAGCGACTTCACCCGTCTGGCGACCCGGCTCCGGGAAGCCGGAATGTATGTGGTGGGGATGGGTGAAAAGAAAACCCCCACCCCCTTTATCTCGGCCTGTGAAAAATTTAAATATCTGGAAGTTCTGGCAGCTGACCCGGATTCTTCTCAACCGGAAGAAATATTAAACCAAAAGCAGTCTTCTGCCAAAGAAGGAATGGCCTCCAAAAAACAACTGATCCAATCGATTAAAACAATTATCAACGATAACTCGGATGAAGAAGGCTGGGCCGATCTGGGTCTGGTTGGCTCCCGCCTGAACAACCGCTATCCAGATTTTGACAGCCGCAATTATGGCTATTCCAAACTGCGCTCGCTGCTTTCCTCACTGGATAAATTTGAACTGACAACCCGCCGAACCGCCAATTCTCAAAATGTCAAATACGTGATCCGCAACATCACTTCTGAAAAAAACGGATCATCGCAAAAAGACATTCAACTCAAAAAAGAGCTGATCCAATCCTTTCAATTAATTGTTTCAGAAAATGCTGACCCATCCGGTTGGGCCAATCTGGGCCTGGTTGGTTCCCAAATCGCCCAGAAGCACCCCACCTTTAAAAGTAAAAATTACGGCTATGCCAAACTGCGCTCACTGCTGGAAGCCCTCAACCTCTTTGATATCGAAGTCCATAAAACAGCGAATTCCAAGAACCCGGAAGCACTGATCCGCAATAAACCCCAGCTGAAGGTTAAAAATGCTGGCTTATAAACTGACGGCAGGTCAACTAACAGCTGTTTCCCCCTCACAGTCTTTTGCCAGCTCTGACCAGAAGCACCTGTGTATCCTCGATTTTAGTGAGCTCGTAGCGGTAAGTGCCCAATTGGATATCGGATCACGACTGGTTGAAGAATGCATCAGCGGTAAATCCTGTAAGTTTGAAAGTCACGATGGTTTTGATTTCATTACCCTGTCAATTCCGGATGCCATTTCCGGTACAGTCAAACCAAAACGGATCGGAATTTATTTCCGTGCCAACCTGCTTGTTTTCGCCTCGGATCGGATCACTTATTTCGCTGACCTGGTTGACGCCATCAAGACGGCCGATATCCAGATATCCGATCTGAGCAAATTTTTTCACCTCTTTTTTGACAAGCTGACCTACGATGATCGGGATGTATTGATTGCGATTGAGGAAGAAATCTCCGGGCTGGAAGAAGAATTTATTGTCGCCATTAAAAATGACCTGGTCGACTATCTGATCACTTTTCGCAAGCGTCTATTAAGTCTGAAACAATATTATGAACAACTTTTTGAAATTTCTGAGGCCATTGAAGAAAATGAAAATAATCTGATCGATAAAAAAGATCTCCGCTATTTTAAAATTCTCACCAATCGCATCAACCGACTTTTTACCAATGTGCTGAACCTCCGGGATTACGGCACTCAGGTGCGGGAGGCCTACCAGGCGCAGCTCGATATTAACCTGAATAATGTCATGAAAATTTTCACTGTCGTCACATCTATTTTTCTGCCCCTGACCCTGATTGTCGGCTGGTACGGCATGAACATCATGATGCCGGAATTTCATTGGGAGTACGGCTACCCGTTTGTGATTGTCTTATGCATTGTCGTGGTTACTGGCACCCTGCTGTATTTCAAAAAAAACAAGTGGTTTTAGCGCTGCTTGTTTCAGATTATCACCCCGTACCGACCAATTATTAATCTGTTGTTTGCTGCGGGATCGGACAGGTTTATCAACCTGTTCGCCCCGATGCAAACAACATGATGTAACAATTGTCGGTACTACTTTGCCCCATATTAAAAGTTATAAACAAGTGATTTTAGACTGCTTGTTTTTTTTATTTCTTAAACCAATTCCATTCTCTAAATAAACGCTTGCATTATTATCCTACATCATGTATCATACCCACATGGTGGCATCGTCAAGAGCTGCACATGATTAACGCATAAAAACAGAAATAAATTTAAAAACCTGCTCTAATCCCTGGTGATAGAGACTGAATAAAACCATCCATTTTTGCATTTTTATAATGTAATGATCGGTCTTTTTGCAGTTGTTTATTTTCAGTGCAGAGGACCTTTTTTCTTTGCCTAAAATTAAACAGCCGCCTTCCGGTTTGGTCGAACAGTATACTGACAATTGGTCGTAGCTTGACATTTGTCAGTATGGGGGATTCGACAACCCGAATTTTTGACAACCTCAGGTTTGCGTGATCTGTGTTTCTCTGCTCTTTGCGGTCATAACCAAATACTACAAACAGGTGAAACACATGAAAATCGGATTTATTGGCGCTGGCAAAGTCGGCACCGCCCTGGGCATTTTTTTCAAGCACCATCGTCTGACCCTATCCGGTTACCTCAGCCGCAGCGAGATTTCGTCGCAATGTGCTGCCAAGGTAACGGACTCCGCTGTTTTCTACGACCTTCCCAGCTTTGCTGCTGCAAGTGAGGTGATTTTTATCACCACTGGGGATGATCAAATTTCTGCAGTTATCAACCAACTCCTTCAAACCGCCTGCTTAACGAAGCATCATACCCTGATCCATACCAGCGGCGCCCTGTCAACCGATCTTTTTGACCCGCTGCTAACTTCCGGGTGTGGTTTGTGTTCACTCCATCCGATCATGAGTTTTTCGGATCCCTTGACTGCGTCAAAAAATTTAAAGCAAACCGTTTTTACCCTGGAAGGCAATCAACAGGGGCGGATTGCTGCGCAAAAAATCCTGGCGATCACTGGCAATCCCTATTCGGTAATTGATAAGAATGATAAGGTACTTTATCATGCCGCCGCCTGTATCCTTTCCAACTATCTGGTAACCCTGATTGATTCCGGTTTTGAACTACTAAAGACCACTGGCATTGCTGAAGATGAAATAATCAGGGCATTTATGCCACTGATCACCGCCACCTTGGGCAATATCGAAAAATCCGGAACTGTCAACGCCCTTACTGGTCCGCTGGTTCGGGGGGATGAAAACACCATCAACAAACACATAAAAGCCCTAAAAACCCAGGCCCCGGAATTTCTGCCACTCTACCAAACCCTGGGCTTAACCACCATTGAGATGATCAAAGACAAACGGATTGCTACTGAAAAGTATCTTCAATTGCAAAAAATCCTTAGTTAAATACTCCCATCAAACCTTAGTACCGACAATTGTTACATCATGTTGTTTGCATCGGGGCAAACACGGCGTAGCCTGTCCGATCCTGCGCGAAGGCAATGAGCCAATCACAAGCTTACTTGTAGTTGGCGACTGCCCGCGACCAATGCGAAAGGAGCGTAGCGGATTTCGCATGGCGCGGCAAAAAAACAGATTAACAATTGATCGGTACGGTTATAGCGCCGACTGCTTATCGCTCATTTTAGATCGATTAAAATTTAAATTAAAGGAAGAAACCAATGAAAAACAAATTTACTGTCAGCTCTTTTTTACAAGCCAAAGCCAACAAGGAAAAAATCACCATGCTAACGGCCTATGATTATTCAATGGCCAAAATCGTCAATGATGCCGGTATCGATACAATTCTGGTGGGCGATTCTCTGGGTATGGTGGTCCAGGGTTATGAATCCACTCTGGAAGTGACCATGGACGACATGGTGTACCATTGCAAAGCCGTTGCCCGGGGCGCTGAAAACGCCCTGATCGTCGGTGATATGCCCTTTTTATCCTATCACATTTCGGTGGAAGAGGCTGTTCGCAATGCCGGCCGGTTGATTCAGGAAGGGAAGGCCCACGCCGTCAAGCTTGAAGGCGGCGTGGATCAGGTTGACACTGTCAAAGCCATTGTCAAAGCCCAGATTCCCGTCATGGGCCATATCGGTCTGACGCCCCAATCGGTTAACCTGTTCGGAGGATTTAAGGTGCAGGGTAAGGACACTGCTCAGGCTCAGAAAGTCATTGATGATGCCCTGGCCCTGGAAGCAGCGGGCGTTTTTGCCATTGTTCTGGAGGGGATTCCCGAAAAACTGGCCACCCTGATTACGCAAAAAATCTCGGTGCCCACCATCGGTATTGGCGCCGGTCGCTACTGCGACGGTCAGGTGCTGGTCATCCATGATCTACTGGGCATGTATTCAGGTCAATCACCCAAGTTTTCCAAGCGCTATGCGGCCTTGAATGAAACCATTAAGGATTCGGTGACAGCCTATATCACCGAGGTAAAGTCAGCGAAGTTCCCGGAAGAAAAACATACCTTCACCATTGATGATGCGGTTATCGCAGCATTACAACAATAAGACCATGAAGATTGCCAAAACAATAACAGAACTTAAAACCGATCTTGCCGAAATTGGCCGGGATAAAACCATCGGCTTTGTCCCCACCATGGGCTATCTTCACGACGGTCATCTTTCGCTGATCAATGAAGCTAAAAGTCAAAATGATGTCACGGTGGTAAGCATCTTTGTCAATCCCACCCAGTTTGCCCCGGGCGAAGATCTGGAAACCTACCCCCGGGATTTCGACCGGGATTCACAACTTGCCGCAGCTGCCGGAACCGATCTGCTGTTCTTTCCTGATCCCGGCCAAATCTATCCGGCCGGTGCTTCCACCTTTGTGGAAGTGGCAGGCGAGATCACCCAAAAACTCTGCGGTCAGTCCCGGCCGACTCATTTTAAAGGCGTGACCACAGTAGTCAATATATTGTTTAACCTGATCCAGCCAAACCGTGCCTATTTTGGACAGAAAGATGCCCAACAGGTGGCAGTGATAAAAAAAATGGTTCGGGATTTACATCTGCCGGTTCAGCTGACAGTCTGCCCGATTGTCCGGGAAGCCGATGGCTTAGCCATGAGCTCCCGCAATGTGTTTTTAACGCCGGAAGAGCGTAACCAGGCCCTGGTGCTTAGCCAGTCGCTGACGGCTGCCAAAGCCCTTCATGAATCTGGCGTCGTCCAGGTTAAAACCCTAAAAGATCAGATTATCGGCCAGATCAGTACCATGCCGTTGGCGGTTATTGATTACGTTGATATCCTTGATTTTGAAACCCTGGCCGATATCGAAACCATCACAGCACCGGCCCTGGCGGCAGTAGCCGTTCGCTTTGGCAGCACCCGGCTGATTGATAATATTATTTTAGATTAAGAGGTAAATTATGTATATCACCCTATTTAAGTCAAAGCTCCATCGGGCAACTGTCACCGAGGCTGACCTCAATTATGTGGGCAGTATCACCATTGACGAAGCGCTGCTGGATCAGGCGGATATTCTTCCCGGTGAAAAGGTTCAGGTGGTGGATATAAATAACGGCCAGCGCTTTGAAACCTATACGATTGTGGGCGAACGGGGCAGTGGCGTGATCTGTGTCAATGGTGCCGCAGCCCGGCTGGTGCAAAAAGGTGATCAGGTGATCATTATCGCCTATGCCATGATGGACCGGCAGGAAGCCCTGGCTTTTAAGCCCCGGGTGCTGATTCTCGATGATAACAATCAGGTAACAAAGCTTACGGATCATGAGGTCCACGGCCAGAGTCATTAGTTTTTTCGTTTTTATCTAAATTCAAACAAACAGGCTGCCACTTTTTAATTCCGATCCAAAAGTGGCAGCCTGTTTTATTTTTTGATACCGTTTTTTCTAACCATCGTTATCGCATTAAATGGATGGCGTGACCATCGACGGCATGGGCGGCTTCCATCAGGGCTTCGCCGACAGTGGGATGGGCGTGGATGGTAGCCATCAGCTCGGCCACGGTGGCTTCCAGGCGGATGGCCAGGGCGCCTTCAACAATCAGATCGGTGGCCCGGGGACCGGCCATGTGCAGTCCCAGAATTTCGCCAGTAGCGGCATCGGTTACGTATTTGACGACCCCGGTTGTTTCACCCATGATCATTGCTTTACCATTGACGGCCATGGGAAAAATGCCGACTTTTACGTCATAGCCCGCTTCTCGGGCCTGGGCTTCGGTCAGCCCGACACTGGCCAATTCCGGTTTGGTATAAACGCAATAGGGAATGGTTTTAAAATCAATTTGTGATCTTTTCCCCATGATCGTTTCCACCGCCAAAATTCCTTCAGCTGAGGCCACATGGGCCAGCATTACCCCGCCATTGCAATCGCCAATGGCATAGATATGCGGGACATTGGTCTGCATTTTTTGATTGACAACAATCGCCCCACGGGCGGTTTTTATACCAGCCAGATCCAAGTTAAGGGTACTAAGCTCCGGTTTTCGGCCCACTGACAAGAGCACTTTTTTGGCGGTAATGGTTTTTTCACCGGTCTGCGAGCTGGTTGTAACGGTTAAACCGCCAGCACTTTCCTGAATTGACTCGACTCTGGTGCTGGTAAAAATATCGACCCCATCTTTTAGCAGTTTTTCTTTGAGCGGCTTGACAATATCACGGTCCATGTTGGCAACAATTTCCGGTAGCATCTCGATGATTGTTACCTTACAGCCAAAGGCATTGTAGATACTGGCAAATTCACAGCCAATGACGCCGCCGCCAATAATGCCCAGGCTTTCCGGCACAGCATCCAATGACAGAGCCGTGTCACTGGTGATCACATCCGGATGATTGCTCCCCGGTATCGGTGGTATCACTGGTTTTGAGCCGGTGGCAATGATGGCAAAATCAAAATCGATGACAGTTGCTGCGTTGTTTATTTCGTCCTGATTGTCACTGATGACCTTAATTTGATGCGCATTCACAAAAACAGCGGTGCCCATTATTTTGGTAATCCCATTGTTCTTTAATAATCCGTTGACCCCACCGACCAGTTTTTTGATGATTTTTGTTTTTCTTTTCTGCAGCTTTGGCCAGTCACCGTGATAGTCTGAAAGTGTGATGCCAAGTTCCTTGGCATCATGTTTAAGAACGTCCAGCAGTTCGGTGGTATGGAGGAGCACCTTGGTGGGAATACAACCGACATTAAGACAAGTGCCGCCCAGATATTTGTTTTCAATCAGGGTTACCGCAGCACCTAACTGGGCCGCCCGAATCGCTGCCACATACCCCCCCGGGCCACCGCCAATTATAACAATCTTCATGATTCCACCTCCATTACAAGAGCAGAAGTCCCGGTTTTTCAATGAGCTCCTTGAGACGGGCAACAAACTGCGCCGCCACCGAGCCATCAACCACCCGGTGATCAGCTGTTAAACTCAGGTTCATCATTGGTTTAATAACCACCTGGCCATCCACCACCATCGGGGTGTCGATTATGGTATTAATCCCTAATATGGCCACCTCAGGCTGATTAATAATCGGCGTGAAGGATTCCATGCCATACATCCCAATATTGGTGATGGTAAAAGTGCCCCCGGTAATTTCATCGCTTTCCAGTTCATTGTTTCGGGCTTTTTCGGCCAGGGCCTTGATTTCCCGGGAAATCTCGCCCAGATCTAATTTATTGGCGAATTTGACCACCGGCACTATCAATCCATCCGGCAGGGCAACCGCCACCCCAATATTGACATAATTGCGGGTGACAATGTCAGTGCCGACTATCGAGCTGTTTAAAAGCGGAAACTCCAACAGCACCCGGGCTAAAATCTTAACCAGAATATCGGTATAGGTAATTTTGGCAGAGTTTTTTAATTCTTCCCTTAGCTGTTTCATGGCGGTGGTATCCACCCGCTGGTTGTAATTAACTGTAGCAGCCGTTTCCTGGCTGGCTGACATCCGGCTGGCAATAATTTTTCGCATCGCCGACATCGGTTTGCTACTCTCCTGTGGATCGGCAAATCGTAGTAAATCAGCTTTTTGTTTAAAAGCCAGCACATCGGCCTTCATAATCCGGCCGTCCTTGCTAATCTGTCCCGGATCGATGCCTAAACCATCAGCAATCACCCCGGCCGTCGGCGATATTTTGGGGGCTGCTGTTTTTGCTCTTAACGCAAACTCATTAACATCTTTTTCCGTAATGGCCCCCTGGGGGCCCGTCCCGGTTACCTGGGCAAGATCGATATTTTGCTCAGCCGCAATTTTTTTGGTTCGGGCTGATGCTTTGATGCGGCCCCCAGCGACCGGTTGCGATGATGCAGCAACCACCGAATCCGGTTCGGCTGCGGTGGATTTAACTTCGCTGGCTGGGCTGTCAGTCAAACTTTCGGCCTCGGCCAGCAATGCAGTTATATCTTCTTCAGCTGTTCCCAGAATGGCAATCGGTTTTAGCACTGCCACGGTGCCCTCTTCGACCAGTATCTTTCTGATGATGCCAGCCCCCGGAGATTCAAATTCCTTGGTTATTTTATCGGTTTCCACATCAAAGATGATTTCGCCCATCGCAACGCTGTCGCCTTCTGCTTTTCGCCAGTTGGCAATATTGCCTTCAGTCATCGTCAATCCCAGCTTGGGCATCACTAAAAACTTGGCCATAATGCATTCCTCCTGTAATTCTGAATCATCTAATAACTTATGAAAATAAAAGAATCGAACACTGATTGCTTTATGATCAGTTTCCACAACCATAAGAAATCGCAAAGCGAATTTCTCATGGTTCGCGGACAGTCGCCAACTACAAGCAAGCTTATGATTGGCTCTTTGCCTTCACGAAAACAATTGTGTAACGTGTAGGCGAACAGTTCATAGAACTGTACGCCGTACAGTGTAGCAATTGTTTCGTGCGAAACTGATCGTAAAGCTCACGGCACTATATTAATTTCATCAAACCTTGAAAAATCCGTTTTGCTGTCCCACTTCGATGGCTTTTTTCACATCCACATGCCAGGGCCCATTACGGCTTAGTTTAAAGGTAAAGGTCTGATTCTGATGAAATTCAATTTCCCGCTCCCCATCCAGGGCAATGGTGCCCCGACAATAGGTGGTAAAGGTATAGACTTCGCCAAACGTTAAAAACACCGGCTCACTGGTACCAATTTGCAACACAATCCCGGCCGCCATGGGAATCTTAATTTTAGGGGCATTTTTATCAATGCTGACATAAGCGCCAAAATCGTCCGCTTCGGTGATAATGGTTTTTCCCCCCACCACCGCCGAAAAACCAATTGAGGCCGGATGACTCCGGGCCACAAATATTTTCTCAATATCCTCAACTTTCCAGATCGCCCGGGAACCCACAAAGATATCCCGGGAAATCACCGCATCGATCAGGGCAATATCCTTAAGTTGCCCCGCTGTCTCAATCTCAATAATCTTATCTCTATTTGAATATGCCGCTTTGTCAAATTGTTGGGAAGCGACCACGGCCGCTGCGATGCCAGCAATGGTTCCTTCAATCATATCCGGATAGACATTATTCGTCCCTGTGGAGATGGAAATCAGCGGGATTTCCTTAATATCCTTAGCCACCGCCCGATTGGTGCCGTCACCTCCCAACGTGACAATGCAGCCGACGTTTTTCTCATTCATCATTTGCACCGCTTTATAGGTATCTTCCACGGTGTCTTCCTTATAAAAATCAAACACTTCGATCTCACATTTAAGCTCGCCGGAGGTTTTAAGCTTATCCTCCACCCGATAGCCCATATTATAGGGATCTGGCATCATGTATACTTTTTTGACGCCATTTTGCTGGGCTCCCAGTATAATCCGTTCAACAATATTGATCTTTTCGTTATTATCAATCACCGTAGCATGGGAAACCAGCCGCCTGATATCTTTCCCGGATGCCGGATTGGCAATGATTCCAATTGAATTCATATGTCCACCACCTTTTTCTGTCTTTTGTTTAAAAAAAGGTTCTGGAAATAAGATCATCGCTGTGCACTCCACTATTTCCAGAACCCTGGCCCGTCTGGCCGATTCAATTACCCACCTTAGAATAACGATTTAACCGCCTCAACCACATCGTCGGCATTGGGCAACACATAGGCTTCCAGATTGCCGGAAAACGGAATCGGGGTGTTCAATGCGCAAACCCGCTTAATCGGAGCATCACATTCATAGAAACACTCATCGGCAATAATCGCAGCCAGTTCACCGGCATAACTGCCCCGTTTAGCTTCTTCGGAGACAATGACCACCTTATGGGTTTTCTTGACCGATTCAAAGATCGCTTCTTTATCCAGCGGATAGAGGGAACGTAAATCGATGACTTCAGCATCAATGCCATCTTTTTCTAGCAACTCAGCTGCTTTGAGGGAGTCGTATACCTGTTTGCCATAGGTAATGATGGTGACATCACTCCCTTCCCGCTTGATATTGGCTTTACCCAGTGGAATTGGTTTGACTTCATCTTCAACCTGACCGGTCACCGCATAGAGGGTTTTATTTTCCAGATAAATTACCGGGTTATCATCATCGATGGCTGTCAGCATCAATCCGATGGCATCCTGGGCATTCGAGGGATAAACGACCTTTAAACCCGGCACATGGGTAAACCAGGCTTCCAGTGATTGGGAGTGCTGGGCTGCCGCTGCCACCCCACCACCGGACGGTAGTCGTACTACCATTGGCAGTTTTAATTTACCACCAAACATATAACGCATTTTAGCAGCCTGGTTAACCAGCTGATCCATCCCGACAGTGGAAAAGTCAACAAACATCAGCTCGGGAATCGGTCGCAAGCCAACCGCTGCCGCACCAACGGCAGCACCGATAATGGCCCCTTCCGAGATCGGGGTATCACGCACCCGTTTTTCGCCGAATTCTTCAAATAAGCCGGAGGTGACACCAAAACAGCCCCCGAATAGACCAACATCTTCGCCAAAAATGAAGACATCCGGATTTTCCAGCATTTTTATACGCATACCTTCTTTGATTCCTTGACCATACGTAAGCTCTCTCATCTTGTTCGTCCCTCCTCTACTATATCGGTATAAACATCTAAAACAGCGGATGCAACATCAGGGAATTTACTGGCCAGGGCAAAATCAACGGCTTCTTCAACCTCAGCATCAATTTTTTTATTAAGCTGATCCATTTCCGCCTGAGTCATCACCTGATTATCAAGGATATATTTTTCGGCTCTGGGAATGGGGTCTTTTTTCTTCCATTGTTCCAGCTCACCTTCGGGACGGTACACCGTCGGATCCCCTTCAAAATGTCCCCGCCAGCGATAGGTCTTGCATTCAATCAGGGTTGGTCCCTGACCTTTACGGGCTCTGGCAACGGCCTCCTGAACCGCTTCAAAAACCGCAAAAACATCATTGCCGTCCACCGTAATCCCCGGAATATTATAAGACACTGCCCGTTGGGAAATATCGGTGATATTCTGATGACGGGCCTGGCTCACAGATATTCCGTAGCCATTGTTTTCGCAGATAAAGATAACCGGCAGCTTCCAGGTACTGGCCAGGTTTAATCCTTCATGGAAGGTACTCTGATTGGTGGAGGCATCCCCAAAGAAACAGGCACAAACCTGATCTGTTCCTTTATATTGTGCTGCCAGTCCGGCACCTACCGCAATATTATGGCCAGCCCCGACAATCCCATTGGCCCCAAGAATTCCTTTGGTGGCATCGGCGATATGCATCGAGCCGCCCTTGCCTTTACAGTATCCGGTTTCTTTGCCAAAAAGCTCGGCCATCATGTATTTCATATCGCCGCCTTTGGCTAAAATATGTCCATGGCCCCGATGGGTGCTGGTGATGTAGTCATCGTCCCGTAAACTTGCGCATACGCCTGTTGCCACTGCTTCTTCACCAATATAAAGGTGAACGAATCCGCCAACCTGACCTTCAGCAAAAAGATTCATGGCTCTATTTTCAAACTTCCTGATTTTTACCATTTTTTCATACATTTCAATGATAGTTTCGTTTGAGATTTTCAAAATATTTCCTCCTTTGTATCTGCTTTGCTAAGTTTTTTTAAAACGATGATGCGCTTTGTCTGTTGTTACGTCGATAACACCACACATTATCAGGTTTTTTTGTAGGTTTGCAACCTACCTTCCGCTACACACTCACCGTTACGCACACAATGGCGGCTTCGATGGTATCGTCGGTATCGCCAAAACCGGGAAAGAATAAACCGGCGGTTGTTAATCCTCCTTTCCTGGCTTGAATGGTTACCTTTCCCACCGGGAATAGTTTTTTTAACATTTCAATGTTTAAATCTTCAGGCCGGGACACCCCAATAATTGCCTCGATCATCATTTTTTCATTGAGACTTTCTTCCGTTAAACCATGGATCTGATTCAAACCAATCAGACAACTTCGGGAAATGGCGTCTTTAATCGCTTTTCCCGCCGCCTTATTAACATCCTGACCATGAAAGTCCATTCCCATGCCAAATTCAATGATAAATTTTTTAATAAGAAACACCTCCTGACGTGAATTGCTGTGGTCATGCTGTTAAAAAAGATCATCCCCGCTTTTATTATCCAAACCGGGGTGAATATCAAAACGCACGACCCCCACGGCGGCTTTTCCTTTGACGGCTTCACTGACCATGGCCGTCCCCCGATTTCCAAAGCCACCACAGAGCTCGAAAGCGACCACCCCTTCATCAACCAACTGCCCCGCTGCTGCAACTGCTGCTTCGTAGGACGATACCCCAACAGCGATCAGGGTGACCTGTTCCGTTTCAACCGCCGACCGGTGAATGGCCGGATCTGCATTGGGAGCAATAAAAATAAATGCTGCCTTTAATGCCATATTCTAACCTCCTTGATTTCATGTTGTCTATATGTTAAGCAATATTCATGCCATAACCGATGAATCGGCTAGTTGTTTAAACGTTTACGTAAACGGTGCTACTTTCTGCTTCCGAGCGCCTTTACCCAACCGATCCTGGAACAATTCTTTCTCATTATGAGAATTGGCGTCTCAAAATGAGAAAAGCAGTCTCAAAAATGAGACTGCTACGGTAGTTTATTAACAAGTTGATGTGCTTCTATTCACAATAATTATCCGGTTTTTAGGGCGAGCATTGCTCGCCTGGAGATTTACAGACATTTTAGAATGTCACTACGCAGCTGACGCAATGCTTCTGCGGTCATCATTTCCTCAGGACTGGCGTGTTTAATCGGCACCACCATTTCGCTAACGATCTGGGCCGGTGATCCGTTAATGATGTAGATCCGGTCTGATAAGAAAATGGCCTCATCAATATCGTGGGTAATAAACAAGACCGACCCTTTAATTTTATTGAGTATCTCAAGCAGATACGCCTGCATCTTCATCCGGGTAATGGCATCCAGTCCGCCAAAGGGTTCGTCCAGCAGCATGATCTCCTGTGAAAACATGGTGGTTCGCAACAGTGACACCCGCTGTTTCATCCCACCGGATAATTGGATGGGATATTTTTTCCCATCGTCTGCCAGTTGAAAAATCGACAACATCGCTTTGACCGTCTCCCGGGCTTCCTTTTTCGGAATGCCCCGAATTTCAAGTGGTAAAATGGCATTGTCAATGACGTTGCGCCAGGGCAGCAGCAGATCCTTCTGATACATATAGCTGACCTTTCCGGTTTCCCCAGTTACCTCCTTCTCATTTACAAAAACCTGGCCATCTTCCGGGGGCAACAGTCCGGCAATCACATTAAAGAGCGTGCTTTTACCGCAGCCACTGGGGCCCAGAATCGAGACAAACTCACCCTGATTCAGATGAATATTAATGTTCTGTATAATATTTTTATGATTATACTCTTTGGTAACCCCCAAAACCTTGAGTACACATTTATTCTGGCAGGTATTCATTGGTAAAGGCCCCGTCGGCATTTAGCTGGTTCTCCAGCAAGCCCTGGTTATACATCCAGTTGCCATAGTTTTCCCAGATATCTAAACGCATCAAACCCCATTTTTCGGCATCGCTCTGATATTCAGCGGCCAGATATTTTTGCGAGGCCACCGCCAGGTCGCGGTCAATTTCGGGGTTGTCAACCAGTAACAGATCCGCAGCGGCTTCCGGGTTTTCTATGGCGTACTGATAGCCTTTGGTGACAGCCCGCAGAAATTTTTTAGCCGTTTCCGGATGCTTGGCCAGATAGTCTTCGTTGGCAATAATGACTGGGGTATAGTAATCCAGGTTCTTATCGACATCCTGAAGTTTAATAAAATTGAGCGGTTCGTTTTTAAGCTCGGCGGCAACTCCATCCCAGCCATAAAAGATCCAGGTGAAATCGACATGATCTTTAACAGCGGTAAAATAATCCATCGCTCCCACATCGACGATTTCCAGCTTGCTAAAATCAGCCTTTGCCCCTTCCATCAGGGCTTTTAAGGTGGCAACTTCCATAGGTGAACCCCAGCCGCCGTATTTTTTCCCTTCAAAATCTTTGGGACTGACAATGTTGCGATCCACCGGCGAAGCAAAGCCCGATGTGTTATGCTGGATAATCGCAGCAATGGCCTTAATTGGCAGGGGATTTGCAGCGGTTCTGGCGTAGGTCACCTGTTCCTGATAGCTGACTCCGAACTCTCCCTGACCGGCGGCGATCAGATCGGCCGAGCCACCTTCGCTGGGTTGAATAATCTCCACCTGAAGCCCTTCGGCCTCAAAATAGCCAAGCTCCTTCGCCGCATAAAGACCGGTGTGATTGGTATTGGGAACCCAATCCAGAACCACCGTTATTTTCTCGCTTTCTTTTGTTGTACACCCGGTTAATGCAATCAGTAGAATTCCCAGTGTTAATAAGATGATTTTCTTTTTCATTCCTCTTCCTCCTTTAATTTTTCCCAGGGCATCATGACCCTCTGAATCCCGGCAATGCCGTAAAAAAGTCCAATTGATAAAACCACAATCACCAGAATCGAGGCAAAAACCAGATCCAACGCAAAGGCATGGCGGGCTCTTAACATGTAAACGCCCAGTCCGGCCTTGCCACCCAGCCATTCCCCGATAACTGCCCCCATAATACTATAGGTAGCCGCAATTTTAAGGCCCGAAAAAAAATAGGGCAGGGCACTGGGAAACTTGATTTTTGTAAAGATCTGACGCTTCTTTGCACCCATCGATCGCACCAGATTAATCAGTTCCCCATCAACACTCTGAAGCCCTTCAATCAGACTGACCGTGATGGGAAAAAAACAAACCAGCACCACCACAAAAATTTTGGGGGCAATCCCAAAACCAAACCACATCGCCAGCAGGGGTGCGATAACAATAATCGGCACGGTTTGCGACATCACCAGTACCGGGTAAATGGCTTTTTTCACCACTGGAAACAAATCCATCACAATTGCCATAATCAGTGATAAACATACGGCTACCAGCAGTCCTGTCATTCCTTCAAAAAAAGTTGTTCCGGCGTGCATCATCAAATCCGAACCATTGGCAATCAGCGCCGCGATGATGTCAGTGGGCGATGGCAAAACGTATCGCTCCACAACCCCCAGGTTAACAGCGGCCTCCCAGAGAATCAGAATGGTCAGCAGAAATACGATCGGAATCAGCTTGTCACTGGTATTTTGATACTTTCTCATCAATTGTGACGCCTTCTTCCTTGTAATCAATTTTTACGATTGAAACCACCCGCTCGGCTCCATGCTCTGTGCAGATGGATTGGGCCCGTTTAACAATGTCCAGCAGTTCATCCAGTTCGCCTTCGATGGATGTCTCAAAAGGACCCACCACATATTTGAGGCCCGTCTGATGGATCATCTCAATAACCTGATCGACTACATAGTATATTTCTCTGTCCGGTACTACCGGTAAAACCTGCAAGCTTAGATTTACTTTTGCCAAAACGCTCACCTCCCTATTCTTTTCATTTTTCCTATTCTTTCCAAAACTAATTGTAGCATGTTTCATGCCAAAAAAAGACCCTTCGAAAAAAGTTTTAAAATTTTCTTCAAAGGGCTGCTTTTTACGTTTCGCTTCATTTATAAACTGGTCACGTGAATATCATAGGCTTTTATTTTCCGATAGATGGTCGCCCGACTGATGCAAAGATCTTCTGCGGCCTTTACCGCATTGCCCTTATTGAGAAAAAGAGCCTGTTCGATGCTGTTTTTTTCCAAATCTCTCAAAGTTTCACCATCACTGTCACGGACTGGTAAAATGACATTCTGCTCTTTTGTCGGTGCCTCAATGCAATCAATAAAAACACCGGCTGACAAATAGTAGCCACGCTCCACCATATTTTTGAGTTCTCTGACATTGCCCTTCCATTCATTGGCCAGCAATTTTTCTTCGAATGCCTTGCTGAAGAATTTTTTGACGTCACTGTTTTCGCAATTGAGCTGCTCTAGAAAATATCGGCCCAGAACCAGTATATCTTCTGGCCGCCTTTTAAGCGGCAACAGCCGTAAATTGATGACATTGAGCCGAAAGTAGAGATCCTGACGAAAAGCCGATTTTGACATCTCATTGAGCAGATTGCGATTGGTGGCTGCAATAATCCGGACATCCAAGTCCCTGGCAAAACTGCCGCCAATCCGCATTACCTTGTTTTCATCCAACACCCGCAGCAGCTTGGGTTGCATTTCCAGGGGAATTTCGCCTATTTCATCAAGAAACAGGGTGCCGCCATTGGCCAACTCAAATTTTCCCGGCATGCCACCTTTGATGGCTCCGGTAAACGAGCCAGTTTCGTAACCAAAAAATTCACTCTCCACCAACTCTTTGGGAATGGCGGCGCAGTTGATGGCAATAAAGGGGCCGTTACGGCGCTGGCTGTCGTTATGAATGGACTGGGCAAACAGCTCCTTCCCGGTACCGCTTTCACCTTCAATCAGCACCGAACAATTTGTTTTGGCAATTCGCCGGGCGGTATTAATCAGCTCCAGCATCGTTTTATTCTTCGTAATGATCTTATCAAAGGTATAGTTGGCCCGAAAACCTGCCAGTTTATTGATTTCTTTGCGCACCTGCTTGGATTCCCGAATTACCAGCACTGCGCCCATAACCTTCTCATTAAAAACCACTGGGGTAATATCCAGAAAACAGTCAATTTGTTTTGACCCAATTGTGAGGGTGATATCCGAATACGAAAATTTTCGTTTATTAATCAGGATATTGCCAACTACATCGATCTCTTTTAAAACCACATTCATGTCCAGCTTTAAAACAGCGGCTTCATCCATTTGAAACAGCTCACAAATTTTATGATTAAATTTCTTTATCCGCAGTTCGGTATCAATGATCATCAGTCCGTTGAGAATGGAGTCCAAAGCCACATCCATCAGTTTATATGAATCGACAATCTCATTGCGCATGTCTTGAGTCATGACATCGCCGTTTTTTAATTTCTCCATCAGCGTCATTACTTCCATCTCTTTTACCTCCACAAGAATTGTCAGTTCGCCTCTTAAAATCCCGTGTCTGTCCGTAATCAAACCGGCTGATCGATGTTTCAAACCTTTGCTGCTCTTTTTTACTGTCGCTCATTGCTTTTGCTGGTCGTTGGTTATGCTTTTGTCTTAACCAGCAATTCACCGTTGTATGAGCCGGATGGGAGCAGTTCCGTCCGGCCGTTAAAAAGCTGCTGGGCCGCCACCGCATAAGACCGGGCGATACTGGCAAAGGAACCTTCTCTGATGGTCGGATTTATATTTCTGGTAACAATCGATAGGGTGCCATCGCTGTTTTTGAGAATTTCAAAGGTTCGAAAGTTTTGCGGAAAATCCCGGAGGGATGCTGTTTCAACCACCCAGAAGCCGTATTCCGGCTGGGCCGGATCCGGAGACTTTATCGGGGTTACGGTATTGCGATGCCGATGTCCGGCCACCCACAAAATCAGATTGGGATAAGACTGGAGTTTTTTTAGCAGCTCCTGTTCGGAAACTGGTGAAAGGGTACTCCATGACATAAACGGCCTGGTCAGTGGTTCCTGATATTCCACGCCAATGGGAATATGGGCGGCAATGATCATCAGCTGACCGGCTTGTTGTCCGGCTTCCAGCTCTTGCCCCAACCAGTCAAATCGCTCCCGATCCAGGGAACCATGAGCATATCCCTTAACGTTTTGATCATCATCCCTTTGGGTGTTATCGAGCACAATCACCTTGATTTGTTTTGTCTCCCGGGGTTCAAAGCTATAGCAGGCAAAACCACTCTCGCTGTTTTCCAGACTAAAACCGTGTCCGCTGGGCTTCGTTTCTGTTATAAAAAATTCCTTCATCCACTCCACCCGACCAAGAAACCGCCGATTGGGATCATCCGACACCGACAAAAGCGGTTTATCCGGCCAGCTGTGATCATGATTGCCAATAACCTGATACCAGGGAATCTGCGGATTCAGCCCCACAGCCACAAATTCGTCATAAAATGGCTTCCGGGGGCCGACCCGGGGATTGGGACTGACCCCAAAATCCAAATTTATTTCTTTGCCATCAAAAATGTCAATCGACCAGCGCAGCTCGTTGTACATGGCGTTGTTGGTGTTGTCGCCCATGGATAGACCAAAATCCAGAGGGTTTTGATGATGAATGGCGTTGATGGAATGAATGGCACCATCTAAAATATGGGTGGTATAATGCATCATCTCGGAGTAGACTGACACAATGCCACCACCAAATTTTGAATAGATTCCGTGAGCCGGAAACTCCCCGTCAGTGATATGAATATCCGTGATGGCAAAAAAATGCAGCAGCTGTTGCGGCTCATTACCGGCTGGCAGCAAATAGCCCTCCGGCATCAGATCATCCCGTCTTTCTGGCTCCTTCGGATCCTCGGCAATCCATCCCCCATAGCCTTCCTGGGCCAAGCGGTTGATCTCACCCGCCTCAACCTGCGGGGCTGTGGCAACAACCGGATCAAGAAAAAAGGTATACACTGCTTTTTCTGAATGAAGCGCCGTTCCAGTATTGGTGACCGGAACAGTGGCTGGTCGAATCTGTTGTTCGATATCTTTTAATTGTTTTGCCAGGCGACTGTTTAGATTTTTTGAGCGTTTATGTCCCATTGTTCTGCCTCAACAATTCCCTACATAAACATTTTCCAGGGACTCTCTGGCAATATCAGCCAGGCGATAAACCTGATCCACGTCGGTGGCATTCCGATCGGTCATTTCATATCTGGGAAAAAAGCGGGACAGATGAAGGGGAATTGATTTTCCCACTGACGCCAGCCACTTAGATAAAGCCCTAATTTCTTCCTCACTGTCGTTTTCCCCTGGCACGATCAGGGTCGTTACTTCCACATGACAGGCCTCACTGGCAATCCGAATGGTCTGTTTGACGGTTTCCAGATCGCCGCTGATTTTTTGATAGAACTTTGGGTTAAATGCTTTCAGATCAATGTTCATTGCATCAATATCAGGCAGAATTTCCCGGACTGGTGCTTCACAAAAACAGCCATTGGTGACCAGCACATTTTTTAAGCCATTCTTTTTTATCAGCTTGGCACAATCTCTGACAAATTCATACCCCACCAGCGGTTCGTTATAGGTATAGGCCAGGCCGATATTCCCCTCGCCTACCAGTCTTCGGGCATTGCCGACCAGATCCTCAGGCGTCATCCGCCGACCATGGGCTTCTTCACTGCCAGCCATGGAAATTTCGTAGTTTTGACAAAATGGACATCTTAAATTACAGCCAAAACTTCCGACCGACAAAATTCGCGAGCCGGGAAAAAAATGGCGCAACGGTTTCTTTTCGATGGGATCCAATGCGATGGCAGTAACTACCCCATAATTCAAGTCGCTTATCACATCCGACCGGTTAACCCGAGCCCGACAAAATCCAATCTCTGCCTCATCCAATCTGCAATGATGGGGACAGAGCTGACACGCTATTTTACTCACTGTTTTTCCACCCTTCGTTGATATCTAGTTAAAATAATCCCAATTCATTTTTGTGAAATGAATGAGGTTCTCAAATAACTACCGTACCGACCAATTGTTAATCTGTTGTCTGCCGCAAGCTTGGACAGGCGTTCGCCATGTCCGCCTTGATGCAGACAACATGATGTAACAATTGTCGGTACTGGGTTATCTTCTTTGACAGTCTGCTTCATTTTTGTGAACTGAACTTTCCGGTGCAAATAAAAAAGGAAAACCTCCTGATGTCTTCCTTCTTTTGTATGCTATTTAGTTCATACCCCAATATTTATTTTTAAAATCACCCGACGCTGATTAAATAGCCTTTTTCCGTTAAACTTTTTTCAACCGCCGAAAGAATGCTGTCAGATACCGCCTCCACGGTATGATAATGGACCGTGTCGGTAAGCTTCATCAGGGGGCTGGTTTTTTTTTCTTTAAGTCCGGCAACAAAGGAATCCACATCGGCCCGGGTGGCCAGAAACAAATCAACCTGGATTTTTCCATAAATGTCGTGCAGAACATAGACGTCTCTGACAAAGCCACCGGCGTCAACAATGGTATAAAGCTCATCGCCGATTTCTTCATGGTTGTGGGACACCTTGAAGATCTTTTCCCGGGGCGGTGGATCAACGATTATATAGCCTTTGTTGGTGGAAATGATGTTGAAATGGGCCGCTTTCAGGAGCGCAATATCCTGAACGATGCTTTGCCGGCTGACCTGAAAAATTTCTGACAGGGCGGTTCCTGAAACCGGTTCCCGGGATGACCGGAGGGTCTTGACAATGTCTGCCTGTCGCTGTTGTTTTTTCATGGTTTACACTCCTGGTATTTATGATTCAAATCAGATTTTTGTTAAACTCGCCGTTTGTAAATTGAGTCGGGTGCTGTCTCAATTATTATAAGTGAACAATGCTGGCGCCGTCAATTTCTATTTGTCATCAACGAATCCGATAGAATTGTCAGATTTTTCATCGATAAATCAAGAATTGGCGAGGAATGGGTCAGGGCACCGCAGGAAATAAAGTCCACTCCGATTTGACCAAGCTCTTTTAACCGGCCTTCTGTCACATTGCCGGAGCATTCGCTGATGGCCCGACCATCGATAATTTTAATAGCGTCTTTCATGGTGTCTCCATCCATATTGTCCAGCATGATAATATCGGCCCCGGCCTCCAACGCTTCACGAAGCATTTCCAGATTTTCAACTTCAACCTCGATTTTTCGCACAAAGGAAGCATAGTTCCTGGCCGCCGCAATGGCTTCTTTGACACCACCGGCTGCATTGATGTGATTGTCTTTCAGGAGTATCCCATCGGACAAATTGTTGCGGTGATTATATCCGCCACCAACGGTTACGGCATATTTTTCAAAAATCCGCATGTTGGGGGTTGTTTTACGGGTGTCCAGCAACCGGGTTTTGGTGCCAGCCAAACAGCTCACCAGTTTTCGGGTGTGTGTGGCGATACCACTCATCCGCTGCAGATAGTTAAGCGCGGTCCGCTCCCCGGAGAGGAGGGTTCGGGCCTCTGCAAAAACAATCGCCAGCAGCTCGCCAGGGGTGACGGTATCCCCATCACTGACAAAGGTTTCTATCGTAGCACTGGGCTCCAGTAGTTCAAATACCCGCCGATAAACCTCCAAACCGGCAATAATCCCGGTCTCTTTGGCAACCAGTTCAACCCGGGCTTTGATACCGGCGGCAATGACCGCATTGGTGGTGATGTCCTCGTTGGGGATGTCCTCCTGCAAGGCCTGTAAAAGCAGCGGATCCATATTAAGCTTTAGCAATTCGTTCAATCACTTTACTCCTTTCGATTTCGTCCAGAATGATGGTTTTATAGGCCAGGCGCAACTGTTCCAAATTTTTATAATCCGTCAGATCAAGAATGGGATGGCTGCCCTCACTTGCAACCTGATAATTGGCAGTGGTGTCCCGGGCTGCTCGTTTGGCAAAGACCAGGCTTTCCAGCAGTGAATTACTGGCCAGCCGGTTGGCACCATGAACCCGATTACAGCTGATTTCACCAACAGCATACAGATGGCCCATGGAGGTTCGACTGTTGAGGTCGACCTTGATTCCACCCATAAAATAATGTTGGGCCGGTGTAACCGGAATACACTCCCGGGTAATATCATAGCCTTCTTCCAGACAATGCTTAAAGATATTGGGAAAGCGATGGGTAATCACCTCCCGGCCCATGTCCTGCATTGACAGCCAGACAAAATCGCTTTCGTCCTGTTCCATTTGCTCATGGATCGCTTTGGTCAGCAGATCACGGGGCAGTAGTTCATCCACAAAGCGCTGCATTTTGCGGTTGTACAGCACCGCCCCTTCACCCCGAACCGATTCAGAAATCAAAAACCGACGGCCGGGTTTCCGGGAATATAAGGTAGTTGGATGAATTTGAATATAGCTGATATTTTCAAGCGTAATCTGACGTTTTAAGGCAATAGCAATGGCATCCCCGGTGAGGTGGGCCAAGTTGGTGGAGCTGTGGAACAGCCCACCCAGTCCGCCGGTAGCCAACACCACGTAGTCCGAACGGTACAGCTGTATGTTGCCATCCCGATCACAGGCCACCACCCCGAAACACTGGTTATCCTGACAGATCAGATCCACCATTGCCATGTTTTCAACGATGGTAATATTGGGCCGCTTTTTGACCTGGGCCAGCAATTTACTGGTAATTTCGGCTCCGGTCAGATCTTCATGATAAAGAATCCGGGCCCGAGAATGGGCTCCTTCTCGGGTATAAACCAGCTCGCCATCTTTCGTTTCAAACTCAACCCCCAGAGCAATCAGATCCGTGATTATTTGCGGGGAATTGCGAATCATCACATCAACTGAGGCCGGATCATTTTCGTAGTGCCCAGCTTTCATGGTATCTTCAAAAAAACTGTTGTAATCATCGGCATCCCGCAGCACACAGATCCCGCCTTGGGCCAGATACGAATCACTTTCATCTGCAGCTGCTTTGGTGAGCATCAATACATTTTTAGTTCCGGGAATATTCAAGGCGTAGAATAAACCTGATACACCAGTTCCCACAACAATAATATCTGTTTTCCCGTTCATGGCCGGTGCTCCCTTATTTGGCCAGTTCCAGCATTTTTTCCAACGCCAGAACGGCCCGGTTTCGGGTCTCCTCATCGACTTCCATTTGGTTGATGCCGTTTTCCAGTGCATAAGCAACCTTCGCCAGGGTGATCTTTTTCATGTTCGGACAGATCTGATTTTGATTGATGGTATAGAATTTTTTGTTGGGATTATTTTTTCTGAGTTGGTGGAAAATACCGATTTCGGTGCCGATAATAAATTCATCGGCATCGCTGGCCGTGGCATAGTCAATGATTCCGGCAGTACTCCCGACATAATCGGCAGCACCGATTACCGTCATCGTGCATTCAGGATGCACCAGCACCTTGGCATTGGGGTGGGCAGCTTTGGCCGCTTCTACCTCGTCAATCATGATTTCGTCGTGGACATGACAATAGCCATCATTGAATATGAAATTTTTTTCCGGCACCTGGCTGGCAATATACTGGCCGAGGTTTTGATCCGGTACAAAATAAATATTTTTCTGGGGCAGGGCCCGGACAATTTTTAAAGCATTGGAGGAGGTTACACAGACATCCACCGCTTTTTTGATTTCGGCAGTTGAATTGATATAGCAGACCACTGCCAGATCCTCATAGTTTTGCCGAACCTCGGCAATTTTCTCAAGGGATGCCATGTGAGCCATGGGACAGTCCGCAAGGGCTTCCGGCATGATCACGGTTTTTTCGGGGCTTAGAATCTTTGCACTTTCGCCCATAAAGGTTACCCCGCAGAAGACAATCACCTTTTGGGGCAGCTCGACGGCAATTTTGCTGAGATAATAGGAATCACCGATATAATCTGCAATTTCCTGAATTTCATCATTAACATAGTAATGGGCCAGAATCACTGCATCTTTTTCTTTTTTGAGTTTTTCTATTTTTAACAAGTGCTCTTTCACTTTTTTATGCCTCCACCTTTAATCGGATTTTCATGATTAAAAGTATAGCACGTATCTTTACAACTGACAAGCTGACTGTAAAGTTTATTTGAGATATTGACGTTTATTTCTGAACCACCGTACCGACTTTTTCACTAAACTTTTTGATCTTGCGGTTACCCGCCATCATCTGCCAACCGATGACGATACCCGCCTGATAATGAAGTTGACAATCATCACAATCTGCGACCAGTTGTTCAAGCAGGTGCTGGTTGGCAAAGACATCGTGATAGTAGCCCAGATCATCCTGCATTTTTTCAAAGGCGTTCATCGATTTGCGGTTTTTTTGATCAAGAATCGAAGACAGCTGCTCAATAACATAGCGGAGTTTTTTACTCTTGATGCGCACCCGATGAATGGCCTGCTGATCCTCTATCTCCAGCGTTTTCATGCTCCGCCTGATTTTTTTGTGCCAGTTGGCAATCTGCTTTTTTGTATAGTCTTTGATCGAACCATGCAAATCCGACGCCGTTTCGTCCCAAGGCTCATTGAGTTTCCAGATCCAGATGTCCAGTAACTCCAGGGCAAAGTCATCGGTTTTGAGTGCCACCATTAAATGGTCGAAGGCCGCTTCCCGTTTTTCTTTTAGGAAACTTTTTATTTCCCCAAAACAATCGATCTCTAAAACGCTCTCTTTTTCGATTTCGGCAATCCCTTCCAGCAACACATCCAATTGTCTTACTTCACCGAATTGCCCGGCCATTTGTCTGAGCGTATCCTGTTGCCGTTGATAGTGTTCGGCCTTAAATAGCGGCGCAAAAAAAGCCAGAATAGCCCGAAACCTGCGAATCCGCACCCGCACCTGATGAACCCCCTCAGGATCACTGGGATTTTCAAAAAAATAATCATAAGCATTAATGATTTCATTAAATCCACTTTTCATAATGAGCTCCGCTGCAGGAACCAGCTTCTTTTTAGCTTTGATAGTCGGGCTTGATTGACCGACTACCCATACTGATTTGATCGGCGGTATCTGGGGCAACCGTAAGCCTTTATCATAACGTCCCTGATTTTCGTGCAATAACCGTGACAGCTTTTCCATCATCATCGTATATTTCCTGCCTTTCAAACTTCTTTATCATTCCTTATATACCCACTGTTTTTCTAAAGCAATGCTTTGATCCCTTGTTTTTGCAAACAAAAAAGAAATCAACAAAAGCTGATTTCTTGAGGTTGTCGATAAACTACCGTACCGACCAATTGTTAATCTGTTGTATGCGCACAATTCGTACAGTTGCTATTAAAGATTCGGCTAATTATAGGCGTTCAGCGCAACTGTTCGCCTTGAGGCACACAACATGATCTAACAATTGTCGGTACTGGGTTAGCTTTTTTGACAGTCTGAAGAAATCAACAAAAGCTGATTTCTTTTTTTCTCACAAAGAGACCGTCTCCGGCTCGTTTTATTCGGTTACAAAAAATACGGATTCCGGGTTGATCTCGATCTCGTATGGTTGCGCTTGATCAAATAGACGATCCCGCTCTTCTCTGCTGATCTCCGCCTGAAGATGATAATCATCCAGGCTTTTGGCTGGGGAGCCAATTTTTAGATATAGCGAGGTTCGAAATGGGCCATCACTTTCATCGGCGATATACACCTTGAAGCAATTAGTCCCGGAATATTCTGATGTATTCACAAACTTAACCTGATTGGCCCGAATCCCCATATAGCCGGATTCCGCTGCAATTTTCATGGTGGTTTGCATCGTTACACCCCATTTTGGAATATCCAACAGGTAATCAGAGCAGCGGCGGGCCTTGATTAGATTTTTGCAGCCGGTAATTTTAGCCGTTTCCAACGAGGCCGGATGCTTGAAAATCACGTCTTTGTGTCCCAATACTTCCAGCTTCCCGGTATTAAAGATTGCGATATGGTCAGCCAGCCGGTAGGCTTCCTCGCGGTTGTGGGTGACAAACAGGGTTAATCCCGTAAATTCTTTCAGTGATTCGACCATTTCTTTCATCATGTGATTTCTAAGATGGACATCGAGTGCTGAAAAAGGTTCATCCAGCAAAAGAATATCCGGTTCAACTGCCACTGCTCTGGCCAGCGCTACCCGCTGCTGCTGCCCCCCGGATATTTGAGTCGGGTAGCGATTACCAATATCACCCAAATGATACTTTTCCATTAACGCATCGACACGTCGTTTTTTTTCATTTTTCGGCAAATGATCCAAGCCAAAGGCAATATTCTGAACCACCGTCATGTTGGGAAAGAGGGCATAATTCTGAAAGAGAAACCCCACCTTTCTTGCTCCCATCGATAAATTGATTTTTTTTTGCGAATCAAAAAAGGTTTTTCCATTAATGATAATCTGGCCTTGATCGGGTTTCACCAATCCAGCGATACACCGCAAAAGCATGCTTTTACCAGACCCGGAGGCACCTAGAATACCGATGATCTCTTCCTCCGTTTGGAGTTTTACTGCCAGCTGAAAATCGTATAAATTCTTTTTTATGTCAATCATAAACGCCATCGATTAACCTCCAAAGCCCCGTTGCTGTTTCTTTTTGCGACTCTCCCAATAATTATTGATCACCAGCACCGTTAACGAAATGGCAAAGATAATCAGCACCCAGATCAACGCTACCTGCATCTCGCCACCTTGGGTGGCAAAATAAATGGCAATGGGAATGGTTTCCGTTTTTCCGGGAATACTGCCAGCCACCATCAGGGTTGCTCCAAATTCGCCGAGACAGCGGGCAAAGGTCAGGGCGGTCGCTGCGGCGATTCCCGGCCGGGCTACCGGGACGGCGACCCGCCAGAATACCTTGACTTCTGAGGCGCCCAGGGTTCTGGCGGCACTGAGAATATTGGGATCAATCTGTTCAAAGGCACCCATGGTGGTTTTATACATCAATGGAAATGCGACCACCACCGCCGCAATTACGGCAGCATACCAGGAAAAAATAATGTTGACTCCAAATATTTCTAAGAAATTGCCAATTGGTCCATTCTTGCCAATTAACAGTAAAATCCCAAACCCGGCGACAGTTGGCGGTAAAACCAACGGAAGGGTTAAAATGCCATCGATCAGGCCCTTCCAGCGACCATTATAATTGGTCATCAGCCAGGCAATCACCAGCCCCAGAAAAAAGACAATGGCCGTGGCGGTCAAGGTAACCTTGATTGAAATCCATGCTGGCGAAAAATCGAACCCCATTCTAACTTCTCCCTCTACTTCTTGCTGGCATCCACATAAAACTGTGCGATGATGCGGGCAAATGATCACTACTGATGGCTCTCACCAGTTTCTTTATAAAATCGTAAAACCGTATTTCTCAAATACTGCTTTTGCTGCATCGCTGCTTAAATAGGTTACAAATGCCACTGCCGCATCATTATTTTTACTGGCTTTTACAACGCCAGCCGGATAAATAATCGCTTTATGAGAATCAGCCGGAGCAGTGGCTGCGATCTTGACATTACTTGATGCCCGAGCATCGGTTGAATAGACAACACCGGCATCGACATTTGCTGTTTCGACCCAGGTTAGGACTTCTTTAACATCCTTACCATAAATAATTTTACTCTGAATCTGTTCCATTATATTATAAAAATTAAATACGTCAACTGCATATTGACCAACTGGCACACTACTTGGTTCACCGATACCAATTTTTGTAATCGCTGGATCGACCAATTGATCAAAACTGGTGATGGTGGCGGTTGAGTCTTTTGGCACGACCAGAACAACTTCATTTCCCAATAGATTCTTGATCGTATCGTCATTCATCAATTGGGCATCTTTTAATGTTGTCATATCTTTAGCTGATGCGGACATAAAGACATCCACTTCTGCACCCTGCTGAATCTGCTGAGCCAGCGATCCCGACGAACCAAAATTAAGCGTCAAGGTGGTTTCCGGTGACTCTTCTAAATAGAGACTCTGAATTTCGGTCATGGCCTCCTTTAAGCTGGCCGCTGCAGAAATAGTCAGTGCTACCGGTTCTGATTTCTTTTCCTCCTTGGCTGCAGGCTGACAACCAGCCAGGGCAAAAATCAAAGACATGAAAACAACCAGAACAAGACCTCTTTTTAACAACTTCATCTCATTTCTCCTTTTCACTTTTTTTATTATGTTTTGTTACGTTTTGATGTTTTCCATTATACAAAACAGAATTGTCCGAGTCAAATGATTATTCTGTATTTTTTATGTACATTCACATCCTGTTTTTTCTTTAATTAATGGGAAATGGGCATTTTAATTCTTTAATATTCGCCCAGGATTGGTTATAATAGATGTAACCATGGATTTGTGAGGAACTTATTACTTCCTGGACTGGCTTAATTTCAAAATTTTCAGAAGTTTTCCAAACTCACAATTAGTCAATCGATACATAACAAAAGGAGGCGATCATCGTGAATGACGAACTTTTATACACCCCAGAAGAAATCAGCCAAAAACTAAAGATTACCAAAAATACGGTTTACGAGATGGTCAAACGGGGGGATCTTGAAGCCCATCGCCTGGGCAAGCATCTGCGTATTTCCCAGTCCCAGTTCGATAATTATTTACTCAAATCAAAGGGTTCCGCCAATCAGTATCAGGGCACGGTGTTTATGGAAGGTGATGATCAATTTGTCAAAATTGATGATGTCAATATCCATGTTCACACCGATTTAACCGGAGCGGTTAAGCTTTCGATCCGACCGGAGGACATCATTCTCAGTCTTGAACCATTTACCAGCAGCGCCCGAAATATTTTTAAAGGGCAGGTGGTGGATCTGATTGATAATGCTGATGGCGTCAAAGTTATTTTAGACATCGGGATTCCAATCATGTCCCTGATTACCAGAAAATCGCTGGAAAACATGAAGATCAGCAAGGGCTGTGAGCTTTATGCAGTCTTTAAAACAATGTCGATTACTGTCTATAAATAGTTAATGCTGATCTGATAATAATTCTGGCATGCCCAGCAAATCATTGCAAAATAAAAACGGCTTACGCCGTTTTTATTTTTCCTTCGATATTTCTGCGATTTCAGCAGCGATCTGCGGTGGTAAAAATCCGCAATAGCCATCTAATGCCGCCAGATCGCCCTGTTCCATCAAGGGGTCTTCGATGGCTCGGATTCTTATCGTATCCGGCTTGCAACCATCGTGCTGGGCGATGGCCGCAGCCAGCTTTTCGCCGATTCCGCCGCTGCGGATGCCCTCTTCCAAAACATAAACAAGCCTCGGCTGACCAATCAGCGAGAGGATTTTTTGACTATTTAGCGGATAAACCTGAATTAGTTTGATTAGGCGAATCCGGTGGTTCGCTTTTAATAATTGGACTGCTTCATAGACATTTTTTGTGATACGGCCATAGGTGACCATCACAATTTCCGGATCTCCCTGGTTGCGCCCTGTGTCATCAAAGTCCTGATAACAAAACTCGCCGCAAAGATTAAAACCGCTGCGATCGTATTGCTGCTGGGCGCCTTTGGGATAGCGGATGATCGCCAGCTTCGGCGCTTCAAAACAGGTCGCAAAACTCTGCTTCATTTCATCGTAGGTCTCCGGACTGTAGATTTCAATTCCCGGGATGGTAGACAGATAAGAACAATCATAAATTCCCTGATGGGTAATGCCATCGCCGGGTACCAGTCCACACCGATCCAGAGCCATGATCAGCGGCAACTTCTGAATGGCCGCATCATGAATCAGTTGATCATAGACTCGTTGGACAAAGGTTGAATAAATGGCGCATACTGGCGTTTTCCCATTGGCTGAGAGACCGGCAGCAAAGGTGACGGCGTGTTCTTCGGCAATCCCGACATCATAAAAACGCCGGGGATGGGTCAGGCTGAAATGATCCAGTCCGGTGCCCCCAGTCATCGCTGCGGTAATCGCACAAATAGAATCGTCCGCGTTGGCCGCCGCCACCATTATTTTTCCAAACTGAGCCGAAAAACTATCTTCAGATGCTTTTTTTTCAATCCCCTTAACCTGGTCGAAGGGACCCGATGAGTGATACATTTCCGGATGTTCTTCGGCATGGACATAGCCTTTTCCCTTGACGGTATGAACATGAACCAGACAGCAGTTGGTTTTACTTTTGGCTTCGCTCAGTACCGATTCCAATTTTTTAAGATCACAACCATCAACCGGCCCCAAATAATCCAGGCCCAGATGTTCAAAAAAATTCTCGGCAACCACCCGTTTTTTAATGTGTTTTTTTAGTTTACGGGTGCCTTCAATCAGACCATCGCCGATGGTGGGGATCTTGTGTAACAACGACTGTGTCTGGTGTTTTAAATTGAAATAATTCTGACTGTTTCTAATTTTTGATAAGTAATTCGAAAGTCCGCCGACATTTTCTGAAATTGACATCTCATTGTCGTTAAGAATTATAATCAGTCGCAGATTTTTTTTATTACAATTATTCAGCGCTTCATATATCATCCCATTGGTAAACGAGCCATCGCCGACAACCGCAATGACATAATTCTCCTTGCCATCCAGCTGATTGGCCATCGCCAGACCCAGGGCAGCTGAAATCGAGGTGCCACTGTGACCAGCGCCAAAAGCGTCTTTATCGCTTTCTTTGCGATTGGTAAAACCGGAAATCCCATTCCACTGCCGCAAGCTGCTAAAGACCTGCTGTCGACCGGTTAACAATTTATGGGTATAACACTGGTGCCCGACATCAAATACAATTTGATCTTCCGGGTTATTGAAAACCCGATGAATGGCCAATGTTGTTTCAACAATACCCAGATTGGAAGCCAGATGCCCACCATTTTTTGATACCGTTTCTAAAATTCGATTCCGTAACTCCCCGGCCAGATTTTTAAGCTCGGCATCAGACAGGCCGATTAAATCCTGGGGAGACAAAATATTTTCTAATAAAGTCAATTTGAATCCTTTCACCGTTTCTTCCCTTTCATCGATTATAAAAAGGAATCATCGTAACACTTGCCCTTAATTAAGCATTTTTTTAAGGTCAACACCTTCGTTTTCAATCATACCACATTATGCGATACTTTTCTTTAATCCACTTGATTCTGCTCAGTGATCAAAATTTCAAAGTCCTTAACCGAAAGCGGCTTTGAAAAATAATACCCTTGTATTTCATGACAATTATTTTCTTTTAAAAACAAAAACTGTTCGTGCGTTTCAACGCCCTCGGCAATCACGTGAAGTTCCAATTGGGCAGCCAGGTTCAGAATTGTCTTGGCAATGCTGCCGCTATCATTTTCCGGATAATCTTTAATAAACTCCCGGTCAATTTTCAGTTTGTCAAAATTCAGATTCTGCAGATATTTTAGTGATGAATAGCCAGTGCCAAAGTCATCGATGGCAACCTTAACCCCCAATGCTTTGATCTGCTCCAACTGGCTGCCGGTTCCGACCATGTTTTCCACCAGAATTCCCTCGGTAATCTCAACTTCCAATAATTCTGCGGGCATTTGATATTTTTCCAGCAGTTCCTTGATGATTTTAGGCAGATCTGATTTTTTAAATTGAACTGGAGACAGGTTAACGGCCACTCCTAGAGGTTCATTGGTCAGCTGTTGCCATTTTTGGTTTTGCCGAATGGCTTCTTCCAAAACCCAATTTCCGATGGGAATGATTAAATTTGTCCTTTCGGCGACGGGTATAAAGTCCCCCGGGCTGACCTGGCCGAGATTTTTGTTATGCCACCGCAGCAATGCTTCACTGGCAATAATGGCTCTGCTGCCGACCTGAACCTGAGGTTGATAATTTAAACTGAGCTCATTGTTTTCCAGAGCACTTCGCAGCTCTGTTTCCAGTTTCAGATTATTGAGATAGTTTTCACGGATTTCTTTTTCATAGAAAACATAGGTATTATCGCCGGTTTGCAGCGCATAATTTTTGGCAATATTTGCGTATTCAATCAGTTTTTCAAGATCAGCGCTGTCATCCTGAAAAACGGCGATTCCAATTGACACATTTAAGTAAACCTTCTCGGTATCAATTTCGATCGGTTCTCTGATATAGGTTATCATTTTATTCATTAAATGTCCCATTTCCAGCTTATCATTGCTGTTGATACGGGCCATTATAAACTGGTCTTTGTGCAGAATTCCCAGTAGATCCGTAGCGCTCAAAAAAGTCTGAATCCGCCGGGAAACTTCATTGATTAAAATGGCACCTGATTTTTTTCCCAAATTATCATATAGCGTATTAAAATTTGTAACCTGAAGCACCACGACAGCCATCCGATCAATCTGCTTGATGTATTCCCGGACTTTCATTTCAAAAAGCACCTGGGTAGGTAACCCGGTGGCTTCGTCATAATGTTTAATTTTATTGATGGCCTCTTCGGTAATTCTGACACTGGTTAAATCTTCAAAAACTTCCAGAAAATTACTGAGAGTATTGCTTTTTCGATCAAACATTTTTGAGATCGAAATATATTTGGGATAAGTGGTGCCGTCTTTTCGTTGATCGGTAATTTCACCCTGCCAGTTTCCTTCTTCATTAACGGTCTCCCAGATTTTGCTGTAGATCTCCCGAAGCTTTTTAGCTGTTTTTAAATCAATGGGCTTTTTACCCAAGGCTTCACCTTCGGAATAGCCAGTGATGGTCGAAAATGCCTTATTAACATAAACAATCTGCATGTCGGCATCCATGATCATAATCCCTTCCTTGGCATTTTTAAAAATGCCATCGGTTATTTTTTCCCGGGAGCTGGCTTCTTTCCTGATCAGCAACAACCATGAAACAATCACACTGATAATACATAAAACCAGAATCAACAAAACGGCAATGAGCACAATGGTTCGGTTATCCTCATTGGTGAAAACCCCCAGTACATCCAGGGGTACAGCCCCAACCAAGACCCAATGCAGGTTTTGATAGCCTTTTAAGGGATAGATCGGAGTGTAAAAATACAGGTCTCTGCCGTCATCATAATAACCGCTGCCTTTGTTTAGGATAGCCTGCCAGATTTCCGGATTTTCCTGGCTGAATGAGATCCTTTGCTGATCACCATACATAAAGGAAAAATCCTTGTCGCTGTTTTCACTAAGCAGATAGTAGCCTTCATTATTTAACAGCAGTATTTTCATGTCCATATTGCTTTTGGAATCATTTTCGATCTGATCCAGCATATTCTTAGCCAGATAGTTTAACACCAGAATTCCCTGACGTTCGTTTTTATCGTTGAACACCGGCAGCACCAGCCGCATCAGTGGCTTAAGTGGTGTTTCAACAACGCCACTTTTCATGCTTAAATCCATCGGTGAAATATAAATTTCGCCGGGATTAAGCTTGATCCCTTCCTGAAAATAGGTCTGATCGCCCTTATATTCCAGCTCACTGTCTGCCACTGCTGTGGTACCATTTTCGACCTCATTGACCCGAACTTTTTCGTAGCCATCGACACCGATAAACCGGATGGAATCATAGATTTTTTTGTTGGTCATCATATTGGAAAAGATCCGTTTCAATTCGTTCTGAACATTGGCATCCGTCATATTGCCCACATAAGCTCTGATCTCACTGGAATTTAAAATAATGTTTCCATCTGACTTGATATCTTCAAAAATTGAATTGACGTTGACGCCAACAATTTCGCTGTTATTTAACTGTCTGATTTTAATGATATTTTTACCATTTTCGATATTGATGTTGATAAAAATCCCGGCAAAAATGGTCACAATCAGAAGTCCCGGCACAAAGATCATCAGAAAATTCGTAAGCATTTGTTTTATTCGTTTATTCTTGGAATCCATCATGACTATCCTTTCGATTTTCGTGATAATCGTTTCTTTGCCATTCATTATACTAAACTCGCAGAAGTGTTGCAATCAAATACCCATCCACTTAAAATCAATTTATAACACAAAGACAAACCACCACCGGGCAAAGTAGACCAGTGGTGGTTTGTTTTGTTTTATAATATTTTGATACGCAATCGGTTTAACGTTAGACAATTGGTGAATCAATGATCACCGGCTTATTCTTTACCCCCGTATCGCCTACCGCTTGACATCTTAAATTCATTTCATGAACATCGGCCGTTTCGAATAGTGAGATTTTTTTAATCACTTTTACCCAGATCACTGCGTAGGCAATCAGGATTGCAAACAGACCGAAGAATATTTTATAGACCAGCAATCGGGTGTCACCTTCGGCAATATGCCAGATCATATAGATGTTACCAACAATACATAGCAGCTGGGGGAATCCCAAATAAGGTCAGCTTTTTATTACGGCCAGGCATATCCGGGTATTTTCTTCGCAGGACCAACACTGAAATATTGACCAGAATATAGGATGCCAACCAGAAACATGAGGCCGCCAATAAAATTGTGGCTAAACCGGAAGACTGGGTAAAGCCGGTAATTAGCATTGCCAGGTCACCGACAAAAATCAGTACCAGCCCGGCCACCGGGATTTGATGTTTATTCTTTTTGGCAAACACCTTCGGCATCATCTCATCCTGGGCCATTCCCGATAATATTTTACTGACACTGCCCAGAACTGTATTGGCGGTACTGATTCCAGCCAGCAAGGTCACAATCCCCATCCAGTAGACACCAAATTGACCCAATAGATTTTCTGCAAATAACATATGCGGCATTTCTGAGCTGGCCAGGGCTTCCAGGGTAACATAATGGGTCATCCCAATCCCAAGCATGGCCTGAACTCCAAACAGCAATAATAGACCAAGAATCATTGACAGGGTTACATCACGTTTGGGATTCTTTAAATCCTTGGCGATGGGAATAACAAATTCAATGCCAATGAATAACCAGAATGCCAAAGCGGCCAGCGATGCATAGCCGCTGATCCCGGTTACCGGCGCTGGTGTTTGCTGGGCGGCGGTAATTACGGTTCCCGTTCCCAGATTAAAAAAGCTGATAATCCCCAGGGCAATCAATGAACCGATCAGTAATACAACCACAACATTTTGAACCTTGGCAAAAATATCGACCCCATTATAATTGACCATAAATAAAATTGCCAATAACACCACGCTGAGGACCGGGGCTGGAATCATTGGTAGGAAAATCTGATTGATTACCATTCCACACATTGCCATTTCCACCGATGACGCCAAAATCATGGTAATCACATAGGCGGAAAGGTTTGAAATAATGGATGCCACCGGGCCGAGTCCCGCCAACGTATATTGTCCAAGACCCCCTTCCACCTCTGGCATGATGGCATGAAGCTCACCAAATGTCAGCGACAGCATCACATTTAAAAAAAGTACAATTCCTAACGAGATGATAAACCCGGAACCTGCCAAACCCATTCCCTGACCAAGTAAAAGCAAACAACTGGTTGCTACAATCAGACCAACACAGACTGATACCGCAGAGCCTAATCCCAATTTTTTCTGATTTTCCATAATAATCTCCTTCTTAATTTTTTTTGACACCTTATTCGTCATTGAAAAAGTGTCCCGATGGTGTGTTTTTTAAAATAAAAAGATGCCCAAACATCCTTTTGGATATCTGAGCACCTTTGCCCCCATTATTATTCAACTAATACAATCCACAATACACAAAAAATTCCGAGTTATATTTTTCATTATTTCCTGAAAAAAAACGCCTACAAGTAAGCTCATTTCTGCGAAAATAAAAAGACAAAACAAATGATTTCCTAAAAAGAAATCAGACTGCTTTGTCTTTCTGATCTTACTATACTCTATTTCATCCTGATCTTATTGTAAAAATCGGAACACTTTGAAATTTTATCCCATTATTCTTCAATTGGAATAATAATCTGGGCAATTTCCCGGCCTTTTCCTCTGACAAAGGTGACGGTGAGACTTTCACTCTCCGTTTCCAGAGCATAGGCAATACTTGCCGCACAACTCCCACCAATGGGCGTTTCCTGAATCATCCGCTTGGGATCCTTTATATTATAAGTCTCCAGCTCGTTACCCGCATCATCGCTAACCATAAAATCCCCTTGTGCCAAAAAGAAATCCATATTGTTTCGCTTTTCATAGCTGATATTTTCATAACTATAGTCAAGAAAGATAACCGCTTGGGGATTCGATTTGGAATTAGCATCTCTTTGTGGCGTTGTTCTGGCTCCGTTGATGGTCACACTGTAATCGCCATTGGCTGTGGTTATGACAAAGGGCTCATTTAATACCATTTCCGGCAGTTTTTTAGCGACAATGGGCTCCCTTTGCGCCGTAAAATAGTCGACAATGCCGCAACCTGAAAGTCCAAAGACTGTCAGAACAAAAAACAAAAGTATTATCCCCAGCTTTTTCATCTCCGACCTCCGTATGGTTAAATTATAGCCGTACTGTAAAAAGAAGGCAAGGATAATTATCGTTGACCTGATGGACTTTCAATCTTTACGTCGCTCCCACAGAATTATATCTGCATTGGCGTATCACCAAAATACTGTTTCCAGAGTCGCAGCAAATCACTGATCATCCGGATGCCAACTGCCGAAATCAGCACAATTTCGGTCGTTTCAACCGCTTCGTCCCATCGCTTCAGGCTCGCCAAGTCACTGACGCCACACACTTCAAAAATGCCCTGATCCGTTTTGACAAAACCTTTGAGCCGATGGGTGCAAAATTTTATCTCATCTAAAAACGTCTCAAAGTTTTGATAGTCAAGCACCGCATCGGTTCTTAAAACACAGGCCTGCGGACGGCTTTCCCAGGTATTTGTCGACCTACTGTTTTGGCTGCTTTGACTGCTCATCGTCATGACCAACTCAGCCAGGGGTACTTGACAAAAGGACGCCTGATAAATTTCTGTTGTCGGATTAAGTGTCGCAATTTTTTGTACAATCTCTTGAAGCGTTTCCGGATTTTGGAGATCGGCTTTATTGATAATAACCTTACTGGCATAAATGATCTGTTTTTCCAGTGCCGCAATCACGTCGAACTGTTTGAGAAAGAAGCGTCCGTCGACAATACAGATGGATCCCAGATAGTCATAAGCTTTACCGGTGATTTTAGTCACCATTTCAAGAATGATCCCCATATTGGCAGGATCAGCAACCCCAGAGGATTCCACAAAGACGATTTCCAGTTCATGATTTAAAAATTCAGCCAGTCCGTTGATAAAGTTTTCTTTTAAGCAGGCGCAAAAAACCGAACCATTGTTCAATTCAATTAGATCAAAATTTTCGTTTTTGATCAACTGTCCATCAATCCCGATCTCACCAAACTCGTTCATCAGAACCCCAATTTTTCGGCCTTGGTATTCGTTTAAAAGCTTTTTTAACATGGTTGTTTTTCCCGCTCCCAAAAATCCTGTCAATAAAATCAGCTTCATTCCATTGCTCCTTATTATTTAAAGACTGAAGCAGCCTGTGCTTCAGTCCGAGGTTGTCGAAAAACTACCGTACCGACCAATTGTTAATCTGTTGTTCGCTGCGGAATCGGACAGGCTTTGCCGTGTCCGCTCCGATGCGTACAACATGATGTAACAATTGTCGGTACTGGGTTATCTTTTTTGACAGTCCTGTTTTTCCTTATTTGTTTCCAACGGATCCGATTTGGCCAGCTCGGAATGCCTTGCTGTATTTTCGACAATGTTTGTCCTGTCCCAGCAGGGTATAGGTGGCAAAAATGGTTTCTCTCATCTCCCGGTTTAGCGGGTCCATAACGGCTGAATCCATGCCAGCCTGAATGGCAAAGGCCATGGCGGTTTTATTGATCAAGCCCCGTACCGGTAGCCCAAACGAAATATTACTGATGGCCCCGGTAACATGGATGGTCGGAAACAGCGCTTTAATCGATCGAATTTCCTCAGCAAAATTCAGCATCGAGTTATTTTCCGTCGACAGGGCCATAACACAGGGATCGATATGAATCCGATCCGGGGTAATGCCATATTTGTCAGCTTTTTCGACCATAATTTTGGTAATGTCCAACTTTGTTTCAAGATTATTGGGAATCCCCCGATCATCGCAGGTCAAGCCGACCACTTCCCAGGTGTTGCCAGCCATTAGCGGCAGCAGGACGTCGCATTTATCGCCTTCTTCCGAGATCGAGTTAAGCATTCCCGGTTTATTGGCATATTTAAACACGGCTTCAATCACCCGGGGATTCGGACTATCAATACACAGCGGCGTATCCGTTACATCCTGAACAACATCGATTAACCATTTCAGGGTTTCAACCTCATATTCCGGCGCAGTACTGGCACAGACATCAATAAAATGAGCCCCCGCTGCTGTCTGCTTAACTGCGCGATCGGCAATAAATGCAGCATCACGATTTTCGATGGCCGTCTTCACTGCCGGGATGCTGCCATTGATCTTTTCTCCAATGATAATCATATCCTGCTCCTATTCCCAACCCTGACAAATTTTGATACCTTCAGCCGCATTCGTCGTAAAGGCGTCGGCACCCACCAATGTACAGGACTCTTTGGTCACTGGATTTCCCCCAATAATAATTTTTGAATCGACCCCTGCTTCTTTTAAAGCGTCGACCGTATCCTTCATGGAATCAATCGCAAGGGTTAAGACTCCACTCATGCCGATAATTTGCGGTTTTATTTCTTGAGCTTTGGTCACAAATGTTTCAACCTTAACATCAATGCCCATATCGATCACTTCAAATCCTGCTGCTTCGGCCATGCTTCTGAAAATATTTTTACCAATATCATGCAAATCCCCTTGGACGGTTCCCAAGAGAATCGTTCCCATTACTTTGGTGTCGCCACTTCCCAGGGATGGTTTTAAAACGTTGATGGCTTCGGTCAGCAATTCGCCCGCAAAAATCAGATCACCAACAAAATACTCACCATTTTCAAAAAGATCGCCGACAATTGCCATCCCCGCCTGACAGGCAGCAACCGCTTCAAGTGCTTCTGCTTCCGATGGATTGGTCGCCGCAAATTCTTTTAACAGATCCATTACCAGACCATCTTCCAAGTCACCCAGGGCCTGTGTCAATTCATTTAAATTTAACATTCTATTCTTTATTCGTCCTCGCTATCGACTCGTGGACTTCTCTCCTTATTTTTTTCTGTTCACATTTTAATTAATACGTCGTTTTGCCTGCTGTCATATCGATCCAAACCGGCAAAGAATATATTGCTATAAGTATTGACCAACGACTTCAATTAATTCCTGCTTACTGGGGATCATTGAGGACCACTTCAGTTCGCCATTAATATAGGCCGATGGCAGATGCTGGACGCCCATTTTTTTAGTCCGGGCAATATCCACTTTATTGGTGTATTTATATTCTTTAATCTCAACCTGATCCCCGAATTCTTCTTCGGCCAACAGGATGCCCTTGACCATGTAGGTGCAAGCCGCACAGGTCGCCGAATCCAAAGTAAAGATTTCAATCAGCGGTTTTTCCAGGTTTTCATAATCTGGCAGTTCCACGGGGATCTCTTCATCAACGGCTTCATAGTTTTCAATCATCTTGCGAACGGTCTCGGTTTGCTTAATCGCCTGGACAGTGGCCACGGTATTGTCGATGGGTACATTATAAGGCATATCGCAGCCGGGACTGACAATCAGATTATGGTGATTAATGTTATCCAGCATGTCGACAATATATTTCATATTGTCCTGTTGATTACCAAACAGCAGGGTGGTAGTCAGGGGAATATTTCCGCCAATGGTGATATTGTAGTGATCGGTAATTTTCTTGGCTTCATAGATATTGACATTCTCATCAATCGAAATCCCGTCTGGATTGGTGCGGCACATCACATCCATCTGAACGGTGGCATCACCGCAAACAAAGAAACTGCTTAATGCCCCTTTGCTGCGGATAAAATCAAAGGCCACCTGAAAGGGTTCCATAAACAGGGCTTCAATTGATTTTGGTGAAATCTGACTAATTAGCGGATCGACCAGAGCAATCACATCCATCCCGGCTTCAATATAATAACTCGACATGGCATTGCAGACCTCCACGCAGAAGCCCACCAGTTCTTTAACAAACTCCGGATACATGACGATATCCATAAAAAACTCACTGCCACGGATATGTGAAGCAAGGGTAACCGGTCCACAGATCAAACCATAGAGGGCGGTGTCCTCCCCTACTGCCGCTTTAACCCGTTTCATCACATCAACCACCATCGGAATACGACCGTCCGTTATTTTAGGAATCTTGCATTTACAGGGCACCGTCAATTCCCCGGCATAGGGATGACTCATTACCGACGGCGGATTATCTTCGGCCCATAACAACTCGCAGCCGAGGATTTCGGCTTCAATTTGCAGATCAAAAATCACTGGCATCCCGTCGGGGGTATATAGCTTATGAACTTCCATTAATGACTCAAATAATTTATCACCGTCAGTCAGTACTTCCCGGGCCGTATAGCCTTTTAGAAAGCCAGCATGGACACCACTAAAGGGCACCCAGGGTACCTCATTAACAGTTTCGTGTCTTAACGTCTTTAAAATCAGATCTTTTCCCATTTCTTTACCTCATTATTGTTTTCTCTCGTTTATTTTTTAATTACCTTACTTTCCTGCGTTCTTTTTCGATGATCATCATGGTTTCGGCTACCTACACTTACATCTTAATGGTCAATGGATAACGGGTCGGGATCTGTCCGCCAACTGACAAGAATTACCGAAACCAACATCAGCCCAGCCCCGACAATGGTGTTGCCATTATAGGGCTCACCGTATAATACCACTCCCAGTATCAGGGTAACCACGGCCTCAAAAGCGATGATCAATGCGGTTTGGCTGGAGCCAATTCGCTTGATGGCAAAGGTAACCATCTGTAGTACAAAAATAGTAATCGCCCCTAATGCCACAGTCAGGAGAAACCCTTTGGCCGATGGTATCAAAAATTCCGAGTTGTCGGAAAAAAGCCAACCCTGAATTCCAAAAAAGACGGCGCAAATCCCTCCCAGATAAAAGATAATCACCCGGTTTTCCAGGGTTTTCAGACTGCTTTGCTGGAGACTGACCAGATAAATGCCATAGGCCAGACCTGAGCCCAAAGCCAATACACTCCCCCAGTTGACAAGATCGAGACTAAAGTTCATCAGAAAAATAATTCCGGTGATGGCAATGGCCAGGGCAATCATTTTTATCCGATTGGGTTTTTCTTTAAAAATCAAAGCCATCATCATCACCACAAAAAGTGGATAGGAGAAGTACAGCATCGTGGCCAATCCCATTGGTAGATAATTAAAGGCCTGGGCCAATAAAAAGGTGGATCCACCATAGCCGACTGCCGAAAAAGCAACTAACTCGACAGCCTGTTTTTTTGTAACCCTGATCCGTTCCTTCTTGATGATAAAGGCCAGTCCCAGAATGATAAACACAACGGCATACCGATAAAATAAAATTGTGGTGGCATCCCATCCATCCAGCATCAGAGCCTTGGTTAATACCGGAATGAGTCCGGCCGCCAATGCGGCAGCCATGGCCGCAATGATTCCCATTGACATAATTGCCTCATTTTTCTTACTTCATATTTATAAAAAGCACTCCTGACTCAGAGTGCTGAGGTTGTTGATAAACTACCGTACCGACCAATTGTTAATCTGTTGTTCGCTGCGGAATCGGACAGGCTATGCCATGTCCGCTCCGATGCGTATAACATGATGTAACAATTGTCGGTACTGGGTTTTCTTTTTGACAGTCTAAGCTCTCCTGAGTCAGGGTGCTTTTCTGTCACAATCTTTAATGTCTCGTCTATTTCAACGCTTAGCTATGCAGTTAACGCTTTTGCCGTATCGACTGCTCCTGAAGCATCGGCAGCATAAATGGCCCCTAGTTTTTCGCTGTATGCTGGTGATAAGGGTGCTCCACCAACCAGATATTTAACTGATAGGCCTTCATCCTGACAGGCTTTGATGACTTCCTGCATATAGGTCATGGTGGTTGTCAGCATCGCTGACATGCCAACGATGTCGGCCTTGTGTTCTTTGACAGCCGCCACAAATTGTTCAACTTTGGCATCGATGCCCAGATCAACAACCTTGAAACCGGCACTTTCTAACATCATCACCACCAGATTTTTGCCGATATCATGCAGATCCCCTTTGACGGTGCCGATGACAATGGTGCCTAGGCTGGGCATGTCTTGATCGGCGATCAGTGGTTTGACGATAGCCATTCCGGCATTCATGGCCCGGGCTGCCATCAGCACTTCGGGAACAAACATATCCCCATTCTTAAATTTTTCCCCAACCACATTCATCCCTGATAATAATCCTTCATTGATGATCGCAATCGGATCGGTTTTGGCTTCAATCAGAAGATTAACATGATCAATAATTCCCTCTTCATCGCCATCAATTACAAACTGTCCTAAATCGGCTATTTTCAACATAGTATTTCACCCTTCTTCGTTTTATTTAATTTCGGCTAACAATTTTTCCAGTTCGGCGGCTTCTTCATCGGCAATCACATAGGTGTGAACGCTGTCATCAGGAAAGGCACCGTTGCGAACTTCATCACAGAAAGCGGTAAAGCCTTTTAACAGTTCAGCACCGACATTGGCATATTTTTTGACAAATTTAGGGGTAAAGTCATCGTAATAGCCGACCATATCAGCATAAATCAGCAGTTGACCATCGGTATACGATCCGGCGCCAATGCCCAGAACCGGAATGCTGAGGCGTTCAGTGATGGCTTTACCAACCACCGCCGGAACCCCTTCAACCAAGATAAAGGAGGCTCCGGCAGCTTCAATGGCCAGGGCCTGTCGCAATAATTCCATGGCGGCTCCAGCACTTTTTCCCTGAGCCTTATAACCACCCATTTGGGCCGCAAACTGTGGTGTCAAGCCAATGTGTCCCATGACCAGAATACCCACATCAGCGATGGCTTTAATCCGCTGGCAAACCGATTCGGTTCCACCTTCGAGCTTAATGGCATCGACCAGGGCTTCCTTGGTAAAACGTCCGGCATTGAAAACGGCTTCTTCATCAGAAATCTGATAGGACATATAGGGCATATCACCAACAATAAAGGTATTGGGCGCACCCCGTCTGACCGCTGATGAATGGGCGATCATATCATCCATCGTTACCGGAAAAGTTGTTTCGTAACCTAAGGTTACCATTCCCAGTGAATCACCGACCAGGATCATATCGACGCCAGCCCGTTCTTCATATTTGGCCGTTAAATAATCATAGCCGGTAATATAGACAATTTTTTCTTTCTTTTCGGCCATTTCTCTAAAATTAATAATACTTTTTTTCATCATTCGCTCCTTAAGGTTTTTAATATTTTTTCAGACCAGTCTGCTTATCAGACCATCCACCATCGCACGCTTTAAAAGCGTGCGAAAGGTTGAGGGTCTTGGGTTATTTTATTTTAAGGGGTGTCTGAGAATAGCGGGGTGACTATTTGAGTTTTCCGGTTCTTAAATAGTCGTTTAATTCTTCTTTAGTCATGTTGTCAATCCCAATGTATTCCAGGGTATAACCATTGGCAGTCAGGTCTCGACCGAGGATGGCACAGGCCAGACTGATCATTGAATCGACAACGGGAGTATTAACCCCATAGACATCACCAAGTTGCTGATAAACATAACAGCCAACCGGAATATCTTCGGTGATGTAGCGGTTTTCCATGGTGAAAGGACCGGTACCGTATTGGATTGGATCCTGCTTATCAAACGGAATCAGGTAATCCAGGCCCATATATTCCTGGCCCAGGACATTTTCCCGGGAGAAGAAATGCTCTTTTTCATAGGGTTGAATGCCCACGCCAATGGTATCTGCCAGTTGGCATTCTTCCTGATAGAAGGTATATTGAACCTGAGAAATCGAAGGACAATAGGCATGGGAATAAATTGAGAATTTAAATTTATCTTCGCCAAAAATGGTACCAAAGTTTTCCATGGTGGAGACCCCAAGGATGGCTCCCGGACAGTGGAGCACCGGATTAACATTCGAGAAGCCGGTATCTAAAACGGTATCCCCGGCGACAGCGCCTTCGCCTTCGGTGACAGCATCCATTGATGGCAAATATTTTGAACTTTCAATAAAGGCTTCTGTATCCGTCGCTGGCATAGCAGCTCCACGTAGGGTAATGGCCCGATAATAAACCCGGATTTTGTGGGTAATCACACCCCCTGGCATTTCCACCCGGCTACCATAGGTTGAGCTTGACCAGCCACCAACGATGACATTTTTAGTACAGCCAGCTTCTCTCATCATTTTGCGGAGGATCAAGCTACCAAAATTATCGGGGAAAATATGAATAACCTGTCCGTCTTCCAGACAGGGAATCAGTTTCTCGAAAAAAGGTTTATGTCCAAAAGTAGGCGTCGCTACGACAATAATGCCCGCACCTTTGACCGCTTCGGCCACATCGGTCGTCACCTTATCCATTTTGGCAAAGCCTTCTCGCTCAAAACCATAAAGATTAACTTGCTCCCCAAAGAACTTGATCCCTACTTTTTCAACATTTTTTAATGTTTTTTCGGCGAACGGTTCAAAATCACAAATTCGAACTTTAGCGCCACCCAAGGCACAGTCACCAGCGATCGCCTTACCAACTGCACCAGCCCCCAATACTGCAATGGGCTTGTCTTTTAAATAACTCATGTCTGCCATATCTTTTCTCCTTTTAATCATCTCAATTTGGAATAATTGATGGTTTGTTTACTCACTGCAGTATTAAAGCAAGGTTCGTGCCAAGATATGAAGCTGCACACTTTTTAAAGTGTTCGGGGGTTTCCTGTCGTTTGCCAGCGACCTTTCGGTCTGTTCCAAATATTCAGGTGCAAAATTTCAAACCATCAAAGACCTTCGATAACCTTTATTTATTAAAAAACTCACGCTAAGTATTGATTTAATGGGATTTCTGACGGATGTCACGTATTTTTGCATGTTACCGTATTTTGCATCGCCAGACTGGTTTATTTTTACAAATCCGGGGATCTTGTCAGCGCTATCTTCATAGCTTAATGATTGTTTCAAACAGCTGATCAGATACTCACCAGAATCCCCGACTAAGCAAGTGACGCATTTAAAAAAGAGTCTGGCTTAAAGCCACACTCTTTTTAGGAACACTTTATTCGTCTTTATTTTTTTTATTATCTTTTTGCTTTTCCAGGGTATACCATTTTTTATGGATATGGGCATCTGCCAGCTCCGCTTCGGCCTCAGCCGCAGCCGCTGCCACTTCACCATCCATGAAATCGGCATACTCCAATTCATCCCGCTTTAGTTTGCCGGAGAATAAATGATACAGGAAGCCAAGGATCATCGCCAGTTCAATAAAGAGAATTGGGAACCCGGCAATGGTTTTAACAATCTTGATGCCGTCAATCCCACCGCTTATAACAAATACCAGCGAAATCAAACCAATGAAGACGCCCCAGAATACTTTAATCGGCAGGGGTGCTTCTTTTACACCTTTGGATTGTTTTAATGACATGGTCGAAATAGTCGATGTCATCGAATCCGCCAGGGTAATGAAGGATAAACCAATGGTAACCAGCATGATGATGCGGATTAATTCGGTAAAGGGCAGGAATTCAAAAATGTACATCATAAACGCCTGGGCGCCGTTGTCGGTCAGGAAGCCGGACATATCAGCAACACCTCGCAGTTGCAGATCCAGGGCCAGACCACCAAAAACACTAAACCAGAGAATTCCGAAAAATGCTGGCAAAATAACATTGACGACAATAAACTCACGAATGGTTCGACCATAGGACAGTTTTACCAGGAATAAACCAACGATGGGTCCAAAGGATAACCAGTCAACCATCCAGTACATATCCCACCATTGCGGCCATAAATCACTGTCAACAATTGGTTGGGTGAACAGACTCAAATCAATAAAATTATTGACAAAATAGCCAAATGACTGGGTAAACAGATTAAACACATAGGCGGTCGGTCCACAAATCAACACAAAGATCATCAGGGCAATAAAGATCCAGGCATTTTTATCACTGAGCCAGGCAATCCCACGATCGAGACCAGTAGCACTGGAAATGGTGTAGGAAGTAATAATAACACAGGCAATGATCGCCCAAACCATTGGCCCCGGTTCAATTCCGAACACGAAATTAAGTCCGCTACCAATCTGCAGTAATCCGTAGCCGAGTGAACCGGCAACCCCACCACAGATGGCAAAAAGAATGATCCCATCAATGATGGTATTAATCTTGGCATTCAATTCTTTGCCATCGTTTAAATATACAAGACCGGCACTGGCAGTATAGCTTTTATTCATATTATAGTAAGCATAACCAATGGTGATCCCGGCTACCGCATAAATGGAATAGGGTGAAAATGACCAATGCAGGAAGGATTTGCTCATCCCCCAGATGACGGCATCCAGACTGCCGGGTTCCAAACCAACTGACGGTGGTGGCGCAAAGGTGTGCATCAGTGGCTCGGTTGCACCCCAGAAAACAATTCCAGTTCCAATCCCGGCACAAAGTGAGATCGCCCACCAGATCCAGGTTTTATACTTGGGCACGGCGTTTTTCCCACCAAATTTAATACTCCCGAAGGGATGCAGAAACAATACTGCCATACAAGCAACAAAGATCAATACCCCGATGGAAACCATCCAACCGGCATTTTCCATCAATGCGATAAAGAAATCGGTCATAATGGTGGTAAACTCATCGGGACTGATAAATCCGATAATGAGAATAATACCCATTAATACGATGGGAATCGCAACCGGAACAATACGTATTCGCTTTAACATAAGATTCTCTCCTCCTAAATTTTTCTGTTTTAAACCTGTAAACACATAAGAATAATGATTTCCCAAAAATTACAGTTTTGCCATGAAACCCGTCTGCTTTTTTTGACACCTCCCACAGATATTTAGCCACTGCTTTATATCCGGTATCTATCGCAAGCTTTGTGCCAATTCGTAAAATAATCCGATCTTTAAATTTATACCGTTTTAAGCCTATTTTAAGCCGTCATTTTTACAATGGTTCCATAGTCCTGCAAAAGATTATGCACCGCTTTATCAGATTGTCTGAAAACCATTACAGAAAACCTGCTTAAAACAGGGATTTCTGCTAACCATCGCTATTTTTTGCATGTCGTTATTTTTTGCACTTGATCTGCTATTTCTTTAAAAATCACCACATCGTCCTTTTGTCTGGATTACTGCATTATTTTTATTTCGTTGTTTGCCTTCTATTATAATGTCAATTCCGTATTCTTTTCATTAATCGGATACCTGAATCGTGCTGATCGCTTGGCCATGCAAAGTCCTGCTGCGGATCTTTTTTGAGCTGCCCACAGAGCGCCACATTTTTTGCTTTCGTTGGAAGCGTTTCAGATCTTGGCACAATACTTGCTAGTATTAAATCAGCAAATAGCAAAACTCTATTAAATACATATTAACGATTCAGGAGGAAGAAATGCAAAGAGATTTAGGAATTAATTACATGACTACCCGAAAGAACCATACCTGTTATGGAATGGGTATTGGCATTATGGTATTGGATGATGCCTATCCCGGTTTTCCTGGCGATGTCCGTAATGCCAGTGCCTGGGGTTTTCCGATTCAGTATGAAATTGCTCAGGGAGTAGATAACTACACCCTGGTATGGGAACAGGACAAAACACCCTGTCGGGCACCGATTGTTCAGGCGGCGAAAAACCTTGAACGAATGGGTTGTAAAGCGATCGCAGCTGAATGCGGCTATTTCGCTTATTTCCAACAAGATGTTGCTGCTGCCGTTGACATTCCGGTGTTTATGTCCAGTCTGCTACAGGTCCCCTTTATTCAGCAAACCATTGGACCCGATAGTGCCGTTGGCATTATCTGCGCTCAAAAACGGTTCCTGACCGATACCCATCTGGAAAAAGTTGGCATTGATCTAAACAGTAACTTCTATATCGCCGGTGCCCAGGATGAATACGGCTGCCCGCAATTTGACACCCTCTGGGATCATGAAAAACGACCGGAGATTCCGGAAAGTTATTATGATGAATCCGAAAAGGATATGATTCGCATAACCAAAGAATTCATCGCCAAACACCCGGATATTAAGGCCATTATGTTAGAATGTACCGGCATGCAGCCATTTGCCCGGGCCATTCAACGGGCCGTGGATCTACCGGTATTCAGCTGGGGAACTTTGCTGGATTATGCTTACTCCTGTGTTTCTCATCGTGATTACTATGGTGATATCTAAATCGTGTCCGAAACGCTAGTCTGTAAAGAAAAAACTCAATTAAGGGGATTATAACAATGAAACCATATGAAAAATACGTCTCAAAAGAAGATGTCCAGACTATCCATGCCGAGTCGCTGAAAATTCTTTCCGAAGTTGGAATCAAATTCGAGCACCCGGAAATCCTGGAAATTTTCAAAAATCATGGCGCCCGGATTGATGGCGAAACCGTCTTTCTTGATGAAAAATTAATCATGACGGCGATCGCTACCATTCCTGAAACCTTTACCATCGAAAACTCCAAAGGCAACCATACCCTTGGCGGCGGTAGCCTGATTTTAATGCCGGGTGTCGGTAATATTTTCCGACTGGAAAATGGCCATTTACATAAAATGACCAATGACGATGCCGTTGCGCAGTTTAAGCTGTCCGATACCAGTGATGTCATCAATTGTAACTACTTTAATATTTTCCTGGATGACAAAAACCTGTCCCTGGATGAACGGGTCTTTAGCCCCATCGCCATGATTTTAAAATATTCCAATAAAACCGCCTTGCACTTACAGGCCAATACCTTCCCGTTAAAATCCAACATCCGGGAATCTTTTAGAAAAGGTCTGGAACTGATCGAAAAATTTGAAGGCCGCCGTGGTGTGTACAATAATATCGTCCATGTCAACTCTTTGTCGCCCTTATGTTTTGACCATGACCCGCTGGAAAAATTCCTGATTGCCGCTGACATGAATCAGCCCGTCTGGTTCAGCCCCTGCGCCATGCCGGTCCTCACCGGACCGCCATCTGTGGCCGGACTGATTGCCATGACCAATGCTGAAGTATTGGCTGGGATGGTCATGTCTCAACTGGTCAAACCCGGCTTACCGGTGGTATATGGCCAAACCTCGGCTTCCACCAACCTGCGCACTGTTCAGCTAAGCATCGGTGCCCCGGAAACCGCTTTAATTTCTTATGCCACCCGGGGCTTGGCTGATTTTTACAAACTGCCCTGCCGGACTGGCGGCGGCTTAAGTGACGCCAAAGATTTTGATATGCAAGCTGGAATTGAATCCGATATGATGATCCGCTCCACCCTGGAAGCAGCTCCCGATCTGGTGCTGCATTCCTGTGGGATTCTCGGCAGCTTTAATATCTTGAGTTTTGAAAAATTCCTGATGGATGAAGACACTTACCGGATGAATCGCCGTCTGCTTAAAGGCATCAATACCGAAGAGAACTACCTCTGCCACGAGTTGATTGCCAAAATCGGCCCTCGGGGTAACTTCCTCCAGGGTCGAACTCCGAAGATGTTCAAAGAAGAATTCTTTGTTCCCAAGTACTTCAATAAAGAAGACCCCAACCAATGGCAGGAAAATGGCAGCAAGCCGGTTCTTCATGACGTTCAGACTGCCGTCAAGGAACGTCTGGCTTCCTATACGCCGCCAGATATCACCAAGGAACAGGCTGCCCTGCTGAACGATTATATTCCGGCAAACTATCGCGAACGCATTTAATAGCGATCATCTAAAGACTTAAGGAGACATTATGGAAACCACACAAAGAAATATTGAATTTAATGTATTAAATAAAAATAAAATCGAAACCATTCACGAAAAAAGCATGGATCTGCTGGAGAATTTTGGCATGCGCATCGTTGGTGCCCGCACCATTGAATTGCTGAAAAAGTATGGCTGCAGCGTCGATGGCGACATGGTTAAGTTCCCCAAAGCCGTTGTTGACAAGGCGTTAAACACCATCCCCAAAGAATTGACCCTTTATACCCGGGACGGCCAGCCCAATATGGTAATCAACAGCAAAAACAATGTCTATTTCGGAACCCATTCCGATCAACTGGAGATCCTTGATCACAAAACCAATATGGCCCGCCCCTACCTGAAGGCGGATATTAAAAACATGTGTAAACTGGGCAGCTACCTATCCAACATCAGCTTTATTCTATCAGTCGGCATGTGTGCCGATGTCGACCCCTTGGTTCAATCGCAGGTGACCTTTATTGAAACCCTGAAGAATTTTGACAAAACCATCAATTTTTCCACCAATGACATCGAATCACTTCAGGAAATCATTGACATCGCTGCCATTGTTGCCGGTGGACACAAAGAACTGGCTGAAAAACCCTTTATCTTTAACTATTGCGAGCCGATTCCACCACTGACCCATCCGGTGGAAAGCACTGAAAAACTCTTTATCAGTGCTACCAATAAAATCCCGGTGGTTTACATGCCGTACAGCATGATGGGTGGCACCTCCCCGATTACCATCGCCGGTGCGCTAACCCAGAATAACGCTGAAATTTTAGCTGGTGTCGTTATAACCCAAGCTGTTAATGAAGGTGCGCCACTGATATACGGTTCGATGCCAACCGTGTTTGACATGCAAACCACCATCGGTTCCTATGGTGCCCCTGAATTCCATAAGTCGGTGGCGGCGGCTTCAGAGCTCGCCAACTATTACAACCTGCCCTTCTATGGCACAGCGGGCTGCAGCGATGCCAAAACCGTCGATCCCCAGTCGGTTGCTGAGGTTCAAATGGAACTGTTCTCTTCGATTTTAAGCAAGGCCAACATCGTTCATGATATCGGCGTCCTGGATCATTGCAACTCGGTAGCGCCCGCGATGGTGGTATTAGCCAATGAAATGATCAACGAGCTTTCGGCTTACTCCAGCGGTGTCGAAGTGAATGAAGAAACCCTGGCTATGGATGTTATCAAAGGCGTCGGTCATGGCGGTCACTACCTTAATGAAATGCACACCCTCAGTAATTTCAGAAGCGTCTGGTATCCGGAATTCTTTAAGCGCCGGATGGTTAATCCCGATCAGTCCGATATTCTTGAGATGGTCAATGCCAAAATTGATACAATTCTGGAAACCCACGAGGTTCCGGCTCTGGAAGCTTCAATCCTGGCTGAGATTGAGAAAATCGAGAAGAATTATCAATAATCTGTGTTTAGTCCCCTTATTAATCAGACAGACAACCCCTTTTCAGGGTTGTCTCTATGATTTTTTTGGATTTCATGTTATTATACTGTCTTAACCAGTAAACCCGAAACGGAGAATACCAGTGAAAGTAAAAAACGAGCATATTTTAGAAGCTTTTGGTGAAAATTCTTTTCCTATTCAGGATGTTGAACGCATCGAAGATGTGTGCATTCATGTTGTTGATGCCAGTGGAAAAATCATCTGTTACTCTAAGGGCTGTGAAATCATCGAGAATATGAAACACGAAGACGTCATTGGTAAAAACATGTCTGATATTTATGATTATCTTGAAAATGAATCCATGGAATCCCTGGTTTTGAAGACTGGAAAAAAGGTTCAAGATGTCCATGTCAAATATACCTCCCCTTCCGGAAAGGTTGCCGATGTGATCAGTAGCACCTACCCGGTTTTTTCGAAAACTGATCCAAAAAAGGTTGAGGCCGCCATTTGTATCTACCGGGATATTTCGGACTATATTCACATGGCCAATACCATCAATAAGCTTCAAAATGACTTAAAATCCCAGCAACTGAAAAACAATGGCACCCAATTTACTTTCAAAGACATTATTGGCAGCAGTGGCCCAATGGCGGAATGCATTCACCATGCGGAAATTGCAGCACTAACCACCGCCCCAATTCTGATTGCTGGTCCTACTGGTACCGGTAAAGAAGTTTTTGCCCAAAGCATCCACAATGCCAGTCCCCAGGCCCACAAACATTTTGTAGCCATCAACTGCAGTGCGATCCCGGAAAATCTTCTCGAGAGTACCTTGTTTGGCACCGTTAAAGGTTCCTTTACTGGTGCGGTTGATTCGGTTGGCTTGCTGGAAACCGCAGAAGGGGGCACCATTTTTCTGGATGAAATCAATTCCATGCACATGGGTCTCCAATCCAAACTGCTGCGGGTTTTAGAAACTGGCAAATACCGGAAGGTCGGCGGGCACAAAGAAATAACCGCCAACATCCGCCTGCTCAGTGCTTTAAATCAGGATCCCCTCAAAGCCATTGAAGAAAAACGGCTGCGCTCTGATTTATATTACCGACTGGCCGTCTTCTCGATTCACTTGCCACCGCTTAAAGACCGCAAACAAGATATTTTAGATCTGGTGCCGGCCTTCCTATCCACCGATGGAACGGCCATGGGAAAGCAACTGTTCAAAGTTTCTGACGAAGCTCAGGAAATTCTGCTCAGCCATGACTGGCCAGGCAATATCCGGGAGTTAAAGCATACTGTGACCCATGCCATCTATATTGCCCAATACCAGGACACGATCCTGACCCCGGACCTTTTGCCAGCTTATTTAAGAAAAAATATTGCCGATAAAAAAATCTATGAAAAATATTTATCGGCCAGTATGGATGACAAAAATCTTAAAAATACCCTTAATAAGATTGAGAAACAAATGATCATCGACGTTTTGCAGGGCAATGATCAAAATATCTCAAAAAGCGCCCGGGACTTGGGTATCTCACGCCAAAATCTGCAGTATAAGATCCGCTTGCATGGGATTAAAAATTATGATGATGAATTCTAAAAAGGTTTCCGCCTGAATTGGCGGAAACCTTTTTACTTCTTTAATTGCCCTCTTATATCAAGTACTGTTCGTTTAATGAAAAACTCAATCGTTCAGTTTTTTTCTGATAAATTGACAAACCTCTTCCAGAGCCACCGTTGCCTCCGGAAAAAGTGGTGATAATAGAGGAAAGCAATGAAACATCCCCTTCCATACCTTCAATTGCACATCAACCCCAGCTGCTTTGGCTTTTTCACCGAAACGGGTTGAATCATCTCTTAGCGTTTCGTTATCACCAACCTGAATAATCAATGGTGGCAGACCACTTAAATCGCCGAATAATGGCGATGCATAGGGATGTTTGAGATCACCACTGCCAACGTAATAGCCCAGATACGTTTCATTGGCCCCTTTGGGCGTACAGGGGTCGGCCTTTACCCGCGTTATATGAGACTCACCTGAAATTGTCATATCGGTACACGGCGAAAATACGGCACAGGTTCCCGGTAAGGGGATTTTATCATCTTTACATTTTAAAAGGGTGGCCAGTGCGATCCCACCGCCCGCCGAATCACCAGCAAAGACAATATTTTCTGCTTGATACCCCTGTTCAAGAAGCCAACTGTAAATCGCTGCAGCATCATTGACAGCGGCCGGTGCCGGATGTTCCGGCGCCAGCCGATAGTCAAACACCAGGGCTTTAATTCCTAAGTACTTGACGAAATTCCCGACAATATTTCGGTGCGACCGGGCATTACCCATGACAAAACCGCCGCCATGAAAATAGAGTACCACTTTTTTTTCAGGCGCATTTTCAATCTCAACCCATTCCGCATAAACCCCCGGATAGTCACTGGGGATATAACTGATGCCCGGGATTGGTTTAAAAAAACGGGTGGCTGTTTCATCACAGTCCTGCCGCAATTTTTCGATCGACGTGTTTTTATCAATCACTTCCGGACGCAATTGCCCTTTAAAAAGATGCCGATATTTCAGGGTATAGTGCATCATTTTTGCTTTTGTACTCATCTTATATTTATTCCTTTTCCATAGTTTTCCAATATTTACTGCCATCTGGCATGCGACATAAAAAACCGTTTTCCACTAACCCACGTCTTAACAAAATAGAATCTCCAAAGGTATGCCACGAATTAATTAACTGATTAACTGACTTTTCGGAGTATTCCTGATTACACTCGAATTTTTCTGCCAAATATTTATAAACCAGTAATTTTTTTGATTGTTTTGCCGGAACCTGGGTGATTTGCCCTTCTTCATTTAAAAACGGTTTGATCTTTTGCATGATTTTTATCCTCTCTTTCGCTTTCAATCAAAAACATCGATGCAATGACACGATAATCCAGTTTTACTTCTCTGTTGTTATTGGTGGAATAGTATATTGCCAGGCCATTAATACTCGTCCAGAAAAAAATAGCCAGCATTTTAGGATCTCCCGCTACAATCGTTCCTTCTTCTTGTCCCGCCGCTATAATTTTTTCGATGACCAGATATGGGACATTCCGTTTTTCCCGAATCAGATCCTGGGCCCCCTGAGGGATTGCGGTTGAATTAGTTGCTTGGGTAATCAACCGACAGGTATCTAAAAAAGTCTGGCTGTTTTCAATGGTCTCAACCAGTCGTTCCAAAGCAAAGCGGATTTTTTCACCGGGATCCGCCTCCATATCCCGAACCGAATAGGATGCTTCAATGGTTTTATCCAGAGCATCATTGATGAGATCTACATAGATTTCTTCTTTTGATCCATAGTAATGATATAACAACCCTTGGGCAATACCTGCTTCAACTGCAATATCCTGAATCCGGGTGGCAAATAACCCCTGTTTAACAAATTGTGACAATGCCGCAGTGCGAATCTTTTCCTTACGGGTTTCCCGCATTCTTTCATTTTGTTCCTTTGATCGAGCCATGCTTCCTCCCGGATGATATATTGAATTTATATTCAATATATCATCCGGGAGCATTTTTGTCAATATCTGCACTTGGCATTTTGCTAAAGCTTTACGTCAGCTCTAATTAAACAACACCTAACAATCTGCCGCGCAAATAAAAAAACCATGCGATTTTTTTCGCATGGTTTTTTTTATTATCGGGTTGCGTGATAATAGGCGTAGGTCATCGGTTCTTCTTTACTGAATCCATCCCCATCGACAACTTTGCCGATAAACATATAGTGGGTACCCAGATCAATCGTCTGCTCCACTTTACATTCTAAAAAACAGAGCGTTTCCAGCAACCCGGGACAGCCAGTTTTACCGGTAATATAGCTGAGCTCTTTAAACTTATCGACATCTCTTCCGCTCTGGTAGCCGAAATGTTTGATCAGATCATGGTTGTCTTTACCCAGAATCGAAACCCCAAAGACACCGGATTCTCGAACATATTCAGAGGTTAAGGTTCCTTTTCCCAAGCAGACACTGGCTTTTAAGGGAGTGCTGGTAACCTGAATAAAGGTATTGGAAACCATCCCATTGAGTTTTTCATCCCTGACCGATGAAATAATATATAAGCCGTAGCTGACATTGAACAATAAGGTCTGTAAGGCTTCTCTTTCTTTATCCGTTAAACCATCCTCGACTTCTTCAACCAGCACAAATTTTTCTGGTCCCACGCCGCAGACCGGGCAAACGTCAGGGGGAGTATCACCCACATGGATATAATTACAAACGGTACAACGCCATTTTTTCTCTTTAACAGGAGCAACAGCTTCCGTTTCTTCAATTAACACAAACTTATCCGGTCCCACCCCGCAGATCGGGCATTTGTCGGGCGGAGTATCACCTTCATGTACATAATTACATACTGTGCAGCGCCATTTTTTCATTTTGTTCACCACTTTCTTAGAATTACTCTCTACTTTATAATAATTATAATTTAAAAGTATCTTGAAGTACAGGAAAAATTGATGTTCTGCTTCTCATTATAAACCTTTTTTGATTAGATTCATATCACTATTGCATTTTTTTGTAAAAAAAGGGCATATAAGAGCTTAGCATTATTCTTTGCCGCAAATAAATCACGAACCAAGATAGGATGGAACATGAAAAAATATAACGAATGTCTCAAAAAAAACATTGCTGTCGCCAATGGCTTTGAAAAAGCCGAACTGGTTTTCAAAAACGCTAAGATTCTCAACGTATTTTCTGAAGAAATCTGTGTTGGCGATCTGGCCGTTAACGATGGCACCATTGTGGGCATTGGAACGTATCAGGGTCTTGAAGAAGTGGATCTGGATGGCAAATATATTGTCCCTGGCTTTATTGACGCCCATATGCATATTGAATCCACGATGGTTACACCTTTTGAGCTGGCCCGGGCGATTGTTCCTACTGGCACCACCACGATCATCGCCGATCCCCATGAACTGGTAAATGTAGCTGGAAAATCCGGACTGGATTACTTACTAGCATCCACCGAACAGATTCCTTTAAATGTTTTTGTGATGCTGCCCTCATCGGTACCCGCTACCCCCTTTGAAACCAATGGCGCAGGACCCTTTTTAGCCGCCGATATGCAAGCTTATCTTAATCATCCCCGGGTTCTGGGGTTGGGGGAAGTCATGTGTTATCCCGCTGTGCTGACTGGAGATCCGGTGATTCTTGACAAACTGACCCTGTGCCGCAACGCATTGGCTGATGGCCACGCCCCGGGGCTCTCCGGTAAAGCCCTGCAGGCTTATGCCAGCGCCGGAATCCACAGTGAGCACGAATCCACCAGTTGGTCCGAAGCCCTTGAAAAATTGCGGGCGGGCTTTTATATTCTGGTTCGGGAAGGTTCTGCCGCCAAAAACCTTCATGCCATCATCAGTGGCTTATTGGAAAGTGACTGTCCGATGGATCGATTTCTTTTCTGTACCGATGACAAGCATTTAGAAGATATTCATCGGGAGGGTCATATCCGATTTAATATCAAACAGGCCATTGATCTGGGCCTCTGCCCGATCAAGGCAATCAAGATGGCCACCATTAACACCGCCCAAGCCTATGGCCTCAGAAAACTCGGCGCCATTGCCCCGGGATACCAGGCCGATCTGGTGATCCTATCGGATCTGGGCACCATGCAGGTGAATCAGGTTTATCGGGAGGGTCGGCTGGTGGATGATGCTACCTGGGCCCATCCGCCCCAGCACCCGATTGATCCTAAGCTGCTCGATTCGGTTCATATCCACACCCTCACGCCAGAAAAACTGCGACTCCCCCTTGGTCAAAAAAATCATGTAATCGAGATTATCAAGGATCAGATTGAAACCCACCATCTGATTGAAACCCTGCCAGGAATTGATGGCACCTTTTGTCCCGACGAAAACTATGATAAGCTGTGTGTCATTGAACGGCATGGCCACTCCGGCAACGTCGGTGTTGCTGCCATTAAGGGCTTTGGCATCCGCAATGGGGCCATTGCCACCACTGTCGCCCATGATTCTCACAATATGATTGTCGTTGGCGATAATGATGCGGATATTTTGCTGGCAGTTAAGCACCTTGCAGAAATTGGTGGCGGTTATGTGGTAGCAGGCAATCACCGCATCATTGGTTCGGTGCCGCTGACTCTGGCTGGTCTGATCAGTCTTGAGCCCGGAGACCTGGTTCAGAAAAAGGTGTCCGCACTCATTGCCAGCGCCCATCAATTAGGCGTCGCTTCCGGGGTTGATCCGTTTATCACCCTTTCTTTTATGGCCCTGCCGGTAATCCCTGCCCTGCGCCTGACCGATCTGGGACTTTTTGATGTAGAAGCCTTCCAATTGATTAGCGACTGACCAAAAAAGACAGCTTTACGCTGTCTTTTTTGGTTGTCGATAAACTACCGTACCGACCAATTGTTAATCTGTTGTTCGCTGCGGAATCGGACAGGGCTTTGCCGTGTCCGCTCCGATGCGTACAACATGATGTAACAATTGTCTGTACTGGGTTATCTTCTTTGACAGTCTGAAAAGACCGCGATAGAATTCTGTTTTACTGTTACGCAAATACCGTTTTGGCAATGCCAGCACCTTCCCGGGCATCTTTGCCGTAGAAGTCGGCACCGATGGTCTGGGCATATTCAGGGTTTAGTACCGCTCCGCCAACCATAATGATGGTTCCCGGGCAACTGACTTTGATTTCTGTGATGATTTTTTCCATATTTTTAACCGTGGTTGTCATCAGGGCACTGAGCCCGACCAGTTTAATCCCTTCGGCCTTGATTGTCTGAATAATGATATCAGCCTTGACATCCTTACCGAGATCGACAATCTCGTAGCCGTAATTCTCCAGAATCACCTTGAGGATATTCTTGCCAATGTCGTGAACATCGCCTTCGACTGTGGCCAACACAATTTTTCCCTTGGCTACCTGAGTCTGACCGGCTTGGGTCATCGTTTCTTTGATGACCTCAAAGGCCTGTTGGGCGGTTTCGGCCGCAAAAATCAGATGGGGCAGGAAGCATTCGCCGGTTTCAAAGGCATCCCCCACTGCATCAAGGGCCGGGACGATCTCATTATTGACAATATCCAGCGGTTCTCTGGTTTTTAAAAGAATGGCCGTGGCTGCAGCCGCCTGATCCGTCAGACCTTCTTCAATGATCGCTTTTAGTCCCAGAGTCGCCCGCCCGGTTTCTGCTTTGGTTACAGCGGCGCTTTTGTCTTTGTAGGCGTTGGCATAGGCAATGCACTGGCCATCAAAACCCCAGAGGGCCCGGAAGGCTTTGATGGTGTCCATCATTTCCTGATCACCGGGATTCATAATCGGGGTGGTCAGTCCCGCTTCCAGAGCCATCGCTAAAAAGGTTCGGTTTAGAAGTTCGCGGTTAGGGAGTCCAAAAGAAATATTGGAAACCCCCAATACCGTTGGTACACCCAGCTGAGCCCGGAGTTTTTCCAGGGTTTTGATGGTTTCCCGGACTTCTGCCTGTTGGGCCGAGGCGGTTAACACCAGGGCATCAATCAGAATATTCTTTTCAGGAATCCCATAAGATTTTGCCGTTGTGATGATTTTTTCGGCAATGGCAAAGCGATCACCCGCCAGACTGGGGATACCACTCTCATCCATAGTCAGACCCAGCACCAAGGCTCCGTATTTTTTAGCGATCGGAAAAATCGCTGCCATTGACGACTGTTTGCCATTAACCGAATTAATAATTGCTTTACCGGGATAGCTCCGCAGGACAGCTTCGATGACTTCCGGATTGGAGGAATCAATCTGTAGCGGACAATCCACCAGTTTACTAACTGTGTCGACGGCTTCCTGCATCATCGCTTCTTCATCAATATCCGGTAGTCCCAGGTTAATGTCGAGAATATCAGCGCCGTCTTTTTTCTGATCAACCGCCAGCTGGGTCACCACGGACAGTTCACCCGCACGTAGGGAGGCCTTCAGTACCGGATTGGTCGTCGGGTTGATACATTCGCCGATGATATGAATGTCGTCGCCCAGGATTATCGTTTTGGTACTGGAAGAAACAGCAGTAAAGCCTTTTGCGGTGACCGGAAAAAGCGGTAGATCCACAGTAGCCTGCTTCATTTTTTCGATATAGGCCGGGGTGGTGCCGCAGCAACCACCGAGAATTAAGGCTCCCATCTCGGCAATTTGCACCATATATTGCGTAAACTGATCGATGGTGATGTCATAGACGGTTTTGCCCTCTTTCATATGTGGCAAACCAGCGTTGGGTTCCACCATAATCGGCACCGAGGCATAGCGAACCAGATCGGCGATAATCGGCAGCATCGCATCCGGTCCAGTGGAACAATTAATCCCAATGGCATCTGCACCAAGAGCCTCCAGAATGTTGACAACCGTCAACGCATCGCTGCCAGTAAGCGTCCGGGCATTCTCCTCATAGGTCATCGATACAATCACCGGCAGCTCCGATACGGCTTTGGCAGCAATCAGAGCTGCCCGGGCCTCGCAGATATCAGTGATGGTTTCAATGACAATCAGATCGGCACCAGCCTGATCACCGGCGGTAATAACCTCTTTGAAATAGTCAACAGCCTGATCAAATGGCATCTCCCCGAGAGCCCCGATCAGGGTTCCCAATGGTCCGACATCCAGGGCCACATAGTCGGGATTCAAGGCCTTTGCATTGTGTACCCCAGCCGTCACCAATTGTTCAACGGTATAATTGCAACCCTTAAGCTTATAGCCGTTAACCCCAAAGGTATTGGAAAGAATAATATTGGCCCCGGCATCGATGTATAGTTGATGAATTTCTTTAATCAGCTCCGGATGGGTCAGGTTGAGCACTTCGGGAACCGGGCCAATAGCCGCCAATTTATTCTGCAGCAGGCTCCCCATGGCGCCATCGAGATACAGCCTCTTACTTTTTAGTATTTCTCCTAGTTTCACTGGTTCTCCTTTCCTTTAGACAGGTTGCATGTATTAGCATAGTTCAATTTCACCCCAGGCCCCCAATTGATCATCAATGATAATCAGGGTGCCGAGGATTCCTTTTATATTTCTTACCCAGTCCAGTCCTTTTTCCACATCTTCCGGTTTTTTGATGCGATTTCCCAGGGCGGTTGCCACTGCATCTGCCAGTGGGATGTCTTCGCTGATCACAGTGACAGCATCGGCCTTGCCAAAGCTCAGGGAGTGCCCCATCACGCCAGAGGAGGTACAGACCCCCAGGGCCTTTTCCCGGGGTTTGATTGCGATACCCAGATCGACAAATTGGGAATTGGTGGTATGAAGCGCCACCCGTCGCACTTTTTTGGTCCGGATCAAAAGATCGCCGCCGTTTTCCACCACCATCTCGGTTGTGTGAGATTCCAGCATCTTTCCGATATATTTTGAGACCGCACCGGCTACCGCTGCCATCGGTCCTACCCCGGCTATTTTTCCGGCTAGAAGCATATCGGCTACAATCGGGGCGGCAGCAGAATTTAGCGGCAATGGCAACAATGATTTAATAAAATCCGGATGGCTACGATGGTAGTTAAAAATAGTCTGGCGAAGGGTCTGTACTTCAGTCTGTACCGCCCCAATCAGTTCCGGGCTACTCTGGCCATGATCGACACCAATAAAAAGGTCGGATTCAAATTCGAGGACCTGGAAATAATCCAGATCCTCGGCTTTCATCATCTTTCGATAGGTTCGGGGTTGGTATTGCATACTCAGATCAGCGCGTGGATGGCCCGCATCGGGCAGGCTTTAACGCACAGCATACACTCCAGACATTTGTCATCGTGATGCACCAGCGACCAGTCAGCCGTCATTTCCAGGGCACCGACTGCGCAGACTGCGGTACAGGCACCACAGGAAACACATTTGTCAGGGTCCACCTCAACCACCGATTCGATGTCTCTGACCCCAATCTGATGTTGACGCAAATAGACAATCCCGGCTTCAATATCGGCTTCTTCACCTTTTATTTCAAGCAGCAGGGTTCCTTTAATATTATCATCGATAAAGGCTTTAAGGATGTTGAAATCCAGATGGTAGGTTTTGATCAGTTCCATGGCCATCGGCTGACCGGCAGCCTTCTGCGGAAAGGACAAGAGTATTTTTTTTGTCATCATCGGGATTCTCCTTCCTTGATTTCCAGACCCTTAAGGGAATTTCCCATCGGGAAGCTCTGAATCGGTTCCTGCAGAAAAAACTCACCTTTTTTGATCCAATTGTTCAACTCTTCAGCAATTTCTCTGGCCATTTTCAGACTGGAAAGTGGTGACGTCTTGATGTTTTTGCCATTGATATCCACCGATCCGCTTCTCAGTTCAGCATAAGAAACTTTTTTCAAAACTGGCTTGGCTTTTTTAGGAACACTGTAGTCAATCACATTGGTGTACAGATCTTTATTCTCCACCGCCACAAAAGCCATTATTTCTTCATTGAGTATCGGAATCGGGATCCCTACGCCAACAAACATCGAGGTGCCGTAACCTTCATAAACAGCGCCACGAATATATTTGGAATTCATTTCTTTCATATTTCCGATTAAGGCCAGGGTTGCGCCGGGGGTCTGGGGGTAGCCCTTTTCATCCCGGGGACAGGCGGTATTAAACTGGGTACCCATCCAGGACACATAGCCCTGAGCGCCGCCAAAAAAGATCCGGGTACCCATACCAATGGTCTTAAGCAACGGGTCATTAAGCAGGGGGCTTAATTCACCGGCAGTGCTATAGGTAATATTTCCCATATTGGGCTGCAGAATTCCCATATAGGTGTAAAGCCGATGGCTGGAACCATTAATGGCGGCATTGTAATTCTGATAGACATTTCTGGGATTAAAGAGGTAAGCTTCATTTAAATCCTCCAGTGTGACCCAGGTATCCAGCTCGGTTCTGGGGTAACAGTCAGTCCCCTGAGATTTTGCCACCAGATGGACTTCTTTTCCGGCGATCAGGTCACTAATCACATGAGCCCCACCATATTCAATACCCTTGTCTGTTGACGGCTGGGTGGCCCCCAGATAGGTGTCCACCGCTGCCAGACCACCATAGGCGGAAACCCCATTGAGGCTGATCTCCCCCATTCGGATCGGCGGATCAGAATGTCCAAAATTCAGAAAGGCCCCCGATGAACACATCGGTCCGAAGGTAGCGGTGGTGACCACATCCACATAGTCGGCGGCTTCTTTAACGCCCCGTTCTTTGACAATCCCGATGACTTCTTCGGCAGTGACAACCACCGCCTCGCCCCGGGCAATTTTTTCGTTAATTTCCTGATAGCTCTTTGCCATTTTCCCCTCCAACAATTCTTCTTAAATTAGGTAATTGCAAAACTGCCATGAGCTTTGCGCCCAGTTTCGCACGAAACAATTGTTACACTATACGGCGGACAGTTCGCTGAACTGTTCGCCTACACGTTACACAATTGTTTGTGGAAACTGCACTCAAAGCAATCATTGTTCGATGTTTTTATATTTCGCAATTTACTATTCTTCTTAAATTAGTTCCGTAATTATTCTATACCATCGTATTGAGATAAGCATTCATAAAACCGTCCAGATCGCCATCCATGACGCTACCGACATTCCCGACCTCGACATTGGTGCGGTGGTCTTTGACCATGTTGTATGGATGGAAGACATAGGAACGGATCTGGCTGCCCCAGGCAATCTGGCTGTAGTCACCCTTAATATCTTCAATGTGATCCATCTTTTCCTGCTCCATGATTTCCACCAGCTTGCCTTTAAGCATGTTCATGGCCACCTCTTTGTTCTGATGCTGGGAGCGTTCGTTTTGGCACTGCACCACAATCCCGGTTTTTAAATGGGTAATCCGTATCGCCGAATCAGTGGTATTAACGTGCTGGCCACCGGCCCCGCTGGAGCGAAAAGTGTCAATCCGAATTTCGTCGGGTTGAATTTCTATTTCCACCGATTCATCGACCTCAGGCATCACATCAAGGGATGCAAACGAGGTATGTCGGCGGCCAGATGAATCAAAGGGAGAGATCCGCACCAGCCGGTGCACTCCCCGCTCGGTTTTTAAATAGCCGTAAGCGTTGACCCCTTCAATCAGCAGGGTGACACTTTTAATCCCAGCCACATCGCCAGGCTGAAGATCCAGGGTCTTAACCTTATACCCCTTCTTTTCGGCCCAACGGGTATACATCCGCAGTAGCATCGAAGCCCAATCCTGGGACTCGGTTCCGCCAGCCCCGGGATGCAGCGAAATAATGGCATTATTGCTGTCAAATTCACCGGAAAGCAGGGTCTCGGTCCGGAAATTATCCAGTTTTTCATCGAGTTCCCGTATCGATTCACTAAAGCCGTCGAGCAGTTCGCCCTCTTCGGCCAGCTCCAGCATCACCTGGATATCATCCAGAGCTTCAGCCAGCGCATTATAATGATCCACCTTGATTTTAATAATTTTTAGTTCTTTTAAAACAATTTGTGCACTTTTCTGATCATTCCAGAATTCCGGATCCTCAGTTTTTTTTTCTAAGGCCTCCATTTCATTGACAAGCCGTGGCAAGTCAAAGTGAATTCCCCATTTCCTTCAGTTTAGTCGCCATTGCATTGATGATTTGTTTTTCCTCATACAAATCGATCATCGCCATCACACCCCTTCTTTTTCAACTTTTTTATGCGCCACAACATTTCTTATACTTTTTCCCGCTGCCACAGGGACAAAGATCGTTGCGGCCAACCTTGTTTTGAGCGCTGGCCGGTCCGCTCGGTTTTCCTTCAATTTCATTTTCGTTGGTCTTCATCTGACTGAAATCCACCGATTTTGCCTGTGCTTCTTCCGCCGGAACCACCTGTATATTCAAATTGAATAAGTATTTAACCGTATCTTCCTGAATCCGCATGATCATATCGTCAAACAGATCAAATCCCTCTTTAGTGTATTCTTTAACCGGATCATTCTGTCCATAGGCCCGCAGTCCGATCCCCTGTTTCAACTGCTCCATGTTGTCAATATGTTCCATCCAGGCAGAATCGACACTTCTTAACAAAATCATCCGCTCAATATTCTGCAGCTGTTCCAGACCCAGCTTTTCTTTTTTATCTTCCAGCACTTTGCGGCATTCACCCAAAATCGCTTCCACCAGTACTTCGGTACTTTCCGGTTTTTCCGGTAGAGTGAAAGTGTCCTTCGGCAAAACATTGGCCTCAAGATGTTTGTGTAACCCTTCCAGATCCCAATCGTCATAATACTGACCATCGCCGGTATACATGCTGACATAGGCATTGATCAGGGTTTCGGTCATGCTCCAGATTTCACTTTCCATATCTTTGCCATCAATAACCTGCTGCCGCTGTTCATAGATCAGCTCCCGTTGGCGATTCATGACATTATCATATTGAAGCACATGTTTCCGGATGTCAAAGTTGCGACCTTCCACCCGTTTCTGGGAATTCTCGATACCCCGGGTCAGCATTTTATTTTCGATCGGCGTTTCTTCATCCAGACCAATCGATTCAACCAGACCCTGAATTTTTTCTGATCCGAATACCCGCATCAGATCATCTTCTAACGAAACAAAGAATTGCGAAGAACCGGGATCTCCCTGACGACCGGCCCGACCACGAAGCTGGTTATCAATCCGGCGACTCTCGTGACGTTCGGTACCAAGAATATGGAGTCCGCCCAGTTCTCTGACCCCTTCACCCAAAACGATATCGGTTCCACGACCGGCCATATTGGTCGAAATCGTAACGGCATCTTTTTGACCGGCATTGGCGACAATTTCAGCTTCTTTTTCCAGAAATTTGGCATTTAAGACATTGTGCTTAACACCAGAACGTTTTAAGTAGCCACTGAGCAGTTCCGACTTTTCAATCGAAATGGTTCCGATCAGAATCGGCTGACCGGTGGCATGTCGCCGCTTAACTTCTTCAGTGACAGCCAGAAACTTTCCTTGTTCACTTTTATAGATCAAGTCGTTGAGATCCTGACGAATCAGCGGTTTATTGGTGGGAATCGATAAAACATTGAGATTATAAATGGTCTGGAACTCGTCTTCTTCGGTTTTGGCCGTCCCGGTCATCCCAGACAGCTTATTAAACATTCTAAAATAGTTCTGGAAGGTAACGGTTGCCAGGGTTTTGGATTCCCGGTTGACCTTAACGTTTTCCTTGGCTTCAATGGCCTGATGTAGACCGTTGGAATAACGGCGTCCGGGCATCAAACGACCGGTAAACTCATCGACGATAATAATTTCGCCATCCTTGACCACATAATCCCGATCTTTAAACATCAGGGTATTGGCATGGAGAGCCTGGTTGATATGGTGGGAAATCTCCATGTTTTCCATATCGGCCAGATTGGTGAGATTGAAATACTTTTCGGCTTTAATCACCCCTTCATCCGACAACATCACTGATTTGGCTTTTTCATCTTTGATATAATCATCGGCCTTCAGGCTTTTCGCAAAGCTATTGGCCAAAGCGTACAGTTTGGTGCTTTTGTCTCCGCTGCCGGAAATAATCAGTGGCGTTCTGGCTTCATCGACCAGCACGCTATCCACTTCATCGATGATGGCATAGTTAAGTTCCCGCTGCACCTGCTGGGCTTTCACCGAGGCCATGTTATCTCTCAGGTAGTCAAAGCCAAATTCGTTATTAGTACCGTAGGTAATATCGCAGGCATAGGCGTGTTGCTTTTCCTGAAATGACAGGCCATGAACGACCAGACCCACCTGGAGTCCCAAAAACTCGTGGATCTTACCCATCCATTCGCTGTCACGTTTTGCCAGATAATCATTGACCGTAACAATATAGACCCCCCGGCCATCCAAGGCATTGAGGTAGGCGGGCAGAGTTGATACCAGGGTTTTACCTTCCCCGGTTTTCATTTCGGCAATATTGCCTTCGTGAAGGGCCATCCCCCCCAAAAGCTGAACCGGAAAGTGTTTCATGCCTAAAACCCGGGCCCCAGTTTCCCGTACGGTGGCAAAGGCCTCGACCAGCAAATCATCAAGAGTTTCCCCCTGAGCCAGTCGTTCCTTAAATATAAGGGTTTGGCCCTTTAATTCATCATCACTCATGGCTGCATAGCGGCTGTCCAGCTCCAGAATCTGGTCAACTTTTTTTTGCATCCGTTTTAATTCTTTTCTATTACTATCAAATATCTGATCTAAAATTCCCAATCTTTTCACTCCTTTGTAACATTCTTGCTGTATTTATACACTAAACTTTATTATAGCATACTCTCTTTAATGAAACTTATATAATTTTAAAGGGACTGTATTTTTTGATACAGTCCCCTTGTTTTGCAACTATTTATCATTTATTTTTTCTTGCGCCAAAAAGCCACATCTTTTCCGTCCAACTTCAGTTCGACCAGTTCATAGCCCGCCCGCTTTCGTTCATCGACGGTTTCCTGAAAGTTCTTGCGCTCGTCATCATCCATATTGGCCAGCAATTTGTCCTTGTCTTCATTAGTACTGTCGTATACCCGACCCACTACTGGTTCTGTCACCTCTTCGATTTCCTTTAAGGGAATGGCAACCTCATCTCGGGGCGAACCACTGATCAGGGTTTCTGCCTCTTTACTGGTTTCCCGCATCAGTTGTTTACGCCGTTCGGCTTTACGTTTTTCATCTTCCAGATTCAGGCGTTGCCAGACATTGAGCATCTCATCTTCAGAAAACTCCACATCGTCTTCATCTTTACTTTTTACACCACTATCATAGGTACTGGTTTCGCTCCGTAACACAAACGGCTGGTCGAGATCGGTGAGTTTGAAGCTTTCCACGATCCGCAAATCGGATTCCGGTACAGGATGGGGTTCGCCCTCGGGATCACTAAGGGATTTTGCCACCTTGTTCAGTTCCATTTCCCGCATTTGCAGAATCAGTCGTTCTTTTTCAACCGCCAGTTTTTCTTCATAATACTTTTTGGTAAAAAAGCCAGCGTCCTCACTGTTGAGAATTTCTTCCATATCAGCGGCTTCCAATTCTTTTTCGCCCTTAACATAGGTGCCAATATCCTGGATATTGCTAATAATCTTGGTACTGCCATCATCCACCGGTTCCATGATCCGAGTTTCCTGGGTATCACTCTTGCTGATGACAATTTCTTCAGTTTCCGTTCCGATTCCTGAATCCACCTCATCCAGAGCTGCCGGAATCAATCTGGTTTCAAAGCTGTCCTGAACACTGCTATTATCGGCACTTCTAAAGCCTTCGGCAGGAATAGCGATCGTGGCATTTTCATCCCGATCACCACGAATCCCTCCGGTCGCCGCCATGTCGCGATAATAATCGTCAATATCTTCCGGTTCGTCATAACCTTCCTGATAGCTGTTCTGGAGCGAAACCCCGCTGATTTCATAATCATCGTCATCGCCAAAAATACCTTCGTCTTCACCATGGTCATTGCGCTCGTCTTGCATGATGGACGCTTTTTTATTCATCACATATTGAATAAAACCAATTAAACCGATCAGAGTTACAATCGTACCAACCGTTACACCGGCCACCGATCCGTAAAGACTCATGATCAGGGGCACATAGGGCACCGGAATCGGTAAATTAATCCCCAAAAACCATAACAGCGTATTCGGTTGAATCAATGCGTATAAAGGACTCAACCCCTGAACGATTTGCTCGCCAAAAGCTGCTGGCAGCGTATCAATTACGCCCTGCGAAACAGGCATGTGCCCACCATTAATAAAAATCACAACAAAATTCGAAGTAATCCCCACTGCCATCAGAATAACCCAGAAATCATCCAGATTAAATACCAGCATGACTAATATCAGGATATAACTGGCAAAATTGACAATCTCCAGATAGGGTTCAACCAACGAAATACCGCCAGTGTAGATGTAAAGATGCAAAGCAATCTGCAACACCATCCCTAAAATCCCTACCGGTAGCAGGGAAATTTTTCTGACTTTGAAGCCACGCAGACTTCCCCTGCGAATTTTCCCAATTAAAAAACCTAAAATAATTGCAATTAGTATTAACATATTTATTTTAACCCCACTATTTATTTATAATCATTTCTTAGGTATTCTCATCTTTATCGATGTTTAGATATTAATGCATATAGATCTATTTTAAAACAAAAGAAAAGTTCTGTCAAAACTTTATGCCTAAATAATGTATAAATTTGAAAATAAAGTGAATTCATAAAACAACTTCATCAAAAACACCCCTTAAATCGATTATTCAAGGGGTGCTTATCGTTCTTTTCAGTTTTTTCTTAAAAAATTTTAGAAAGTTGGCTCGATCAAGCCGTAATTTCCATCTTTTCTCATGTAGACAACATTGACGTCGTCCGTATCGCCGTTGAGAAATACAAAGAAATCATGTCCCAGCAATTCCATTTGTAAGGTTGCTTCATCAACATTCATGGGTTTGACCGCAAATTTTTTGGTTCGAACGACTTTGGGTTGGAACACATCATCTTCGAGTCCTTCGATCCCTTCTAAGTTAAACTTCGCTGCTTCATCCTGATTGCGTTTCTGTAATTTTGTTTTATGTTTTCTAAGCTGACCTTCCAGTTTATTGACAACATCTTCAATGGATGTCACCATATCCTCGGATCTTTCTTCAGCTCGTAAAATGGTTTTTCCCACAGGAATGGTTACTTCCAGCATCTGGTAATTTTTTTCTTTGCTGAAGGTGGCGTACACTTCAGTTTCCTGACCAAAGTAACGATCAAATTTCCCCAGTTTCTTTTTTAATGTTTCTTTTAAACCTTCTGATACATGCATATTTTTTCCGTAAATTGTGAATCTCATAACGACAACTCCTTTCAAAAGGTCAACCTTACTCGTTTACACTCACTCATGAAGTGCTTTTAAGTATATTCTTATTATACCCAATCCAATCCCTTTTAGTCAAAATCATTTGTGTCAAATTCTTGTCACAAAATATCATCTAAAATAAAGTTATTCATTTTTAAGCTGCCTCAGTTGACCTGGTCTTTTCCCCCACACTCGCCAGCTGGAAGTTTAGCTCAGTGTTCGCATCACAACTCCTTCTCTCGGTGTACCCGGCTGGACTTACTTCTAAGACGCACTATGCTCAACAATTCGCTATTGAATTGTCTTACGTGGATCGCTTCGCCTGCATCTGGCATCGACTTTCAACCACAAACCTGAGACAACGTCTATTATAAGATCCCCATCACAATAATGTCAAGCAAAATCAAATCATTCAAAATCCGGACTATTCCATTTGTTGCCATTTATGCTATAATAGGTGAAATATACTTACGGAGGTTTTTATGTTATTGGGTATTGCCGCAATATTTTCAACGATTGTTTTTGTTGTAAATATTACTCTGACCTTCACCATTATTTTTCTGGAACGCAAGAACCCGCAAAGCACCTATGCCTGGTTATTGTTTTTATGGATGGTTCCTATTTTAGGATTTTTATTTTACATCCTCTTCTCCCAGAATTTAACCAAACGAAAAATTTTTCGTTATAATACCCCGGAGAACATTCAGTATCATCAACTGCTACGGCAACAGCAACGGTCACTGTCCCGTATTATTGCCATTGATCCGGATAGTCCCATCGAGAAATACCGACATTCCATTGAATTCCATCTCAATGTCAGTGAATCCCTATACACCAACAATAATGAGGTTCAGATTTTTACCGATGGCTATAAAAAATTTGATGCTCTCTTTCATGCCATGGAAGAGGCCCAATCCTCCATTCATGTGGAATACTACATTATTAAAAATGATACCCTGACTGCTAAACTATTCGACATTCTGACCCGGAAAGCCTTAGAAGGTGTCGAAGTACGGCTGCTTTTTGATGCCATGGGCGGCCGATATCTTCCTCGGACGGTTCTCGAAGCCTTCGAATCTGCCGGGGGTAAAATTGGCATTTTTTTCCCATCCCGGTTTAAAATGCTGAACCTCCGGGTCAATTACCGAAATCATCGCAAGATCGTGATCATTGATGGCGTTACTGGTTTTGTCGGCGGTTTCAATATTGGCAATGAATATCTGGGTCTGGAGAAGAAAATGGGCTATTGGCGGGACACCCATTTAAAAGTGGTTGGTTCGGCGGCTTACGAGCTTCAGCATCGTTTTCTTTTGGACTGGCGAGCCAGTTCCAATGAGGAGCTCCTCATTGACGATACCAAACTCAATCAGTATTTTCCCGTCATTCCCCAAAAATCCGGGGCGGGTATTCAAATTGTCTCCAGCGGTCCCGACAACATCAACCAGCAGATTAAGCAGGGTTTCCTGCGGATGATCAATACCGCTGAGGATTATATCCTGATTCAGTCACCCTATTTTGTGCCCGACGAAAGTATCCTGGAAGCTCTCAAAATCGCCCTATTATCCGGCATTGATGTCCGAATTATGATTCCCAATAAGCCGGATCATATTTTTATTTACTGGGTCACCCTGGCTTATGTGGGTGAGCTGATTGAATATGGGGCCAAAATATTTATTTATGAAAATGGCTTCCTTCATGCTAAAACCATTGTCGTTGATGATTCGGTCTGTTCGGTGGGTTCCTGTAACTTTGACATCCGCAGCTTCAGGCTGAATTTCGAAACCAATGCCTTTATTTATGACCGCAAGGTTGCCACCAAACTTAAAAACATCTTTGTCGAAGATATTAAAAAATGCACCTATTATAATAAGGAACTCTATCGCAACCGCAGCCGCCGGGTCAAGATCAAAGAATCGATATCCCGGCTGTTCTCCCCGTTATTGTAAAACACAAAAGCCTCCCTTCCGGGAGGCTTTTGCATACTAGAATCTAAAATCCCGCTTACCGGAATTCAGTTCAGTGAGATGGTCAGCAGCAATTTTTCGAACCTTGTCGTTGGGAATTGATGCCAGCTCCCGGGCAATGGTTTTTTCACCATTTAATTTGGTCTCCGGGGCAGCATAGTCTTCCAGATATTCTTTGAGGGTCATAATCGCATTGGGCTGACAGCAGTTGGCAATCTGACCGGATTTGACCAGTTGCATAAAGCGGTCGCCGGTACGGCCTTCCCGGTAACAGGCGGTACAGAAGCTGGGAATGTGGCCCATTTCCAGCAGCCAGTTGACAATTTCATCGAGTTTCCGGGTATCATTGAGTTCAAATTGGGCGGAGTTTTCGTCTTCCGGTTCGGGTGTATCATAACCACCGACACTGGTACTTGATCCCCCGCTGATCTGGGAAATTCCCAGCTTTAAGACCCGCTCCCGGGAAGCCTGCGACTCCCGGGTAGAGATAATCATCCCGGTGTAAGGTACAGCAATGCGCAGTACGGTGACAATTTTTTCAAAGATTTCATCAGAAATGGCATTGGAAAAATCACTGGTGTCAATATCATCAGCCGGACAAATCCGCGGCACACTGATGGTGTGCGGCCCAACCCCCATGGCAGCTTCCAAATGCTCGGCATGCATCAGCATCCCTACAAAATCATAGCGATACATATTCAGTCCGAAGAGCACCCCAATTCCAACATCATCGATGCCACCTTCCATGGCCCGATCCATGGCTTCGGTGTGCCAGGCGTAGTCGCTTTTGGGGCCGGTGGGGTGGAGCATTTCATAATTTTCTTTGTGATAAGTTTCCTGGAATAAAATATAGGTTCCGATGCCAGCTTCTTTTAACTGTCGGTAGTCATCTACCGTGGTGGCAGCGATATTGACATTGACCCGGCGGATATCGCCATTTTTATGTTTGATGCTGTAAATGGTTTTGATGCTTTCTAAAATGTATTCCAGGGGATTATTTTTAGGATCTTCACCCGCTTCCAGGGCCAGCCGCTTGTGGCCCATGTCCTGCAGGGCGATCACCTCTTTGGCAATTTCCTCCTGGGTCAGCTTCTTGCGGCTGATGTTTTTATTTTTGGCATGATAAGGACAATAGATGCAGCCATTGACACAATAATTGGAAAGATATAGGGGCGCAAACATGACAATGCGATTGCCATAAAACTTGTTTTTGATCGCCATCGCCAGTTTAACCAACTGGTTATTCTGTTCTTCCAGCTCACAGGCCAGTAACACTGCTGCCTCCCGGTGGGTCAACCCTTTAAAGGTACCTGCTTTTTCAATGATTTCATCAATCAGGACAGCATTTCTTTTATTTGCTTCCGCATAGGCCAGGGTGTCCAGAATTTCCTGGTCATCAATAAATTCAACCGCTTTTTTTGACATTACATTATACATTTTACGCTCCTCAAGTTTTTATTATTTCATAAAGTATAAATTTATTCCATCGAACGATGGTTGTAAAGCTCACGGCACTTTCAAAATCAACCGTCATTATTTCTATTCTTGCGGGTAATCCCCCCGGTGGGTTAAAATCTCATAGCCAATTCCTTCCATCCGTTTACTTAAACAGACTCGGCATTCGGCTGCTTCATCGCCAGTACAGATCTTATTGTCATAAAGGCTGTAGTCTTTTCGAACCGCCACTGGTGACAAGTTGGGCATAACCACATTAGCCCCGGCCAGAATTCCCAATTCACGACCATTGGGATCAATTGTTCCCAAGGCTGTGGTAGCAGGAATCAGGGCCTTAGGTAGCATCAAACGTAAGATTGAAATCAGCAGCAGGGTTTCTTCCAGGGTACCAGCCTTGGCATCCTTATAAGGGGTATGCTGATGGGGGATGAAGGGCCCGATTCCGATCATCTGGGGGTTTAGTTCTTTAATAAAAAGTAGATCTGCCACCAGATTATCAACTGTTTGGTGCGGCGAGCCGACCATAAAGCCGGTGCCAACCTGAAAGCCGATTGCTTTGAGATCCTGGAGACATGCCTTACGGTTTTCCAGCAACAATTCCCGGGGGTGGAGTTTTCGATAATGTTCCGCTGAGGCGGTTTCGTGTCTGAGCAAATAGCGGTTGGCCCCAGCGGCATAAAATGCTTCGTAGACTTCCCGAGGGCGTTCTCCCAACGACAAGGTAATCGCACAGTCCGGGTACCCCGCTCTGATTTTTTTGATCAGTGCCGCCATCTGTTCATCGGAAAATCCCGGATCTTCACCGCCCTGCAGCACAAAGGTGCGAAAGCCTAAGTCGTATCCCAGCGCACAACAGTCAAGAATTTCCTGCTCACTTAAGCGATAGCGATGGGCTGCTTCGTTACCCCGGCGGATGCCGCAGTAATAGCAATCATTTTTGCAATAATTACTGAATTCAATCAGTCCCCGGACATAGACCCCTTTACCAAAGGTTTCACCTGACACTCTTTGAGCTCGGTTTGAAAGATCCGCCCGTAATTCCGGCGTGTTATTTTCCAGTAGCCATTTAAATTCGTCCCGTTCCAGGAACTGCTTTTTTTCCAGCTTTTCAGTTAGGTTATTCATGATTGCTTTCCACTTCTTCACCCTTCGGTAATTTTGAATAAACGGTTTTAATACTAACTCCCTCGATCATTCCCAGCTTCCCGGACAGCGAGCTGATGATATTGGTGGATGCATCCACCACCACACTGATGACCGATACGTTGCGCTGATGATAAGGGATACCCATTCTTCCCACAATATGCTCGCCATAATCATGAAGTACCTGGTTCAGTTTTTCCACGGCATCTTTTTTTTCAACAATAATCGCAATCAGTCCAATTCTTTTCTCCATCTCGTTCTCCTTGTTCACCTTCTTTTTGACAAGCTACCCACAACATCCTCAAAAAAACAGAAAACCCTGTACCAGAGGGCACAGGGAAACACGCAAATAACCCATTCATTGTTCTTAAAAATGAAATGGATACATGACACATGATTCTCTCGCCTTTCCATTAGGGACGAACCCGGATGGCATCAGTACGATAACTTTGTTTTGATTTTACTAAATACATTTACAGTTTGCTGTCAGAATCCGTTTTTTCATCATCTTTCAGTTCACTGTTGTTGAAAAGGATATCATATATTATCTAAATCTTCAATCATAATCACAGGGAAAATTTTGTCTCGACTCATCCGTAGCTGGTAAATAAACAACAAAAAAAGGCAATCATTTTTCCCCGCCCGGCCCTCTCCGAAGATTTCGGCTGGATCACGGTTAACAATTGCCTTTTATAATAATTCGTTTAGCTCATGACTGACTAGTAAAGATTATGAATAAATAATCCGCTTCTTAATTTGGGTTCAAACCAGGTAGACTTTGGCGGCATCAGCAAATCGGCATCGGCAATGTTCATCAGCTCTTCAATCGAAGTAGGATACATCGAAAAAGCCAGAACCATGTCTTCGTTGGCCCGACGTTCCAGTTCTTTTAAGCCCCGGATGCCCCCAACAAAATCGATTCGTTTATCGGTCCTGATATCGCCAATGCCCAAAATTGGCACCAGAACATTGTCTTGCAGAATCGCCACGTCCAGTGAGTTAACCGGATCTGCGGGATCATAGACCCCCTCTTTAACCGTCAGCAGATACCATTTGCCATCCACAAACAAACCAAAACTGCCTTTTTGCGGTGGATTCACGGGTTCGCCATCTTTTGGTGTCACCTCGAATTTTTCTGACAAGGCACTGATGAATTCCTCAACGCTGAGTCCATTAAGATCCTTGACGACCCGGTTGTAGTCCATGATGTACAGCTGTTCATCAGGAAATAGTACCGACAGGAAGTAGTTGAATTCCTCATCACCGGTATAATTGGGGTTTGCTTCCCGACGCATCAGGCCAACCTTAACAGCGGAAGCCGAACGGTGATGACCATCGGCAATATAAAGATTCTGAACCTGACTAAATTTTTCGACCAGGCCGGTAATCACGGTCTCATCATCAACCACCCAGGCCCGGTGGGTAATCCCATCATCGGCGACAAAGTCATAGACTGGCTGATGTTCATTTCGCCAAGCGTCGATCATAGCGTTAATGGCGTCCTGAGCCCGGTAGGTCAAAAAAATCGGTCCGGTATTGGCATTGCAGGCGTCGACGTGTTTGATTCGGTCTTCTTCTTTATCGGCCCGGGTCAGTTCGTGTTTTTTGATGGTATTATCAAGATATTCATCGATGGCCGTACAGACGACCAGTCCCACCTGGCTGCGGCCATCCATAATCAGCTCATAAATATACAAGCAATCCTGGGTGTCCTGGGTCAGAGCCTTGCGATGAAACAATTTTTCCAGGTTTTTTCTGGCGGTTTCATAAACAAAGGGGTCATTGATTTTAATCCGAGGATCCAGGGTCGTTTCGGGTCGGTCAACCCGTAAAAAAGAATCCAGTTTGCCACGGGCGGCAATGGCCGCTTCCTCACGGTTATAGACATCATAAGGCAGGGCTGCCACATCCTGCGCTTTTTCCGGCAGCGGACGCACCGCTTTAAAGGGCTTGATTGTTGCCATTATTTCCTCCTATTTTTAAATAAAGAAGTGGGCTTCAGATGAACGAAGGCCACTTCTTTGTCGTATTGTAATTATTTTAAAATCCGTACTCGGGTAACCCCTTTAATGGCTTTTAAGGCTGTTTTCACGTCTTCGCCAACATTGCTGTCAACGTCGATCATGGTGTAAGCCCAGGCTCCTCGGTTTTTATTGGTCATCACGGCAATATTAAGATCATGGTCAGCCAAAATCTTAGTGATCTGTCCCAACATGTTGGGCACATTGGCGTGATTCACGGTGATGCGGTTTTCAGCTTCGCAAACGCCCATGTTGCAATCCGGATAATTGACCGAATTGATGATATTACCATTTTCCAGATACTCTTTTAACGAATGAATGGCCATTTCGGCACAGTTCTCTTCACTCTCCGGGGTTGATGCCCCCAAGTGAGGAATGTTAATGACGTTTTTCATTTTCAGCAAACGTTCGTTGGGGAAGTCGGTAATGTAGGTGGCGATGATACCTTCTTCAATGGCATTTTCCAGCGCATCGTAGTTAACCAGTCCGCCCCGGGCAAAGTTGAGTAGTCGCAGTCCTTCTTTGGTATCTTTTAATAAATCAGCATTGACGTAATCTTTGGTTTCATCCATATAAGGAATATGCAGTGAAATGTAATCACAGTTTTTAAAGATTTCTTCTTTACTGACGGCACGTTTTACTTTGCGGCTTAAACCCCAGGCATTGTCAATCGAAATGAAGGGGTCAAAACCATAAACCTTCATCCCAAAATCAACAGCCATGTTGGCAACCAGGACACCAATGGCCCCAAGACCGATGACACCCATTTTTTTGCCGTAAAGTTCCGGCCCACCAAAAGCGCCCTTACCCTTTTCTACCAGAGCAGGAACTTCATCACCCTTATCAGCCAGGGTATTTGACCAGGCGATCCCGTCAACGACCTTACGTGATGAGATCAGCATCCCGGCGATCACCAGTTCCTTTACCGCATTGGCATTGGCACCCGGTGAGTTGCAGACAACAATGCCCTGTTCGGAACATTTATCCAGGGGAATGTTGTTGACCCCGGCACCAGCCCGACCAACAAATTTAACGGATGCTGGAATATCCATATCGTGCATTTTAAAGCTTCGCAGTAAAATTGCATCGGGATTCTCCGGTTGATCTAAAACCGTATAATTTTCACCTAATAATTTTAGCCCTTTTTTTGAAATGTTATTGAGGGTCTGAACTTTATAATTCACTGTCGTGTTTCCTTTCTTAGCGAAAACGCCTAGGCGTTTTCTTTTTCAAATTTCTGCATGAATTCGATCAGGGTATCAATCCCTGCCATCGGCATGGCATTATAAATGCTGGCTCGCATCCCACCAACGCTGCGGTGACCTTTGAGGTTTTCCATTCCGGCTTTTTTACTTTCCTTAACGAATAGCGCATCTAATTCGTCAGATCCGGTAATAAACGGTACATTCATGAGGGAACGGTCTTCCGGCACAACGGTGCCCTTGTACAGTTTGCTGTTATCAATGAAGTCATATAGTTTTTGAGCCTTTTCTTTGTTGACTGCTTCCATTCCAGCAACGCCGCCATTGGCTTTAACCCATTCAAAAACTAGTTTACAGATATAAATACTGTAGCAAGGTGGGGTATTGTAGCAAGAATCGTTATCCGCATGAATTTTATAATCCAGCATGGTAGGGGTGAAATCTTTGGCATGACCCAGTAAATCTTTACGAATGATCACGACCGTTACACCAGCAGGTCCCATGTTTTTCTGAGCGCCCGCATAAATCAGGCCAAATTTAGAAACGTCATAGACTTCAGATAAGATATTTGACGACATGTCCCCAACCAGTGGCACATTTCCAGTATCAGGAATATTTTCAGGTTTAAATCGCGTTCCGTAGATGGTGTTATTTACGCAAATATGGAAGAAATCAGCATCGGGTGTAAAATCCTTGGGATCCACCTTGGGGATGTAGGAAAAGGTTTGATCCTGGGATGACGCAATAACCTTTGCTTCTCCATAACGGGCTGACTCCTGATAAGCCTTTTTTGCCCAACTGCCGGTAATCATAAAATCGGCTTTATTGGTTTTTGAATAAAGATTCAAGGGAACCATGGCAAACTGAGTTGATGCTCCACCTTGTAAAAACAGAATCTCATAATTCTCTGGAACATTCATCAGTTCCCGGTAAAGACTTTTGGCAGCTTGCAGAATATCATCAAAATAGGATGATCGATGACTCATCTCCATTACGGACATGCCTGCATCTCCATAGGATACCATTTCAGACCCAGCTTTTTCCAGGACTTCGAGTGGTAAACAAGATGGTCCAGCTGAAAAATTATAAACTCTTTTCACTTTTAATTTCCTCCTTAAATAGTGTTTTTGGTGTGAATGTAATTCTCTGAAAAAATTACTTCCTGCTATTATATGTTAAAAGTTTGTCAAATGCAAGATTTTGTATTAAATTTTATGTAAAAATTATTGTTTACCAAATTTTTTTATTCAATTATTACTGTTGTCTTTGCTGGCGTAATCGATTTGACCAAAGACTGGGATAAATTCGTCTGAATCGGCAATTCATATTCCCCTGGACCCAAGTTGGCACAATCAACAAAGGCTTCAATCTGAGCTGCATTTAAACTGTTTAAAATGCTGCTGGCACCTTCTAATTTAACCACCACTCGAGAATCCTTGATCTTAGACGTAACCAGACCAGTTCCCAGATTTTTAGTACTCACTTTATCGATGGTAAAGCTTTTCTCCACCGGCGTTTCAATGGACACTGTCGCCTTGACTTTTCCGCTACCATCGAGGAAATAAAATCCTGACGGCAGCGACAGATTAACATCTTTGGTAAATGTTTTGGACTGTCCTGATACATCAATGGCATCCATCGGAATCGTCTCAATGGTATTGAGCAGACCTTCCTTGGCTCCAATTAGCACCTTGGAGGGCTCAACCTGAACACCCGTGACAATATATCCGCTGGCTGGGTCTCCGGTTGTGGATGGAACAATCCCAATTGATTTTGTTTTGCCAAGGATGATTTCCGCTTCCACCACATTGGGTAGGATCTCCAAATCGGTAATCGGATTTCCGGCAGTATCATAAGCAGTTACTTCCAGATTTTGCGTAGTATCCTCTTTTAACCCATTGACATTGGCCGTTGCCGTAATTTTATCAATCCGGGCGATGGACTCCTGTGGACCTTTTACTTCCACGGTTTCCTGAGACTCGGCCGAGATCACCGCCAGATCATCGGCGGGTTTCCCTTCCAGACCAATATCCACATCCATATCTTCTTTGATAATATTATCCACATCAATCTGAAGGCTGGAAGGATTCATACTGGTGATTATCACCGAGTTGGCCAGTCCCTTAACCTCTACATCCAGATCGTAGGTTCCCTTCTCATCGATATCCCCAAGATCAACTTCGGCGGTTATTTCTTTCATGTTAACATTTCTTAGATTCTTGTCCGTCCCCTTGACCTGCATATTCAGATAATAGGTTTTATCATCGGCCAGAACCAGATTTTTTTCGGACAACGATTCAACATTGGTCAAGGTTATCGGGATACTGTTAAAATCCTGGGTAATCAGCATATCCGCATTCCCATTGACCATAAACCAAAGCGTAATCGCAATACCAACGGATGCAAGCATTCGAATCAGTCGTTCACGAAACGAAATTTTCTTTTTATTTGCTGCCATCTAATCGCCCCCAAAGTTTGCCAATCCACCCGCTGTCGGTGTTACCATCCTCATTTACGGTATAGTTTTCCATGATAATTTGTTTGAGCACCTCAATCATGATGTCCTGAAACAAGGTACCCTTTGAGGCATAGGAAACTTGACCGGTTTCTTCCGATACAATGATGACCAGGGCATCGGATTTTTCAGTCATTCCCAACCCCGCCCGATGGCGGGTTCCTAATTCTCTGCTTAAATCACGATTGTCCGAAAGTGGCAGCAAGCAACCAGCCGCTCGGATTTGTCTGGACCAAAGCTTAATAATCACCGCTCCGTCATGAAGGGGTCGATTGGGGGTGAAAATATTTTCCAGTAATTCACTGCTGATGTCTGAATCCAGCTCCGTGCCCGTTTTAACAATATTATTAAGCCCGGTATCTTTCTCCAGTACAATTAGAGCTCCAGTTCGCTCGCAGGCCAGTTTTCCCACGGCTTTGATGATTTTATCCACATCGTCTTCCAGAAAATCCATTGAGGGCTTTTTCATCATCTCTTTAAAAATCCGATAATTCCCCAGTTGTTCGAGAGCTGAACGGAATTCCGGCTGAAATACCACGACAATAAAAATAAACGCCCAGGTAAAAACGCTGGTGATAATCAGATTCAGAGTGGTGAAACCCAACCATTCACTGATGGGCGCCAAAAAAAGCAACACGATCAAGCCTTTAAAAACCTGTTCAGCCTGAGTGCCCCGAATCCACATCAATAGCCGATAGACAATAAAGGAAATAATGACGATCTCAATGATACTGGCTACGGTGATTCTCGATTGAATATATAACAAAAACTCTTCCATTTTAGTTCCCTCGTTCATTCGTTGCTATTAATTATACACTAATAAGGCCATTTCGTGAAAGAGAATTTGTTTTTTTTCATATTTTTACAATCATCATTAAGAATTTTTTTAAGGGAGACTTGTGAAACACATGTTAAAATAAATTTTAAATTGAAACCTTCCCATCTTTTTTAAGAATAAGGAGATCATTTTCATGAAAAACCATCTGTTTTATTTATTGCCCAAAAGCGAAACCGTCTTTTTAACCAACACTGATTCATTTAATCAAGCTTATAATATGTTTGTCATTACCAATTACACCGCCTTACCGGTTATTAACAAGAAAGGACAGTATGTCGGAACCATCAGTGAGGGTGATCTGCTCCGGGTACTGTCACTGAGTCTCACCCATCCCGAAATTGATTTGGAGTCTTTTGAAATCAAAGATATTGATTTTAAAATTAATCTGGAAGTGGCCCGAATCAATGAAAGCTACGAACATCTGGTGGAGCTGGCAGTCAAACAGAACTTTATTCCCCTAGTCGATGACCAGGGTATTTTTATCGGCATCCTCCGTCGTCAGGAACTGATCAAAGAACTGATCAGTTTCTTAGAAGATAAGGTAGCTGAGCAGGAAGCTGGCTAACTATCCTTCCGCTCATAAGTCAAGCCAATTAACTAATCTTTTGTCCCCCAGTCAGACCATACTGACCACAGAAATGCCGGACAAAGACTTTGTTAATTGGCTTTTTTTGTTGACCCTATTTGGTTTTTAGTAACTTTACCACCGCCTGACCACTTCTGGGGCAGGGAATGACTTGGTCTTTAAGTAGCACTTCATAGTGGCCAATAAAACGATCGAGTGGTAGATTCAGGCATTTTTCCCGTAGCCCGTCGTCCAGTAAAAAGCAGGCTAATTCCTGATAGACGACATGATCAGCTTTAGGATCAAGCGCCAGTGCTGGTAGAATCCGTTGGACAATGGCCAAGTCAATGATCTCCTCTTCTGTGAACAAGCCCTCGGCTCCACTGTTAATTCCAAAAGCCAGGATTTCATTTTTGCCGCGATATCCCATCGGGCAATCATGCCCAATTAACAGCGTTTGGAGATCTTTTAGTAAATTCATCAGTCGCTCCAGAATTTCCGGTAAGCCCTTGGCCTGGCTATGGATTTTAAAAGCGCTGTTCTCCCAGTCGCTGTCACCGACAGGACTGCCATAATCCGGGAAAACCCCAATTTCAACGACTGGCATCTCAATCACATTGCCGCTGTCAATAACCCGGTCTGGGACCGGAAAATAACCCAAGCCTTCATTGATGGTGGCGATAAAATAAAGATTATCTGGAAAATTCAAACTGCCGTATTCCCGGTACGCCGTAATATCAGAACCAAAATCTTCCCGTTTTAAAAAAGGCTCCTGGCTGCCATTGATCCCTTCCAACAGCAGCCGTAGATACTCTGCTGTCGGCGACCGATCCATTTCATCAAGCAGAAAAAAATGGGGTTTGTCCGGGTATTCTTTGGCGGCCTTTAACATCAGCATAATCGGACCAGGAATAAAGTGACCACGGCTGTCCAGACGACCAAAAAGGTGCGTATCATCATCCCAATTCTTCCCCACCAATAGCCGTTTAAAGCGACTGTTTTCTGAAGTAGCGCCAATTGCCTCGGCAAAAAGTCGGGGAAAGCTTGTTTTGCCACTACCCACCCGGCCTTTAATCATCACAAAGGGTTTTGACTTAATCGACAGATAGTAACGCTTAATTAATTCAGCCGGATAGTAATAGCCTCTATTTCCCATTTTTGCCTGAACCAACCGGAGCGCCGGAGTGAGCTCATCATTTTGGGCCGGATAACGGACCAATGGCCGGGTCAACATTTCAACTGGAGTAGCTTTATTGGCATCCGAAGCGATCGCGTGATCCGCCTCCAATTCGGCTTTCTCACAAATTTTCTGGGTTTTGCCACTGATTATTTGACCATTTTGGGCGCTCTCTGCTTCCTGATCAAAAGGGGTTTCAGCTGGATTTCGGCTTTCGCAGGGCGCCACCGTTTCCGTCTCCATTGCTTTGTCCGGGGGGGGCGAAGGAAAGACAGGCTGTGGTTCTCTGTTATCCTCTGCGTTACAAAGCAAGCTGTCGTCGCTATCGATCACTTCATCCGAACGATTCGCATCCAGGTCTTTTGCAACCACTGCGGCAGTTTTGGTTAGTTGCGGTTCTGCCACTGTCTTCGCCGCTTCCACCAACGTTTTCGGATCCGCTTCTACTTCCATTATCGGACTGGCGCTCACTGTTTCAATGGTCTCTCCACAATCTGTTTCGGTGCTGATTTTTTCAATCGTTTCATTACTGACTAAGGTTTTATCCGCATCCCGATCCTTAATCAAACACTGTTCATACATTTTTCTGAACGCTTCAAATTCTGTTGCCAGTACCCCATCTTCAGGCATATCCGTTTCGCTATATTCCCGATAACAGACAATCCCGGATACCAGGCTGGCACTGGCCAATAAAACCTCCTGATGACTGGTTTTAAAATTTTCCGTCTCAATCTTTTCCCGGTATTTGGCGGCTTGCTCCGAAAGACTTCGGATTCCCAAACCTTCTTTACCATAGACAATCGCCAGATAGAGTTTGCCACTGTCCTTCGCCAGTATATACGCCAGATACAGATCCTCATGATCCAGCCGCTGATCTTTTTTTTCAACCACTTTAACCCAGGGAATTTCCGCCCACTGGGTGTCACCGGCAAAGCCCCGAACCTGATAATGACCAGATTGGATCGCTTCAAGGCTTTCAATCACCTTGGGAATTTCTTCGTTGATGATATCCTTAAAGGAAAAACGAAAATCCCGGGGATAATAGTTGGGGTAACCGGCTATCCATTTTAACAGCAACTCCCGAAGTCCTACTCCTGCCGGGATGGTCTTTTGGGTCGCATCACTCGCTTTGACCGCATCAGAAGCTGTCACCGCATCGCCAGTTATTAAACGCAGACTAAACGCATCGTTGCTTTTTGTCAGTTCCATTCTTGGTATAAAAACATCCGGCTGCTCGCCCTGAAACCAGGACTCGTAGTCCGGAAAGGTTTCACCCAGTTTGCGAATCAGTACCTTACTCCATTTCAGTATGGTATTTCCGCCTTCAGCTTCCAGGTATGCCGGGTATTCCCGATTCTGATAAATAATTGCCAATCGGTCTCCGACATTGCCAAAAAAACCAATCATTTCAACTGGAACAAGCATTTCCGTACTTTTAAAGTCTGCGAGTTCCATCATTTTGATCATTTGATCCGATCCTGTTAATTCCCAGCTCATTGTTACTGCCTTTCTCGATTCTTGCTCATTGTGGTAAGTGTTTTTATCAATCGCCATCGGTATCGTTTTCTGCGACGACTGTTTCTCTGCTTTCGGCTTCCTGTTTCAACCGATTCGCTTCCCGTAGACGCCATTCGTTGCGCATTTCTTCAGCAATCTGTTGCTGTTCTGCTTCATAAGCTTGACGCTTCTCAAAAATTAAAGCCAGTTCTTCCGGCATTGACGCTTCCTCATGTTCTGCCAGGGTTGTGCCAAAACTGCTGATAAAATACTGACGTTCACCGGGCCCTTGGAATTCAACAAAATAAATACTCTGATTTTTATCCAGCATCAACGTTCCGCTGTTAACCATCACCTGCAGCGATGGTCCAAAAATCGTAGCCTTAACACAGGCGGTTGTCCAACCGGTAAACTTCATGCCATCATACTTAGGCATCAGATGGTTCAACTTATCAAAAAATTCCCGTTCAAGCCGCCAGTCATCATTAATGGAAATCATCACTGCTGCGGTTCGCTCGGGAACCTGAATCTGTACAAAGCCATCGTTTAATCGGGACTGGTCAACAAATTCCCGAATCGCTGGGGTAATGTCGATGAGTTGTTCACTTCTTGTTATCTCAATTTTATTGTTTTTCATTTATGCTCCCTGTTTGATTGATTTTTGGTTGCTTTGTCATTATTTGGGGTATATCAACCATTATAAACGATCCATTTTAAAAAAACAAAAACATATCCACCCATCTTGGATAAATATTTGCAGTACAGGAGTCAAAAGGCGTTTTATTCACGATTTTTCTTTATGACCGCATACTGATGTGTTAAAATGATTCAAAGCTAAAATTTGAGAGGAATCATTTATGTATTATAATCTGAGTCTGCTATTTGTTTATTTTTTTCTTTATGCCATCATCGGTTGGATGTGTGAAGTCGTGTACTGCTCCATCCCGGAAAAAAAATTTATTAACCGGGGCTTTCTAAATGGTCCCTATTGTCCGATTTATGGAGTTGGCGCACTGATTATCATCATGTTTCTGATGCCCTATGTCAGTGATCCGATTCTGGTTTTTTTCATTGGCATTATTCTCACCAGTACATTGGAATATGTCACCAGTTGGGGAATGGAAAAACTCTTTCATGCCAAATGGTGGGACTACTCCGACCATAAATTCAACATCAATGGACGCGTCTGTCTGCTCAATTCATTTCTTTTTGGTCTGTTGTGTGTGATTTTAATGTACGTGGTTCATCCCATTGTCAATGATCTAGTTAACAGTTTCTCCGCTTTCTGGATTCAGGTTATTGCCACCATTGCAGCCGTCTTCTTTGTCAGTGATCTGGTGGAATCGACCCGGGAAACCGTTTCCTTCAACAAAAAACTGGGCAGTGTTTACGAAGCGACCACTGAACTTAAAGATCATTTAAAAGAGAAAGGGATCACCACCGCTCACGAAGTGACTGCCAAAGTTCGGGATCTCAAAGACGGAACCTTGACCGAAGCCAAGGATTCAGCCCACCATCTGATCGTCTCGCTAACCAATCGCATCAGCGAAAACAAAGTCATCAATCGGTATTCACATCGCCGAATTATGAATGCTTTTCCCAAGATGTCCCATCTAAACCATCAAACGTCATTGGAAATCTATAAAGCCTTTATGGAGAAAAACAAAGCCAAACATACAAAAATTGATGCAAACTAGTTTTGCATAGCAGTTTTAATTTCTTACCAAAGGAGGTAAGAGCATGTTGTATCATAGTGAACTGAATTTGATCAGCCAACTGGCTGCCCTGAACCTACCGGTTGAACCATCCCGATTACCTGATTATTCGGTGGGCGAAATGGTTGCGGCACTCTTGCAAAATGTCAATAATCTTCAGGGCGATTGCGCCATGTCGGCCGCTGAATGGGATCAATCCCTTCATCTGATGATGGCTAATCCGCACCTCTCTGCCCTGAAGGTACTCGCCTACACAAACCAGCCCGAAAACGGACTCGTCGCTTATTGTTTTTCTGATGTTATTCCACACTCCGGCATCATCGCTTTTCGGGGCACCACCGGCATCGGCTGGATTGACAATATTCAAGGCGGCTTTGTGACCGATACCCCACAACAACTAAAAGCCCTGGAATTCTATCGTGCTGTTGATGCGGCCTTTGATATGGAACATTATACCTTAACCGGCCATTCCAAAGGCGGCAACAATGGTCAGTATATTACCGTTGTTGCAGGCAGAAAGATTAGTCGCTGTGTGACCTTTAACAGTCAGGGTTTTTCGGCTGAATTCATCCGTAAATATGCCACCGAAATTATCGCCAATCAGGATAAAATCATTGCCTATGAATCGGCCTGGGATGTGGTTAATATCCTGCTTAACAGCATCGCTGGAAAAAGGATTGTGGTCGGTAATGAATCCAAACTCCCCCACAACAATCATCCTCCCAATCGTCTACTGGATCAGCATGGCGAGATTCGCAACCTGGATATGCGGCATCCTTTTTATGCCGGTTTTCAGAATTTCACGGTCACTTTAACCCAGATCGCTTCCAAAGCCAAACAACAACTGGAAAAGACACGAACTACAAAAAAATAACTGAAAAAGCGTCCACGAAGTGACTGACCCAACTGGATCCACTTCCGGACGCTTGTTAATTCATCATTTGATTTAGTCAGACTCTTGCTGCCCAAGCTTCATTTTTTCGATCCGCTCATTGGTAATTTTTCTAAATACCGCATAAAATACCGCAAATGAAGGAATCCCCAAAATAATTCCCAGGAAACCAAACAGACTGCCACCGATAATCATTCCAACCAGTACCCATAAACCGGATAAACCAATGGAGCCTCCCACAACCCGGGGATAGATCACATTGCTTTCCACCTGTTGTAGGGCAATAATATAAATCACGAAGATCAGACAATAGATCGGGTTGACGACCAATAGAATAAAGCCACTGGGTACGGCGCCCAAAAAAGCGCCAAACACTGGGATCACGCTAGTCATGCCAACCAATACCCCAATCAGCAAAGCGTAAGGGATCTGCAAAATAGCTAATCCAACGGTACAGAGGGTTCCCAGAATAAAGGCTTCCGTTATTTGCCCGGCAATAAATCCGTGAAACACTTGATTAGCGGTAATGCTGACGTCCTGGATAAAATCAGCCCGATCTTTTCGAATATAGGCATAGATCAGTTTATCTTTGACGGCCAACAAGTTTTCTTTATCAGCCAGCAGATAAATGGAAATGACAATTCCCATAATCGCATTAAAAAAACCAACCGTGAAGTTTTTCGTCGCATTGAATATTTCCGGTACGGAATTAAGCAAAAGGCTACCAAACTGTTCCATCAAAGAATCCCATTCAATGGCAATGTCATTCCACAGTGTATCCGGTAAATTAAAGAATGCCAGCGCATCATCTACCAGCGTATTAAATGAATCCACATACCCTGGTAATTTGACCATTAATGTATCGATGCTTTCGCTCACCTGGGGAATAACAAAGGTAATCAAACCGGCCAGAATACCAATCACAAATAAGAATGTCAGGGTTATTGCAATCATTCGTTTGCCCTTATTCAGATCACGATTCTTTTTATTTTTTATGCGATTCATAAAACCAAGAAAATGTCCTTCGATAAAGGTCATTGGGATGTTTAAGACAAACGCAATACCCAGCGCAATCAGCACTGGTGTGATGATATTCATAAATAGCCCTAAATAGCTGACCAGATATCTGATGTTCAGCAAGGCTACCAGTAAGCAGATTCCAAAAGTAATCAGAAAGAAATAATTCCGAAAATTTTTATCGCTCATATCGTGATTTTCATTATTACGCTCATTGTTGTTTTCCACAGATTCACCGCCTTTATATTCGGATTATTTTCTAATACGTTTTGCTACTACTATTTTGAAAGTAAAAAGCATCGCCTGGTAAAGCAATGCTTTTTACAAATTTATTATGATGTATGAAGAACGACTTAATAGGACTTAATCAGGGTAATTCCGCCAATTAATGGCAACGGTTTGGCCTCCAGCTGAATCACATTGATGATTCCATAAATGGCAAAACCAACAAACGCCAGGGGCACGGCACTAAAAAGGATGGTTGAAAGAATCCAACCAATGACGGGAACAACACCGATAATGATTCCGACTACGGTGAAAACCAGCCATGCCAGAAATAACACCAAACCCTGATTGGTATGATAGCGGGCAAATTGATTGTCTCCGGCGGCAAACAATGGAATGAGAAAGATAATATAGGCAAAAACTGCCATGATTTTACCATCTTCAGCTTCTTGTTTATCAATATTAATCAAATCGTATTACCTCCGCTTAAGTTCAGACAACAGCTGTAAAGCCATTATCCGTTTGGTTATTTGTTCGGTAAAACCTTATACCGTATATATAATATCACACTGAAAGTTTAACGGTCAATCGTTATTTCATGCACCGGTGCTGATATTTCATTTTTCTCTGTCATTTAAAAAGGAACGCCAGTCCGGCGTTCCAAAATTTTTAGCGGGCGCTACGTTTTCGTTCCAGCTCCCCGAGAATTTTCTTACGAATCCGGATATCGGTGGGGGTCAGTTCCACTAATTCATCATCATTGATAAATTCCAGTGCCTGCTCCAGTGTCATGATGCGAGGCTCAATCAGTTTTAACGCCTCATCAGTACCAGACGATCGGACATTGGTCATCTTTTTGTTCTTTGTCGGATTAACCGTCATGTCATCACTTCGGTTATTGATCCCGATGATCATCCCTTCGTAAACCTTGGTTCCAGGACCAACCAGCATCTCACCCCGATCGCTGAGGTTAAACAGCGAGTAGGCCATGGTTTCGCCACTGAACTGAGAAATCAGTACCCCATTAAGACGCTGCGGAATATCCCCTTTGTGATCTTCAAAGGCAGCAAAACGCCGAACCATGGTTCCTTCTCCATGGGTATCATTGATAAACTCACTCTGATAGCCCAACAAGCCCCGAGTCGGCACAAAGAATTCCATTCTTGTCCAGGCTTCATCGGTATACATACTCTCCATCCGACCTTTACGGATATTTAGCTTTGAAATAACGGCACCCGAATATTTTTCCGGTACTGAAATAATGACCAATTCAACCGGCTCCAGCAACTTACCATTTTCATCCCGGTGCATAATTACTTCGGGTTTGGATACAGCCACTTCGTAACCTTCACGACGCATGTTTTCCAAAAGAATCGATAAATGAAGCTCGCCCCGTCCGGAAACCTTGAAACCATCGGTGGTATCTTCCAGTTCTTCAACGAGTAGACCCACATTAACTTCCAGTTCTTTTTCCAATCGAGCCCGAATGTGTCGGGTCGTTACAAATTTTCCAGAGTCACCAGCAAACGGCGACTTATTGACCAGGAAGTTCATTGATAAAGTTGGCTGTTCAATTTCAATCAGTTCCATCGGTTGTACCTGGTTGATTTCACCGATGGTTTCCCCAATAGAGATATCAGGTATTCCTGAAACAACCACAATATCGCCAGCCTTGGCTTCTTTGACCTCGACCCGGGATAAACCGCGATACACAAAGACCTGGTTGATTTTCTCTTTTTTAAAGGATCCATCGGTTTTGCATATTTCAATTTGCTCGCCTGCATGAATCGTGCCAGAATAGATCTTACCAATCCCCAAGCGGCCAATGTAATCATCATATGCCAGGGAAGAAACCTGCATCTGTAGTGGTTCCAGGCTCAGATCATCCTGAAGGCCGACATGCTCCACAATGGTCTCAAAAAGCGGCTCCAGGTTCACCCCTTCGTCATCCATATCACGAATGGCGATTCCTTCTTTGGCAATCCCATAAAGTACCGGGAAATCCAACTGTTTGTCATTGGCTTTGAGTTCCACAAACAAATCGAAAACCATATCAACGACTTCTTCCGCCCGTTGATCTTTTTTATCGATTTTATTAATGAAAAGAATTGGATTAAGCCCCTTCTCCAGCGACTTATTCAGAACAAAACGGGTTTGCGGCATCGGACCTTCACTGGAGTCGACCAGCAAAACAACTGTATCAACAGTTTTCAGGATTCGTTCAACCTCTGAAGAAAAGTCGGCATGGCCGGGGGTATCGACAATATTGATTTTGATGTCTTTATACATAATGGAGCAGTTTTTTGAGTAAATGGTGATTCCGCGTTCGCGTTCAAGGTCATTACTGTCCATTACGCAGTCCACGACCTCCTGATTTTCTCTAAAAACATTGCTTTGTCCTAAAAGGGCATCTACCAGGGTAGATTTTCCGGCATCGACATGGGCGATGACTGCAATGTTAATAATGGGTTGTTTGTTATTCATAAATTCCTGCTTTCTTAATTAACTAGTGTTACACTGAAAAGTCCTGCAACATTGAATGTCGCAGGACTTGTAATAAGTCTGATATTAACGTTTTGAAAACTGTGGTGCACGACGCGCTTTTTTGAGACCGTATTTTTTTCGTTCAACCATACGAGAGTCTCGAGTTAAGTAACCGGCACGTTTCAGTGCTGGTCGCAGGTTGATGTCTGCTTCAAGCAGAGCACGGGCAATCCCATGGCGGATTGCACCAGCCTGTCCGGTAAAACCGCCACCGTGAACATTGACAATCACGTCAAAGGTGTTTAGTGTATCGGTTAATGTTAATGGTTGTCTAGCGATAACCTTTAAGGTTTCCATTCCGAAAAATTCATCAATATCACGTCCGTTAATGGTGAATTTTCCACTCCCTGGTAATAATCGAACTCGGGCAACCGAGGTTTTTCTTCGTCCAGTTCCAAAATATTGTACTTTAGCCATTCTCTATTTCCTCCTTCTCAGCATTAAAATTCGTAAACTTCAGGCAATTGTGCAGCATGTGGATGTTCATTGCCAGCATAAACTTTAAGTTTAGTCGCAATTTTATCACCCAATTTGTTATGTGGGATCATTCCCTTTACTGCTTTGAAAACCAAAAGTTCTGGTTTTTCAGCTAAGAATTTTCGATAGGTCATTTCTTTTAACCCACCGCAATATCCAGAATATGTTTTATATAATTTCTGATCCAGTTTATTTCCGGTTAACACAACCTTATCGGCATTAATAATAATGACAAAATCTCCACAATCCATATGTGGTGAAAAGATTGGTTTGTTTTTTCCTCGTAAAATATTTGCAACTTCTGTCGCCAGTCGTCCTAATACCTTACCCTCTGCATCAATCACATACCATTTACGGTCTATTTCATGAGATTTGGCCATTTTTGTGGCGTTCGCATTCATCTCAAAAGTCCTCCTCAGTTAATAATTTCTTTATTTTATCTATTGGCTTTCTGACAAGTGGGAGTTATCAGAAATCGTTTTTTATTGTATCCGGGCTAGTGATACATTAACGTCCATCGTTAATTCTATAGCATCTTTCCGGGTGTGTCAAGTAATTTATGCCGTTGTGTGTTTTTATTTTTAATAATAGACTTCCTTTAAGTAAAGCCCCTGGGCGGGAGCCGTTATCCCAGCCTGACTGCGCTCCAGACTTTTAATGATTGTAGCGATGTCCTCGGGTTTCCGCCGCTGATAGCCGACTTCGTAAAGGGTTCCGACCATAATCCGGACCATATTGTAGAGAAAGCCATTACCCCGAAATGTCATTTCATAGAGGTCACCCTTTTTATCAAATGAAATTTCTTCAATGGTGCGGATCGTTGTTTTGATCGAACTGCCACTTGCCATAAAGGCGGAAAAATCATGCTCACCGATAAAATAGGATGCGGCCTCCTTCATTTCCTGCCAGTCCAGGGTACGGCTGACATGAAACGCCAGATCCGAGTAAAAGGGACTGTCAACCGGACTCTCATAAATCTTATAGATATAACTCTTCCCCTTGGCATGATAACGGCTATGAAAGTCAAGCGCTCGCTCTCGACTGCCGACAATGCGAATATCTGACGGCAATCTGGTGTTCAACGCCCGATAAAATGCCTCTGCCGGAATTGTTGATCGGGTAAGAAAATTGGCACTTTGCCCCAAAGCATGAACGCCCGCATCGGTTCGACCAGATCCAATCAGATTGACCGTTTCGCCCGTCAACTCCCGGATTGCATTGATAATTACTTCCTGGATGGTCACGCCATTGGGTTGTATCTGCCAACCACAATACCTGGTACCACAATAAGAGATGATTAATTGGATATTTTTCATTACTCGATATTAATTCTTAGACCGGAAATAATAGCGGTATTTGAATCCAGGTGGTCAGATAAAGCCCCACGATCATTACAAACATCAATACCAGGCTGGCACCATCCCGGAATTCAAAAGCCAATTGCTTCATCCGGGTTCGGTTTTCGCCCCCCCGGTAGCAGCGTGCTTCCATGGCTGTAGCCAGCTCATCCGCTCTTCGAAATGCAGATATAAACAAGGGAATTAAAATTGGGATCAAATTCTTAGCCCGGGAAATAATATTTCCAGTTTCAAAATTTGCCCCCCGGGCTTTTTGGGCTTTCATGATTCGCTCGGTTTCTTCCATCAATGTTGGGATAAAGCGCAGCGCTATCGACATCATCATCGCTAACTCATGCGCATATCGTCGGACGAAGGGAATATATCGCATACACCACTCCATCCCGTCAGTTAAATCAATCGGTGAGGTCGTTAGTGTCATAATACTGGTACCAACCACCAAGAAAATCAAGCGCAGCGCCATATAGGTTGCCACTTTTAATCCTTCCAATGTAACTGTCAGTGGCCCCAACGTTGCCACGACCGTTCCCGGCGTCATAAACAGGTTCAGAACCACCGTCAGCATAATAATCAGGACTAATCCTTTAATTCCCCGGATAATATACCCCACGGGGATTTTAGATAACAGGGTGATGGTTGCCAGTATGACAAATGTGGCAAGATACCCCCACAGGTTATTCAAAAAAAACAACATCACAACAAATGCTGTGGTAAACAGTATCTTCGTTCGCGGATCTAATTTGTGGATCACCGACCCGGTTGGATAATACTGGCCAATTGTAACATCTTTTAACATTTTATTATCCTCTTACAACTTTGAGAATTTCTTTTTTGGCTGCTTCCACCGTAAAAATATCTTCTCTAATTTCTGGATACTTTTCTTTGAGTCGCCGCATCAGATAGGTTACCTCTGGTACCGCCAGGCCAATGCTCTCCAGGGTAGAAATTTCCGTAAACACACGATTGGGTGTATCGTAAAAAACAACTTCCCCTTCATTCATAACCAGAATTTTATCGACCATTTTTCCAATATCTTCCATACTATGGGACACCAGAATAACGGTTATCTGTTTTTGACTATGCAATGATTTGATTTGAGCCAATATTTCTTCCCGTCCTCGGGGATCAAGGCCAGCGGTTGGTTCATCGAGAATCAGTACTGAAGGTTCCATCGCAAGAACACCAGCTATCGCGACCCGCCTCATCTGTCCCCCGGATAATTCAAAGGGCGACTTATCTTTGATTGCATCAAAATCAAGACCAACCATCTTAATTGATTGTCTGACCCGCTGATCAATTTCGTCCTCAGTGAGTCCCTGATTTCTGGGGCCAAAAGCGACATCTTTTTGGACGGTTTCCTCAAACAGTTGGTGTTCCGGATATTGGAAGACCAGGCCAATCTGGTGTCTGAGCTGAATTAGTTGGGCTTTTTTTGTTTCGAAAATATCTTTTCCATCGACTAGAACAGTTCCGGAAGTAGGAGTTAGTAATCCATTGAGATGCTGAATCAGCGTCGATTTACCCGAACCAGTGTGGCCGATGATGCCAATAAAACTACCGTCTTCGATGGTTAAATTGATCTCCTTGAGAGCTTTGAATTCAAAGGGTGAACCCTCTGAATAGGTATGGGAAAGATTTTTTATTTCTACTGACATAAGGCATCCACCATTTCCTCGATGCTTAATACATCGTCCGCAATTTCAAGTCCGGTACTTCGCAGTTCATACGCCAACTCCGTCATTTGGGGTACATCCAGGCCGATTTCTTTGAGCCGTTTTACCTGTTTAAAGATCGTCCGGGGTTTTCCTTCCATGACCACCTTACCTTTATCCAGCACGATGATCCGATCCGCATCGACGATTTCTTCCATAAAATGGGTGATATGAATAACCGTCATGTCTTTATCGCGATTAAGGCGCTTGATGGTTTCCATCACTTCCCGTCGTCCCGACGGATCCAGCATCGCTGTGGGTTCATCAAATATGATGCACTCGGGTTCCATCGCCAGAATCCCGGCGATCGCAATCCGCTGTTTCTGACCACCCGACAATTGATGGGGTTTCTGATGGGCATAGGCCTGCATTTCGACCACTGCTAAAGCCCGATCTACCCGTTCTCTGATTTCTTGGGGTGGTACACCCAAATTTTCAGGACCAAAAGCCACATCTTCTTCGACGATCGTTGCGACCAGCTGGTTGTCGGGGTTTTGAAATACCATTCCGGCAGTTTGACGAATCGTCCACAGGTTTTCATGATCCTTGGTATTGAGCCCACTGACCATTACATCACCCTGGGTGGGAAAGATAATCGCATTGAGTAATTTGGAAAGGGTGGATTTCCCCGAACCATTATGTCCGATGATTCCGACAAATTCACCTTTTTCAATATGTAAACTGACGCCATCCAAGGCTACGACTGATTCATTTTCGTTATTATGAGGATATTTGAAATATACATCCTGCACGTCAATCATTCTATTTTTACTATCCATTGTCACGTGTAATCACCTTCTTTGGTGTTAATTAACTTTATAATACAAGAAAGGGATTAAGCGTCAATAACATCTTAATCCCCTGTATGCCTCTTAAATTATACTAATTCAATTATCGCCATTTCTGCGCCGTCGCCACGACGTGGTCCAACACGGTAAATTCGTGTGTAGCCACCGTTTCGTTCAGTATATTTAGGTGCAATTTCGTCAAACAATTGTTTTACCACTGCTTCCTGAGTGATATATGAAATTGCCTGTCTTCTGGCATGTAAGTCGCCTCTTTTACCTAAAGTGACCATTTTATCTGCAATTCTTTTTACTTCCTTCGCTCTGGTTACGGTTGTTTCAATTTTACCGTGTTCTAAAAGGGCAGTGGTAAGATTACGCAATAATGCTCTTCTTTGATCAGAGGGACGGCCTAGTTTTCGATATCCCGCCATAGTGTTACTCCTTTGCCTTTTCTTCTTCTTGACTCAAGGACAATCCAATTTCTGCTAGTTTGTGCTTGATTTCATTCAGGGATTTACGACCGAGGTTACGGACTTTAATCATGTCCTCTTCGCTTCGTTGTGTTAATTTTTCAACTGTATCGATATTCGCCCGTCGCAGACAATTACTGGATCTTACTGAAAGCTCCAATTCTTCGATGGACATTTCGCGAATACGTTCTTTTTCACTTTCTTCTTTTTCCACCATGATTTCCACCGTGGTGGCATGCTCGGTCAAGTTAATGAACAGGTTGAGATGTTCACTTAACACCTTCGCAGCTAAAGAGAGTGCTTCTTCCGGGGTTGTGGTTCCATCGGTCCAGATATCGATGGTTAATTTATCAAAATCGGTGATTTGTCCGACTCGGGTGTTTTCAACTAGAAAATTAACTTTGATAATCGGAGAGAAGATTGAATCCATCGGGATGGTTCCAATCGGCATACCCGGATATTTATTTTTATCTGCTGCCACATAGCCTCGACCCTTTTCAATGCGCATTTCCATGTTCAGAGTAGACCCCTTGGACAAGGTAGCAATGTGCATTTCCGGATTAAGGATATCGACATCAGAGTCAGCAATGATATCACCAGCGGTGATCTCACCTTCTTCTGAAGCTTCAATGTAAATAACTTTGGGCTCATCGGTATAAATTTCAGCTGCCAAACCTTTGAGATTCAGAAGGATTTCAATAACATCCTCTTTAACTCCTGGAATGGTAGAGAATTCGTGCAAGACGCCTTCTATTTTTACTGATGTGACTGCCACACCCGGCAGGGATGACAGCATTATTCGTCTCAGACTGTTACCAAGGGTGGTTCCATATCCCCGTTCTAAAGGTTCAATGACAAACCGCCCGTAAGTATCGTCGTCTTTTTTATCAACAATTTCGATGACTGGTTTCTCGAATTCGATCATTTATCAGACCCTCCTACTTATTTATAATCCATACATTAACATGAGGGTTAATTGGTTCCCGAACATGTAGCCTATTTAGAATACAATTCAACAATAAGATGTTCAGCAATTTCGACATCTAAGTCTTCTACTGCCGGTCTGCCAATGACTTTTCCTGATAGTGTGTCAACATCTCTCGATAACCATGAGGCCATGGTTCGATTTTCAGTCGTTTCTAAAATATCTTTGAATTTTTGTGATTTTTTGCTTTTTGGTCGAACTTCAATGACATCGCCTTCTTTCATGATGTAAGAAGGAATGTTCAGTTTTTTACCGTTAACCAGGAAATGTTCATGATCCACCAACTGACGGGCCTCTTTACGGGAGGTTGCCAGACCCAGTCGATAAACAACATTATCCATACGTGATTCTAAGTGGATCAATAAGTTGTGACCGGTGATCCCTTTTTGCTTTTCAGCAATTTCAAAATAGCCACGGAATTGTTTTTCAAGGACACCGTAAATACGTTTTGCCTTTTGTTTTTCTCGTAACTGAAGACCATATTCTGATAATTTTGTTCGTCTTTTACCGTGTTGGCCTGGTGGTGTTGGTCGTCTTTCAAACGCACATTTATTTGTAGAATAACAACGTTCTCCCTTCAGGTACAGTTTTGCACCTTCACGTCTACATTGTCTGCATGATGCTTCTATATTTCTTGACATTTTTTCGCCCTCCTGTTATACTCGTCGTCGCTTAGGTGGTCGACAACCGTTATGTGGAATAGGCGTTACATCACGGATCAGGGTAATTTCCAATCCCGCCGCCTGTAAGGCCCGAATTGCAGCCTCACGTCCGGAACCAGGGCCTTTGACTAAAACTTCAACACTTTTAAGACCGTGCTCCATAGCAGCTTTAGCCGCTTCCTCTGCAGCCATTTGAGATGCAAAAGGAGTGCTTTTACGTGATCCTTTAAAGCCTAATCCACCAGAACTTGCCCATGAAAGAGCATTTCCGGAGATATCTGTAATGGTAACAATCGTATTGTTGAAAGAAGATTGAATATGGGCCTGGCCACGTTCGATATTCTTTTTGATTTTTTTAACTTTTCTTCGTGCTTTTTTAACTGCCATTCTTTAGCCCTCCTTATTTCTTTTTACTTACGAGACGTTTTGGACCTTTTCGAGTTCTGGCATTCGTTTTTGTCTTTTGCCCTCTAACAGGAAGTCCTCGACGATGACGTAATCCTCTATAAGATCCAATTTCGATCAGTCGTTTGATGTTTAAGTTGACTTCTCTACGAAGGTCACCTTCAACGGTGTATTTGTCTATCGTATTTCGCAGATCATTTACTTCAGTTTCAGTAAGATCTTTAACTCTGGTATCTGGATTAATATTTAAAGCTTTTAAGATTTCCAGCGATGTTGAATGTCCAATACCGTAAATATAAGTTAATCCAATTTCTACCCGCTTATCTCGGGGTAAATCGACTCCGGCAATTCTTGCCATAGGGTGTGTACCTCCTAATTATTTTCTAAATGCTGGTAAATTAATCAAGTTAGTGACGTAACGAAATTAAAACCCAGGGTGTTTTATATCATGAACATGACTAAAATTGCCGCGGCCATGTTCTTTTTTTCTGGACTCGACGGTTTAACCTTGTTTTTGTTTGTGTTTTGGATTTTCACAAATTACCATAACACGACCATTTCTCTTAATAATTTTGCATTTTTCACAAATCGGTTTAACTGATGGTCTAACTTTCATTTGTATGCCTCCTTTATGATTTCCCTTTTCCACGCCATACGATACGCCCGCGGGTCAAATCATATGGGGATAATTCAACAACTACTTTATCTCCGGGTAAAATTCTGATGTAATTCATACGAAGTTTTCCCGAAATATGCGCAGTTATCTGATGTCCATTTTCCAATTCTACTAAGAAAATAGTATTTGGTAATGACTCAATCACTGAGCCTTCTACCTCGATAACATCTTTTTTGGCCATTGATCAAACCTCCTCACGATTCTCATCCCCAATACCATCAGGCATGTGATAGGACTCGAGTATTTTTCTAATCTCAGCGTTAGTTACATTTTTTCCATTTAATATTTTATCACGAATATCTGTGGCTATGTGATTCGTCTTCGCCAAGTGTTTGACCTTCTTTTTTTTTGGATTACTCACTTTTCGAAGCTTTCCATTTGATAACATGGCGAACTGTTCGTCCACCACTTCAATAACCACCATATACTGACCTTTATCCCGGCCAGCTTTTGAACGAACCACCTGTCCAACTTTATATTCATTCATCCAAACACCAACTTATAGTACTGTCAGCAGTTCGGGATCACCGGTTCCGGTAATCAGAACGGTGTGCTCGTAATGTGAAGAAAGCTTGCCGTCAGTGGTTACCACCGTCCATCCATCTTTTAACGTAACAACGTCATAAGTTCCGGCATTGACCATTGGTTCAATGGCTAATGTCATTCCTTGTCGTAGCCGCGGTCCTCGACCTTTGGGTCCAAAGTTAGGAATTGGTGGATCTTCGTGCATTTGTTTTCCAACACCATGACCGACATAGTCCCGGACAACTGAAAAACCGTTGTCCTCAACATATTTTTGAATCGCATTCGAAATGTCCGACAAGCGATAGCCATCCCTGGCATAGGCAATGCCCTTATAAAAGGACTCCCGGGTGACTCGAATCAGCTTTTTTGCTTCATCGGAAATCGTCCCGACGCCATGCGTCACCGCCGCATCACCAACGTAACCCTTAAATGTAGCTCCGATGTCAATACTGATGATGTCACCATCCTGCAAACGTCGTTTCTCAGGAATCCCATGGACAACCACTTCATTAATTGAAGCACAAATTGAGTTTGGGAATCCACCATAGCCTTTGAATGTTGGAACTGCTCCGGCATCACGAATATACTTTTCAACTGCATGGTCCAGTTCTTGTGTTGTTACCCCAGGCTTGATCATTGTTTCTACTAAGGCGTGGGCGCCTGCCACAATCTTTCCGGCATGGCGCATTAGATCAATTTCCTTTTGGGATTTTATGGTTATCATCTTTAATTAACTCCACTTAGGATTTTTTCGATATTATCAAAAACGTCCTTCATATGTTGCAATCCATTAATATTAATGATCTTTTGTTTGTCTTCATAAAACTCGATTAATGGTTCTGTCTGATCTTGATATACTTCAATTCGTTTCTTTACGGTTTCGACTTTGTCATCTTCCCGTTGGTATAAGGGTGTTCCGTCTAAATCACAGACACCTTCGACCTTGGGTTTGCTGTACTTGATATGATAGGTTGCATGACATGTCGGACAGATCCGACGGCCTGAAACCCGTTCAATCAAAATATCAAAGGGCACATCAAGATTAATTGCAAAATCCAACTCGCAATCACGCTTGGCATTGATTCGACATAAAGCTTCCGCCTGATGAACCGTTCGTGGAAATCCATCCAGCAAATAGCCATAGCCAGCCGCCAATACATCTTCATGTGTCAACCGATCTTCAACCATATCAACAACTAAGTCATCCGGAACCAAAAGACCTTGTGCCATATACTCTTTAGCTTTTTTTCCGAGCGGCGTATCTTTGCTCATATTTTCTCGAAAGAGATCGCCGGTAGAAATATGCGGGATACCATAAGTTTCACAAATTCGTTTTGCCTGTGTCCCTTTGCCAGCTCCCGGAGGTCCTAATAATACAATTCTCATTTTTCACTTAACTCCAGTTCATTTTAAGATTTTAAAAATCCCTGATGGTGTCTCATCATCATTTCTGCTTCAATCTGCTTAACCGTTTCAAGGGCTACCCCAACTACAATCAGCAAACTTGTTCCGCCGAATTGAAGATTGACACCCATAAAATTACCTACAAAAATAGGAATAACAGCAATGATCGCTAAAAAGACGCCACCAAATAATGTTAATCGGTTCATAATTCTCGACAAGTATTCTACGGTTGGTTTTCCCGGTCTGATCCCAGGAATATAACCACCTTGTTTCTTGATATTTTCTGCGATATCAAACGGATTAAATGTTACAGCTGTATAAAAATAGGTAAACGCAATTATTAGTGTGATATAAATAATATTAGTGAGCCAGGATCCCCAGGCAAAATAGGTTGAAATAAAGTTTGCAAAAGCCGATGTCGGAAAAAAACTGGCAAGTGTCGCTGGGAATAACGTTAACGAACTGGCAAAGATTACCGGAATAACGCCTGCCATATTCACACGCATGGGAATATGGGTAGTTTGTCCGCCGTACATTTTTCGGCCAACGACCCGTTTTGCATACTGAACCGGGATACGTCGTTGCCCTTCCTGAACTGCCACCACACCAAAGATAACCACCACAATGAAAACCAGAAAAACAATCAGGGTGATGATATTTAAGGTTCCAATCGTCAGGTATTGATACATTTGGCCGATTGCCGATGGAATACGGGAAATGATACTGATAAAGATAATCAGTGAGATACCGTTGCCGATACCATTTTCGGTGATTTGCTCGCCCAGATACATTAAAAACGCAGTCCCTGCGGTAATACATAAAACAACCGTAAAGACGGTAAATGGTGTTTTTTCAATTAGCAAGTCTCCGAAGGATAAGCTCATTCCCAGTGCCTGAATCAGCGCCAGAATAATGGTAAGGTAACGCGTATACTGAGCCAGTTTTTTTCTTCCTTCTTCGCCTTCTTTTTGTAGTGCTTCCAAAGCTGGAATTGCAAATGCCAGAAGGTTCATGATAATTGAAGCATTAATATACGGGGTGATACTCATGGCAAAAATCGTAAAGTTGCCAAAGTTACCACCGGATATAATATCAAACAGACCAAAAATTCCACTATCATTGACGAGTTGACTAAGTTGTTCGGTATCGATGAAGGGAACCGGTATGAAGGATCCCAAACGATATACAAACAGCAGTGCTAACGTAAATATTATCTTTCGTCGTAGATCTGGAATTTTCCAAGCATCCTTCAAGGTAGAGACCATACTAGATCACCTCTACCTTTCCTCCTCCAGCGAGAATTTTCTCCTCAGCTGATTTGCTGATTTTATGTGCTTTGATGGTGAATGCCTTTTCAACTTCGCCGTTGCCCAGGATCTTCAAACCATCATTTAATTTACGAACAAATCCGTATTCCATCAGTAGTTCCGGAGTAATCACTGTGTTAGCATCAAATGCATTCAACTCACCCACATTAACAATTGCATAAGTTTTTTTGAAACGTGCGTTAGAAAAACCGCGTTTTGGTAAACGTCTTGCCAATGGCATCTGTCCACCTTCAAAACCTGGTCGTACACCACCACCGGAACGTGATTTTTGTCCATCCTGTCCACGACCAGCAGTTTTTCCAAGACCAGAACCTGTACCTCGTCCTTTTCGCTTGGGTGCCTTTTTTGAACCTGGGGCTGGACTTAAAGTATGTAACTTCATCTCGACACCTCCTATACTTCTTTTACTTCGAGCATGAAATCTGTTCGATGAATCATGCCACGAATCTGAGGGGTATCATTATGTGTTACAGTTTGACCAATTTTCTTGAGGCCTAAAGCTTCAATGGTAGCCCGTTGTTTGGGGTTACGACCAATCAAACTTTTCTTTAGTGTAATTTCTAATTGCTTAGCCATAATGATTCCTCCTAATCTAAAATTTCTTCAGGTTTCTTACCACGTTTTGCTGCTACTTCTTCAACAGTAGTCAGTTCTGCAAGGCCTGCCATTGTAGCATTAACCATGTTACGGGCATTATTAGATCCTAAAGATTTAGTACGAATATCTCTGATACCAGCTAATTCCAAAACCGCACGGACAGGTCCGCCAGCAATAACGCCAGTACCTTTTCCAGCAGGTTTCAATAATACATGACCTGCACCAGCTTCACCGTTGACTAAGTGAGGAATAGTTGTTCCAACCATTGGCACTTTGATCAATGATTTTTTTGCTGCGTCGATACCTTTACGAATTGCATCTGGAATTTCCATCGCTTTTCCTTTACCGACGCCAACATGACCGTTTTCGTCTCCAACAATCACAAGACAGCTGAATCTGAAGTTACGACCACCTTTTACAACCTTGGTTACACGGTTGATGGCAACGACTTTTTCCTTCAAATCTAATGTACTTGGATCGATTTTTTTGTTTTGCATCAAATGACCTCCTTTACTTAGAATTTCAGGCCGGCTTCACGAGCGCCGTCAGCCAATTCTTTTACTCTACCATGATATACATAACCACCTCGATCAAATACCACTGCTTCAATGCCTTTTTCAAGTGCACGTTTGGCAATAGCCTGACCGACGGCTTTAGCTGCTGCTTTATCTCCACCTTTTGATAACTGACCTTTAAGTTCAGAGTCATTGGAAGAAGCAGAAACCAAGGTGATACCTTTGGTATCATCTATAATTTGAGCATAAATGTTTTTATTACTTCGAAATACGTTTAAACGTGGTCTCATTTCAGTTCCAGAAACCTTGTTTCGGACCCGATAGTGACGAGCAATACGTATTTTATTTTTAATGGGTTTCTTAATCATCGAGTTTTACTCCCTTCATCATCTTTGACGGGTTGGCAGGTTATTTACCTGTTTTACCTTCTTTACGTCTTATTACTTCGTCAGAATATCGTACGCCATGACCTTTGTAAGGTTCTGGTGGGCGTTTCGCTCGAATATTGGCGGCATGTGCACCAACGGCTTCTTTGCTAATGCCTTTAATTACGACTTTAGTATTGGTTTCTGGAACAGCTTCTACACCTTCAGGATCTTCCATCTCAACCGGATGTGAATAACCTAAATTCATAACCAGCTTATTTCCTTTTTTCTCTGCTCTATACCCAACTCCACTGATTTCCAGGGTTCGTGTAAAGCCAGTGCTGACACCAGTAACCATGTTTTGAATTAAAGCCCGGGTTAAACCGTGAAGCGATTTATGCAGCTTACTTTCAGATGGTCGGGTGACAACAATTTCGCTATCTTGGACATCGATGATGACATCAGGATGAAACGTTCTAACGAGTTGTCCTAATGGACCTTTGACCGTCAACGTTTGACCGTCTTTTTTTATGTCGACTCCTGGGAGGATTGCAACAGGTGCTTTTCCTACTCTTGACATCTTTTTACCTCCTGTCTTAATTTGTTACCAAACGTAACATATCACTTCGCCGCCAACGCCGGCTTTTCTTGCTTTTTTATCTGTCATTACGCCTTTAGATGTAGAAACGATGGCAATGCCTAAACCGTTTAATACCTTTGGCACTTCGTCTTTTCCGGCATATACTCTTAAACCAGGTTTAGAGATTCTCTTGATGCCTGCAACGACACGACTTTTGTTTTCTCCATATTTGAGAGTAATTTTAATGACACCTTGCTTTTCATCAGCAATGTAATCAACTTTATTAATATAACCTTCTTCTAAAAGAATCTGAGCAATTGCTTTTTTCTCTTTTGAAGCAGGCATCTCAACTGTTTTATGACCTGCATCATTTGCATTTCTGATGCGTGTTAACATATCCGCAATAGGATCAGTCATAACCATACTCGGTACCTCCTTTTCTTTGCTGGTATTTTTTACCAGCTTGCTTTTCTTACGCCAGGGATTTCGCCTTTATATGCTAATTCTCGGAAACATATACGACAAATGCCAAATTTCTGTAATACAGAATGTGGTCGACCACAAATTCGGCAGCGTGTATACGCCTGAGTTGAATATTTTGCTTTGCGTTGTTGCTTTTCCTTCATCGCTTTTTTTGCCACTGTACCGTCCTCCTTATGCTCTACTGAATGAAATGCCAAGCAGTCTTAACAGTTCGTGAGCTTCTTCATCTGTTTTTGCCGTTGTGACAAACATGATATCCATGCCGCGAACCTGTTCTACCTTGTCATAATCAATTTCAGGAAAAATGAGTTGATCTTTGATACCAAAAGCATAATTACCACGTCCATCAAAGGATTTATTGGATAACCCTCTGAAGTCACGTACTCGAGGAAGGGCAACGTTGAATAACTTATCAGCAAATTCATACATACGATCACTTCGCAGAGTTACTTTCGCTCCAATGTTCATGCCTTCTCGGACTTTAAAGTTAGCTACTGATTTTTTTGCCTTAGTGATCACTGGTTTTTGGCCAGCAATAATTCCAAGGTCGATCACGGCGGCTTCTAAAGCTTTGGAATTGTCTTTGCAATCTCCCAAACCCATGTTGATCACAACTTTTTCGAGTTTAGGAACTTCCATGATGTTTTTATATTGAAATTTTTCCATCAATGCTGGAATTACTTCGGTTAGATATTTATCTTTTAATCTGGGCATATTGGTCCTCCTTCCCGAAATTAATTATTAAATGTTTCATTACATTTTTTACAAAATCTGACTTTTTTTCCGTCACCTAGAACTTTATGACCGGTTCTAACGCCTTTATCACACTTTGCACAGTAAATTAATACATTGGAAGCCTGAATTGGCCCTTCCTGACGGATTATTCCACCCTGTTGCATTTGCTGTGTTGGTTTCTGGTGTTTAGTAACCATATTCACATTTTCCACAAGGACTTTTCCATCTTTAGGATAAGATTGAATCACTTTTCCTTTTTTTCCTTTGTCCTTACCGGAAATTACCATTACGATATCATCTTTTTTTACATGCATCTTTCATTTCCTCCTTAAAGTACTTCAGGAGCCAAAGATACGATTTTCATGTATTTCTTGTCCCGTAATTCTCGTGCGACAGGTCCAAAAATACGTGTACCTTTTGGGTTTTTATCATCTTTTATTAGAACCGCTGCATTCTGGTCAAATTTGATGTAACTGCCATCGTCTCTTCTGATTCCGCTCTTTGTTCGTACGACAACGGCTTTTACAACGTCGCCCTTTTTAACATCGCCACCGGGTGCAGCACTTTTAACAGCACACACGATAATGTCCCCGATATTTGCATATCGACGACCGGAACCACCAAGAACTCGGATGCACAGTAATTCCTTTGCACCGGTATTATCTGCTACTTTCAGTCTCGTTTCTTGTTGAATCATCCGAAATACCTCCTTCCGCACATTGACTTATAGTGCTTTTTCTACGATTTCTACTAATCTCCAGCGTTTGTCTTTGCTGAGTGGTCTTGTTTCCATTATTTTAACGGTATCACCGATATTACATTCGTTTTGTTCGTCATGGGCTTTGAACTTTACAGTGTGCTTAACTCGTTTTGTGTAAAGTGGATGTTTTACAAAACTTTCAACAGCTACAACAATGGTTTTATCCATTTTATCGCTGGTAACCTTACCGATTCGAGTTTTTCTGTAACCTCTTTCTTCCATAAGCTAAACCTCCTTATCTATTGGTTTATTATGCTTCATCTGACTTCATGACACGTTCTTGGATAATTGTTTTGATCCGTGCATAAGTCTTCTTAACTTCTTTAATCCGCATGGGGTTTTCCAACTGGCCAGTCGCATGTTGAAATCTGAGGTTGAATAATTCTTCCTTCAGATCACCCAATTTTGCTTCAAGTTCGATCGTTGTTAATTCTCTTAATTCACTTGGTTTCATGCTTCATCACCCACTTCTTGTGCTTCCTGATCTTTACGAGTGATAAATTTCGTTTTGATTGGTAATTTATGTTGCGCAAGACGCATGGCTTCCCGAGCTACTTCCTCAGAAATTCCGGCAATCTCAAACATTACTCTACCTGGTTTTACCACTGCAACCCAATACTCAGGAGATCCTTTACCGGAACCCATTCGAGTTTCTGCTGGTTTTTGTGTCACAGGTTTATCTGGGAATATTTTAATCCAAACCTGGCCACCTCTTTTAATATATCTGGTCATGGCAATACGGGCAGCTTCGATCTGATTAGCAGTAATCCATGCTGGCTCCAATGCTTGAATAGCGAAATCTCCGTAAGTGATTTTGTTACCACGAAGCGCTTTTCCTTTCATACGACCTCTATGTTGTTTTCTACGTTTTACACGTTTAGGCATTAACATATGCGTTGGCCTCCTCTCTTAGTTTTCTGTCCTGTTAGTAGGAGCTTTTCGGCGGGGTGCGCTTTTTTTAGCTTTTGCGTCGTCTTCAGCTGTGACGGCTAAAATATCTTCACGTCCAGTTAAAATTTCGCCTTTATTGACCCAAACTTTTACACCTAATTTACCATAGGTGGTATCAGCTTCAGCAAAGCCATAGCTAATATCAGCTCGGAGGGTTTGAAGGGGAACCTGACCCTGGGCATAATGTTCGTTTCGTGCCATTTCAGCACCGTTTAAACGGCCTGCAACAGCAGTTTTAATACCCTTAGCGCCAGCTCTCATGGTTCGTTGCATGGTTTGCTTCATTGCCCGTCGGAAAGAAATTCGTCGTTCCAGCTGAGCAGCAATGTTTTCGGCCACTAATTGAGCGTCCATATCAACATTTTTAACTTCAACGATGTTGATAAAAACGGTTTTCTTGGTCATTTTTTCAAGTTCAAGACGCAACGCATCGATACCTGCACCACCACGACCAATGATCATGCCTGGCTTTGCTGTATAGATATGAATCTTTACCTTGTTACCAAAACGTTCGATGACAATTTTAGAAATGCCCGCCTGGTATTGATTTACTTTTATATATTTACGAATATCATAGTCTTCAATTAAACAATCTGCAAAATCCTTGTTGTTCGCAAACCATTTTGCATTCCAGTCCTTAATAACGCCAACTCTTAATCCGTGAGGATTGACTTTTTGACCCATCTATGCCCTCCTTACTCTTTTTCTTTTAATACGGCTGTAATATGAGACGATCTTTTTCGAATGATTGTTGCACGTCCCTGTGCACCCGCTCTGAATCGTTTTAGTGTTGGACCCTGATTTGCATAAATCTGATCGATATATAAGTTTTCAGGATTCATGTTAAAATTATTTTCAGCATTTGCCAAAGCAGATTTTACAACTTTGTCAATTATTTTCGCTGCTTTATTTGGTGTTAATGCTAGAATACTTAATGCTTCTCCAATGCTTTTGCCTCGAATTAAATCAGCCACTAACTTAGCCTTTCTGGATGAAACACGTACATATTTAGCTGTCGCTCTTGCTTCCATTCGTATACCTCCTTCTGGCTATCTTAATTTAGATTTCTTTTCTCCAGCATGACCTCTAAAGGTTCTGGTCGGTGCAAACTCTCCAAGTTTGTGCCCTACCATATCTTCGGTAACATAAACTGGAACATGTTTTCTGCCATCATGTACGGCGATGGTGTGTCCTACCATTTGTGGGAAAAGTGTGGAGCTTCTTGACCAGGTCTTCAGCACGTTCTTTTCACCTTTTTCGTTCATTGCTTCGATACGTTTAAGTAACTTTTCGTCAACATAAGGTCCTTTTTTAAGTGATCTACCCATTATTCAACCTCCTCTCGGTTCGTTATCTTATATGGTTGAGTGCTTATTTTTTGTTTCGGGCTCTTACGATATATTTATCGGAAGGCTTGTTTTTCTTACGTGTCTTATAACCAAGTGCTGGTTTACCCCATGGTGTAACTGGGCCAGAACGTCCAATCGGGGCACGTCCTTCACCACCACCGTGTGGATGGTCATTCGGATTCATTACCGAACCACGAACGGTTGGGCGGATCCCCATGTGTCGGGTACGACCCGCTTTACCAATCCGGACATTCTGATGATCCAGATTTCCAACTTGACCAATGGTAGCTCGACATTCAATTCGAACCAGTCGCATTTCGCCTGAAGGCAATCGCAATGTTGCGTAGTTTCCTTCTTTCGCCATCAGCTGAGCGCTGGCACCGGCAGAACGCACCATTTGAGCGCCTTTTCCAGTTTTTAACTCAACACAGTGAACCGTTGTACCAACGGGAATGTTTTTGAGTGGCAGACAGTTACCAATGGTAATATCTGATTCCGGTCCAGAGAAAATAACATCTCCAACCTTTAACTTAAGTGGCGCAATAATATAACGTTTTTCACCATCTGCATAGTGAACCAGTGCTATATTTGAACTTCTGTTTGGATCATATTCAATTCCGGCAATTTTTCCGGGAATATTGTCTTTATTTCGTTTGAAGTCAATAATTCTGTATTTTCGTTTCGCTCCACCACCATGATGTCTAACAGTAATGCGTCCATATGCATTACGACCAGCATGTTTTTTAAGTGGCTTCAATAAGGATTTCTCAGGCTCGTGCTTGGTAATTTCCTCGAATGTATTGACGCTCATATTTCTACGTCCTGGGGACGTTGGTTTATACTTTCTAATACCCATTAATCGCTACCTCCTTTTTTTGTATGCTTCTCGGGTTGTAGTCTCGTTTTTGCTTATACGCCTTCGAAGAATTGAATACCCTTACTTGCCGGTGTCAATTTTACGATTGCTTTTTTCCAGTCTGATCTGCGACCAACGAAACGTCCGGTTCTTTTCAGTTTACCCTTCATGTTCATGGTGCTTACTTTTTCAACTTCAACACCAAAAATGACTTCAACTGCATTTTTGATTTCAATTTTATTCGCTCGTTTGTCCACTTTAAATGTGAATTTTTTTTCTTCAGCGTCAGCCATACTACGTTCGGTAATAATCGGCTTGATAATAATATCGCGAGGATTTTTCATTATGCGTATACCTCCTCAATTTTTTGTAATGATTCCTGAGTCATGATCAATACATCATATTTCAACATATCATAGACGTTTAATTCACTGACTGTCGTTGTTGCAACTTTAGGAATATTGTTTGCGGAGCGGATAATCGCTTCGTTGTTTTCCGGCAGTACAATCAAGGCTTTTTGAGCGTTGATATTGTTCAGCACCGCTACCATTTCTTTGGTTTTTGGAGCATCCATCACCAATTGATTCAGAACCCGCAGTTCGTTGTCCTGAGCCTTTGCCGAGAAAACAGATTTCATTGCTAAAGCTTTAACTTTCTTGTTAACCTTTTTGCTGTAATCTCTTGATTTTGGTGCAAAGATCACACCGCCACCCTTCCACAATGGAGATCGGATGGTACCGGCTCGAGCCCGGCCTGTTCCTTTTTGTCTCCAGGGTTTTCGACCACCGCCACGGACTTCTGATCGAGTCAAGGCGGAACGTGTTCCCTGTCGTCTATTTGCAAGCAGTGCGACCACTACTTCATGTACTACATGTTCGTTGGGTTCGATTCCGAAGATTCCTTCGCTTAATTCGACATCACCAACAACATTTCCTTTTACATCTAAAACGTCAATTTTAGGCATTTGATTTCCTCCTTTCAGGCTTGATTTTTTTATGCTTTAACGCTGCTTTTAATTGTAATAAGTGCTCCTCGAATGCCTGGTACTGCACCTTTGATTAAAAGTACATTGTTTTCCGCATCGACTTTAACAACTTCCAAATTAACTGCAGTTACATTTTTGTTCCCCATCTGGCCTGGAAGCTTCTTGCCTTTGAATACTCGTGAAGGCGAAGAAGATGCTCCCATGGAACCTGGGCTACGGTGATACTTAGAACCATGGGCCATTGGTCCCCGGGATTGGTTATGTCGTTTAATAACCCCCTGGAATCCCTTACCTTTTGAAGTCCCTGAAATATCCACACGTTCGCCAGCTTCAAACACATCAGCCTGAATTAATTGACCGGTTTCATAACTTGCATAATCGTCAAGTTTGAATTCCCGGATTACTTTTTTATACTCGATACTGTTTTTGTCATAGTGACCTTTTAGCGGTTTTGTCATGCGTCGTTCTTTCACTTCGCCAAATGCTAATTGCACTGCTTCATATCCGTCAGTTTCGATGGTTTTCTTTTGAAGCACAACGCAGGGCCCTGCTTCAACTACTGTTACTGGAATTACTGTTCCATTTTCTGTGAAAATCTGGGTCATTCCAATTTTTCGTCCGATAATCGCTTTTTTCATCATTTCCTCCTAAATATCATTGGATTGCTTTGCAATCATAATACCAATTGGGGCTTATAGTTTGATTTCTATATCAACGCCTGCTGGTAAGTTCAATCGCATTAATGCGTCTACGGTTTTTGGTGTTGGGTTTAAAATGTCAATCAACCGTTTGTGAGTACGCATTTCAAATTGCTCTCTGGAATCCTTATACTTGTGTACTGCTCGCAGAATTGTAATGATTTCTTTGTCTGTTGGCAGTGGCACCGGGCCAGAAACGCTCGCACCTGTTCTCTTTGCTGTTTCCACAATTCGTTCAGCGGATTGATCCAACAGTTTGTGATCAAACGCTTTTAATCTGATTCTAATTTTTTGTTTTGCCATACCTAAATTTTACCTCCTTATCAATTTTTACTCGTCATTTAGGTACTCCAACCACTCGTCAACCCATCCGGGTGTTTCATCATTATTTTTTTAGCAAAATGACGGATCATTTTGCAAAAATCAGATGATTTAAGTGGTTGTCGTCCGATTCTAAGATCGTGACATACTCCATGGGAAAAACCTGCCTAAGGCGACAGCAACCTCTCACTTCATCGCAGAGTGTCAACCTTTCACATTATACAAGAAAAAAACGCCTTTGGCAAGCGTTTTTTCATATTTTACAAGATTTTTCAATTATTTTTCGTTTGCTCCAAAATCGTCTCCGGCGCCGTGTCAAAAAAATAAATCCCTGTCCCCTGAAGTCCCAAATGAGCAGCCAACACACATCCGATCGGGACTGGTTCAATATGTTTAACACCCATTAAACGAAGCGCTGCATCGTACTCCTCCACCGGCTTCATCGAGCCATTAAATGCAATGCCAACGTGTTGATCCAGATAACCAGCAATGTTTTCAGCCGTTTTATCAATAATTGTCTTTTGCGCTTTCTTAGGCCCCCGGGATTTGCCAATGATCTTCAATTCCCCTTCTTCCACTGAAACGATCGGATGAATTTTCAGGAACCCGCCAACAACAGCAGTACCCTTAGATACCCGCCCACCCATATAAAGCCAGTTAAGATCTTCAATACTAAAATAGAAGTGAGCATGCGGAATCATTTTTTTTGCCGCAGCAGCCAGATAGTCAAGATCTTTGCCCTGGTCGATTAATTTCAACAACTCCACCGCAATCAGGCCTATGCTGCCGCCACTGTGGAGACTGTCAACAATTTGACAGCTGAAATCAGGATACTTTTCCTTCACTTCTTTTAGAATAAGACGTGACGTCTCATAACTCCCCGATAGTTTTGAGGTAAAAGCCAGATACAGACATTCCACATTGTTTTTAGCGCAATCTTCAAAGTATTCCAGGAAGTCCCCCGGATTCACCTGGGATGTCGTTGGCACGATTCCCCGGGCCATAAATTTATTCATGCCATCCAAATCAATTTCCCGTTTATCCCGATAAGCCACGCCTTCAATAATTACATTTAACGAAACCATATCCAAGTTGGGATGGTTTACATAATCTTTTGGCAGATCGCACATACTGTCCACTAAGAGTCTAATCATTTTTCACTTCTTTCCAATTGCAGCCAGCAATTTTCAACTTATCCATACTGCTTATTGACATCAATTTATCATTTTCTCTAAGCAATTATTCTATCACTAACTTATAATTTTAACAATATCCAAATAAAAAAACCGCCCTAAAAAGGACGGTTAATTTTCTATATGATGGGTTGCTAATTTAAATATCCATAAATTATTTATTTAGTCTGTCTTTGCTCTGTAATTAGTCTTCCAACATTTTGGCAACAACACCAGAACCAACAGTACGGCCACCTTCACGAATCGCAAAACGTAAACCTTCTTCGATCGCAATTGGAGTGATCAGGGTGATTTCCATTTGAACGTTATCGCCAGGCATTACCATTTCGACACCTTCTGGTAATTTGATGATACCAGTAACGTCGGTTGTTCTGAAGTAGAACTGTGGACGGTAGCCATCGAAGAATGGGGTATGACGTCCACCTTCTTCTTTGGTTAAGACATAGACTTCTGACATGTAGTGGGTATGTGGTTTGATGGAGCCTGGTTTAGCCAGTACCTGACCACGTTCGATCTGAGTACGGTCAACACCACGCAGTAATGCGCCAACGTTGTCGCCAGAACGACCTTCGTCCAGTAATTTACGGAACATTTCGATTCCGGTTACAACGGTTTTTCGGCTGTCGTGGATACCAACGATTTCAACTTCTTCACCAACTTTAACAACACCACGTTCGATACGTCCGGTTGCAACAGTTCCTCGACCAGTGATTGAGAAAACATCTTCCACTGGCATCAGGAATGGTTTGTCGGTATCACGTTCTGGATCGGGGATCCAGTTGTCAACAGCAGTCATCAGTTCAACAATTTTGTCGCCCCATTCGCCGTCTGGATCTTCTAAGGCACGTAATGCCGATCCGGGAATGATTGGGGTATCATCACCTGGGAATTCGTATTCGTCAAGCAGTTCGCGAACTTCCATTTCAACTAATTCCAGTAATTCTTCGTCATCGACCATATCAACTTTGTTTAAGAAAACAACGATGTATGGCACACCGACCTGACGGCTTAACAGGATATGTTCACGGGTCTGTGGCATTGGACCATCAGCCGCACTAACAACCAGGATGGCACCATCCATTTGGGCAGCACCAGTGATCATGTTCTTAACATAATCGGCATGGCCTGGGCAGTCAACGTGGGCGTAATGACGGTTCGCTGTTTCATATTCAACGTGAGCGGTGGAAATAGTGATTCCACGTTCTCTTTCTTCTGGGGCTTTATCGATGTTTTCGAATGCTACGGCTTCACCGGTTCCAAAACGTTTGTTTAATACAGATGTGATGGCCGCTGTTAATGTCGTTTTACCGTGGTCAACGTGACCAATTGTTCCAACATTTACGTGGGGCTTATTTCTTTCAAATTTTGACTTTGCCATTTGTATTCTCCTTATAAATCTAAATATTATCGTTTAACCACTATGTCAAATTTAATTTATGATATAAAAATGGAGCCCTCATCCGGATTTGAACCGGAGACCCCCACCTTACCATGGTGGTGCTCTACCTACTGAGCTATGAGGGCTTATAATAAAGTGGTGGGAGAAGATGGATTCGAACCATCGTAGACGTCGTCAACGGATTTACAGTCCGCCCCCTTTAGCCACTCGGGCATTCTCCCACGTGCTTATTAATTCAGCTTCTCTATAATAGTTTGTTTTGCCATTTTTGTCAACTGTTTTTTAAATCTTTTTACCGATTTTTTTTCGAATGCGCTGCAAGGCATTGTCCACCGATTTATTTCCACACGCTAACATTCTGGAAATCTCATAATAGGAGGCCCCCTGGATATAAAGTGCCAGAACTTTTTTCTCAAAGCTGGACAATTCCCGTTTAACATCAATCATCAGCTGTTCCAATTCTTCTTCTTTAATTAATTTTACTCCCGGCTCCACACTTTTTTTAGCTGCCAATCGGTCAAAAATCGTATTTCCAGGGTCTTCTTCCGAAACAGCCGCATAAATTGATACCGAATTGTTAAGTGGCATATGTTTCTGACGATTCGCCGAGCTGATCGCTGTTTGAATTTGGCGTTCGATACAAAGATTGGCAAAAGTTGCAAATTGTGTCTCCCGATCAGGGCGAAAGTCCCATATAGCCTTTAGTAACCCAATCATCCCTTCCTGAATCAAATCCTCATGATCCCCGCCAACCAGATAATAAGAACGGGCCCGGATCAGGACATTTTTTCGATATTTTTCCAGAAGATACTCCTCTGCCTCTTTGTCCCCCTGCTGGGCACGCCTGACGATTTCCGATTCCGCTAGTTTATCATTGCTTAGCTTAACCATCTTTTCCTCACATTATTCTTTAACACGCATTTTGTTAAATTGATCCAGGGTTTCTTCATCCAAAAAATCACTGAGCTTAAGACCCTGTTTCGGGACGCTTTTTCTCTTATCATCCCGAAAATTCTTCAACGACGCTTCCATATCCTGGATCAACTCCCGCACTGGAACCCGCTCGGCGCCGTTGGCCATGACCATTTGCTGAAGGGTAAAATCTGACGTTACCACCCGAACGTTATAAGCTTTCGGGAGGCTATAGACAAGCTTTTCAATATAGCTGTCGGCGGTTTTATTCTTTTCGGTAAACACTACTTTGATCCGGCCATGGACTTCTTCCCGTTTTTCCAATGATTGTTGCTGATAGGCATCGAAAACAAGGATGGTTTCCCATCCTTTAAATCCGCTGTAGCCATTTAAATCATCGATCAACTTTAGCCTGGCTTCTTCCAACTGAATTTCTGAAAGACGTTTTAAATCATCTGAACCATGAATGACATTATAACCATCCACAATTAATATGGTTTTCATTGAAATCGCTGTTTGGCAGCCTCTGCAAAAATGATCGCTGCTGCTGCTGATGCATTAAAGGATTCGATCTCGCCATGAATCGGAATCGATACCGAAAAATCACATTGCTTCTTTATCTTTTCACTGATCCCGTTACCTTCATTGCCAATGACAATGGCCAGCGATCCCTTGTAATCAGCCTTATAATAGGGATTCCCTTTCATGTCAGTGGACATGATCCAGAAACCTTTTTTCTTAAGGTCATCAATTGTCTGACTTAAATTTGTCACCTTAACAATCGGGGTATGGGATACTGCTCCAGATGAAGCCTTTACCGAAACCGCTGTTAGCGAAGCCGAGCGGCGATTGGGAATGATGACGCCGTCAGCCCCACAAATATTGGCACTCCGTATTATCGCCCCCAAGTTATGGGGATCCGTCAGATGATCGAGAATAACGATAAAGGGGGCTCGACCCTTGCTTTTGGCATGATTTAAGATATCCTGAAGATTACTATAGGGAAATGGCGCCATCAACGCCACAATCCCCTGATGTACCTGACCATCAGCCAGATACTCCAGTCTGGCTTTTTCGACCGAATGAATAATGATATTCTGTTTTTTCGCTGCATCGGTAATCTTTTTAAGAACATGATCGGTATTGTCTTTTAAAATCAATAACTTGTCGATTTCCTGACCGGAACGAAGTGCTTCCATCACCGGGTTTTTTCCGACAATTACAAACGTTTCTGCGGTAACGCCTTCGTCTTCCCGATTATATCCATCAAACTTGCGTTGTGGTCGCCGATCGTCAAAGCGACGGGGGCCACGCTCCTCCCGGGAATCTCGACTGTCAAATTTCCGTGGTTTTTTATCGTCCTTTTCCCCACGTTCTTCAAACTTGCGGGGCCTTTTATCCCCATTTACCGCCTGGTCATTTCTTTTCCCTCGGGGCTTGTCACTGGTCTTGCTGCTGTTTGAGCGACTATTTGATACTCGTTTCATCTTTTCACCTATTCTTTTATTTTAATTCGATTTATTTCTCGATAAACCGATTCTTGCATTATTTCGTTTATTTATTGGCTTGTGTGTTTATTTCAGTTTCTGCATTCATATTTTGGGCTTCATCGACAGGGTTTCGTTTTCGTGGCGGCAGTGGTCCATAATACTGATAATAGTAGGTCTTAATGTCGCCATTATAAAGCTTGCGATTCTTGGTTGCCACTTCGCCAAAATATTTCTCAAACTTTTCATAACCGGTAATAATAAAATAAGACCAACTATCCAGACTGTGAAAGACCTTACCCATATCCCGATAGAGGCGTTGAATTTCTTTTTCTTCGCCGATTCGCTCACCATAGGGCGGGTTGGTGATAATGACCCCATATTTTTTCTTGGTGGATACCGACTGAACCGGCAATTTCTGAAAAGCGACCAAATCTGAAACGCCAGCCAATTCTGCATTCGTCCGGGCTTGTTTTAGCGCATTGGCATCACAATCGGATCCCAGCAACAAAAATTCTTTGTCATTGATGGCATCCCGGGCTTCCTGACGAGCCTGTTCCCACAATTCCGGCGGAATGGCGTCCCAGGTTTCAGAGACAAAATCCCGTTTCAGCCCCGGGGCAATATTTTTACCGATCAGCGCCGCTTCAATGACAATCGTTCCGGATCCACAAAGCGGATCAAGAAAAACCCGATCCGGTCGCCATCGGGATAGATAAACCAGCGCCGCTGAGATCGTTTCTTTTAGCGGCGCCTCGTTGCCATATTGGCGGTATCCCCGCTTATTAAGACCGGAGCCACTGGTATCGATAGAAAGCGTGACTTCATTTTTAAGAATTTGAATATGAATCGGATAGTTTCCGCCATTCTCATCAAACCAATCGACCTGATATTTCGATCTTAAGCGTTCCACCACGGCTTTTTTGACAATTCGCTGTCCGTCCGATTTACTAAACAGCGTTGATTTAACACTGGTAATTTTAGCCGCCGGAAATTCGCCGTCAACCGGGATCCAGTTTTCCCAGGGCAATGCCTTTGTTTTCTCAAACAGTTCATCAAAGGTTTCGGCCTTAAAACGGCCAATCTCCAACAGCACCCGATCAGCACAACGGAGCCAGAGATTTGACCGGGGAATCGCTTCCAGAGGCCCGGAATAACGGATTTTTCCGTTTTCCACTTCAGTTACCTCGTAGCCCAGTTTTTTTATTTCGTCCTTTACCACACTTTCGATTCCAAAAGCCACTGTGGCAATTAAGTTTATCTTTTTCGACATTCATTTTTCCTTTATCATTATTTTTGATCTTGTCGTTAACTCTCAATAGTACATTATAACACAAAAATTCGAGATATTCTTAAATAACTATATTTAAATAAAAATGAAACCCCAAACACCGTTACACTCATCGCAACCGGTGCCTGGGGCAGTAAAAATCAGTTCTTCTTCTAAAAATTCTTTATCGCTTCATCCCGACCAAAAACCACAAAGCCTTCGTATTGTCCATTATCCCAGGCGGCAATCTGTTTACCAAATTTTTTCTTCATGGCCACCAGATTGACCTGATACCCTTTGATCCGCCAGCGATCGCCTTCACCAATAACTTCTGCCATGTTGCTGCTCTGTGGATCGTAGAACAGGATGATTGCCGAATCAACTTGCCGGGCATCTTTCTGCTCTTCCATAAGAATCGTAATGATTCGCTCAAAGCCAATCGAGAAACCCACTGCCGGTACTGAAACTTTATTGTATTTGCCAATCATGTTGTCATAACGGCCACCACCGGCAATGGAATAACCATAAGGGCCATAGCTGACTTCAAAGATCAGACCAGTGTAATAACCCATTCCCCGGATCAGCGAAAAGTCAAAAACAACATCAAATTGTTCTTTAGCAAGGATTTTGACGGTGTTAATCACCTCGTTTAATTGGCCAACAGCAACAGCATCTTCCACCCACCGTTCCAAATTGTCCAGACTAATGCCGGTCACACAGGCCATCAGCTTGTCGACTTTTTCCTGGTCATGTCCCTTTTCCAACAATTCGCCGGTTACTCCAGCGACTCCGATTTTATCCATTTTATCGAGTGCAATACAGACTGTTCCGACCTGATCTGCGGCAAAGCCAGCATTGATAATGACTTCACTTAAGAGCTGACGATGATTCACTTTTATCGTGAAACCGGCAAACCCCATTGCCAGCAGCGCTTTGGCCGTGGTATCCATTAGCTCAATCTCTGCCGAAACGGTAGGATCGCCAATAATATCGATATCACATTGTTTAAAGGCCCGAAACCGGCCTTTTTGAGGTCGCTCCGCCCGAAAGACATTACCGATCTGTATTGCCTTAAACGGCGTTTCGAGCACTTCCTGATTGTTTGAATAAAAGCGGCTCAGGGGCAATGTTAGATCAAAGCGCAGACCCATATCACAAAGATCTGTTACACTGGCTTCCTGACTTAAATCCAGCTTTTCGCCACGCTTTAAGATGGTAAACAGCATTTTTAAGTTCTCGCCACCATCACTGCCCAGCAGCAATTCGAGATTTTCCATCACCGGGGTTTCAATCCGGCTGAAGCCATGAGAACGGTAGACTGCCAATATCTGTTGCTCCAACCGATCCCGAATTTTCATTTCCTCGGGCAAAATATCCCGGGTACCTCTCACAGGTTTTGAACTGATCATCTGGTCACCTTCTATACTAAATTAATTTGCTTGAACGCTTTTTTGCCCTTTTTGAGAACAATTTTCTTGTCTTTAAAATCTGCCAGTGTTACCAGCCGTTTAAAATCGGATACTTTTTCACCATTTAGCAGAACTCCGCCCTGGTCAATCAAACGACGTCCCTCACTGCGGGTAGGGATCAACTTCGCCACTTCGAGTATTGACAGGATATCCATGCCGTCGCCCAATTCCGCTTGCAATAAATCCACACTTGGAATTTCAGCATCTCCCTGATCGCCAGCAAAAAGCTTGCGGGCCGCACTTTGAGCTTCCTGAGCTGCTTCCGTGCCATGGATAATCTCAGTAACGGTAAACGCCAGGATTTCCTTGGCCTGATTGATTTGGGAGTCTTTAAGGGCTCCCAAACGCCGCACCTCATCCATCGGAATGAAGGTCAAAAGCGCCAGACATTTTTCCACATCAGCATCGGCAATGTTTCGCCAGTACTGATAAAACTCATAGGGCGATGTTTTTTCCGGATCCAGCCACAATGCCCCTTTGGCAGTTTTTCCCATTTTAATGCCCTCACTGGTGGTCAGTAGCGAGAAGGTCATGCCATAGACCTGTTTCGCATCTTTGCGACGAACCAGCTCAACTCCAGCAATAATATTCGACCACTGGTCATTTCCACCAAACTGCATCTTACAGCCCTGCTCTTTATGCAGCACATAAAAATCATAGGCCTGGAGCAGCATATAATTAAATTCCAAAAAGGTCAGTCCTTTTTCGAGCCGTGATTTATAGCAATCCGCCGTCAGCATCCGGTTAACTGAGAAATGGGTTCCAATTTCCCGTAAAAAGTCAATGTAATTAAGCGGCAGCAACCACTGGGCGTTATTGAGCATCACCGCCTTGTCATCTTCAAAGGTCAGAAATTTTTCAAAGACCTTTTTGAATTTTTCACCATTCTCAACAATCCGTTCCAAAGTCATCACCTGACGCATATCAGATCGGCCAGAAGGATCACCAATCATCGTGGTTCCACCTCCGATTAAGGCAATCGGTCGATGGCCATGACGTTGCATGTGAGCCATCACCATAATCTGAATGAAATGTCCAATATGAAGACTGTCAGCCGTTGGATCAAAACCAATATAAAAAGAAACGGATTCTTCCGCCAGTAATTTTTTTATCTCTTCTTCGTGGGTACATTGTTCAATAAAGCCCCGCTCCTGCAATACGTCAAATACACTTTCCATTTATCTCTGTCCTTTCCTTATTCAAGGGGTTTCCCCCGCAATTATTCTAAATAGTTTTGTTACTGTTTATCCCTGTAGTTTTTCAAGCGCCTCTTTTTTTCGTTCCCACCGAGTCAGTCCTTCTTCAAAAAACACTTTGATCACTGCAAACATCGGAATCGCCACAAACATCCCCAACAGGCCAAAAAGACTGCCCCCGACAATAACTGAGAACAATACCCAGAAGGGATTGAGCTCGACAATTTTTCCCAACACATTTGGTGCTAAAACATTACCATCAAACTGCTGGACAACAAGAATCCAGATTGCCACCCAAAAGGCCTTGGACGGATCATCAATAAAGGTGATGACAATAGCCGGTACCGCCCCAATAATTGGACCAAAATATGGAATCACATTGGTAACGGCAACAATCACACCAAATAAGGGTGCATAATCCACGCCAATCACCAAAAGTCCCAGATAAAATAAAAATCCAATCAGCATTGATGTCAGAATTTTTCCGGTAAAATATTTGTAAAAAATTTCATCAATGGTCAGGATCGCCCAATGACTTCCATTGTATAAGGTCTTGTTTAACACCGCTTTAGCAAAACGATCGACCTGATCACTGATTTTTTCCTTATCCAGCATTAAATAGAGCCCAACAAAAAAAACAATAAAAAAGCTGATGACAAAGCCGATGGTTCCTTTTAAAAAGACAAAGGCAAAATTACCGATATTTTTAATGGAGTCCGGATTAGCCCCAAAATATGTGGTCAGCTGATTGAGTACATCCATTGCCGTCATATTCTGCAGACTATCGATTGCTACCTTCAGTTCAGTTAAAATATCCTGTGCGGCTCCACCTTTAGCCAGACTTTCTCCCAGATAGTTATCAATGATTGTTAAGTACTCGGGAGTCTGGGCAATCAGACCGGTCAGACTCTCGATCACCGATGGAATCGTCGCATAAAAAAACAATACAATTAAGATAATGGTGATCACATAGACAATCAGAATTGAAAGCAAGCGAACCACCCGGGCCTTGTTTTGGCTTCGGGGAACCGTTTTAAAGATAAACTTTTCCACTCCCCGCATTGGCCGGAATAAAAAATATGCCAGCACTACACCCAACAGAATCGGCATCAATACTTCCAGAGTTCTGGTAATCATGCCACTTAGTGTTTGGGTAACGACGCCAAAATTATCCAATAATTTATATGACAAAATTAGGATAAGTATCCCCACTAACAGATAGCTGTATTTTTTTACAAGTTCCTGATCGATTTTAAATTTCAACCGCTCCTCCAATACTGTTTTTAATTCGAGTTATATCTTAACATTTAACCGGAAAAAATTAAAGCAGTTTCAGCCAGATTCTTAAATTATGATTAAACAAAACCGCATTAATACCCGTATATTTTAAAGTTTTCCTTGTCTTTTAGAGAAATCTATCATAATATTTTTATAGTTAATTCTTTTTTTAGGAGAAATCATGATCTATATCGCTATTATTCTTTTTGCTATATTTCTTGACCAGTATTCGAAATACCTGGTCGTTGCCCATATAAAACCGATTGATACCTTACCACTTATTCCTGATGTTTTTCATTTAACCTATGTCGAAAATACCGGTGCTGCATTCAGTCTGATGACTAATAAACAGATTTTCTTAATTCTTATGACCCTGGTTTTTATTGGGGTTCTCATCTATTTTTTAATCAAGATACCAGATATCCGGGAGAATCGAGTTATTAAAACCGCTCTTGCCTTCATCATCGGCGGTGCTGCCGGGAATTTACTGGATCGCCTGCGTCTGAATTTTGTCGTGGATTTTCTTGATTTTCGAGTTATCAAATTTGCGATCTTTAATTTCGCCGACATCTTTGTAGTTTGTGGGAGCATTATCCTTGTCATTGCGCTGTTCACCAATAAAAATTTTTTGGAAAACAATGACTTTGGTAGTCTGGAGTAGATCAATTAAAAATACTGCAGCTAAACAAAACGCCTCCCGGGATAAAACAAAAATTGTCTTATCCCGGGAGGCGTTTTTTGTCTACTCGTTTTTTTTGAGCAAACCAAGCATGCTGTCGCCAGTCGTATAGATATGATCGCAGGCGGCCAGATTGGCTTTTCGGCACTCACCCTTTTCGATCTGTCTGATTATTTCCATATGCTGATTGACCAGCGGCGTTTTATCTTCAATGCGATGGACGTATTCAGCCCGAAACCGCTGCATCTGCTCCCGCAGACTATTGATCATTGCCTGTAATTTGACATTTTTTGATGCAGTATAAATCGTTTCATGAATCTGCATATCATGTTTGATGATTCCCTCTTCATCATTATGCAACGCCGACTCTCCAAACAATTCGTTAGCTTCATAGAGCCTGCTGATTTCCTCTTTGGTGGCATTCATGGCCGCCAGCTCAGCTGCCAACCCTTCCAGTGCCCGGCGGATTTCCATCATTTCTTTGAGATCGTTCACTGACATTGGTGTCACATAGACACCTTTTCTTGGTACCATTTTTACCAGCCCCTCCAGTTCAAGCTTCCGGATGGATTCGCGCACCGGAGTCCTGCTGACGCCCATCTGTTCAGCCAACTGAACCTCCATTAAACGCTGTCCCGGTTGGAGTTCACCGGTAATAATAGCGCAGCGGATGGTTTCAAAAACAATTTCCCGCAATGGCTTACAGGAACTTATATCAAGACTTAAGCCTTTTTTATCATCCCACATCGTTTTCTCCTTCTTCAGTGTTGCTTAAAAAACACATTGTATATTTTTCTTTGAAAAATCGCCAGGATTTTTCCGCCAATTCATGGTTCTGATAATACCCAATGACCGTCGACCCGCTACCGGTCATGACGGCGGCCAAAGCCCCCTGTTCCATCATTTGGTTTTTAACCGTCTTTATTTCAGGATATTCGGCAAAAGCTACGGCTTCAAAAACGTTTCCCAGTTTCATTTTTAACATATCATACGCATCATCCTGCAACAGCTTGATAATCTCCGGAATATCCGGATGATTTTCGATCATTGATTCATCCAGTTTTTTAAAGGCCCAGGGGGTGGCGATATCAATATCTGGTTTTACCACCAGAACTATCATTTTCCTCAGGTCTTTTAGCGGAGTGATTTTTTCGCCGATCCCTTCTACCAGAGCCGTACCACCAACCAGACAGTACGGTACATCTGCCCCAATGGTAACGCCAATTGCCAAAAGCTCCGATTGCGTTAGCCCCAGTTGCCAAAGACGATTCAGACCATTTAAGGCAGCCGCTGCATCACTGCTGCCTCCAGCCAGGCCAGCCTGAGTTGGAATTCGCTTTTCCAGATGAATTTTAGCTCCCTGTTTGACATCGAACTGACGCTGCAGTTTATGGGCTGCTTTGATCACCAGATTTCGCTCATCCAGAGGAATGGTATCCTCGTTGGACGTTAAACTAATTCCCGTCGCACAGGATTCAAAGGTCAATATATCATCCAATTCGATTAAATGATTAATCATCTTCATTTCATGATAACCATCTTCCCGGATGCCAACAACATCCAAAGATAGATTCACTTTAGCTTTGGCCTTTAACACAACCTTATTCATCTTTCCTCACATTGCACTCTTAATATTGTATACTTTATTCATTATAACACAGTCCCTCCCTGATTCAAATAAAAATCATGGTTATAATCCAATTTTATAGTGTATAATCAAGACATTAACTTACCCAAATCCACTCATCACCACTATATTTAGGAGAATAAACGATGGCTATCCATTTTGACAACGATTGGGAACAATCCATTCAACACGAATTAAAATCCGACTACTACCGGAACCTGCGGCATTTTTTGATTAACGAATATCAGAACCGGGTTGTTTACCCCCCCATGCATGATATCTTCAATGCCTTTCACCTGACGCCATTGTCGCAAACAAAGGTTTGTATCATTGGCCAAGACCCCTACCACGGTCCCGGGCAAGCCCATGGCCTGGCTTTTTCAGTCAAACCTGGCGTAGCAATTCCCCCTTCGCTGCAAAATATCTATAAGGAGCTGGAAGCTGATTTGGGTTGCCCGATACCCCGCCATGGCTGTTTGACCGACTGGGCCACACAGGGAGTGCTGCTACTCAATGCCGTACTCACCGTCCGGGGTGGTGAAGCAGGTTCTCATCGAAATGCAGGTTGGGAGATTTTTACCAGTCAGATCATAAAATTGTTAAACACCCGAGCTGAACCAGTTATTTTTATTCTTTGGGGCCGGGATGCCCAAAACAAAAAATCTCTAATTACCAACCGCCATCATCCCATCATTGAATCCGCCCATCCCAGCCCTTTGTCAGCCCACCGTGGTTTTTTTGGCAGTCGGCCCTTTTCCAAAGCTAACCAGCTGTTGCAAGCCCAGGGAATTGCGCCCATAGACTGGTGCATTAAGGATCCTGAGACATCCAATGGAGCAAACTAATGGATCTCAACATCTTAATATGGATCCATCAACATCTGGTTTTTGAACAGCTTAACGGTTTTTTTATTTTTATCACTAATTTATGGGGCGATGGCATTCTAACCGTGTTGCTTACACTGTTTCTGCTCATAAAAAAAGAAACCCGTTTAACAGGTCTCGTCATTGCCGTTTCGCTTTTATTCAATCTTTTGGTTGTAAATCTAACACTGAAACCACTGGTGGCCAGACCCCGCCCCTATACCCTGTACGAGATCGACATGCTGTTACCAGTGCAGACTGATTTTTCTTTTCCATCCGGTCACAGCTCGTCCGTTTTCGCCTTTGTCTGGGCATATTTCATTACCCGAAAAGACCGAATGCGCTGGATTTTTGTAACTTTCGCTCTGCTTGTTTGTTTTTCACGACTTTACCTTTTTGTTCATTACCCCACCGATGTTCTGGCCGGGATTATCATCGGTATCCTCTGTGCCTATTTTTCCCGGTGGCTGGTTTTTCGTTTTACCAACACCACCTGGATGCATAAGCTTCTGGAATGACCGCTGGCTCTGATAATTATATCAGAGCCATTCGTTTCCTCAGATCCACTACTTCTTCCAAACTAAGCTGTCCAGGGGCGGTTTTCCCGGCCCCAGCCACAAAAGTCAGCGAACCACCACACAGTTCCGGAGCAATTCGCGTTATCGATCCCTTTGCTCCCATAGCAATGGCAATCATCGCTTTGGAAAATTTTTCATTATAGGTAAGCGTTGCCTGCATCAGACGGCGCACATCGTCCGTTGACTGGGGCATGACCGCCAGCTTAAGCAGGTCTCCACCTGCTTCCTCCATGGCTGTAAAAATATCCCATATCTCCGCTGTAGTCGGCGTTTTCGCAAAATCATGGTATGACACGATCCACTGGGTCTCGCTTGTTTTGAGAGCCTCTTTGATCCTCGTCAAAAAAGGAGCCGCGTTGTTAAGCTCCACATCCACATAGTCAACCCGGTTACTTTTTATCGCAGCCATCACTGCGGCTGCCCGAATCTCATCGGAAGTTTCGACAGCACCACCTTCACAATGACTGCGAAAGGTATAAACCAGCCCCTGATCAGGCATTCTGATTTTCATTTCACTCAGCAGATCCTGTTCGTCTGCAACAGTAAGAATCTCTCCCGGCATAAAATGATCCCGGCGCCACTCCAGAAAATCACAGCCATTTGCCACCCCCACTTCAACATCAGCCAACAGTTCATTACGATTGGCGCTGATCAATGGAACACACGAGGTAAAAGTGTTTTTTTCGATTAATTTATATGTCTTTTGCCTATCCATAAAATTCTTCCTTCCAAATCTTCCGCTCATCGTAGCAAACACCATCCTGGTGACAGCAGATCGTTACTTGTGGTTTAAAAGCCCGATATTTTTGATCTCCACCGAAATGGTACCATCCGGATTATTTTTAAATTCGATAATGTCATTTCGCTTTAGCTGATCCGTAGGGATACTGATTTCAATACCGGTATCGGTAATGAACTTTTGCTTACTGAATATTTTCTTTTCGATATTTGACGTAACCGGAATCCTTTTATCATAAAGCCCCTTTTCTTCCAACGACGATCTGAAACGCTCCTGAATGGTCGAATCCCCATCAAAAACGACTTTAGCCAGATTATCGACATCAATTTCGTTTTCGGTTTCATAGTCGCCTGCCAACACCGTTTTAACTGCATTCAGCTTTTCATAATCACCGCCATATTCTCTGACAATCACTTCTTTGACAGTTTTGTCAATAATGTCAAAAGCCTCCTTTTCGGAAATCGCCGGCTCGCAAAAAATCAATTGGCTGGAAATATAATAAGCCTTCTCGTTATTGATCAGATATTGTTTTTCCTTTAGAAGCAGCTCATCGCTGGCCAAGTTGATAAGAATAAACTCATCCAGTTTCTGACTTTCCGTTGGCAGTACACAGGGCTGAACCAGAATATCATTTGTCAGACCATTGTCGGTATTGACGTAGTGGATGTATCCCTGTTTGTAATTAAATTTGAAAATTCCCAGATAGTTTTCATGTTCGATGTTAAAGTCCACAAAAACCAGATCGGCAGAGGGTATCTCTATATTTTCCAGCATATAGTCAAAAAACAACTGCGATATTTCAGAGCTAACTCGGATCAGCTCATGGGGATTATTCTTATAATCAATGATTCGCTCTTTAAAAGGACTCCCCACCCGAAACATGGTTCGTTTAATTTCCGGATCCTTTAGCGATCTTGACACATGTTTTTCGACATATTCTTTGATCAACACCGTCATATTTAAAAGCATGTCCGATAACACCGGGATACTTGCATTGGTATCCAAAACATGTAAAATTGCTTTGTTAATACTGATTTCTGGTTTCATTTCATTTTCCTATTCTTATTACGTTTGATCAGATGACATTCAACAAACTTTCGGGTAAATAAAAAACAGCCACGAATGACTGTTTAAGCACGTTTATGGTACGCCCAGAGGGGCTCGAACCCCCAACCTACTGGTTCGAAGCCAGGCACTCTATCCAATTGAGCTATGGGCGCACATAAGTAGATTAAAAAAGAATGACTCGGACAATCGCCCAAATCGCTTCAAATTTATTAAATTTTGGAGCGGAAGACGGGATTTGAACCCGCGACCCTCGCCTTGGCAAGGCGATGCTCTACCACTGAGCCACTTCCGCTTATAATTGGTGCGGATGAAGGGACTTGAACCCCCACATCATTCGATACTAGATCCTAAGTCTAGCGCGTCTGCCAATTCCGCCACATCCGCTAAGCAATGCTGTCATCTGTAACGTGCTTGATTATAATAACAAAATACGTAGGCTTTGTCAACCCACTTTGAAACTTTTTTTATATTTTATATGCTGTCTTTAAATAATTCCATTATATTATTTTTTGAACCATAGATCAAAACCCGGTCTCCCTGTTTAATTTCATCAGAAGAAATAACATGATCCATGATTATATTCCCCCGTTTGATTAACAAAACATTTAATTTATAGGTATGCCGAAAATTCATTTCCAATAAGGTTTTATCTCTGATCTCCGGGGGAATGCAGGTTACAAAAACCTCAGCGATGAGCTTATCGTGAAACATTTCCAGAATGCGAACATTATTACAAAATGCTCCCTTTGTTTTGTTTTTAGCCAGGCGCTCCACTAATTCATCAAATTTTCGGATGATCCATTTTGATCGGGTTATCACTAAAATTACCACAAGAAAAACCAGTGAATAAAGTATTGTCATCCAATTGATCTGATCCCCTGAAGAACGAATAAATAAATTGACTAAAAGCGAAACCCCGGAAACCGCAAACAGATAGCCAAACAGCATCATCACTCGAGCCAAATTACGCCTCGCCGCCGAATTAAGGATCAATTCGCTTTCTCTCGTGGTAAAGCCGCTGTTCGTCATACAGGATACCGCCTGAAAACGGGCCTTATCTTCCCGCAGACCGGTCAGACGAAAAAGCACGGTAAATATCTCCACCAGGATAAAATAGGCAATTATCAGGACAAAAAAACTAATCAGTGATACATTAAAACTCATGCTACTCCTTTTTAAAGGCCACCGATCCGAATCATTTACCGGCATGACCTTCAGATTTATATTATGCCGCACGATCCCGATTAAATCAAGTCTCGTCTTTTTTTGATATGATTTTTTAACTCACTGGGGGTATTTAAATTGCAGAACATATCCCAGTCGGGACTGAACTCTCGCCCTTTTTTCTCATCAATATAATAGAGGTTTTCATGCTCAAAGCATTTATAAATGCTCTTGCGCCCTGTTTCCAGGAAAGAAGCTACTTTAGGGCCAAGATCAGCACGATAGAACGCATTAAAGGGTTCGATCCACTCTTCAAAACGGGTAACGCAACCGCCTACCCCAGGATTGCTCTTTATCAGCTGCTTCATGTATACCACATAATCATGATTATAAACCGGCATATCACAAGCCGTTACATAAAGATACTCAGACCGGGCATGCAATAGACCGGTATAGATACCAACCAGGGATGCCGACAACTCCATAGCATCCGGATACACACCCCGAATTCCTCCAATTTCGGGCAGATTTTCAGGTTTTGATCCGGCAATAATGATATCCTCAAAATCTAAGGAAAGCTGTTTAACAATGCGATTGATGATGTTTTCGCCATCAATCCGTAGTTTTTTTTTGTCATATCCCATTCGTCGGCTGAGCCCCCCCGACAAGATTACTGCTGTACCAAACTTCTTCAAATCCATCCTCCTTTAATCGAAAAAGGGTGCTTATGCGCACCCTTTTTGGTTTGTGACTATTTACTTACTAATATTGACTTTGACAACTTTAAATGGTGGAATTTTAGCTATTGGATCTAATTCTCCGCCGGTTAGATGATTAGCACCGCTGTTTCCATAATGGAATGGCATGAACAGATTCGTTTCCATAATTCCCTTATTGAAACGGGTTTTTGCAGAAACATTTCCTCTGGGCGACGTAACGGTAATGAAATCTCCCTCATTGATGTCATATTCTTTAGCTGTTTCGGGATTGATTTCGACAAATGGGTCACCAGCGATCTCCTCGATTCCTGGTGTCCGCATGGTCATGGTTCGGGTATGATAGTGCTGCAAAATACGACCGGTCATCAGAATCAGTGGGTATTTTTCATCAGCCTGATCTTCAGGCGGAATATAATCCGCAATCATAAAGGCTCCTAATCCACGGGTAAATTTTTCAGCATGGAGGAATTTTGCTCCCTCTGAATCCTTACTCAGGCACGGCCATTGAATCCGATCGCCATTTCTGAGTCTTTCATGGGAAACCCCGGTGTAGCTGGGTGTTACAGAAGCAATCTCGTCCATGATTTCTTCTGCACTGTTAAAGTCGAAGCCTTTGGCTCCCAGCTTCTGAGCAATTAAAGAAATAATTTCCCAGTCATTCTTAGCTTCTCCGGGAGCTTCTACCGCTTTTCGGAGTAACTGAATACGGCGTTCCGTATTGGTGAAGGTACCATCCTTTTCAGCATATACAAAGGCTGGCAGGACAACATCCGCATACTCTGTCGTTTCAGTTAAGAAGATGTCCTGGACTACAACAAAATTGGCTTTTTCAAGAGCATGTTTAACATGATTTGTGTCCGGATCAGAAACAACTGGATTCTCGCCCATGACGTATAAGAATTTTACGGTTCCGTCGCCGACCCCATTAATAATTTCAGTCAGTGTTTTGCCAGCATTTTGTGGCAGTTTGACATCCCAGGCTTTTTCGAATTTTTCCACCACTTCCGGGTTGGCGGTTTTCTGATAACCTGGCAAATCGCCTGGTAACGCGCCCATATCACAGGCTCCCTGAACATTATTCTGACCACGCAATGGATTAACACCGCATCCTTCACGGCCGATTTTTCCAGTCAGCATCGCCAGATTGGCGGTTGACATAACACCATCGGTACCGGTTTTATGCTGAGTGACACCCATGGAATAAAAGATTCCACCCTTGTCTTTGGTTGCATAGAGAAGCGCCGCTTTACGCATATCTTCAGGATCAACACCACAGATTTCAGCACATCCTTCAACAGTCAGCGTATCCATAAATTCTTTAAACGCTGCATAGCCTTCGGTTCGTTCATTGATAAAGTTTTTATCTTCCAGACCAGCGTCCAGAATGGCACGCATCATTCCATTAAGTAATGGGACATTGGTTCCCGGTTTAATCTGTAAATATACATCGGCGTATTTTGCCAGTTCGATTTTTCGTGGTTCGGCTACAATCAGAGCTGCCCCTTTTTGTTGTCGCTGTTTTATTTTAGCACCAATAACCGGATGAGTTTCAGTGGTATTGGAGCCGGTAACAAACATAACATCCATTAAATCCACTTCATCAATACTATTGGTCATCGCCCCACTACCAAATGATTTAGCCAGACCGGCAACAGTTGAAGCATGACAAAGTCGGGCACAATGATCAACGTTGTTGGTTTCACCAACAGTACGAATAAATTTCTGGAAAACATAATTATCCTCATTCGTACATCGGGCTGAAGACAGCCCCGCAACTGCCTGAGGACCTTCTGCTTTAGCTTCTTTTAGTTTCTCTGCTACTAAGTTTAAGGCTTCTTCCCAGCTTGCTTCTTCCAGAACACCGTTTTTGCGGATTAACGGCGTTGTTAAACGATCAGGACTGCTGACAAAATCATAAGCAAAGCGTCCTTTGACACATAAAAGATTGTCATTAACATTTCCTTCTGTGCTATAAATGTCAGTAATCTTATTATCTATTATTTTTAAATTCAAGGTACAGCCTACTCCGCAATATGGACAAACAGTCTGAACTGTTTTGGCATAGGCAAAGGGTTTAAACTGTTTCGGTGCCAATGCACCAGTCGGACAGACTGCAATACAGTTACCACAGCTGACACATTCTGATTTCCCTCTGGGCGTTTCGAAAACCGGATTGATATTGGTTTCATAACCACGGTCACATTGGGCTAAAATATGGTTGCACTGAAGGTGTTCGCAAACTTTGATACATCGATTACAGAGTACACATTTATTGGGATCATAGGTATAAAACGGATTGGAATCATCGATGGGTTTTGTCATCACCCGTTCGGTACCGAAAGCCTTAACCGCATCATATTCAATGCAATTTGCATTGAATTCAACAAATTCACAACAACCATATTTATAACATGTCATACAGTCAAAGGTATGATCTGACATGAGCATTTTTAATACAAATCGGCGCGCTTCTCTTACCTCCGGCGTATTGGTATTAACCACCATACCTTCCGCTACTGGAGTTGAGCAGGAAGTTTCAAGTCTTCTCGCTCCAACGACTTCAACAAGACACATACGACAGCTGCCTTCCGGTGTGAAGTCTTTAAAATTACATAATGTCGGAATGTCGATACCGATGGAACGTGCTGCTTTCAGTATTGTAGTTCCTGGTTCGACACTAACTTTTTGTCCATCAATTGTCAAATTAACCATAAATTTATTTCTCCCTTCTTTTAGGATTCCATTATATTCTATAACTTTTAATTTGTCATTGATGTTTTTTAGTTAAATGATTCTTTTCTCGGATGATTTAAGAAATACATACTTATCGTCTTAGTAAAATCACCAAGAATCCCTGTCGGATGGGATTTTGCAATGCTTTACAAAACGATATTCTGGACCTGAATTTATAATGATTGTATGTTTGTGATTTAACTAACAAAAATTAAATGCGAATAAAATACTACTTCGGAAAATAGCAACAATAACGAGTAATTTTCCGACGTTAAAAAATGACTGTCGATTAAACTACCACAAAATTTTTATAGCAATCTCAATTCTATCAGTTATTACTGATAATTTTTACAGGAATTTGTAATTCACTTCCAAATTTATATGAGTCAAGTTAGAACTATTTTAGAGAAAAATAAAAAAGTGCAAAATTGTTATACACAACTTTACACTTACGTTTTGACGATCATCTTATTGGAGCGGAAGACGGGATTCGAACCCGCGACCCCCGGCTTGGGAAGCCAGTGCTCTACCACTGAGCCACTTCCGCAACGCTTATATTATAACAACAAATCCATTCTTCTGCAAGTAATTATTTCATACAAATGATGTTTTTGTTGAATTTTATTAACAAAAAAGTAAAAAACCGCAAATCATGCGGTTAGCTTTTTTAATGGTGACCCATGGGCGACTTGAACGCCCGACACCCTGATTAAAAGTCAGATGCTCTACCAACTGAGCTAATGGGTCATAGTAAATTATTTAGTTATTGTTTGCCTTCAAACGATTGTGTAATACTCAAGTTTGCCTGACTAAGCGATTCACAAAAAAATGTTCACTGCTTATACCAACTGAGCTAATGGGTCAGATAATTAAATTAAGTTGTGCTAAGGATCGTATTTTAATCGAAAACTCTTCTCATCCAATATGGATGAGTTTTTAATTAAAATGCGTAAGTTCGATGATGCACGATTCGCTCTGCTCACATGCATAGCCAATTTCATCCTGAAATCGGATCTCACTTATGGTGGGAGAAGATGGATTCGAACCATCGTAGACGTCGTCAACGGATTTACAGTCCGCCCCCTTTAGCCACTCGGGCATTCTCCCATCCGAATTTTGACAAAAAAATGGAGCTGATGAACGGACTCGAACCGTTAACCTGCTGATTACAAATCAGCTGCTCTGCCAATTGAGCCACATCAGCTTAATGATAATTGTTTGACATACTATTATGTTTTGTAAATGGCGACCTGGAAGAGACTCGAACTCTCGACCTCCAGCGTGACAGGCTGGCATT
>JABNAD010000017.1_pt3 | contig 183055 bp, 188 predicted proteins | sample 7240381 | NCBI WGS metagenome assembly JABNAD01 (sample SAMN11332834, study PRJNA596920) | anaerobic digester metagenome | biome: digested sludge; isolation source: digested sewage sludge-derived enrichment culture grown on H2/CO2 | place: Germany: Goettingen | reverse complement strand
TCTGGGTCCTGAGCACCCTGCTCACCCGTGCGCTCTCCCGCTACCGGGAGTTCGCGGCGGACCGGGGCAGCGCCGAACTGACAGACGACCCGCGGGCGCTGATATCGGCGCTCCAGAAGATCAGCGGGCGGATGGATTACGTCCCCGCAGAGAAGAAGCAGGAAGTGGAGGGCGCAAACGCGTTCTTCATCATCCCGGCCCTCTCGGGCAACACCCTGATGGAGCTCTTCTCCACGCACCCGCCGCTGGAGAAGCGGGTGGCCGCCCTCGAGGAGTTGCAGGCGCAGCGGCGCGGGTATTAAACCCGCCCCGGCTCCTCTCTCACCCAATATTTAATATTCAGCACGGTCAATCTATGTAGGCATACCGTGCATTGCATCGATGGTCTAGTGGTATGACTTTGGCCTTCCAAGCCAATAGCCCGGGTTCAATTCCCGGTCGATGCATGGGGCTCGTGGTCTAGCTGGTTATGACGTCGCCTTCACACGGCGGAGGTCTCGAGTTCGAATCTCGACGAGCCCACTCGCAAACGGCTTTTTTACCTTAAGACAAGGCAGTAGTGGTTGATTTCGGTTCTCGAACGGTTCACAGGTATGTCAATCTGTCCGGACAGACCCTACCATCCCACCTTCCTCGAGCGCCACCACACCCGATTAATCACCCGGACAAATCAAGAACTTCCCATAAACATTTCAAAACCCCTTTCACGCTGCACATGAGAACCCTGTACCACATATCATGAACAACAGAACGACACCCTATCCAGACCGGGAGATCATCAACAGCTGGGCGGTTGCCGAGATCGGTCCCGGCATCTCCCGCGTCCTCTCCGCGAAGGGACTGATGCGGCCGAACGCGGACAGGTGCATCGGCTTCTTCTACGTCGATCACGAGGACGGAATCACCTTCCGCATCCACTCCCTCTGCCGGACCGGGGCGGGAAAGCCGCCGGAGATCGTCGTGAACTTCGAGAACCACGGCGAGGGGCTGATACTCCATTCCGACGAGGTAGGGGCGTATACGCTCCTCTCGAACGACGAAGCGAACCGCCTCTCGCTGCTCGAAGAACAGCGATGGCGCATCTACTACGAGCCGGAAGCGCTCCAGGCAGTAAGGAAGAGGGCCGACCTCGACAGGTTCAGGGCTCCGGGGTATTTCGACGACGTATCGGTGATCCTTTGCTCAAAAGACCGCGAAACGATCCCCGAAGGAGTCTGGGTCCGCCTGGAAGGCCAGTCGGACGACGGCGCGTCATTGCGGGGGACGCTCCTGAACGAACCCTATTCGGACTTCGGCGTGCACGAAGGGGAGATGGTCACGGTATGCTTCGCCGAAGGCGAGGAAGGGCGAATCCTGGTCGCGGAGACGGGATCGTAATCCCCGGACCCCTCACAACGCTTCGATGACGTTCTCGACCACGGACTCGAGATCTCCGCCCGAGCACGCGACGGTGAGATCGGCATACCTCTCGTAGAGCGGAATCCGTTCGTCGTACATCCCGCGAAGGCTCTGGCCCGGAAGGAGGAGTATCCCCCGGGTCGTGATGTTCTTGAGCCTCGCCTCCATCTCCGCATACGGGATCTCCAGGTATACGACCAGCCCTTCCGACTTCAGGTGCGCCATCGCAGCCTCGCTGCAGACCACGCTGCCGCCCGTCGCGATCACGGCACGGTCGGAGTGAAGGGAGAGGATCGTCTCCCCCTCGATCCGTTTGAACGCATCCGGCCCGTCCCCATCGAGGATCTCCTGCAGCATCCTCCCGGCCCGTTCCTGCATCAGGATATCCGTATCGATGAACTGCATGCCGAGCGTTTTCGCAAGGATGACGCCCACGGTGCTCTTCCCTGCACCGGGCATGCCGATGAGGACGATGTTTCGGTGGTGATGCATACTGCTCCCGTGACCCGATGGAGAGAAGGGCCCTTTGCTGATACCCAGGTGGGATTCCGGCAGGGATGAAGGTTTTGCCCGGGAAACGGTGCTCCTACCCGGGTCATGCCCGTATTGCGGAACAGGCAGCAGGGTAGTTTGAGCAGAGTCTCAGGGTGCTCTGACACTCCTCGTACTCACGAAGACGACGATAACCCCGATAACGAGGGCGATCAACCCGGCTCCCGCCCATAACGGAGACGGGCCGACAATCTCCTCACAGTTTGCGATACAGAGTATGGGACGCATCCGAAGGATTCCCGTACCCTGCAGGAACCATAAGAGGCCAAGGAATCCGATAAATGCGCCGATGAGTGCGCCGACAATCTGTCTTGCTTTCATGCTCGACCGGACGCCATCTGCGGCGCCGGCAGAGATAATCCCTCCGTCCGGCGGATCAGGATCCCGTTCGACACCACCCGGGCATGCAGAGAGGGATCAGCGGGGTGAAGCGCCGGCCTCCTCCCCACGACGGCCGGTCACTTCGTCGATCGCTTCCGCAAGCGTTGCCGCGGAGGTCGCCCTCATCTCGACTCCCGCCGCCTCAAGCGCGTAGCCTGCCGCCCTCCCTGAGAGCGAATGGTGCACGAAGACCACGTCAATCTCGTGCTCGAGCAGCATCTCCGCCACCTGTCCACCCTTCCGCTTCTCCACATCCACAAACGGGTTGGAGATAGTGTCCTGCAACTCGAAGCGGTTATGCTCGACGTCATGGTCGAGGATCGCGAAATACGGCGCTTCACCGAAGTGATCGCTGATCGAACCCTCCCGGTTCTGCAGCGGCACCGCATACCGTAGATGCGTCTTCTTCCGGGGTTCATAGTGGATGATGACCCGTTCGACGTTCTGAACCCGGAGTTGTATATCCTGCTCGATGCGCTCGCTCTCCCGGTGCGCCTTCTCAAAATCCGATTCCGCCATCTCGACCATCGCCTCCACGAAGATGTAGCGCCCGGAGTTGCGGCCCGTGATACTCTTGATGCTGCTCACCTTCGGATCCGAGAGGATGATGGTGCGGATCTCGTTGAGCGTGTCGTAATTGACCGAGGCATCCAGGAGGGTCTTCATGCTGTCTTTCAGGATCCCCCACCCCGACCGGATGATAAAGATGGCGACGATGACGGCTGCGATCCGATCCAGGGGTATACCGAAGAACTGCCCAAGGAGCGCAAAGAAGACAACCGAGGAGGAGAGGACATCCACCCGGTGCTGCCTACCGTCCGCGATCAGGCTCGGGGAGTTGTACTTCTCTCCTACGTTCACCTCGTAGGTGCCGAGGATGTAGGGCACCGGGATGAAAGCGGCAACGGCGAGGAGAACCCACCCGCTGTAGGGCTGGGCGGCGGCATCGCCCGTCACCGCCTCCGCCGCGATCTCGAAGGCGGTGAAGAAGATGAGGAGGGCAATGGCTACCGAGACGACGTTCTCAATCTTGTAGAGCCCGTACGGGAAATCCGGCGCCTGCGTGAGGAGAGATACACCCCCGCGATCAGCGCAACCGAGGCGACGACATCCACGAACGAGTGGATGCCGTCCGCACGGAGGGCAAGGCTGCCGGAATAGACCGAGAGGGCCAGTTTCGCGACGACAGCCCGGCGTTGACGGCAAGCGAGAGAAAGGCGACACGCAGGATGACGGACTCCGGCGTACGATCGGGCCCCATCGTCTTCTGCACCGTTTCCTGCATACCCCTTCGTGCATTCCTTGGCGTGGTGCTTCTATTAATCTAACCATTATAGCCCATTTACCCTGCCGGTGCCAGGCGGGCCGCTTCAGCACCTGTCGCTCTCTGCATCACCAGTCGAGGATATCGGGCTCTCCTTCAAGATAGTCCTGCAGATTCTCGACGATATCCTGCCGCGTCGTGGCGGCGTCGAGCATCCGCATGACGCCCATCTGCGGCGATGCGTAGATCCCTTTCCAGAAGTATTCGTCATACCCGTCCCGGTTGCGATACGCGAGGATCGGTCTCTCCGGCGAGAAGAGTGCACGCCTGCCGCCCGTGTTCCCGCGTGCATCGAGGAATATCCAGTGGCCGTCCACGTAGACCGCGTTGTAGCAGTGGACGCAGTAGCCGAGCGAGTCGTCGTCCGCAAGGGTGATGCGCTGGTAGCAGAACCCGGCGGCGATCCCGATCCCGCGGAGCAGTGAGCGACTGGCGGGAGCGTCAGCGCCCAGCAGGAGCTGGAGAAAATGCAAAGCATTTTCGACCCGCGAGCAGGTTTGCCTTGGAGTGGCAGATCCCTGTCTCCCTGGCGAGTACATCGGAGGCTCTCGACGTTATGATGTCTGAATCGATATCGAAACAGTGCGGAATCTCGTCACGGACGAACTCGTATGCGATTCTCACCCGTTCAAGAGGGCTATCGGTTCCCGTGAACAGTTCCCCGGCCTTCGCCCGGATGATCGGGGACGAGTAATCGACGTAGGGATGTTCTTCCAGAAAGATGCTCAGGTCGGTCATATGTGAGGGCGCCCGGTATTTCCGGGTGCTTTCGTACTGCATTGGTTCTAGGCCCACTTAAGAGCCGTGTTTGTTATGTTGTTCTGCAGGTTCGGGGAGAATCAGGTATTGGCTGAAACGCCTGCTATCTTTGTATTCATCCCGGGTTACGGCCCCTTTAATTTCCGGCCACCTCCGATAACGGGTCATCAGGTGCTGACATTACCGGGTACGCCGCGCTCCACCAGAGAGTCCAGGTCAAATATGCTGCTACAAAGACGCTGGAAAATGGCGTTTTTCATCAGTTTCGGAATGATATAATAAAAAAACAATCCCAGCAGTAATATTTAGAGAACCCCATTTAGAAACAACTATATATTGGCAATAATTGTTATTGCATATGACGAAATGTTCTTTCTGTGGTCGCAAGATTGAAGGATTACCATATAAATGCAGGCGATGCGGAGAGGAATTCTGCTCCGATCACAGGCTACCAGAGTATCATAACTGCACAGGAAGAACATTCTATTTTACCAGTAGATCGCCAGAACGTTATAGCTACGAGGAGGGATGGCATCCTTACGCTAAAGATGATGATCACTCCTTGAAGACGGTCGCGAAAACTATTGCTGTTTTAGTGGTTCTTGTGGGTTTTATGCTCTTTTACCCCCAGCTGATCACGCCCCCCTCTCACTTAGAGAGTGATTCTGGTGGAACCACCGCTCTGCTGCAGCAGGACACTTCATCACCCGGAGTTATCGTTCCAGATACGACACCAGAGGATCAAAATTTCAAGGCCTCGGATATCCCTATTATTGGCGACATTATTGACCCTTCCGAATCGTTTAAAGACTTCCCAAAACCACACAATTATCCCTACTACGCTGGGGGTCGAAGAACTCTGAGTTTTACAACCTATGGTGGATTAAACGAGTATTTTTCAAAAGAAAGTCACACATACCGGTACAATTACGTGGATGAAGTCATAATGGAGTTGCTAAAAAACTCCTATCAGGATGAGTATTTAGATCCTTTCATTGAGCAGATCGAAAAGACATCCAGTTCACCAGAGGCTCAAGCTCGAGTGGCAATCAGCCTTGTCCAGCATATACCTTACAGTTGGAACCGATATTCCGGGGCGAATAGTGACTGGTATTACCCCTATGAAACACTTCACAGTAATCAGGGGGTATGCTCCGACAAATCGTTGCTCCTGAGTTACCTCTTATGCAGGTTAGGCTACGATGTGGTATTGTTTGAGTTTTCCGACCATATGGCAGTCGGAGTAAAATGTAACGGCCAATATGACTTCCAGAACAGTGAATACGCGTTCATAGAAACCACACAACCAACAATAATCACGTACATTCCAGAGGATTATTTGGGAGGGTTTAGAGTTACGTCGGATGTGAAGATCATTCACGTACAAGGTGGAGATAAGTCCTTAGACGTGAGCGGGGAGTATCAGGATGCTCAAGAATTAAAGAAACTTGACTCGATGGGACAGGTCTTAGACCAGTATCACTACGCACGGTGGGAAGCACTCACAAAGAAATACGATCTACAATACGACACCTGATTAACCCATTTTCTGCCTTATCCAGAACAGCACACAATTGCGTGATGAACAGACAGGATGATATGATAGATGTCCCTAGAACATCATAGAAAAGGATATAACGCCCAGTATGGCCCCACATGCAAATTATCTCATTGAATATCGATTTCAGGGATCCTCCAAACACGATATTCGCAAAATGATTCTGCGTCTTACAAACAAGTTTCACTTACATTATGCCCAACCAAAGAGACCGGTACCCCACATCACACTTGCAGGAGGATTTACAGCAAATGACGAAAAACAACTCGTGAAAGATTTTGCCTCCCACTGTGCTGCCACCCCACTATGCAGGTTCACCGTGAACGGGTTTGGCTATTTTCACGACTCCCGCGTTGTTTTCATTGATATCAATCCAAGCGACAAGTTAAAGCAGTTCCGTTGGGATCTAGCGCAACGCCTTCAGCGATACTGTAATTTAAAAAATTATGACTATCAAGAGGATTTTGCATTCCATGCTACTCTTGCGTTACACTTAGGGGCATCTGATTTTGCCAAAGTCAGAAGATATATCGACAGCCAACCCAAGCCAAAATACAAGCACTACATGATTCGGGCTACCCTCCTGAAAAATGGGAAAATACTTTGTGAATATGACTTTTTACAGCGGCGATTGCTGAATCGAAGTGAAGCACTTGACGGGCGGTTGCTATCACGTACGTTTCAACTTCTCGATGATTTCTTTAAGGGAAATTACGATCCGAATGTGAAATTAAAACCTCAAGATCGTATACCTGAACAGAGAATCAATGTCCAAAAAGAGGAGAGACACAGTATAGTTCAGATCATTTTTAGTTTTATTAGATCAACGTTAGGAAAACCATAGAGCCTGCTGCCATCACCAATTAGATTATCAAAACCCCTCCCCCTTCCGCAGTTTGATAACAACCCCGCTCCCGCGTTCCACAACAACAATCCTCCCCATGATCTCCTCCCGCAGCCCCCCGGGGAGCCGCTCCGCCTGCCACTCCCGCTCCGCAGTAACATTCGCCACGGCGTTCGCCGGGTCCGCCGCCGCGACGGCTTTAAGCGCGTAATATGCCGCCCCGTAGGCATGCTGGGGGACGTGGGCGGTCGCCACCGCCTGACCCGCAGCACGGGCGGCAAAGCAGGCCGCGTCGTTCTCCTTCGCGTCGCGGGCGGCGGCATGGGCGGCAAGAGAGGCTCCACGGACCTCAACCATCCTGAAGACGCCTGTCCGGACCCAGGCACGGCACGCCTCGATGGCGCTCCGCGGCCGGTCGTCCTCCGGGTATGCCTCCTCAAAGAGCGGGAGGACCCGTTCGGCGCAGTCCGCGGCCCAGGTTGCCATCGTCATCTGATCCTCTCTGCTGTACTTCTTCACGAACAGGTAGTATAAACTTCCAGTATTTTGAGTATTGAGATTCCACGGGGAAGGCTACGTCAACCTATGCTGACATAGCACCGACACACCTCTTCTAAGTCAACTTGCGTTGACTTACACGGACCCCCTCACCCACAAGCACCGCAACGTAGAACAAGCGGGCCCTCCTAAAGGGCACCCGATCCCCACGGCCGACAGGGCAGCAAAGGAGTGATGTGGTGGCGCACGAAGGTTTCACCAGGCAACACCGCCGGCTCGGGAGAGTCGCGGCCCGGGCCGTCTTCTTCCTCCTCGTTGCATACGCGGTTACGCTGGTCCTCGGGCTCTAATAGAAAGGCTGAGTTAGTACAAAGGAGATAACGAAATTAAGAATTAACACAAAAAATGGTTTCCTGAAAGTCAATCAATGATTGCCGGACAAAAGTTTCTTTGGGTGAACCTCCAAACAGTCTTCAACTCGTTTTAAATCTCTATAGTTAATAGGGTGCAAAGAGCAGTAATCTACCACCATGAATTCTATAGCTCTATTTACTATCTTGGGGGAATCACTGGCACGATGTTTTCTTTCAAGCTCCTTTATCTGTAGATTCTTATTGTACTCCATATAAATTCCATGTTTTATCAGGAAAGATGCAGGAGTATTAACTTCATCACAAACATTAGTAGCAATTCCAGTTAATTTGTCAGAACCAAGTGAGTGAACAATTTTGTGGATAATTCCATACATGATAAGAAAGTTAAAATTCCAAAATATTTTTCGTGCAGTTTTCCTCCTCAGTTCTTCGTCTAAGAATTTATTTGAATCTCCACTTCCTTCTAGATAACTCAATCTTTTCGATATATAATCCACCACCTCTTCTTGTTTGTCTCCACTTTTCATTAATTCGAAGAACGAAGACAACATTCTCAGGTGAACGTCCATACCATCCCCAAATATTTTCTGAAGTTTGACTTTTTCCAGAGAACCCGCTCGGTTCCGGATAATACATCCCATGACTTCTACGGTTTTAATAGCCTTCCTAAAGTCTCTTGTAAAGATATCGTTTTCCTCGCTGTGCTCTTCCTGAGACACTTCTTCATGAGACTGTTCCAATTCATCTTGAATCTTTAATCTTTCTGTCCGCTCCATTTCAGGAGTTACATTTCCAGGCGGTAGAACCGCCTTAACGATGTTGTGCGCCTGTTCATCAAAGAACCTTACCTCGTCTTTCATCAGCGTCGCTGGTTCAAAGCCATTAAATAGGGATGAGGCAACTCTTTCGATTTCATCGAGGATTCTAAGGGTTTTAGAATGATGAGTCAGAAAGACTGCAATGTAAGCATTTTCATCTACATGAAGATTATTTAATACAGCACATATCTCCTCCATCCCAGTTGGCTCCTCAATGTGCTCAGAAAGAGCTTTGGCAGCAAAGAAGTAATAAAAACAGGGATATTTGAATGAGTAATTTCCAAAACTATCCTGTGATACAATTTCACTTAAATTGGCAATTAAGATCTCTTGTTCCACTGGAAGGTTGTAGATATCCGAATACAATTTCATAAAAGAGAGAAATCCGTCGGAGTCTAGTTCCTCCAATTTTCCTTTACGCATGTGCGAAGCGAGCCGGGTTAAGAAATTAACGTAGATATCAATCTCGTCTTCTCTTACACCACGTTTCCTTAAGTAATAGTATATAAATGCCTGGTAACAATAGCCTTGTGAAGTAATATCACGATCAAGTGGCAATGCAAGTGTTTCATAGGTTACTATAGTAGACAAAACGAAAAACGGATATGCAGGCAATACCCCTTTACCTATGTTTCGCCCTAAAGTGATATTTAGAAGTTCTACATTTTTATCAATGCTCTTGTAATCAATTACAGCATCATTGTCGCTTAAACCAATCCATTTTTTTACTAGTTCGTATATAAGGGATGGTTTGAGTTCTTTTATTCTGAAAGTCGTAAACGAAGAAATAAGTGTTTTATCTTTGAGATTCAACCCAAAGATATCATCACCAACAACAATGCAATAGCGGTATTTGAGTAGATCTGCTATATGCTTCTCCTTCCCCTTAACACGATGAAAATCGTCTAGTATCGGTACTATCCGATCTACTCCAATTTCTCTCTCATCAATATCGATATACTGCTCATGAAGCGATTTCGAAATAATGTTATCTATCTTACCCGGAAAGACATATTTTTCGTTAGATAAGTAAACAGGGATAAAATTCAAACTTCGCAGCTCGCAAAATATCTTTTTACACAGGGTCGTTTTGCCGGACTGATCCTCTCCAGCGACAATAATCCTTCTATCTGTGAAGAGAATATTTAAGAGTTCATTGGAATTTATCGTTTCCTTACCTTCCTTTAAATTATTGAATTTATCCAATTTGACGTCAATATAGACGTCATCTAAGGAAACGTTCTCTTTCTTAGGATGTGCTTTTGTTAACATTTCTGCATCGTGTAAGAAAGATCGAAAATCATCGCTGATAATTAATTGCCTTATTTTCAGTTCTTTTTCAATTACTCTCTTTAACCCCCCGTAAACATCCTGCCACGCGGTTCTTTTATCCTTAAATTCCGAAACGGGTTTTCCATCTGTTGGCAAAACTAACAAGGGAGAAATGTCAGGATCATCTTCCCATCCACATGGAGACAAAATAACAGAAATAACCTGAACACCCTTCATTTTTCTTAACTCTAATGCCTTCTTTTTCTCACCTCTGCATTCCCCTGAATTTAAAAAATCTGACGAGACAAACAAACACACGATATCTGCGTCTTCTAAATGGTGATTAATCATTTCGTGAAGATCTTCACCAGGTACTATTAAGCGATCGTACCAAACGTCTACTAAACCATTCTCTTTGAGTGGAGCAATATGCTTTATAAAGTCCTCAATATACTGTTCTTCAGCAGTGTTGTTCTGATGAGAGTAACTAATAAAAATCTTCAACCCTGATTTTTGTTCTAAGCAATTTTCCCCGAGAATTAATTTTTTTGACCCGAATGACTTGGTATTATCTCCCATCAGCATTTCCTCTTAAAAAGGCCTAGATACGGTTATATCCCTTAGATGATATAAAAGAATTCCGAAAAGCCTCTTCTCATAGAATACTGTTTAGTATTTATTCGAATGGAGAAGAGAGGCACAAGGCTTTTTCCCGTAATGAGGTCAGGTATATCTGCCAAATCTCTGTTCCTGTGAGGAAAGGAAAATTGATAAATTCAGCAGCACGCCCCCCCTTTCATAGAGTCGTTCTCTGTCATCTTCCCGCCCGTTCCATTCCTGCACCAATACCTCACTGAGCCTCGCGGGGCTCGCGGGCATGCCGCTTGCCGACTGAGTCGCCGGAATATCGGCATCCTGAGCTACGTCGGGGTCAGTCTCGTGGTATTCCCCTGCTGGGGATTGTCTTAGGGCGTGCCAGCGAGAGCCAAGAAGAGACTGACTGAGATCTGGTTCGTGGTCGGAGACCTGTGTCCAAACAGCCCATACAGCGGTATTGTAGAGCCCGAATCTCAGAGAGCCCATCCTGACTCGCCAGGCATATCCACTGACCTGCGTTTTAGGTTCGACATAATACTGGAGAGCATATACAGTTTACCCCAACTCTCCGGCATAGGAGGTACACTCATAGTGTTTAACACGGCCAGGATAGACAAAATATTTATATCAACCTGTTAATCCCGCAATCAGCCCATAAGAAGGGGGCCTGGGTTATGAATCCGGTTAAGAATCGACTATTAATGGTAATGCTCATTGCATTCCTTGCGGTGGGCGTCGGGATCGTGAGTGCGGAAAAACCGGTGTCCACCGCGGAACAGGGGCCGGTTGAAGAGTTCAGGCTGGCCGCCGACGATCCGACCAATGCAGCGGAGTTCGGGCGGTCCGTGGCTATGGACGGAGATCTCGTGGCGGTGGGCGCCGGTGGGGCGGATGCCGGTCCGGTGAGCAACGCCGGGGCAGTCTATCTCTTCAAGCGCCAGGGACAGGGGTATATCCCGGAAGCGAAACTTGTCGCCCCTGACGCAACCGACGGGGCTGAGTTCGGGCGGGCCGTCGCAATTCAGGGCAACACGGTGATCGTCGGAGCCCGGTTCGCGCAGGTCGGCGATCTCTCGAAGGCCGGGGCCGTGTACGTCTTCAAGAAGTACCAGGGGTCGTGGCACTTCGAGGACAAGATCGTCTCCCCCGAGCCGGCCGACGAGGATAACTTCGGTCGTGCTCTCGCGGTCCAGGGCAACCTCCTCGTGGTGACGGCCCGGAAAGAGAACCTCAACGCCGCCGATGTGGGTGCCGCGTACGTCTTCACCTGCCGTGGCGGCGAATGGACGAACACGGCAAAGATCACTGCCGGGGACCCGACGCCGGGAGCATACTTCGGCCAGTCGGTGGCCGTCCGGGGAGGCCTGATCGTGGTGGGCGCCCGCAACGCCGACCCCGACGGCGCCGGTGCCATCTACCTCTTCCGCGAATCCTCGGAGGGCTGGGAAGAGATCGCAAAGGTAGCGCCGCCGGATGGGAAAGCGGATGACAACTTCGGGTTCACGGTCGCGATGGCCGGAGACACGATTGCGGTCGGGGCCCGGAGAGCGGATCTTCCCGGGGCAAAAGATGCGGGTGCGGCCTATGTCTTCTCCCTGCACGGAAACTCCGTCGACCTGGTAACCAAACTGACCGCAGGCGACGCGAGGGCCGGCGACCAGTTCGGCCAGGCGATAGCCCTCGCCGGGGATCTCATTGCGGTGGGCGCCAACCGGGCCGACACCGAAGAGGGTGCCGACACGGGCGCGATCTACCTCTTCCGCCGGGCAGGCAATCGATGGACCGAGGCCGGGAAGGTCACCGCATCCGACGGGGTGGCAGGCGATGAGTTCGGCTACTCGCTATCGGCCTTCGGCAACCGTATGGTGACCGGGGCGCACACCGCCGATGCAACAGCGGGAGCGGCTTACGTCATCCCGCTGAGATCGTAAGTGCAGGATATCGCTGAGGGTGATCCGGCGGAGGAGTCCCCTCTGCCCTCTTTTTAGAGGAATGGAGCGGCTGTTCCCCGGCAGGGTGACGCGATGACGACACCTCATCGGAGGGTATTATCAGGAGGAACGGATCCAACCGCACCCGTTGCCTGAGTTAGCCCTCAGAGTAAGGAGACATCTATGGATACAGTCAGGTCGAAAGATGGGACGCTCATTGCCTACGAGCGAAGCGGGACCGGGCCGGCTCTGGTCCTGGTGCATGGCACGACCGCAGATCACACGCGCTGGGAGCGTATCCTCCCGATGCTCGAGCAGACATTCACCGTGTACGCCGTCGACCGGCGTGGGCGCGGTCAGAGCGGCGATTCGGCAGCCTATGCTATCGAGCGTGAATACGAGGATATCGCTGCTGTGGTGAACTCTATCCCCGGACCGGTGAATCTCCTGGGTCACTCGTACGGTGCGTTGATATCTCTCGAGGCAGCGCTTCGCGTCACGAACCTCAACAGGCTCGTTCTGTACGAGCCCGCGATACCGGCCGGACTGCCCATGTATCCACCCGGTGCACGGGCCGGGATCCAGGCGCTTCTTGACACAGGGGATCGGGAGGGGGCTCTGCTCGCATTCTATCGCGATGTTGTCGAGGTTCCGGAGGATCAACTCGCCGTTCTCCGAAAGGACCCGTCCTGGGCAGCCCGGCTGGGATCCGCACACACCATCCCGCGAGAATTCGCGGATGAGGATTACATCTTCGAGCCTTCGCGCTTTATGAGCCTGGATGCTCCTACCCTGCTCCTGGAGGGTGAGAAGAGTCCCCGCTACCTCAAAGCAGCCACCGAGGCGGTGCATGCGGCGTTACCGGCGAGCAGGATCGTTGTCATGCCCGGGCAGCAGCATATCGCAATGAGCACAGCGCCGGAACTCTTCGTCCGGTTGGTCACCGGGTTCCTGCTCGGTCCGGCTGAACCGGCCCGGGTGGGGAAGGTTGGTGGGCAGCGCGGGTAGCACCGGGAGGTCTCGGGAGCGGGGCGGGCCGCAGGGACCGGCCCTTTAACTTCGAACCGGTCCTCGCCCGGCACGGTAGAGCCGTTCGGCGGCACGGCCGAACCCGCCCTGATGACCGTGGACCTCCCCATTTGCGAAGACAGCCAGCGCTGTCGGAGAGACCGGGTTCCGGCCCCTCCCGGGACCGTTCGAATCGGATTAATCCCGGAAGAGAGCCAATATGATACAGGGACAGAAGAGAGCATGAGCAAGACAATCATTACCGTCGTCGGGAAGGACACAGTGGGAATCATCGCAAAGGTCTGCACGTATCTTGCCGATAACCAGGTCAACGTCGAGGACATCTCGCAGACGATCGTCCAGGGCTACTTCAATATGATGATGATCGTCGATACCAGCGGATCGACAAAGTCGTATGCCGGGATGGTGACCGAACTCGACGAACTCGGCGAGAAGATAGGCGTTCGTATCCGATGCCAGCGGGAAGACATCTTCACGAAGATGCACCGTATCTGAGGGAGTCCATGATCAATATTCTCGAGGTGAACGAGACCAACAAGATGATCGAGCAAGAGAAGCTCGATGTCCGGACCATCACGCTCGGCATCAGCCTCTTCGACTGCTGCGACTCCGATCTCGATACCCTGAACAGGAACATCTACGAAAAGATCACGGGGCTCGCAAAAGACCTGGTCTCGACCGGGAGGGAGATCGAGCTCGAGTACGGGATCCCGATCGTGAACAAGAGAATATCCGTGACCCCCATCGCGCTCGTCACCGGGCGGGCCTGTAGATCCCCCGAGGAGTTCGTGACGGTCGCAGAGACGCTTGATCGGGCCGCACGGGACACGGGGGTCAACTTCATCGGAGGATACTCGGCGATCGTCTCGAAGGGGATGACCCCGACCGAAAAAACCCTCATCCGCTCGATCCCGGGAGCTCTCGCCTCGACCGAGAGGGTCTGCAGCTCGGTGAACATCGGCTCTACAAAGACCGGGATCAACATGGACGCCGTCAAACTGATGGGGGAGATCGTGCGGGAGACGGCCGAGGCGACGAAGGAGAAGAACTCCATCGGGTGCACGAAACTCGTCGTCTTCTGCAACGCTCCCGACGACAACCCGTTCATGGCCGGGGCGTTTCACGGCGTCTCCGAGGCTGACGCGGTCATCAACGTTGGCGTGAGCGGCCCGGGGGTCATCAAGCACGCGCTCGAGGGCGTCCGGGGAGCAAACTTCGAGGTCCTCTGCGAGACGGTCAAGCGGACGGCCTTCAAGGTCACCCGTGCAGGGCAGCTCGTCGCGCAGGAGGCCTCCGAGAGGCTCGGGATCCCGTTCGGGATCGTGGACCTCTCTCTTGCCCCAACGCCCTCCGTCGGCGACAGCGTCGCCGGGATCCTCGAGGAGATGGGGCTCGAGTCGGCCGGTGCACCGGGGACGACGGCCGCGCTTGCCCTTCTAAACGACCAGGTGAAGAAGGGAGGGATCATGGCGAGCTCGTTTGTCGGCGGGCTCTCGGGCGCATTCATCCCGGTCAGCGAGGATCAGGGGATGATCGATGCGGTGAACCGCGGCGCCCTTACCATCGAAAAACTCGAGGCGATGACCTGCGTATGCTCGGTCGGCCTCGATATGATCGCGATCCCGGGCGACACGCCTGCCTCGACGATATCGGGGATCATCGCGGACGAGGCCGCAATCGGGATGATCAATAACAAGACGACCGCTGTTCGGCTGATCCCGGTGATAGGAAAGGACGTCGGCGACGACGTGGAGTTCGGCGGGCTGTTAGGCCACGCGCCGGTGCAGCAGGTGAACCGGTTCGGCTGCGCCGACTTCATCAACCGCGGCGGGCGGATCCCCGCACCGATTCACAGTTTCAAGAACTGAGCCGCCCGGGGTTCATCACTTTTTTATTCCAGCGATCCACAGCAAACCTTTTCTTCGAGGGGGTCGTGCCGACAGGAGGAGATACGATATGCAGACGATAGACGTAACCTTACAGTATCCTGTCATCATCACGCCGAAGATCGAGGAGTGCAGGGACTTTTACGTCGGACACTTCGGCTTTGACGTCGTCTTCGGATCCGACTGGTACATCCAGCTGAAACATGCAAACGGCATCGAGCTCGGGTTCATGAGACCGGACCTCTCGAACCAGCCCGGGTTTCTCCACGACGCGTATAACGGGAAGGGCGTCATCGTCACCTACGATGTGGAGAATGCAAAGGAGGAGTACGGGAAGGCACAGAAGATCGAGGGTTTAGCGATCGTACTCCCGTACACCGAGGAGGAGTGGGGCCAGAAACACTTCATCCTCAAAGACCCGGCCGGCGTATTCGTGGATATCGTCGAGCAACTCGCTGAATAAACCTGCCAAAAAAAGCCGGTTGCCGCCTTCAGCCCCCGGAGAGCGCCGCCGCCAGGTCCCGACCGCACCGGTACGCCTGCTCGAGCACCTCCTTTCGCTGCCCGACGATCCCCGGCTCGAAGCAGCTCAAGACCGGGAGTTCGGCAACCACCTCGTAGCCGAGCGGCCGGAGCGGCAGGGAGAGTGCTTCGAGTGCGACGCCGAGGTCGGCGGGGTCCGCCTGCTCGCCCACCGCAAAGACCACGGCCTTGCGTGGTCTGCCCGCGAGACGGCTGGAGTAACCCCGGGGACGCTCATCGGTGAAGTCGTAGAAGGCATAGAGCCGGTCGATGAAGGCCTTCATCTGGCTGGTGACGTTGTAGTGGTAGACGGGCGAACCGAGAACAAGTGCATCCGCTTCCACGATACGGGGATACAGCAATGTCATGCCGTCGTTGAAGCGGGTGCAGATCAGGTCGCGCCTGCACCGCTCGCAGCCGACGCAGCCTTCGATGGTATATTCGGAGAGACTGACGCCGCTCGCCTCCCCGCCCGCATCGGAGACCCCGCGGAGAACCTCCGCGAGGAGGCGGGCGGTGTTCCCCCTTGCTCTCGGGCTCCCGCTGATGCCAAGCACCTTCATGATTTGAGTTCTCGCGGAACGCAGGATAAGGGTTCCGGGGGTGCGGCGGGGAGCACCGCCTCCGCTCACACCCCGACATCCCGGATATGCCGCTCACCGGACTCCTCCCAAGGCGGGACGGTCACGAGCACCTGACGCAGATGCCCCCTGAAATAGATGCTGTTATTCGGCGGCACGACGACAACGTCCCCCGCCCGGACGCCGTGCTCGACGCCGCCGACGACGTAGACCCCCTCCCCCTCGACGATATAGTAGATGAACGCGCTCTTCTCGTGAAGGAACTCCTCCGCGTGGCCCGATTCCGTCTCCTGGTAGACGATCCCGGCCGGGGCGCCCTCGGTCGTATAGACCCGCATCCGGACACCGTGCTTCTCGAGCTCGACCGCCTCCTCCAGTCTGATGACTGCCGGCTTCATGAGAGAAGAGTCGCGCCGCAGGGCTATGAAGGTGGTGTGCGCCCTCCCCCCACCGGGATCCAAGGGTTGATATCCATCCCGCCGTATCATGAGCCCCATGACCCGGGAATACCCCCGCCCCCGCCTCGTCGTCAGCCGCTGCATCGAGTTCGACCCGTGCCGCTACGACGGCTCGAAGATACCCTCCCCCACGGTGGCACGCCTGAGGGAGTATGCCGACTGCATCCCGGTCTGCCCGGAGGTCGAGATCGGGCTCGGGATCCCGCGGGCGACCGTCAGGATCGTCCGGACAGGGGGTTCCGATCGCCTCGTGCAGCCGGCCACCGGGCGGGACGTCACCGACGAGATGTCCGCTTTTGCAGCCGGGTTTCTCGATACACTCCCCCCAATCGACGGGTTTATCCTCAAAGGGGGTTCGCCCACATCCGGAACCCGGAACGTGCGGGTGTACCCCTCGGTGGAGAAGTCCGCGGCGATAGCAAAGTCCGCAGGCTTCTTCGCCCGTGAGGTGCTGAAGCGATACCCGGAACTCCCCGTAGAAGACGAACTCCGCCTGAACAATCAGCGGATCCGCGACCACTTCCTCTCCGCGGTCTTTACCCTGGCGGCGTTCCGGGGCATCGAGGGAACCCGGGATCCCCATGCCCTCGTGCAGTTCCATGCAAACAACAAACTCCTCCTGCTCGCCTCGAGCCAGAAGATGCTGCGGGAGATGGGGCGTCTTGTCGCAGCCCGGGCAACGGTCGAGCCGGGAGCGTTGTATGGACAGTACCGCCGGATGCTCTCTATTGCGCTCGCACGAGCCCCCAGGTATACCGGCAACGTCAACGTTCTCCTGCATACCCTGGGATACTTCAGCGACCGCATCTCAGACGAGGAGAGAGCGCATTGCATCAGGCTGATCGACCGCTACAGAGACGGCCACGCGACGCTGGCCGAACCCCGCGGCCTGCTCCGGTCGTGGGTGATCCGGTTCGGGGAGCCGTACCTGATGAACCAGTCGTTCTTCGCCCCATACCCCGCCGAACTCATAGATCTGCCGGGAGATGTTACCGATCGCGGACGCGATCTCTGGGAAGCCGGAGAAGGGCCGCCACCGTAATCGCATCCCCGCTGCCGGCGAGCGAGTGCTTATAACATTCCGGGGGAGAGGAAGAACCATGCACCGGATCATCGACTGGAACGAACTCTGGAAGGCGCTTCATGCGGGTTCACCCGAGCGTGCCGAAAAAGACCGCGATCCAGCCGCCCACTGGGACAAACGCGCCGCCGCCTACCGGCGGATCACCCAGGACGAGAAGAAGGCGACCGAGCACGAACTCGCGATCCTGGACGTCGCGCCCGGCGAGACCGTGCTCGATATGGGCGCCGGGACGGGGAGACTGGCCGTGCCGATCGCCCGGACCGCCGCCCACGTCACCGCCCTCGACCCCTCGGAGGGCATGCTTTCCGTCCTCCGGGAGCGGATGGCGGCGGAGGAGCTCACGAACTACTCCACGGTTACGATGCGATGGGAGGATACGGTGATCGGCAGGGATGTCGAGCCCCATGACGTCGTCGTCGCGGCGTTCTCGCTCGGGTTCTACGACCTCGCCGCCGCCCTCGAAAAACTCGACGCCGCGGCCCGCCGGTCGGTCTACCTCTTCTGGCACGCGGGCGAGTGGCGGAACCCCGACGAGATGGCGCTCTATCGGGCGGTCTTTGGGGAGGCGGCGACCGTCCAGAAGGGCTACCCGGACTACATCTACCTCGTCAACATTCTCCACGACGCCGGGATCTACCCGAACGTCAGGATCTACCGCGCCACATGGGACGCGGTCTACGACTCGGTCGAAGAGGCCGTCCGGACCTGGACGGCGATGCACAACCCCGGGATGGAGGATCTCTCGCCCGTCAGGGAGTATTTCGACCGGGCGCTCCGGAAAGACGAGTCCGGGAGGTACGTCGAGACGACGGTGCGGCCGACCGCGGCGGTCTGGTGGGAGAAAGAGGGGCGGTGACGCCGGCCCTGCTCACCCGTCGTTCTCACGGATGAGCTGGTTGATGATTGCTTCGGCGATATCGCTCGAGTATTCGCCCGCCCGCCGGATGCTCTCGGCGATATAACCGATCGACTGGGCGAGTTCGCCTTCTTCCCGGTGCGCGAGGGCACTGATCTCATCGGTCATCCCTGCGAGGCCGGCAACCATATCGATGGTACGATTGGCATCACCAATATCTGACGAAAAGAGAGCCCGCATGCTTGAATGTAGAATCTCCATGGCGTCTTTCGTGGCTACCTTCATATCGGCGACGACCTCCGGAATAACGTCATGCTCTATGAGTATGGGGATATGTGAAGCGATCCGGACGCCGTGATCGCCGATCCGCTCAAGGCTTCTGCTCACGACATAGTAGTTCGAAGCCTCTTCGACGGAAACATGGAGTTTCTCCGGGAGAGTTGTATCCCTGAACATGAGATGATACTGGCGCGAGATCAGCCACTGGAGTTTATCCACCTCGACATCCCGGTTGATGACATCTTCTGCGAGAACCCTATCCTTCGTCTCGAGAGCGATCATCACATCGGTAAACATCGTCCCGATGATCACGAACATCCGTTTCACGCTGTTTTCAAACGGCATCTCCGAGGGGTTCAGGATATCTTTGACGAGGATGGAGGAATCGGTCTCCTCGACGATCTGCTGGCCGATGGTCATCGAACTGAAGTCCCGGACGGCCTTGCGGGTTGCAGGCGACAACTTCGTGGAGGAGGATATCCGGACGGTCGTGTAGCCGGCGATATACGAGCCCACGAGACACCGGAACAGGAACGTGGGGTTTTCTATCGTATCGGCATCAAACTCCTTCGTCCGCGGCTCCTTCTCTTCCGAGGGGCGGGGGAGGATGAGCAGGCTTCCATCGGCCTGGATCTTGATCGCGAGGGGTTCGTTCTTCTTGATATTCATCGATTGAACCCACTCTTTAGGAAGCGAGATGACGTACGAAGACCCCCCTGTCCTCTGAACCTTCCGAAACTCCATGCGATACGTATTATCATTCTGCGGGATAAATATATTGACCTGCCCCATAAGGTATATACTTGTATTGTCTCCCTGTCCTCGAAAATATTCAATGTCGAAAATCCATATGCCCACTCCTCTCCTACAACCTACCATGGCAGGAAAGAGTCTGTCAAACATGGCCGCGGTTGCCGTCGCCGGCACTCTCGTGGCTCTTCTGATGATAGCAGGATGTCTCGGCAGTGAGGGTGATTCCGTAACGTCCCCGTCGCAGCAGATCACGGTAACGGGCTCGACGACGGTGCTGCCCATCGCCGAGAGAGCGAAGGAAGCCTTCGAGGCGAACGACGCCTCCGCCGCGATCATGGTGAGCGGAGGAGGCTCGAGCGTCGGGATCAAAGCCGTCGGTGAGGGCACTGCAGATATCGGCATGGCATCGCGGGATCTCAAACCCGCAGAGACCGCAGGCTACCCCGGCATCGTCAGGCACGAGATCGCCAGCGACGCCATCCTTCTCGTCGTCAACCCGGAAAACAGCGTCGACCGCCTTACGCCCGGACAGGCGCGGGGCATCTACAACGGCACCTACACGAACTGGAACCAGGTGGGTGGGCCCGATCAGCCGATCGTCGTCGTCGGGAGAGACAGCGCATCGGGGACGCGGGAGTTCTTCTCCGAGTTCATCATGGATAAGGAAGACTTCATCAGAACCCAGGAGGAGTTCAACTCGAACGGCGGGATCCAGCAGAAGGTGTCGCGGACGCCCGGCGCGATCGGCTACGTCGGCCTCGGTTACACCGAGGGGGTGAAGGCGCTCGCGCTGGACGTCGACGGAACCACCGTCGAACCCACGCTTCAGAACATCACGGACGGGACGTACCCCATCAACCGCCCGCTCTTCATGCTGACGGACGGGGAGCCGGACGGCCTTGCACGGCAGTACCTCGAGTTCATCATGAGCGCTGAGGGGCAGGAGATCGTGGCGAGCCTCGACTACATCCCGGTGCAGGGGTGACCCCGCCCCGCTATTGACCGCACGGAGCAGCCATGAAGAAAGAGCAAGCGGCACCGGTTCCGTTCCCGGGTTTCGGGCGGCTCCAACGGCCCGAAGTCGGGGCAGATCGTGCTTCTGCCGGGGCAAATAGGCACCTCACCGACCTGATCGCCGGCAAACTCCTTTTTTTTGCCGCGCTGGTCGCGATCGCTGCAGTCATCTTCATCATTGTCTTCCTGCTCCGCGACGGCTACCAGATCGTTCTCGAGACCGGCGCGTGGAACTTCCTCGCCGGCCAGAACTGGAATCCGGCCGGGCAGAATCCGGCCTACGGCGTACTTCCGCTCATCGTCGGCACGCTCCTGGTGACGGCGCTCGCGATGGCCATCGCCGTCCCGCTCAGCATCGGGAGCGCCGTCTTCGTCGCGGAGATCGCCGCCGCCAGAACGAAAGCGGCTATAAAACCCGCTATCGAACTGCTGGCCGGCATACCCTCCGTCGTCTACGGGTTCTTCGGCCTGATCCTCCTGACCGACTGGATACGCATCGCCTTCGATCAACCGTCGGGGTCGAGCTGGCTTGCAGGCTCGATCCTCCTCGCGGTCATGGCCATACCGACGATCACGAGCGTCGCCGAGGACGCCATCAGTTCGGTTCCCCGGGAGTTCAGGGAAGGCAGCCTCGCGCTTGGAGCGACCCGGTGGCAGACGGTCAGAAACGTCGTCGTCCCTGGTGCTCTCCCCGGCATCAGCGCGGCGATCATCCTGGGGATGGGGCGGGCCATCGGCGAGACGATGGCGGTGCTCATGGTCACGGGGAACGCCGCCGTCATCCCGGACCCGATAACCGACGTCTTCTCTCCCGTGCGGACGCTGACCGGGACGCTGGGCATCGAGATGGGCGAAGTCGCATTCGGAAGCACGCATTACCACGCGCTCTTCGGCGTTGCGGTGGTCCTGCTCTTCATCACGCTCGCGATCAACAGCGCGTCAAGGATCGTCATCAGCCGGATACAGGGGCCGCAGGGGACGGCACGGCCCACGGCGCACCGGGCGCTCGTAGCAGCGGCCTCACGGATTGCCCACGCCGTATCGGCGCCGTTCGGAGGGGTTGTCTCCCCGAGAACGTCGCAGCGATGCGCGTTCTTCCTGATATCCCTCTCGGTCGTGATCGTGCTCGCGGCCCTCGGGATGATCCTCTTCGGGATCGTCGTCAACGGGGCCGGGGCAATATCCTGGGAGTTCCTGACCGGGTCACCAAGAGACCTCGGGAGAGCAGGAGGGATCTTCCCCGCGATCGTCGGGACGTTCTACCTCGTGGGAGGAGGGCTCGCCATCGCCCTTCCGCTCGGGATTGCGACGGCCATCTACCTCATCGAGTACACGGCCGAGACCCCGCTGACGCGGAGCATCCGTGCCGCGGTGGACCTGCTGAACGGGACGCCGTCCATCGTCTTCGGGCTGTTCGGTTTCGCCTTCCTGGTCATCTTCCTGAACTTCGGGATATCGCTGATCGCCGGGCAGATCACCCTTGGCCTGATGATTCTTCCCACGATCATACGGACGACCGAAGAGTCGCTCCGGTCAATCCCGGGCTCCCTCCGGGAAGGGAGTTACGCCCTCGGGGCGACGAAATGGCAGACGATCTCGCGGGTGGTTCTTCCCCCGGCGCTCCCCGGGATCCTCACCGGCGCGATCCTCTCCATCGGGCGTGCTGCAGGCGAGACGGCCCCCATCATGTTCACTGCAGCGATCTTCAGCAGCAGGTTCCTGCCGTCGTCACTCACGGAGCCGGTGATGGCGCTCCCGTACCACCTCTTCGTCCTCACGACAAGTATCCCGGGGGCGGCCGCACAGAGTTACGGGACCGCGTTCGTGCTCCTGCTGCTGGTTCTCGCGATCTATCTCGCCGCGATCCTTCTTCGGTGCCGTTACAGTCCGGCAAAGGTGTGATGATGAATGAATGAATCCACAATCCTTGAGACAACAGATCTCAACCTCTGGTACGGGCAGAAGCATGCCCTCATCGATATCTCGTTCCAGGTTCCGAAGAACAGGGTCACGGCGCTGATCGGGCCATCGGGATGCGGGAAATCGACCCTGCTCCGGTGCTTCAACCGGATGAACGACCTCATCGACTCGTCAAGGATCGCCGGAGGGATCCTCTTCAACGGGAACGATATCCACGACCCGCGTGCGGACGTATACGCGATCCGCGAGAAGATCGGCATGGTCTTTCAGAAGCCGAACCCGTTCCAAAAGAGCATCTACGAGAACGTCGCTTACGGCCCCCGTATTCACGGGGTGAACGACAGGAAAGTGCTCGACCGTATCGTCGAGGAGAGCCTGAAAGGCGCTGCACTCTGGGACGAGGTGAACGACCGGCTTCACGAACCCGCGCTCGCCCTCTCGGGCGGGCAGCAGCAGAGGCTCTGCATTGCACGGTGCCTCGCGGTCGAACCCGAGGTGATCCTGATGGACGAACCCTGCTCCGCCCTCGACCCCATCGCAACGGCAAAGATCGAGGATCTCATCATCCAGATCGCCCGGGAGCACACCGTCGTCATCGTCACGCACAACATGCAGCAGGCGGCACGGGCAAGCGACTATACCGGGTTCATGTACCTGGGGAAACTGATCGAGTTCGACGAAACCCCGCGGATCTTCGAGGAACCCGCGGAAGAACTGACGGAGAACTACATCACCGGGCGGTTCGGGTAGATACAATGGTAGAAAAATTTCATGCGGAACTTGCACCCCTGAAAGGGGATCTCCTCGCGATGGGCAACCTCGCGCAGGGCATGCTGCACCGGTCGATGGAAGCATTGAAGACACAGGACGTGACGCTCGTCGGGTCGATCGACCGGGACAAGGCGGAACTCGCGGACTACGATCACGCGATCGAGCAGAAATGCCTGAGGCTCATCGCCCTCTACCAGCCGATGGCAAAAGATCTGCGCACGATCGCAGCCTCGATGAAGGTGATCACGAACCTCTACCGCATCGGGCGCTACGGAAAAGACATCGCCATCGTCGTGCCCGATCTCGCCGACGCCCCGCACGTAGGGAACCTCGTCAGCATCCCTCACATGGGAAATCTCGTCGAGGAGATGATTGCGGATGCGCTGGTCGCCTTCGAGCACGAGGATCTCTCCGTGATAGACACCATCGTGAAGCGGGAGGAGGTCGTCGATGCCCTCAGGTACTCCATATTTCGCGAGTGCCTCACCTACATGATGGAGGACCCAAAGAACATCACCAGGTGCACAAATTACGTCATGATCGCCCGGTATCTCGAACGCTGCGGGGATCACGCGTGCAAGATCGCGGAGAAGGTGCATTACATGGTGACGGGTGAGCGGATCGAGATCCGGTGATACGGGGGCGAGGACGCTCCCTTCATTACCCGGCATCGCCGGCGAAGCGGACGTAGACCACCTCGTCGAGAGTGGCGCCGTTCTTCGTGACAGCCATCCGGTGAACCGCCTCACGGGTAAAGCCGCACTTCTCAAGGACACGCATCGAGGCGGGGTTGGTTGAGAAGACGCCCGCCTCGAGCCGCACGATCTCGAACCTCTCGAAGGCAACCGGGACGAGCGAACGTACCGCGCCGGTGACGATGCCCCGGCCCCAGAACGACTCCGAGAGCCAGTAGCCGATCTCGGCCGTTCTGCGTTTGATGTCGGCCAGCGGCTGAATCCCGATGCCGCCCACGGCCTCACCGCGAACGTCGATCGCGAGGTAGAGGTGCGACGTTGTATCCATGGCCGTCTCGATGAACCGGCAGGCGTCCGCCGGCGTATAGGGGGACGGAAACCCGTCGCGCATCACTGCCGCGATCCGGGGATTGTTCGCGTGCCGCACCAGGGATCCGGCGTCGTCGGGCGTCCAGGTGCGGAGCACGGAACCGGGTGTGACGATCCGCATGTTCGGATAGAGGTTCGTCCCGGTGGTATTAAACGATAGGCCGCGCCCTTGCGAGAGCACCGGACGTTTCCGATCCCTTTTATATCCCGAGACCGATCTCTCAGAGATGCAGAATCAGCAGCCCGTCAACCTCAAGGGCATCGCGTGGACGGCGATGCAGCAGTACGGTTTTGTCCCGGCCTTCCCGCCGTCCGTCCTTCGCGAGGTCGAGGGGCTGGACGCAAAGGTCTTCCCGGAGACCCTCGATGACCCCCGCGACCTCCGCTCGCTCCTCTGGTCATCGATCGACAACCACGACTCGCAGGATCTCGACCAGATCGAGGTCTGCGAAGAAGGAGCGGACGACGAGATCCGGGTCAGGGTCGCCATCGCCGACGTCGACGTCTACGTCCCGAAAGACTCGGAGACCGACCGGCACGCCGCTCACAACGGAACCTCGGTCTACACCGGTGTCGTGACCTTCCCGATGCTCCCCGACCGCCTCTCGGCGGGCATCACCTCGCTCCTGCCCGGCCGCGACCGGATGGCGGTCGTCATCGAATACACCGTTCATTCGGACGGGAGCGTGGTGCCCGGCGACGTCTACCGGGCGATCGTCGCGAACCGGGCAAAACTCGTCTACGAGGAGGTCGCCGCCTGGCTGGAGGGAACCGGCCCCGCACCCAGGACGGTCGCGGAGACGCCGGGGCTCGCGGAGCAGGTTCTCCTCCAGGACAGGGCTGCCGTGCGGATGAAGATGCGCCGGACGGAACAGGGAGCGCTCGCCCTCGAGACGATCGAGGCCGAACCGCTCGTCGAGGAGAACCGGGTCCTGGGCCTCGTCGTCCAGGAGCAGAACCGCGCCCGGTGCCTCATTGAAGAGTTCATGGTCGCGGCGAACGGAACCCTGACGGCGTTCCTCGCCGCCGCCGGTCTCCCCATGATCCACCGGATCGTCCGCATCCCGAAGAACTGGGAAGGGATCGTCGCCGAGGCCGCGGAGCGCGGCGAGAGTCTGCCCGACCGGCCGGACGCCGAAGCGCTCACCCGGTTCCTCATCCGGCAGAAAGCGGCCGACCCCGACCGCTTCCCCGACCTCTCGCTCACGGTGGTGAAACTGATGGGGGCGGGTGAGTACGTGGCGTTCCAGCCGGGCGACGAGCCGATCGGCCACTTCGCCCTCGCCGTCACCGACTACACCCACGGCACCGCCCCGAACCGGCGCTACGTCGACCTCGTCATCCAGCGGCTGGTGAAGTCCGTCGTCGGCGAGCACGACCCGCCCTACACGCCGGCGGACCTCGACGACCTCGCCGCACGGCTCACCGGCCGGGAGAAGGCATCGCAGAAGGTCGAGCGCTACGTCCGGAAGGCCGCGGCCGCCGTCCTCCTCCATGACCGGATCGGCGAGACGTTTGAAGCGTTCGTCACCGGCGCCTCTGAGAAGGGAACGTATGTCCGGCTGATCGACCCGGCCGTGGAAGGAAGGGTCGTGCTGGGCGAGCAGGGGCTCAGGGTCGGTCAGAGGGTGCGCGTCCGCCTGATGGCGGCCGACCCCTACAAAGGCTTCATCGACTTCGGGCGCACCCGGTGAGGAACAGGGATCGGTGCAAAAAAGAAGAGATTTATTGAACCCGGTTCAGGTGGACGTCCACCTGCGGGAAGGGAATCTCGATGCCGGCATCCTTGAACGCCCTGACGACGTCGCGGTTCAGGTCCCACTGGACGCCCCAGAAGTCCGCCGTCTTTGTCCACGCCCGGAGAGCGAGGTTCACCGAAGAGTCGGCGAGTTCGGTGACGACGACCACGGGTTCCGGGGACGGGAGCACCCCTTCGTGGGCCGCCATCAGGTCGGTGGCGACCCGGATCGCCGTACCAAGGTCGCTGTCGTAGGCGACCCCGACCTTGACGTCGGTACGGCGGGTCTCCATCCGGGTGGAGTTGATCACCGGGCTCCCCCAGACGAGGGAGTTCGGGATGGTGATGTAGGTGTTGTCGGGCTTCAGCAGCTCGGTCGCCATGATGCCGACCGAGGTGACCGTCCCGGATATGCCGTTGACCTCGACGAACTCATCCTTGTCGATGGGGCGGAACGCCGCCAGCCAGACCCCGGCTGCGAGGTTGGTGACGGTGTCCTGGAGGCCGAAACCGAGGATGAGCCCGATCACCGCCGAGAGCCCGAGCACCATGGAGGAGACGTCGAACCCGAGCGTCGCGAGGACGATGAGGGCGAGGATCACGTAGAGCAGAACCGAGAAGAACCGAACCAGGAACTCGACGACCAGGCCGGGCAGTTTCGAGGCCCGGGAGAGCATCTTTGTAAAGACGGCTGTGAGCACCTTCACCATGATCCACCCGATGATCGCGACAAGCACGGCGAGAACAACGCTTTCGAGTGTGATGTCGGAGAGCGGAACAGTGACGTTGAGGATTTCTGCGATCTCCATACATCAAGGTAGCACGGGAGTTCAGATATACTGAACCCTCCGGATAGAGGAGAGGAGGGGCGGAACTCGCGGAGGTGGCCGGGTCCCGGGGAGAGGATGCCGGGCATGGGCCTGCCGCATTATCCTTTACCAGGCAGGCCCGGTGCCGCTATGCGGGTCAACAGGGTTCAGTATCCAAGCGGCTGGCGGATCAGGACGAGCGTGATCCTCCCCTCGACGTCTTCGCGGTCGAGGATCACGTGCTTGCCGATGTAACTCCCGACGCCGTAGGTATGCTGTGCACGCTGGTTCTCGAGGGGGAGGCAGTACTCCCGGCACCGCCGGAGCCCCTCGTCGACGGTCGGCACGATCTTGTTCGTCCCGGAGACGAGGACGAGATGCGCCGCCGCGTGAGGCCATGCCCCCATCCGGCTCCCGGTCTTGTCGCACCCGACGATCTCGCCTGAGGCGGCGATCGCCTGCACCCCGGAGAGGAAGTAGTCCGCGGCGACGCTTTTCCGGCGGAGCGCGTGCCGCTTCTCGGTGTCGTTCTCGGCGGTGATGACCGCGTGGTAGTCCCGCCATCCCTTCGGGTTCTCTTTGAGCACCCGGTCAAACCCCATCTCGACCAGGGTCGTCGAGTAGCCGTTCATGACCTCCGCCCCCTCGGGGAGCAGGTCGACGAGCGCCCGGAGGGCATCCTCCGTCGAGTCAACGAGGATCACTCTGACGTTCCGGACCTCGATTGCCTCGATCGTCTTTCTGAGCGTCGCTTCGTCCGGTGCCCGGTTCCACCGCTCCACATCGACTCCGGCATCGGCCATCAGGTTGGCCGCACTGTATTCCGTGGCCTTCTCCATCTGCTGGATAACGTTCGCCATTCGATCACCTCGCGGTCGGGGGATGCGATCCCACATATACCTCTCGATGAGGAGGTCGCACCGATCTTACGGTGAGGGAGGTTCCGGCGGCTTTTTTGTCTATTCCATCACACAGACGAGTATGAATAGATTCTACCTCATCGGTCTGGTTCTATTTCTGGTGTTCGCGGCCGGGTGTACCGGCCCTGCCGGAACGGATGCCCCAGAAGAGAATATCACCCACGCGGATCTCGCGGGCTTCGTCCAGGAGGCCGCCGCCTACGCGGAGACTGCCGGAGAAGACGCAGCACTTGCCGAGTTCAACAACGAGGCGGGCAGGTTCACAGAGGGAGCCCTCTACGTCTACGCTTACGACTACAACGGGACGCTCCTCGCCCACCCCTACGAGAAGGATGCGATCGGTTCCGACCGCGGAGACTGGACCGACGTCCGGGGGCTGCCGGCGATCCGCATCGGTGCGGATACGGCGGCAAACGGTGGCGGATACATCGCCTACCTCTACCCGGCACCCAAGAACGGTTCGATCGACGAGGCGGCGGGAGATACCTACATCCCGAAGCTCGTCTACGTCGCCCCTGCCGGTGAGACGTGGTGGGTGGCCTCAGGCGTCTACCTCTCCGACGTGGCCGGGCACGGAGTCGAACCGTATCCCGAACCCGTCTCCACGATGGTCGACCTCGTCGAGCGCGGCGCCGCCTACGGCCGCGAACAGGGAACACAGGCGGCGTTTGCCGAGATCTCGAATGCTTCGGGAGAGTTCGTCGACACAGAAGGGCACTACCTCTACGCCTACGACTACAACGGAACGCTCCTTGCCCACCCCCACCTGCAGGACGCGATCGGGACGAGCCTGATCGAGCGGCAGGACCCGTACGGGATGAAGAACATCCGGGCGCTCTGTGGCACCGCAGAGTCGGGAGGGGGGTTCATCGTCTTCATCTGGCCGAACCCCGCCCGGGAGGACCGCAACGAGCTCAAGATCGGCTACGTCCTCCCGGTCGATGATACCTGGTGGGTCGGGTCGGGGGTCTACCTCTCCGAGATCACCGAAAGCGGATCGCTCCCCTCCCCGGCGCCCTGAAAACTCGTTTTAGCGGCCGGACCGCCTGTGAAACGTTCAGGGGGCCTGACCGGCCCCCACCTCCTCGCTGTCCCATACGAGGGTGCTCTTCATCTCGGTCATGATCACCCTCGATCCCGGGGGAACCTGGATCGCGTCGCCGATATCCTCGGGCGCCCGCGCCCAGACGACCTGGTGCCTGAAATCCCCGTCGGGCAGCAGCACCACGACGCTGTAGGTGTTCATGCCCTCCTCGGGGGCACCCTCCTCCTCTCCCGGGGTGACGCGGTAGCACGTAAACGTGACCGGCCCCGCTTCTTCTGCCATCATCTCTTCTGATTCGCCTCTCATACGCGTTCCTCACCACCCGGGTGAGCGCCGGGGAACCCGCCTCACGCCCGGGAGCCACCTCCACTGGTGCCCTCCTGATAATAAGCTTGCCCCATGCCGGAGCCCGGGGATGAGCGTGGCGGCCAGGCCAATGCCGACCGTCGAAAAAAAGGATTCTTCTCTTCTCACGCGACGTGGAGGAACTCTTCGACCAGTTCCCGGATCGCATCGTTGTTGCCGTAGAGCCGCTCGCTCAGCCCCCGGTCGTCGAAGGCCTTCAGGGTGGCGATCCAGCTCTCGATCATCCCTGCCGGGAAGATCCCGTTCTCTTCGAAGATCGCCCGCTTCGCCTCGAGTGCCTCGGCGGACTCGACGCAGGAGGCCGGGAGCTGCCGGAACCCGGCAAGCCGCTCCCTGAACTCGGGGCGGAAGATGTTCCCGCTGACGTAGAGTCTCTCGGCCGCCTCGAGCGCGCCGGGCATCTCGATCCCGCGGAGCGCCGCCACGACGAGGCCGGCGACGATCAGGTAGGGATCGGCCGAGCCGTCGGCGACCCGGTACTCGAACGTCTGCTTTGAGGGGCGGTTCGCCGCACGGCCGTTCTCGCCGGGGTTGGCGTCACGGGTCATGCCGTCGGCCCCGACCCAGCCGAGAGGCACCCGGACCACGACCGAGCGGTTGCGGTCGCCCCAGCAGACCGTCGTCGGCGCTTCCTGGTGGGGGACGAGACGGAGGTAGGAGGTCGGGATGGTGTTCCCGAAGGCCGTCAGGGCGTCGGAGGCGTCGAGGATGCCGGCGATCATCTTCCGGGCGAGCGGGCTCAGTCTGCCCTCCTCGACCAGCAGATTCTTGCCGTCCTTCTCGACGAGCATGTGGAAGTGCATCCCGCTCCCGGCCTTGCCGACGGTGATCTTCGGGGCGAAGCTGATCTCGACGCCGTACTGGTTGCCAAGCATCCGCAAGACCCACTTCGCGACGATCAACTGCTCGACCGCCTGCTCCACCGGCATCGGCAGGAACTCGATCTCGTGCTGCTCGTAGTAGGTGTCGTCGTTATAGAAGCACCCGACCTCGGAGTGGCCGTACTTGATCCTGCCGCCGGCGCGGGCGACGAGGCGCATCGCCTCGTCCCGCAGGTCCGCGAACTTGACGAAGGGTTCGGCCGAGTGGTAGCCTTTCTGGTCGCGGCCGGGGTAGAGGTCGTCCCGCGGGCTGATGACGTAGTACTCGAGCTCGCCGAGCGTCTTGAAGGTGTATCCGGTCCGGCGGGTGAACTCCTCGTCCGCCTTGCGGAGCACGTACTCGGGCGCGCTCTCGAGGGGTTTCCCCTCGTTGTCGTAAAACGAGCAGAGGAACTCGAGCGTCGGCACCTCGGCAAACGGGCTCAAGAACGCCGTGCGGTACCGGGGGATGACGTAGAGATCGCTGCTCCCCGCCTCGATGAACGAGAAGAGGTTGCTGCCGTCGACGCGCTCGCCGTCCGAGAGGATGGTATCGAGGTGTTCTTTTGAAGAGACGACAAAATTGAGGGTCTTGAGTTTACCATCTTCGGCGGCGTAACGGAAGTTGATCATCTCAATCCCGTTCGCCTCGCAAAACCGTATTATGTCCTCTTTTGTAAATTCCGCTGGATCCTTCTTGAGAAAACGTACCAGCTCGTTGGGGTTCATCAGGATCTCAGAATCTTTCATATTTTTTTAACGTTGGCTTCGACCGTATAAAAAAGAGTCTTCTCCTCCCCGCATCAGGTCCGACAGAGGCACCGTGCTCCCGGATATCGGGGGGATAGATTGCCATATAGAGGAAGGTAGCAGCCCTCCGGGAGGGGAAAGCGGTTGCATAACCGCCTCACACCGCCTGCGCGACGGATAACGGCTCCGTTCCGATCGCTGGCCTGCTCAGTCCAGCCTTCCGGAGAGATCCCACACCAGCATCGGGGCTTTCGGGATAGCGTTACCGGCATCCTCTCCCCGGAACCCGGCCACCTCCGCGAGCACCGCCAGACCGAGCCGGGCGTTCCTCGCCGCATACCCGAACGAGACATGCTCGATGGTGTCGTCCGGGGTATGGCCCGGGCCGTGCCCCTCGCAGTGGGTCGTCACGGCCGGATAACCCTGTTCCCGGAAGGAGATGTGGTCCGAGGTGCAGGAGTAGGTGTTCTCGGTCAGGGTGAAGTTCGTAGAGTAACGGGCGTTGCAGTCGGTCATGAGTGCCGCGATATCCGCAGAACGCTGGTCGTAGCCGATATCGAGCACGGAACGGTTAAGGGGATCGTAGCAGGACGAGTCGTAGTTGAGGTAGAGCACGATCGGGGCCGCCGCCCGGGCAGCGTGGTCGATGCTGCCGAGACGCCCAACCTCTTCGCCGTTCCAGAACCCGAACTCGACCGTCCGATCGAACGAGTGCCCGCTCATCACCCGGGCGAGTTCCAGGACGATCGCGACGCCGCAGCCGTTGTCGGTGGCCCCGGGCGCGCGGGCGGGGTCGAACGACTTGCTGTCGTAGTGCGCCCCCACCACCACGACTCCGTCGGAGGCGTCGCCCCCGGGGAGCGTGGCGACGATGTTGTTCTGTTCGCCGCCCCCGGACTCCACCTCGAGCCCGGGGATGGCCGCAAGCCTCGCGGCGAGGTACTCGCCCGCCTCCCGGTTCCCGTCGGTGGCGTATGCCCGGGTCGAGAAGTTCTGCAGGTCGTAGGTCGTGTTCCGGAGTTCGGATTCATCGATCTCTGCGAGCATCGCGGCGATCCCGGGGTCGTACTCCACCCCGGGCGTGCCGGTGGCGGCTGCCGGGGGGGCGGCAAGGAGAACCACCATGCCGGCGAAGAGTAACATGCGGAACGGCATCCCGGTGAACCGGGCATACCGTCGGGTATGCTTTCCGTGCGCTGAATCCCGTTTCATGCATGATCACGTAGATTGCGTCGAAAGGAGAGGGAGAGATATATACTTTCTCCTGGCCGAACAGGGGATTACGATCGAGGAAACGAGTCGACCCCGACCGGAATCGCCAAAAAAACGCCCGGGGTAACCTTCATGGACGACGCAGATCTCGGGGCCAGGTATATATTGCATGCAACAGAGAGGTCTCCTGAAACGACGGATCGCAATAGGTGCATGCATGCCCGACCGACCATCAGCAAGCGACGAGTCGACCCTCTTACGATGGATGCGGCTTGAGATCGGCAGGATCAACGACGGCATCGTTTCGGAGCGTAAACGCCTCTCCCGGCTCCTCGCGGAGGAACACCCGTCGTCGGTCACGAAGGGGGGGAGCCGCTACGACTTCGACCGGGACGTCCTTCTTCACCTGGAGAGGACACTCCCGGGCGAGCTGCAGAGACGGCTCCGGCTCCCGATCCTCTTCTACTTCGACTCGACGGTTCCGGACAGTTTCTTCCTCGCGGACGAGGCCGCGGTGCAGGCACTCCAGACCCTCGGGGAGATCAGTAGCCTCAGGAGGATGCAGGGCGGGAGACTCTGGATCGCAAAACCCCTCGTCTACGCCGTCATGAACAGATACCCGACGGTCATGCAGATCGTGATGGGGTAGGGGAACTGTCCCCTACGAAAAGAGGATGAACGTCTCCCGGGCTCCCGACAGGATACCCGCCGCCTGGTGGCCGACGATGGGATACTCGGCCGGTGAGGCGCTTGCCATCCGGTCACCTGCATACCCCGCCTCGGTGATCGGCGGGATCACGGGAGACGACCGATCCTGTGTTCCAACAACAATACAGGCTATTAATCCGCCGACAATCAGTGCCTGAATGGCGACGGTCAATACTTGGGCCATCTTCTGCTGGGAGATTCTATCACCTCGCGTGCCGGAGGCGGGGAAGATATTTAAATTTTGTTATTTTTATACCTATGAATAATATATATTGCTACATATGCTTCGCGAGATAGCGGAGGGAGAGCAGCCGGACATTCTGCGGCTCACCATGGCCGCACCGCCGGAACCGACAGCCCGTCAGCCGGAACGGCCCGAAGACGGGGCGGAATCGCTCTTCTTCGCGACCGTCCTCCGGAACCGGTCAAGCACCGGGCGGGTGGCCTCGTCCATCTGCCGGTCGAAGTAGTCCACCCATTTCGCGATGAGGGCAAGCTGCTGCTGCTGCGCGGAGAGACGCTCCTCGAGGTCGGCGACGGCCTTCTGGAACCGCTCGGCCTCCTCGGCCCTCAGCTCGCGCTCCAGTTCGAGGTCTTCGGCCAGGCGAGCGATCCGGCGCTCCTGCCGGGCCAGCGTATCCCGCATCACCCCGAGATCGATCACCACCTCGGGTGGGAGCGGGGCGGCTGTCCGGTCGATCTCTTCCGCCGGTTCTTCTGCCGCATCCGACTTCCTGCCGGTTTTGACCTCTTCGGCGATCTCATCGGGCGAGAGCCCCCGCCCGGAGAGCTCCGCGAGTTCCCGGACGACCTTTACCGCCTTCTGCGGGAAGAGCCTGGCCTGCCCGATCTTCCGGTAGGTAAAGAGGCTGTCATAGGTCTGGATGAGCGCCCGGACATCCTGCTCCGAAAGTCCGGTGAGGTGCGCGATATCACCGATCTTCAATTCCTTCTCGTGCATGCTGCCATCCTCCGCGCCCGCCCGCATCCCGGGGCGGGAGCCCTACGTAATTCTTTGTCGCCATCAGGTATAGGTACGTGCCGGATCACGTTTTTTCCCGCCGGCGCCCCAGTACTGGTATCATGAGCCGGGGAGAGAGGGAGAGCGTCGCGGGCAAAACGACCATCGTCTTGAAGGCGGTGCGGTCCGCCCGCCTCCAGGTGAGGCCGGACGGAACCCTGCGCGTGGTCGCCCCCCCGTCGTTCGACGTCGAGGGGTTCCTGCAGCGCAACGCGGCCTGGATAGAGAAGCGGCGGCGGGAACTCGACCGCCTGGCCGCCGAAGGGCGCGGGCGGGAGGAGATGCTCCTCCTGCACGGGCGGTTCTGCCGCGTGGTTCCGGGCGCGCGGTTCGCGGTCGACGAGGCCGCGGGTACCGTCACCTTCCCCTCCGTCCCCGCTCTCCGGCGAGGGCTCTCCCGGATGCTGAAAGAGGAAGTGCTCGAACGGCTGAAGGCCTGCCCCGACCTCGCCGGCCGGTGGCAGGGGCGGATCGCGGTGAAGATGCAGAAGACACGGTGGGGGAGTTGCTCGACGCTCGGCAACGTAAACGTCAACCTGCGCGTCGTAGCCCTTCCGGAGACGCTACGCGAATACGTCGTCGCCCACGAGGCCGCCCACCTCCGCGAGCAGAACCACTCGAAACGGTTCTGGCGCCTCGTCGGCGAGCATTATTCCGATTACCGGACGGCGGAAGCCGAACTGCGCCGCTACTGGATCATCCTCGAGCGGAACAGGGTCTGGGGGACGCTCCGGGAGACGCGGTGAGCGGGGTATCAGGAGTACTTCCGCCAGAACATGGAGAGCTTCCTCGATTCGCCCCACCGCTCGTCGAGCTGGTCGATAATCCCGTTGATCCGCTGCACCTGCTGGCGGATCTTCTCCGTCGTCTCGATATCGTCGAGAAGTTCGGCCCGTCCCATGATCGCCTGGAGCGGGTTCCGTATATGGTCGGCCAGCAGGGCGAACTGCTCCATGTTCCTCTCGATCTGAGCGTAGGCTTTCGATTTCAGGTCTTCGATCTCTCTCTGGGCGGTAACGTCTCTCGCGACGGTGACGACCCTCGCGACCTCGCCGTGCTCGAAGATCGGGATCCGCATCTCCCGCATGATCATGGTCTTATCGCCCGAGACGAGAGACCGCTCCGACGTCAGCGGCCGGCCGGTCCGAATGACCCGCTCGTAGAGCTGCCGCGTCGCGGGCGGAAAGAACGGCACGACGGTGAAGAGATCCTTTCCGACGACGTTCGTCTCGAGTCCGAGGTCTTCGCACCAGGCGACGAAGGCGTCGTTCGCGAGAAGAACGGTGAGATGGGTATCGACGACGGTGACGGTGTCGGTGATGGCGTCGAGGACGATCTGGTAAAGATCCTCCGACTCCCGGAAGACGTACTCGGACTGTTTCCGGTCGAGCGCGCCCGCGATGATGTGAACGGCCGCAGAAAGAAGCACCACATCTTCGTCCGCAAAACAGGCCCCATCGACGTCCCTATCGCACCCGACGAAACCGACGACCGTCCCGTTCAGCAGAAGCGGGATCATCAGAGCCTCGGTTGCGCCGTGCCGCTCCAGGAACTCGCGCTCCTCCCTCTCAGGCCGCCCGTCCCCGGAGACCCCGTTCACGATCACGGTCTCGCCTTTGAGAACCCGCACCGCCCACCGGGGCGGCTCACCCTTGAAGAGGTTGCGCGACTCGCCCCGCAACGGAGCCTGACCCGCCCGGCACCACTCGTGCGTCGTGCCGAGAAGCGTTCGCTGATCGTTGAAGAGAGCGAGGTAGACCCTGCACGCCCCACACGCGCGGCCGAGCTCCTCGAACGAGTCGTCGATCGCCGGATCGATCGCCGCCGGGTCCATGAACCGGGCGGGCATCGCCGCGATGGCCCGTTCAAGGCTGCGGCGGTGGTCGGGCGCATCTTCGGTTCCGCCCTTCACACCGGCCTCGATGCAGGAGAGGAGGAGCCAGACGTCGGCGGTTCCGGGGTCATGAACGGTGCTGAGCGCGATCCGGGAGTAAAACGAGGATGCATCCCCCCGCCGGGCGGCAATCGTCCCGGTCCACTCTCCGGCGGAGAGCGCGTGGTCGATGCAGTCCCGCCCCTCTTCGGGGGAGAGCCAGAGACGGGTCACCGGTTTTCCGACTACCTCTAAGAGGTTGTATCCCCATATGGCAAGCAGCGAAGCGTTGGCAAAAGCGATGCATCCCTCCTGATCGACGATACAGATCCCGGAGAGCGAGGTCTCGATCACCTGTTGCAGCATCGCAGCGGTGACATCAGGCGACGCGTGGGGAGTCTCGCCGGCCACCAGGCGACTTGTCGTATTCTTATTCATACCCAGACCGTCCCGGGCGACGGATCAAAGCCGCCCGCGGTCGTCCCGGAGAGCATCGACATGCGACCTCTCCGGATGACCTGGATGATTAATCCCCGGGGCGGGTATTATAACTTTTCGTTTCCGCTGCACCGACTCCTGCCCCGCAAAAACCCCGGGATCAGGCGCTTGCCTCAGCCCTTCGTGAATAACTCCGGTAGGTCACGAGGAGTGCGATGCCGATCAGGAGGAAGACGGCAAGCGAGACCCAGAACCCGGCTCCCGGCGGGATGAGGTTCACGACGTAGTCGATGCCGAGGGCGATGGCAAAACTGCCGATGAAGCCACCGACGGCGATGCAGGAGATGACCTCCATCTTCGTCATCCCGAGCATCCTGCCGACGACGGAACCGACGATGCTCCCCGACCCGTCGAAGGGGAGAGCCAGGAAGGCGACGAGACCGACGAAGTAGAGCCGTTCGAGCCACGGCCGCCGGTCGAGGAACGTCCTGCCCGCCTCCGTAAACCGGCGAACCCAGGGGCCGATGTAGGGGATGCGGAGAACCAGCGGGAAGTTCCAGGCCATGAAAAGCCCGCCGGCGAAGTCCAGGAACGCCAGGGCGAACGCGGCCAGCCACCATGGAATCCCGCAGAGGATGCAGACCGGGATGATCGTCTCCCGGCCGAGCGGGGGGACGATGTAGGCAACCATCATCCCGAAGAGGAGGAGCCACTGCTCCGCCGGAAGGAAGAACCATACGACAGCAAGGAAGAGCCCGCAGAGCAGGAACGGAATCGAGACCTTCAGCCAGCTCGTCGTATCGTCGCCGTCGCCCCAGATCTCGATCTGCCGCATAATCGCGTCACCTGCGGGTGGTCCGGGGGCCGGAGTCACTCCTCACCGGCAGAGCCGGCGGGATCCGGAGAGCCCCGGGTGTTCAGGATGCGCTCGACGATCTTCGACGAACTGGCAAGCGAGCCGGGATACCCGGGTATCCGGACGACGTCCGCGTCGAGCCCGCGTTCCCTGAGCTTCTGCCGGAGATGCTCCTCGTCGAAGTGCTGGTTGAACCCGAGCGTGATGATATCCGGCCGGAGCTCCGCGATCGGCCTGAACATATCGTTGAGGTCGCCGAGGAGCGCGTGGTCGACCGGCCTTAACGCCCGTACCATCCGGAGCCGCTGGTCTTCCGGGAGGATCGGCCGCGGCTTATGCTTCACGTTCGCGTCCCGCGCCACGATCACAAAGAGTTCGTCGCCGAGGTTCCGGGACTCCTCGAGGTAGTAGAGGTGTCCGGGGTGGAGGATATCGAACGTCCCCGTTGCGACCACGCGGATCACTCGACCACCTCGAGGCGCGTCGCGCTGCCGTCAGCCCGGTAGCACCGCCAGTCCCGCTTCCCGTAGGGGTAGCCGACGATGATGTGATACCGCCCCACCGTGGGGAAGAACCTGAGATCCGCCGACGACGGGGAGAGGACGCCGTTCGGGTGGCTGTGGGCGCTGCCGGCCTGGTGGGTGTCCAGCGGGAGCATATCGATGAAGAACGAGGCGCTCTCTTCCCCGACGATGGTGCCGGGCACCAGGTCGAGGTCCCGGATAACGCCGTCCCGTTCCCGCAGCACGGCAACGAATTCGTCCGGGTGGTGTTCCCGCCCAAGTTCGAAGAGCATCGAAAGCAGATCCCTGCTGATCCCGCATATGGCCATTCTACTGAATGGTAGGGGAGATGGGGACATAAGCCCTCGCGTTGGATATACATGCCCGGGCCGCGGGGTCTTCGCGAAAAAGAGGATCGGTTAAGGAATGACCCGTTGCTCCTCCACAGGAGCCTCCGGCGTCACGTTCTCCATGAGGGTCACGTTCTCTTCAGAGGTCACATTCTCCACCGGAGTTACGTTCTCCACGGGAGTCACGTTCTCTTCAGGGGTCGCGTTCTCCGGCGGCAGGAGATCCGGCGGCATCAAGACCATGTCAATGACGTGGACGACACCGTTCTCGGCCGTAAGATCGGAGACGACGAGGGTTGCATTCCCTACCGTGAGGTTGCCGTCGGCCGTGCTGACGTTGAGGCTGTCCCCGGTGAGGGCCTCAAGAACCGTCTCGTTGGTGGCGTTCGCCTCCCCCATCAGGTCTTCTGCGGTGTAGTTCCCCCTCACTACGTGGTGCAGGAGCAGGGTATCGAGCAGCTCCGTGTCGTTCAAGAGCGTAGCATAGGTCTCGTCATCAAGAGCCTCGAACGCGGCATCGTTCGGAGCAAAGACCGTGTACGGCCCGCCGGCGGAAAGAACCGTCCGCGTGAGCCCGGCCATCTCGACGGCATCCGCAAAAGAGGTCAGGTTCTCATCCCCGGCAACCAGATCGGCAAGCATCATCCCCGCCGGTTCCTCCTCTGTTGCATTCCCGTTCTCCTCGACCATCATTCCCTCCGGGACGACGATGACGACACCCTGCATGGGTGTCCGCCGCGTCGAGGCGTTGAGCGTACAGCCGTATGGGAATGTCCCCGTATCGGCAAACGAGTAGTTGAACGTCTCATTCTGCTCTATCGGCCCGGAGTCGAAGACCTCGCCCGTGCTGGTGACGGTATGGCTCACCTCATCGTAGTTCGTCCAGGTCACCGTTGTATTGCTCTCGACCGTGAGCGAGGCGGGGATATACTCCCCGCCGCGTATATCGACGTCGGCGGTCGCCGCGAGAACCGGCAGGGCAACGAGCCCGATGGCCAGGACGGCTGCGATCCCGAGGATGGTTGAATTCATTCTCATGCAGTCTCACCACATTTAAGAGTCCTGGCAGGGAGAACGGCCGGGACCATCCCGGAAGAGAACCAGGATGATTCGGCACCGCTCGCCGCTGCCACGGGAGGGGGAATAAACACGCAATTATATAAGTATTGCCATAAAATTCCGGGACCGGCACCCCCGGCGGTCTCTGCCTCGCAAGCATAGGAGTCTAGGGGAACAGGCCGCTCAGAACGGCCCGTCCTGTTCGAAACTCCTCTTCATCCGGATGGCAAGTTCCGCCCTGGAGAGCTCTTTTCCAAGGTAGGCGGCGTGATCGAGCCGTGAGAGGCTTGCGTTTGCAAGAAGCGCGTGAAAGACGTCTTCCCATCGCTCTCCCCGCACGGCGTGGCCCTTATGAACCGCGACGATCGAGTTTCCCTCGATACCGATGCGGACGCATCCCAGGGGATCGTAGATGATCTCGTCCGGCACGGGAAGCGCATCCTCGATGCTCTCGTACTCAAGCGGAGGTTCCCGCCGCCGCCGCTTCTCCTTCAGGACGAGAAGGTCGAGCCCCAGGTCTTTGGGATACGGGCGACCGGTCATGAGGGCCATCATCTCGGTTGCCCGCCGCATCTCCGCGACCGAACCTCGCGTCTTGTCGCTGTGCTCGCTCGTAAAGACGACAGCGGCCCCGACCTCGTGGGCCATCCCGGCGAGGAGGGCATTTGCCCCCGGAGAGTCGGCATCCAGCAGTTCCACGACGTTGCCCGCCCCGAAGAAGAGCGGACGGGAAGCGTCGGAGAACCCGGCAAGTGAGTCCGTCAGCCCGGAACCCGCGGGCTGGAGGAGGGGATCGGCGATCAGGCAGCGGATTCCGGCTTCCCGTGCTGCCGCAAGGTTCTCTTCAAGCGTCCGCTCACGCGGCACCACGACCGCCGCCGCTCCAGCCTCCGCGACCGCCCGGCCGACGGCGGGGATATTCCCCTCGTGCAGGGAGAGCACAAGGTCGGCGCGGAAGAGTGCCGCCGCGATGAGATCGGGGTCCTGCGTATCGACGGCGAGCGGCCCTTCGACATCAGCGAGGAGCGAGAAGCACCGCGCGACATCGCCGGGGGTCGCGTCGAACCCGAACCCCAGGTCGACGATATCGGCTCCGTCGGTAAAGAACCGCCGGACGTCGGCGAGGAGATCGTCGCGCTTCTGCGCATCCATAATCTCCGCGAGCACCTTCATCCTCGAACCCCCGCCGACCTTCACGCCGCGGACGATGAACTCCGCCTCCGCCTCCCCTTCCCGGATCGCCACCTGCCGGCAGGCCTCCTCACGGCGGGTCTCTGCGAGGAACTCGTCTGCGGGGACGGTCTTTGAGAGGGGTGCGGCCTCCAGCACCGAGAGAACCGGCACGAGATCGGCCGCATGGCGCGGGCCGCGGTAGACCGGGACGCCGGTCTCGCGCTCGACGTCGGCAAACGACGCGGTGCACATCCCGGAGACGATCGCCATGTCGTAGTTGCCGCCGGCAAGCAGTCTCCGGAGTTCTCCGGGGGCAAGAAACGATGCAATTTCGCCGGTGACCACCACATCGATCTCGTAACGATCGGAGAAGCGCCGGGCCGCCGACTTCACGATGCCGACCGTTGCCGATCCGGTCGGGAGGAGAATGTGCATACACTTCACTTATTATTCAGAGGATGACAAATAATCTGATCTCATGCTGCGGTGCGATCTGCATGTCCACACGAAGTTCTCCAAGGACGGAGAGAGCAGTGTGGAAGAAATTCTCCGGCGAGCGGAGGCGGTCGGCCTCGACGCCATCGCGATCACCGATCACGATACGGTGGAGGGTGCCCTCTACGCCCTCGAGTGCGACACCTCCGTGACCGTGATCCCGGGCACCGAGGTCTCGACGAAACAGGGCCATCTCCTCGCACTCGGCATCACGGAACCCCTCCCGGACGGTCTTGACTTCTTCGAGACCGTCGCCGTCGCACGTGTGCGGGGTGCTCTCCTGATCCTCCCGCACCCCTACCACCGCTGGCGCCACGGTGTCGGGAGGAGACTCGCGGCCGGTATCGGCGCGGTGGACGCGGTGGAAGTCTTCAACAGCCGCTACATCACCGGGTCGGCGAACCGGAAAGCCGCAGTCATAGCAAAGAGGTTCGGGAAACCCGGCGTTGCCGGGAGCGACGCCCATAACGCCCGTTATGTCGGGTTCGGGGTCACCTACGTCACGGCCGAGCCCGATGCTGCCTCCATCCTCGCCGCGATCCGGGAAGGCCGGACGATGGCGGGAGGGAGGATGACCCCGCTTCACACCTACACCCGCCAGTCCATCAAGGGCGCCCTCCGTAGAATCCGGCGGACGGTACACCGATGAACCTGGCGTTCCGCTTCTCGTATTTCGGCGACCGGTTCTTCGGTTCGCAGATGCAGCCCGATCTCCCCACCGTGGAGGGAGAGTTCATCGGGGCCTGCAGGCATCTCGGGCTCTTCGAAGACTGGAGGGAGGCCGGCTTCGCCACCGCCGGCCGCACCGACCGCGGGGTGCACGCCCGGTGCCAGGTCTGTTCCTTTTTGACCGATAAGCCGGAACTGGCTATCGAGGCGCTGAACCGGGTGCTCCCGGCGGACATCTGGTGTACCGGGTGGGCCGAGGCCCCGGAGGGGTTCCATCCACGGTATAGCGCCGTATCGAGGACATACCGCTACTACTTCTCCGCCCCCGGCGATGTCGCTGCCATGCACGAAGCGGCACAGGAGTTCGTCGGGCGGCACGACTTCTCGGCGTTCGCCCGTGCCGGCGACCGGAACCCCGAGCGGAGGATCCTCGCGTCACGGGTCTTTATCGACGGGCGGTTCGCCGTATTCGAGGTGACGGGCGAGAGTTTCCTCTGGAACATGGTCAGGTGCATGGCGACTGCGCTCGGACGGGTGGGAAGGGGCGAGGCCGAAGCCACCGAGATCGCACGGCTTCTTGCCGGGCCAGCGGAGCAGAGAGTCGCCGCGGCACCCCCCGAGGGGCTGATCCTCTGGGATATCGATTACGGGATTCCCTTCACACCGCTTTCGATCGACGCCAGAAGCAGCCGGTATCTGGACGACCGTCACCGTTACCACGTCCTCATGGCGGAGGTCTCCGCACACCTCACGTCGGATCTCCGGTAGGCCCGACACACCCGGAATATAATACTTCCCAATGAAGCACAATGCTTCAGAGGGGATCGGGAAACCGACCCACCATATTATCGCTGCTTTGAAAGGATCAGGCCACAGGCGATGGATCTTCCGGAAGCGGTGCGGCAGGGGAAAAAAGCCGTTCCGCCCATCATCCTGAATCACTTCACTTAACTCTTCCGGAAATCGACATCCGATAGAAGCGGACATCGCCGGAATCACGATGTGTGGAGTTCCTCCCCGCCCCCGGCAGGAGCTGGCGGCCATTCCCCTCCGGAAAGAAACATTTTAATAGCAAGACACGGGGCTAGGAGCCCCTTAGTAAGCAATATCCAATTTACTTTTAAAATAAGTTTAGCATTTTTACTTAATAATAACCTATTAATATATGCCAGCACAGTCCCGTTTCAGTACGTCAAGAGGGGAAAGTGGATGTACGACAAGGATCCGGTTCGGGCGAGGCCACCCGCTCACCTCGAGGGGTGTTTCGCCGAAGAAACAACTGTGCCGTTGCCGCAGTACTTAGATGCAGAGAGAGACAGATGGATCGACCGACATATCCCCCGGAGCGTCGGGCAGGAGAGCGCGATAGACGTCCCGGCCGTCCGCTGTGAGGTTCAGGAGCAGGTCAACCCCCTGAGGACGCCCGTGGCCCCGGGGAACCGGCGAGTGGTGAACGAGACCACCGAGGGTTCCGCCGTTGTGACCCGGCGGCCGAGCAGGATGCGGACGCTTGCGGCTATCCCCTGTCTCGACGAAGAGGTCGCGATCGGCTCCGTCGTCCTCCGGGCCCGGCAGCACGTCGACGAAGTCCTGGTGATAGATGACGGGTGCACGGACAACACCGCAAAGGTTGCCCGGGATGCAGGGGCAACCGTCATCTCGCACGGAACCCAGAGGGGGAAGGGACAGGGGATCAAGAGCGCTCTACGGTATGCTGTCGATCACGACTACGACTGCCTGGTCTTCATGGACGGCGACGGCCAGCACGACCCCGGGGAGATACCCCTCCTGATCGAGCAGATCCGCGCCGATACCGCCGATCTCGTCATCGGCTTTAGAACCTTCGACCAGATGCCGTTTTACCGGCGGTTCGGCCGGGCGGTACTCGATGTCGTCTCCAGTAACGGAAGTTCGATAACCGACTCGCAGTGCGGCTTCCGGGCACTGAACAGAAAGAGCATGGAATCGATGCTCGGAACGCTTCGGATGGACGATTTCTCGACGGAGTCGGAGATGCTCCAGATCGCCCAGGAGAGACGCTTGCGTATCGGGGAGACACCGATAAACTGCAAATACGGTGATTTCGATACATCCACAAAGAACCCCCTCTCTCATGGAATGGAGGTGCTCGGCTCGATATTCTGGCTTACCGTGGAGAGAAAACCACTTCTCCACATAGGTCTGCCCGGGCTTGCCGCGATGCTTGCCGGGATCTTTTTCTTCCTCCAGTTCCTCCGGGGATTCAGCGAGACCGGTCTCGTTCCGATCGAACAGGGCATGCTTGCATCGATCTTCCTGATCCCGGGGACCGTCGCACTCATGCTGGGCCTGGCGCTTGCCCTCGTTGCAAGGGTGCGGAAGTGAACAGGGTGAATTATACGATGCAGAGGAGGCATGAAGAATGATTGGAGTGATACTCGGCACGCGGCCGGAGATCATCAAGATGTCCCCCGTCATCAGGGAGTGCGAACGCAGAGGTATTGACTACTTCCTCCTTCATACCGGGCAGCACTACTCCTACGAGATGGATCGGCTCTTCTTCGAGGAACTCGAACTCCCCGAACCGAACTACAGCCTCGACGTGGGTTCCGGCACCCACGCTGGCCAGACGGCGAAGATCATGACCGGTGTCGAGGACGTCCTGGTAAAGGAGGCTCCCGACGTCGTTCTGGTGCAGGGGGACACGAACACCGTCATGGCCGCGGCTCTCGCGGCATCGAAGTTGCACACGAGGGTGGGGCATATCGAGGCAGGGCTCCGGAGTTTCAACCGCTGGATGCCGGAAGAGATCAACCGGGTGCTCACCGACCATATCTCGGATTACCTCTTCGCCCCGACGGAGAGCGCGAGAGAGAACCTTCTCCATGAGGGGATCGCCGAGCGGAAGATCTGCGTGACCGGTAACACCGTCGTCGATGCGGTATACCAGAACCTCGGCATAGCCCAGAAGAAGAGCAACGTGCTGAAAGAACTCGACCTCGAGCCCCGTGAATACTTCCTCGTCACCGCCCACCGGCAGGAGAACGTGGACAACCGCACGAGGCTCAAAGAGATCTTGAAAGGGCTCGAAGGGGTGCAGAAGGAGTTCTCCCTGCCGGTCGTCTTCCCCGTCCACCCGCGGACCGAGAAACGGATCAAGGAACTCGGCATCGGCGTCGACGGGCTGAACCTCACCAAACCCTTCGGGTTCCTGGAGTTCCTGCAACTGGAATCGCAGGCGAGACTCGTGCTGACCGATTCCGGCGGGGTCCAGGAAGAGGCCTGCGTTCTCGGCGTCCCCTGCGCTACGATGCGTTACGACACGGAGCGGCCCGAGACGCTGGACGTCGGATCGAACGTCCTGGTCGGTGCCGACTCAAGAAAGATACTCGAAGCGGTTCGTTCCTTAGAATCCTGGAAATGCGGATGGAAGAACCCCTACGGCGATGGAATCGCCGGAAAAATGATTATCATGGTCTGTGCTGCCGCACGGTCCCAATGATTGCCCGAGGAGAATGCACATGAAGATCTGTGTACTGGGATTAGGATACATAGGATTGCCAACTGCACTGTTGTTTGCGGCTCACGGAGCGGATGTTGTAGGCGTCGACGTGAAGCAGAGCGTGGTGGATTGCCTGAACCGTGGGAGCCTGCCGTTCGCAGAGCCGGGGCTCGAAGACCTGTATAGCGAGGCTAAAAGCCGGTTCCTCGTCAGAACCGAACCGGAGGCTGCGGACGTCTTCCTGATTGCCGTGCCGACACCCCTGGATCCGGCAACGAAAGTCTCCAACCTCGCCTACGTCAAGAGTGCCGCCGACATGATCGCCCCCCATCTTCGCAGAGGGAACCTGGTCGTCCTCGAATCGACCGTTCCTCCCGGAACCAGCGAACGGGTCGTCATCCCGCGGCTCGAGAAGAGAGGCGTTGCCATCGGGGACTTTTTCTACGCCCACTGTCCCGAGCGGGCGATACCGGGGCGAACCCTGCAGGAGATGCCGGGCAACAACCGCATCATCGGCGGCTACGACCGCGACTCCACCGACCGGGCGACCGCGATCTACCGGACCTTCGTCCGCGGGCAGATATACCAGACCGATACGAGGACGGCGGAGTTCGTCAAGTTGATGGAGAACACCTGCCGCGACGTGAACATCGCGCTCGCAAACGAGTTCGCCCAGCTCGCGGAAGAGTGCGGGATCAATGTCTGGGAGGCCATCACCCTCGCAAACAAGCACCCCCGGGTCACCGTCCTCAACCCCGGACCGGGTGTCGGGGGGCACTGCATCGCCGTCGATCCCTGGTTCCTGACCGAGAACTCGACCCGGTGCAGGATGGTCTCCACCGCACGGGAGATCAACGACTCCATGCCGAACTACGTGCTGCATGTTGCGCGCGGCCTGCTCGCCGGCGTCCGGGACCCGACGATCAGTATCCTCGGCGTCGCCTACAAGGGCAACGTCGGCGACACCCGGGAGAGCCCGGCGTTCAAGTTCATCCAGCTCGCCGAGAACGAGGGATACGCCGTCCGGTGCCACGACCCGTATGCGGCGGAGTTCGCACACCCTCTCATGAATCTCCCGGAAGCGACCGCAGGGAGTGACTGTATCGTTATCCTTACCGATCACGACTGCTTCCGGGGACTCGATCCGGCAACGCTCCAGGTGAGGAACAAACTCGTCATAGATGCCCGGAACATCCTCGACCACGAGAAGTGGACAGACCAGGGCTTCGCCGTCCGGGTGCTGGGGGACGGTTCATCGGTGCAACAGACGGTTCCGGGAGATATCGCGGCCCCGGCAGGGCTGTATTCCGCAGGCGCCGCACGGTCGATCGCATCCTCATCGCCGCCGTCCATATCCTTGCTCTCTCCGAACGGGCGGGAGGGCTTCCTTTAGGCCTCCTGTTCAGGTTTCGCAGGGCAGGGATCGCCGACCGCGCCCCCCCACGACCCCATTCAGATACTATGAGGAGTTGCATGAAACAGGTATGCATCGTATCGCAACACTTTCCGCCGGAGAAATCGGGAAACGCATCACGCATCCACGACACCGCCGCGCACCTTGCAAAACTGGGTATCGGCGTGACCGTGCTTGCGCCGCACCCCACGTTCCCGACCGGCTCGTTCCCCCGCACCTGGAGACGCTCGGACGTGCAGGAGGTCGACGGGATCCGGGTCGTCCACCTCTGGACATGGCAGCCGGGCTCCGGTGATCCGGGGTTTGTTAGCAGGATGGCCTACTACCTCTCCTTTCCCATCCACGCCGCACTCTGGCTCCTCTTCACCCGGAACCGGTTCGACGCAATCATGACGTCGGCGCCGCCGCTCTTCACCGGGATCCCGGGGTACGTCCTGAAACGGACATCACGGGTGAAGTGGATCCTCGATATCCGCGATCTCTGGATCGATGCATCGATCGGCCTCGGGTTCCTCAGAGAAGGAAGCCTCTACGAGAGGCTGAGCCGGAGGTTCGAGCAGGCCTGCCTTGACCGGGCGGATCTCGTCGGGGTCACGACGGAGGAGCTCGGGCGGAGGATCTCGTCGCGCTACCGGGTTACGGCGCCGATGGAACTGATGCCGAACGGCGTCAACACCGACTTCTTCTATCCCGCGAACGGCGGAAAGAAACGCCAGATCATCTACGCCGGAAACGTCGGGCACGCCCAGGATCTCGATAAGGTGGCCCTCGCCGTCAAGTCGATGAACGGCACCTACAACCTGAGGTTCGTCATCGTCGGCGACGGCGACACGCGGGAGAGCCTTGAAGCGCTGGTGAAGGCGGAGAGCCTGACCGACTCCGTCATCTTCACGGGCACCCTTCCGCGCGAGGAGATACCGCGGCTGATCTCCGAATCACTCGTGGGGGTTGCGCCCTTGAAGAGGCTCGCGAACCTTGAGTACGCCGCCCCCACCAAAGCCTACGAGTACATGGCCTGCGGGATACCCTTCGTCGGCTGCGGAAACGGTGAGATTGCCCATCTCGCGAAGGAATCGGGTGCGGGGGTCATCGCCGAGAACACGCCGGAAGCGATCGCCGCGACGCTTTCTGCGCTCCTCGACAACCCGGAGGAGATGGAGGAGATGGGCCGCCGGGGCAGGGAGTACGTCGCGGAACGCTACGACCGGCGATCGGTCGCCCTGAAACTGAAGCAGTGTATCGAGAGGATGACATGGACGGGCGTGTAAGATCGCTTCTTTCCCGCATTGCCGGGGAGGTTCGGGCGCTCGCCGTCGTCGACGGCGAGACCGCATACATCCGCGACCCGGTCTTTCCTGTCATCCGGAACCGCGTGCACGCCGAGGTCGCAAAAGCGATGCTCCGTCTCGGGGGTGATCCGCTCGTGGGTCCGGTCCTGAACTATGCCGTAGGGTGCCAGAACCCGGACGGATCCTGGAACGAGGTTCACGTCAACTACAACGAGCCTTCGGCTCTGATCACGGCGTTCATCGGCGACGCGCTCCTGGAAGCGGCGGAGCCGTATCCGCACGAGGAAGCACTCCGAAAGGCCCGGGACTACGTCCTCGCCGCCGAGAGGAGCCCCGGGTGCTTCCTGAAGTCCCGGGGATACACCGCCGACCACCTGAACGTCGACGCCTCCTGCGGGGCGTTCCTCGCCCGATACGCGGGGCGCTACGACGACGAGGAAGCCCGTGCGGCCGCGCTGCGGGCGGCGGAGAACGTCGTCAGCCACCAGCACCCCGGCGGCGTCTACCCCTACGCGGTCGATAAAGGGACCTATCCTTTCGTCTTCGATCTCCCCTGCGTGCACTACCAGGGGGTGACGGCTTACTACCTCGCAAAGGCAAACGACGTCTTGTGCGACGAGCGGATCGACGAGAGCATCGCAACGGGCATGCGGTGGCTCGCGAACGCCCAGCGCCCCGACGGGCGGTTCGACTGGTCAAAGAGCGGCCTCTCCTTCGCCTACTGCCTCTCCGGGGCGTACGCGTTCGGCCTTGCCTCGTTCGTCTACGCCTCGCGGGCGGACGAGCGCTACCGGGAGCACGCCGACCGCTGCCTCGAACGGCTCGAGCGGGACGTGCAGGGACTCGCCCCCCGGTGGGAGCCCGGCTCCTGGCCCGGTCTCGTCCCGTCCATCGCCACGGCGGCGAAGGCGGCGTCGCTCGGGCACTACCCGTTACAGCACCGGGCGTTCCGGTTCGGCTACGGCATGTACCGCGAGATCGCCCGCCGCCGGTACGGCAGAACTGCAGAGACACGGTCGTTCGAGGCCCTCTGCCGGCTGCTCCGGATCCGGTCATCGACCGTGGAACCGTCGAATAACTTCCCCGATCTCTTCATGACCTCGGAGGTGCTCGACTGTCTCAGCCAGTCGGGCGTATGGGAGAACCACGCATGAAACAAGTATTGCTCGACCTGCAGTCAGGGTCCATCCAGGTGGAGAACGTCCCCGTTCCCACCGTAACGAGGGGGGTCGTCGTCGAGAACGCCTATTCCCTCATCAGCGCCGGCACCGAGTCGTCGCTCATCAATCTCGCACAGCAGTCGCTCGTCGGCAAGGCAAAGGCACGCCCCGACGACGTGAAGAAAGTCCTCCAGAAGGTCGGAACGGACGGCCCTCTCTCGGCCTACCAGCAGGCGATGAGCCGTCTCTCCAAACCCGAACCGCTCGGCTACAGTTCTGCGGGCACGGTGGTGACGACGGCATCCGACGAGTTCGAGGTCGGCGACCGCGTCGCCTGCGCCGGGGCCGGGTATGCGGTGCATGCCGAGTACGTCTCGGTGCCAAAGAACCTCTGCGTCAGGATCCCCGACGGCGTCGAATTCCGGGAGGCGGCGTTCACGACCGTGGGAGCGATCGCGATGCACGGCGTCAGAAACGCGAACGTCACCGTGGGCGAGAACGTCGCGGTGATCGGGCTCGGGCTGATCGGGCTTCTCACCGTCCAGATCCTCAAAGCCGCGGGGTGCCGGGTGATCGGGATCGACATCGACCCCGAAAAACTCGCGCTTGCGGCTGACCTCGGCGCGGACGTCGCTTCAAACTACGACGGCCTCTTCGAGAGGGTGCGGGCGTTCTCGCCGTTCGGGGCGGACGCGGTCATCATCACCGCGGCCACTAAATCAAGCGCACCCATCGAGGCCGCCGGCCGCCTGGTTCGGGATAAGGGGAGGGTCGTGGTCGTCGGGAACGTCGGGATGGATCTGCCCCGCGACGTCTTCTACGAGAAAGAGGCGGAGGTCGTCGTCTCCCGATCCTATGGCCCCGGCCGCTACGACAGGAACTACGAGGAGCGGGGGATCGACTACCCGATCTACGTCAGGTGGACGGAGAAGAGGAACATGGAGGCGTTCCTCGAACTGGTGCGGCAGAAGAAGATCGATCTCGACCGCCTGATCACGCACACCTTCCCGCTCGACGACGCGCCGGGGGCCTACGACCTCATCAACACCGGAAAGGAACGGTTCATCGGGGTTCTCCTGCAGTACAGCCCGAACGGTTCGGGCGCCTCCGGCACCGTCGTCAGCCTCGCAAAGCCCGGCGCACGGAAGCGCAAGGTTCCGGCCGCGGCCCGGACGCTCGGGTGCATCGGCGCAGGGGTTCACGCCCAGAGCGCCCTCTATCCCCTCCTGCCGAACCTCCCGGTGAACCTCGGGGGGCTTGCGACCGCGACGGGACTCTCGGCGCAGACGGTCGCAAAGAAGTACGGCTTTTCCTACTGCACCACCGACTACCATAAGATCCTCGACGATCCCGATATCGACGCGGTGATGATTGCGACGAGAAACGATCTCCACGCGCCGATGGCGATCGACGCGCTCTATGCCGGAAAAGACGTCTTCGTGGAGAAGCCGCTCGCGACCGATATCGAGAGTCTCCGCCGGATCGTCGAGGCCAGAAACGAGTCCGGCCAGCGGCTGATGGTCGGGTTCAACCGCCGCCACTCCCCGCTTGCGGTGAGGATGAAGGGGTTCTTCGCAAACCGGGCAACCCCCGCCGTCCTGCACTACCGGGTCAACGCCGGGCAGATCCCGCCCGAACACTGGGTGCACGACGACGAGCAGGGCAGCGGGATGCTGATCTCGGAGTGCTGCCACTTCATCGACTTCATGCAGTACATCACCGGGGCACGGCCGGTTCAGGTCGTCGCCCGGGCGATCGAACCGACCGGAACCATCCAGAAGTACGACAACTTCCAGGCGACCCTGACATTCGACGACGGGTCGCTCGGCACCGTCACCTACACGACGCTCGGGGATCGCTCCTACCCCAAAGAGACCGTCGAGGTCTTCGCCGGCAACGCTGTCGGGAGGATCACCGACTTCCGCGACCTCGAACTCCGGCGGGAGGGGAAGGCATCGAGGGAGAAGCGGTGGCTCACCCAGGAGAAGGGGTTTGCCGAGGAACTCCAGGCGTTCGTGAAGGGCGAGGAGCCGGACTTCGCCGGAAGCGTCGCGACGACGCTCGCTACATTTGCTGCATGGGAGTCGATCGATACCGGGGCGGCGCAGGAGATCGATCTCGGGCGGGTGGGGTTGTGAAGCAGTTCAACCAATTTTTGCGATGTCTAAGGACGGGCCCCTTTACGGCCATGATAGCAAAGCCGTCCCAAAAAGCCTCTTCCCTGAGGGAAGATATTTGAAAGGGGCATAAAAGCGATATAAAATCATATACTCAAATTTCCGATAACGCATGTAAAAAGCTTTGAACCATGAGGATCTGTAGTCGCCGAATACTGTTCGGGCGACTTCAGTTACTAAAATAGCAGAGATATGCGCAAAGGTAGAAGTTGTCCCAAACGCTATTGCCGGGAGGGGGACACCCCCTCCCGGACTCTCCCCCGAGTGGCGATATCCAATGGAAAGCCGTTTCACCCTTCTTGTTCAGAATGTGGCTCAAATGGTAGATAACTGGGAAGTAAGGGCTCCGGTTAGGGTATGCCGGAGGTTCGGAGATCTTTTTGGACGAACTCGTATACTGTTAAGGTGGGTTATTCACACTGCCCGTTATGGTAGGGGTATTGCTGGAGCTCACCTTTATTTCAAGGATTCAATTTAAAAAAGGCTTTTCAAGGCTAAAGGTTAATTTCCCACATTCATTTTGCTGCGTATTCTATTCCCAAACAATTCCGCGAAATAAGCATCGACAAGTATTTGGTATGGAATAATGATTTCTCATCATGGTGATAAATGAGACAAAACGCGAATCATACGTAAAGCGACTTTTCTTAGGGGAGAAAAAACGTGTCGACTCTGGAGAAAGGAAAAAGAAAGAAAGGATAAGCCCTGACGATGCACAAGGCAAAGAAATCGTCCGTAAGTATAAAGCAAAATGTGACGTGTGCAGTCTGCCTTATACGGATCCCCACCAATTTGCCATTCATCATATTAATGGGGATCCAGAGATCACAATTACTCGAAATCTGACTCTTCTGTGCAGTAACTGCCATAATGGCATTCACGGTACCGTAGATAGCCAGATAAAGGATTATAAAAATAATCAGAAGAAAATCGCTGGTGAAAAACAGAGTTTGTCAATAAAACCTAAAAAAACCAAAGTCAAGTGTGGGTTTTGCAGGGGTAGTGGAAAGGGATTAACAGGATTTTACCATTGTCCAGTGTGCCAAGGGGAGGGGCAAATCGAAGTCTTCAGTCCGCCAGAGAAATGCAGAGTCTGTAAAGGAACTGGAAAGGATTCTCTTGGCATAACAACGTGCCAGAAGTGTGGTGGCACAGGATATACCAACACCACAAAAAGACTTGACTGAAACTGAGAATCTGGCTATCTTTGATTCTCAGGCCTCAGGTGGAGTAACTGTCATTTCTCGGAACACCGAGAGCCCTATTCCACCGGCTATCGCCACGCACTGCCCCCGCCCCCGGGGCGGGGGAGGAGGCCGAAGGCCGGGCGGGGTGGGGGCTACAGGCAGCAATCTATGAGCAGGGGGCGGAGAAGAAGCAGGCCCCTCCCCGCGAGCCGCCTCCCCTATTAGCGATATCACCACGTGCTGCTCTCGCTCCGAAACATCGCACCAACAGAAAAAAAACACCCGGGGAGAGCCCGGGCCCCCCGCCTGATACCGGCTCAGCGTTTACAGAGACGAAATCCGGGTGTTCTGGATATACGCCAGCTGTTCGCTGATTCGCTCCGGGATCGTGCGGGCATCCTGCCCCATAACGGCCTCATGCCACTCCTCCCGGCACGAGCAGTCCAGTCCGTCGAACTCCGACGTATCGAAATGGGAGTTGTAGCGCTGGATCGCTTCGGTGATCTCGGTATCGCACTTCCCGCAGTTCCGGGCCCAGTCGAGCGACTCGACCGAGTAGTTCCAGGGGCTGACGTAGACGTGGGCACGATCCCCGAACCGCTCCCGGCACTGCTGCAGGAGTTCGACGAGCGTCCAGAGCCACGGCGGGCGGTAGAGATCGTTCTTCCAGAGTTCGTGCACGACGGTGTTCTTCTCGACCGTCGTCACCTCGAGGTCGACGGAGTCGATCCCGCGGGAGACGCAGTAGGAGATGGTCTGCAGGATATCGTCTATCGCCTCGCCTTCGGCGAGGAACGGCGGTTTCACCAGGAGAAGCGGTTTCGTCAGCACGCCCATCCCTCGCATCCTCGAATGGAAGACGTCGAAGTTGTTCGCCGAGAACCCCTTGTTGATGCAGAGGTTCATCACCTGGGCGTTTGCAGACTCGAACCCGAACGCCACCTCGAGCTGCCGCCCGTTTAAGGCTTTCTTCATCCTTGCCACGTGCTCGTCGGGGGAATAATCGATCCTCGATTCGACGACCACCCTCTTGATGTTTTTGTAGCCGTCGATGTACGAGCAGATCTTCTCGATGGCGGCAACCGGCATCTCTCGTTCGTTAAAGATATTGCCGTCGTTGTAGATCGAGACGATCGGGTAATCCCCGAGATCGACGGCGTCCATCACGTGCTCGAACTGCGCAACGTATTCGTCCGCCGAGACCTCCCTGCCCCGGGAGGTTGCACAGTAGAATCCGCACATGGTGCACCCCCCCGTCTTCTCGACCCACTCGCACCCCGTGGAGCGAAGGAAGATGATCAGTCTTCGTATGGGCTGATCGTCGAGATGTCCGATCCGCTCCTCCCACCCGATGGGAACCGTAAAATCGAGGTCTTGTGGAGCGTTTCCATTCCGCTTGCGCAGGCCCCCGGCCAGTGCCCGGATCTCATTTAAAATGTCATTCTCCGATGAGTGACCCGTGAAGGTCTCTGCGCTGCTACTGCTATCAGGTACGGCCCGATCTAGAATAATTATCCCCCCTGCTCCGGGCATGCGCCCTCATGCCGACGGCACACGTTCCCGGTGACTGTCGCCTTATCTTACCAAGACATACCCCTGATAGGCTTTCGCATATTTAAAGTTTGTCCAATTCGCCAGATTATCGGGTCATGTTTCGGAAAAGGTATTCTCTGACAGGAAATCCAGGAAATCAGGCAGTTCGTTGAGAAGAACCGGATCCCGGCGCCCGCCGTATTTCATCCGGAGGGCGATCCGCTCATCCATAGAACCCTGATCCCGAAGGGGAGAGGTGACAGCATGCCAATTTTTATATACGTTGTTTGGGGGTATACTATCCCGATGCACCGGTGGACGGCCGTCCGGGGAATCTCCCCGGGAAACAGCCGGAAAGAGCCCGGTGAAGACCGGAAAGCAGCGGGGAGAAGAGGCGGGATGACCGTGCGTTTTCGGTACATACGGCAGAAGACCGCACGAGATGGAGAACAACGAGTATGATTCGTCTGGGAGAAAGGATCTGCGGCAGGGAATCGTTCACTACAAAAGCTCTCGGGCTTCTCCCGGCTTACAGCGTCTATCGAAGAACCTACGCCTTACTCCAGGAGTCCCAGAGGTGGAGCCGGGAAGAACTCGCGGCCTACCAGGCCCGGGCGCTCTCGCGCCTGCTCGACCACGCCTACGAGAATGTCCCCTACTACCGCCGGGTCTTTCGGGAGCGCGGTCTCGTCCCGGAGGACATCCAAAGCCCGGAGGATCTCGGACTCCTCCCGTTCCTGACCCGTGAAGACCTCCAGACCAACCTCCCCGACTTAAAAGCCCGGAACTACCCCGACTCTGCGTTCGAGTACGTCACCACCGGCGGCTCCACCGGGATCCCGGTCGGCTTCTACTACGAGAAAGGCGTCTCCCGCGCCCGGGAATGGGCGTTCATGAAGACCCAGTGGGACCGCGTCGGCTACCGGTTCACCGACCGCTGCGTCGTCCTCCGGGGCTACACCATCGAGTCCGCCCGAGACGGTGTCTACTGGAAGAAGACCCTCTGCGGCCGGTGGCTGCTGATGTCCTCCCACCACATGACCGAGGAGACGCTGCCCGCCTACATCGACCGGATCAAGAGGTTCAAACCCCGGTTCATCCAGGCGTACCCCTCGGTGGCGACGATACTCGCCCGCTACATGCGGGAGCACGGCATCGAGCCGTTCCCGACCGTCAAAGCCATCCTCTGCGGGTCGGAGAACCTCTACCCCTGGCAGCGCGACCTGCTTACCGAGGTCTTCGGGTGCCGCGTCTTCTCCTGGTACGGCAACTCCGAGCAGACGGTGCTTGCCGGCGAGTGCGAGGAGAGCACCCACTACCACATCTTCCCCGAATACGGGATCGTCGAACTGATCGGCAGGAACGGACAGCCCGTCCAGGGCACAGGAGCCATGGGCGAGGTGGTCGCGACCAACCTCACCAACTTCATCTGCCCCCTCATCCGCTACCGCACCATGGATCTTGCCACGGCGGCCGGGGGGCCCTGTTCCTGCGGGCGGAGTTACCCGATACTCGAACGCGTGGAAGGAAGGGTCCAGGACTTCATCGTGACGGGCAAAGGCGAACTCCTCTCCGGGATCGCCATGAACATCGATACCGACGCGTTCGATAACGTTAAACAATTTCAGTTCTACCAGGAGAAGGTCGGAGAGGTCATACTGAATATCGTGAGAAAACCAGCGTTCAGCAAGCAGGACGCGGAGTACCTCTACCAGGAGGTGAGCAGGAGTTGCGGCGACGACGTTCGTATCGCCATCAGGTACGTCGACAACATACCGCTCACCGCTCGCGGCAAGTACCGCTACTTTGTTCAGGATCTGCCGATAAACTTCAGCGACCGCGAAGGGGGGATCGTCGAACATGTCTCTCCCGACCTGCTCGCCTGACCAGGGAGGTATGCATACGAAGACAGGGCTTCATCGATGGGTGTCGCGTGCAAACCCGCTCACCGTCAAAGCACTCAGTCTGGTGCCGTCTTACCACACCTACCGGCAGATGTATGCGCTCCTCCAGCGGTCACAGTGGTGGAGCCGGGAGGAACTCGCGGCCTACCAGTCCCGGGCGCTCTCGCGCCTGCTCGACCACGCCTACGAGAATGTCCCCTACTACCGCCGGGTCTTTCGGGAGCGCGGTCTCGTCCCGGAGGACATCCAAAGCCCGGAGGATCTCGGACTCCTCCCGTTCCTGACCCGTGAAGACCTCCAGACCAACCTCCCCGACTTAAAAGCCCGGAACTACCCCGACTCTGCGTTCGAGTACGTCACCACCGGCGGCTCCACCGGGATCCCGGTCGGCTTCTACTACGAGAAAGGCGTCTCCCGCGCCCGGGAATGGGCGTTCATGAAGACCCAGTGGGACCGCGTCGGCTACCGGTTCACCGACCGCTGCGTCGTCCTCCGGGGCTACACCATCGAGTCCGCCCGAGACGGTGTCTACTGGAAGAAGACCCTCTGCGGCCGGTGGCTGCTGATGTCCTCCCACCACATGACCGAGGAGACGCTGCCCGCCTACATCGACCGGATCAAGAGGTTCAAACCCCGGTTCATCCAGGCGTACCCCTCGGTGGCGACGATACTCGCCCGCTACATGCGGGAGCACGGCATCGAGCCGTTCCCGACCGTCAAAGCCATCCTCTGCGGGTCGGAGAACCTCTACCCCTGGCAGCGCGACCTGCTTACCGAGGTCTTCGGGTGCCGCGTCTTCTCCTGGTACGGCAACTCCGAGCAGACGGTGCTTGCCGGCGAGTGCGAGGAGAGCACCCACTACCATATCTTCCCCGAGTATGGGATCGTCGAACTGATCGGCAGGAACGGACAGCCCGTCCAGGGCACAGGAGCGATGGGCGAGGTGGTCGCGACCAGCCTCACCAACTTCGTCTGCCCCCTCATCCGCTACCGCACCATGGACGTCGCGGTTCTCGGGAAGGACTCCTGCACCTGCGGAAGACAGTATCCCTTGCTCGATAAGGTGGAGGGGAGGCTCCAGGAGTTCATCGTAACCCGGAGCGGGCACCTGATCTCCGTCACCCCCATCAACTACGAATCCGAAGCGTTCGAGAATATACGGCAGTTCCAGATGTACCAGGAGGAGGTTGGCGAGCTCATCATGAAAGTCGTCAGGAAACCGGCTTACACCGAGAAGGACACCCGGCAGCTGACCGCTGAACTCCGGTGCCAGCTCGGTGACGGGGTGAACGTCCACGTCCGGTTCGTCGACGAGATCCCCCGCACCCAGGGCGGGAAGTTCCGGTACCTCATCCAGAAACTCCCCATCTCGCTCGGCGACCTCTGACTGTTCAGTCGATGTAGGAGACGAACCGGCGTTTCAGCCAGGGTTTATTGATGACGTTGCTGTATGCCCATTCCGCCAGCGTCCCGACAGCATCCTTCTGAAAGACCTCCATATACATGCCGAGACTCGAACAGAACTTGGATTTGAAGAAGTTTAGATCCGGTGTGTTCGCTCCGATGTTCTCCAGGTACGAGTAGCCTTCGGCCTTTGCACGCTGGATCAGGAGCCACTGGAGATACTCGTTCCCGGCATGAGCCCCTTCGAACCGCGGCGTCCCGATCCAGAGCAGGAACCGCTTGTACTCCTGCGTGGCGACGGCTCCCGTGAGGGCGCCTTCCCGGTCGTAGAGGTAATAGGCCGCGAGATTCTCCGGGTACGCCCGGAAGAGCTCCTTGAAGTAGCGCCGGCTGATCATCGGGATCTTCATCTCCGGCTGGCTGAACCGCTCGGCGAGCGACGCATACAGCGCTGAAACATCGGCGCTTCGCACGAGATCCATCCCGGCCTTCTCGGCCTTCCGGAGCTTGTTGCGAAGTTTGTAGTGAAAATCGCTCCAGATCGTCTCGGCCGGCCGCGAGATGTCGACAACGTAGGTGTAGTGAATCTTCGGGTCGTATCCGCGCCAGAGGAACTGCCTGACGTCGGTGAGGCCGGGGACGAGGGTCAGGGAGAAGTAGTGCGGCGAGATAGCATCGATCTCCGCGGAGAGATCCCCCGCGATGAGATCCATGATCTCCTCTTTCTTGCCCAGTTTCAGCGTATCGAATGACTTCGCCGGGACGAATCCCTGGTAGGGGACGACCGCCTGCATGGGCGGCGGAGAGAAGAGCATCTTCACGCCATGTGTGCTCTTTGCGTAGAGCGGAGCGAGGCAGACCAGTTCCTCCCCCTTGTAGATCCCGTAGGGGAGGAGCCGGTAGCCCGCGTGCTCTGTGGTGATCGTTATGTAGTCCCACCTGTGGAAAAGCAAACCATACGTGCTTGCATCTACGAAAGAATCCCACAATTCCCGGTCTTTGATGATCTCGAGCACCATAGAGCCTGCCATCCGGCGATCGGCCATGCCGAACCGCGCCTGCTACTGGATACCTCAAACGGGATATTTATATCTTTCCCGGGCACTGCCGGGAGCGATGGCCTGAAGGTTTTTCGACCGGCCGGGAAGCCCCGCTGCCCCGGGAGAGCACTCTCCGGTTCGGTTGATGGAAAGGACAGACCTCTTCTCGATCAGCGGTGCAAGGCCGATCGTATACGGGTAGTCAGTCGCGATCCGGTAGCCATCCCGGGTGAACCGGCGGATATCGTGAAAGCCCGGGACGAGCGTCATCGAGAGATAGTTCGGCGCGAGACCCCGGATCGCCTTCCCAGAGCCCGTCGACAACCGCCTGCAGAAGAGGGACAGACCGCGAGCAGTTCTCCACCCCTGGAAATGCCGCAGGGAAGAAACGTATCCCCGGTATGCTGCCCTGTGCCGTGAGGCACCGGGACGGCGGTAAACCCTAAACCCTGCCGGTCGCCATCATCAACCGTTTCACAAAGGAGCGATATGCCCACTCGGAGAACGCACCGAGGCCGTCTTTCTTCTCGACCTCAAAGTACATCGTGAGATCGGGGTTGAACTTCGATTTGAAGAAGGCCAGATCGGGGTTGTTCGCACCCATATTCTCGAACGTCCGGTAGCCCTCGGCACGTGCACGCTCTATCAGGAGCCACTGGAGATACTCGTTCCCCGCGTGAGCGTTCTCAAGCCTCGGCGTCCCGATCCAGAGCAGGAACCGCTTGTACTCCTGGGCGGCCACCACGGCCGCGACCTCGTCCTCCGCATCGTAAAGGGTGTAGATCCCGATCCGGTCCGGATAGGCACGCACGAGATCTTCGAGGTAGTCGTGCTTGATCGGCGGGATGTCGAGCGACGGGTCACGGAAACGCTCGGAGATGAGCGCATAAAGCGTGGAGATATCGCCGGACCTCTCCAGCCGGAGACCCGCTTTCGACTCCTTCTTCAGTTTGTTGCGGAGTTTATAGTGGAGATTGTTCCAGATCTCCTCGAGTGGCCGCTCCAGGTCGATGGTGTAGGTGTACCTGACCCGTGCATCGCACCGGTCCCAGAGGTAGTGGCGTATATCGTCGAATCCCGGGACAAAAGCGATCGAGAGGTAGTTCGGCGATATCTCCTGGAGTTCCCGGCGAACCTCACCTGCGATCAGCGCGAGAAGGGATTCTTTCTTGCTCCGTTTGAGCGATCCGAACTTCCCGCTCATCACGCACCCGAGGTGGGGGATCACCGTGAGGGGCGGGGGTGAGAAGACGGCGTTGATCCCATGCATCCGCTTCCAGAAGAGTGGGAATACGCAGAGCGGTTCGTCGCCGTGATAGATCGCGTACGGAAGAAGCGTGCTATTCGTATGATTTGCCGTCAGGTGCAGGTAGTCCCACCTGTGAAAGAGAAGGCCCGATGGGCTCTCGTCGATGAAGGTATCCCATGTATCTCTGTCCTCGACCCTGATCGCTGTCATCCCTTCCGTCACTCCGGTGCTGTCATGCAGTCTGCGGCTCGGTGACCTCTAATCATCTCCCGGACTCATATAAACCTTTCCAAGGCTCTGCCGGATCGCGCAGCCGGTTGCCGCGAGGCCGGGCACAGCAACCCCGCCCGGTCGGCGAGCCCGGCCTCGCAGGCAGGAATCATTATATACCGGAGCACGTGAGGTAGGGGCATGGTCGCACTCCGCCTCCTCGCCATGGACGATGTTTCGTTCCGCTCGTGGGAAGGCAACGGTTCCGATGCATACGGCGACATCTGGGTGCTCATCCCGGAAAACAGCCTTTTTCCGGAGTTCCTGAAGCATTTTTCTCGTGCATCCGGCCGGGATCTGATCTCAATACCCTACTCTGAGAACTTCTTCTGAACGCTCCCGGTCTCCGGGCATGCCGGTCGCCTTCACCGTGCTGCCGGTGTGATCCAACCGTACCGGGAGCAAAACGTTTAATGCCGAGTATAGATATGAGCACTTCGATGGGTGTGCGGATGAACTATCGGGGGTTGCGGCCTCTCCGGCTTGAAAATTCTGTGACGGCGAGGGCACTCCGGATCCTCCCCGCATACTCTGCATACATAAAGACCTACACCCTCCTCCGGGAGTCCCGGAGATGGAGCCGGGAAGAACACGCGGCCCACCAGGCCCGGGCGCTCTCGCGCCTGCTCGACCACGCCTACGAGAACGTTCCCTATTACCGCCGGGTCTTTCAGGAGCGCGGTCTCGTCCCGGAGGACATCCAAAGCCCGGATGATCTCGGACTCCTCCCGTTCCTGACCCGTGAAGACCTCCAGACCAACCTCCCCGACTTAAAAGCCCGGAACTACCCCGACTCTGCGTTCGAGTACGTCACCACCGGCGGCTCCACCGGGATCCCGGTCGGCTTCTACTACGAGAAAGGCGTCTCCCGCGCCCGGGAATGGGCGTTCATGAAGACCCAGTGGGACCGCGTCGGCTACCGGTTCACCGACCGCTGCGTCGTCCTCCGGGGCTACACCATCGAGTCCGCCCGAGACGGTGTCTACTGGAAGAAGACCCTCTGCGGCCGGTGGCTGCTGATGTCCTCCCACCACATGACCGAGGAGACGCTGCCCGCCTACATCGACCGGATCAAGAGGTTCAAACCCCGGTTCATCCAGGCGTACCCCTCGGTGGCGACGATACTCGCCCGCTACATGCGGGAGCACGGCATCGAGCCGTTCCCGACCGTCAAAGCCATCCTCTGCGGGTCGGAGAACCTCTACCCCTGGCAGCGCGACCTGCTTACCGAGGTCTTCGGGTGCCGCGTCTTCTCCTGGTACGGCAACTCCGAGCAGACGGTGCTTGCCGGCGAGTGCGAGGAGAGCACCCACTACCACATCTTCCCCGAATACGGGATCGTCGAACTGATCGGGCGGAACGGACAGCCCGTCCAGGACCCGGGAGCCATGGGGGAGGTGGTCACGACCAGCCTCATAAACCCCATCTGCCCCCTCATCCGCTACCGCACCATGGACGTCGCGGTTCGCGGGACGGACTCCTGCACCTGCGACCGTGCCTACCCGCTCCTCGAGCGGGTCGAGGGGAGGCTCCAGGAGTTCATCGTGACGAAGAACCGCCGGTTCATATCGATGACCGCGGTGAACATGCACTCCGACATCTTCGACAACGTTGCACAGTTCCAGTTCCACCAGGAGAAGGAAGGCGAGGCCCTGCTTCGAATCGTGAAAAAAACCGGATACGGCGACCGCGACACGGAACGCATTCTCCGGGAGCTCGACAGAAAATTCGACGGCGACGTGGATGTGACCATCCGCTTCGTCGATGAGATTCCCCGCACCCAGCGCGGTAAATACCAGTTCCTGACACAGGAACTCCCGCTGGAGCAGTGGGGCATTTCGGTGTGAGAACCATGCAAAAACTCAGGCTAATTGCAGTAGGAGACATATGGGTTCGGACGGCGAACCATCGATACCCGTTCGGGGAGGTCGGTCATCTCCTCCGGGATAAGGACGTCCTCTTCGGGAACCTGGAGACCACCCTCTCGGATACGGGCGAGCCGGCAGAGAAGCACCACGTGATCTTCACATGCCCGGATGCGGCCCGGTACCTGAAGGAGGCGGGGTTCGACGTCATGAGCGTTGCAAACAACCACTCCGGCGACCTCGGGCCCCAGGGGTTCAAGAACACCCTGAGCGCACTCGAACGACGGGAGATTCTCGCCGTCGGCGGATCGGCGACCGAAGACCGGCAGGGGCCGGTCATCCTCGAGAGGAACGGCGTCTCGATCGGGTTTGCGGGCTATACGATCGGCAAACTCGCCATCTCGCGCGAGGTCTCGGTCAACCGGCTGGTCGAGGAGGATGTCCTCAAGGATATCGCCTCCCTCAAAGGCCGGTGCGACCATATCGCCGTCTCGCTGCACTGGGGAACGGAGATGGCCTACTACCCGTCTCCCGAGCAGATCGACCTCGCGCACCGGTTCATCGATGCAGGGGCCACCCTGATCCTCGGGCACCACCCCCATACCATGCAGGCGATCGAACGCTACCACGGCGGGCTCATCGCCTACTCGCTCGGCATGTTCCAGTTCGAGCCGCGCTGGCCCCACAACATCTCGCGGGAGGCGATCATGCTCTCGGTCGACCTGCAGAAGAACGGCGTCGTCGGGGCGCATGAGACGGTGCCGCTCATCATCGACGACGATTACATACCCCGTCCGGCGGAAGGGGCGATGGCCGAGGAGATCCTGAACTTCCTATCCGAGATCTCGCGGCCGGTCGCCGAGGGGAGGCTCACCAGGAGCAGGTGGTTTGAGGAGATCGCGCCGGTCTACATGAAGATGAACCTCGAGAGTTACCGCTACCGGATACGCCGCAAAGGCCTCTTCCCGCTCCTGGAGATGGGGGCCTGGTTCTTCACGCCGTTCTGCCTGAAATGCTGCGCCGGCCTCGTCCGGCGGTTATTTCGCCCGGAACTTGCGCGCAGGAGGCGCGCCCCGGGACAGAACGCCGGGAACTGAGCGAAGGTGAATACGGGGGCGCAGAGGAGTCCGGTTTAACCGGACACCGCCCCGGGCCTTTTCTTCACCGCATCCCTCATTGCAGCCGGCCGTTTCCGGGGAAGACCATCGGGCGCCCGGCGCCCGGATCGCAAAACCCTCATTACAATTGATGACAGATATAAACGCGAGGAGTGTAACCAATTTGTCAGCGATTCCAAAGGAAGAGTATCTCTATAAGTGCACGTCCGCCTGCGCGGGGTGCAGCTCTTCCCTATGTCTGCGTTACGTGCTCAAAGCCGCCGGATCCGACTCCGTCCTGGTCGTACCCGCCTGCTGCACCAGCGTCATCCAGGGGATCTACCCCGGCACCGCGATGAACGTCCCCGTCTACAACGTGGCGTTTGCTGCAGCTGCGGCCTGCGCATCCGGCATGAGCGAGGCGTTTGCGGCAATGGGGAGAGAGACCAACGTCATCGTCTACGCGGGCGACGGTGGAACGGTCGATATCGGGATTCAGGCCCTCTCCGGAGCTTTCGAGCGCGGCACCAATTTCCTGTACATCTGCTACGACAACGAGGCATACGGCAACACCGGCATGCAGCGGTCGGGTTCGACACCGCTCGGGGCGCGCACCACCACGACTCCCGGCGGCAAGCCCACGACCAAGAAAGACCTCGACAGGATCGTCGAGGCGCACAACCCGCCCTACATGGCGACCGCCTGCAGCGCCTACCCCCTCGATCTCTACAAGAAGGTCGAGAAGGCGCTCTCGATCGAGGGGCCCAAGTTCATCCACATCCTCGCACCGTGCCCGCCGGGGTGGCGCTACCCCACGGAGAAGACGGTCGAGATGGGGAAACTCGCCGTGAAGACCGGGACATGGATCCTCTACGAGCGCGAGTTCGGGAAACTCTCGATCAGCGGCCCGTCGAAGGCTGCCATGAAGCGGCCCGCCCCGCTCGAGGACTACATCAAGGGCCAGGGCCGGTTCAAGAACGTGAGCCCCGAGACCCTCGATCTGATGCGCCAGCAGGTGCAGCAGAACATCCAGCGGCTCGCCCGCGAGGAGGCAGGCGTATGCTGACGATCGCGACCGGCAACAGGGCGGTGGCCGACGCGGTGAAGGCCGCGAAACCCGGCGTCATCGCCGCATACCCGATCACCCCCCAGACCGAGATCGTCGAGCAGATCGCCGAGTACGTCACCGCCGGCGATCTTGCAAGCCGCTACATCCCGGTGGAGAGCGAGCACTCGGCGATGGCGGCCTGCATCGGGGCGAGCGTCGGGGGCGTTCGGACGTTCACGGCGACGAGTTCCCACGGCCTCCTCTACATGCACGAGATGGTTCACTGGGCCGCGGGCGCGCGTCTCCCCATCGTGATGGCGAACGTCAACCGCGCCCTCGGGCCCGGGTGGAACACCTGGGCGGAGCATACCGACGCCTTCTCCCAGCGCGACACGGGCTGGCTCCAGGTCTTCGTCGGCACCGTCCAGGAGGCCTACGACGCCACCCTGATGGCGTTCAAGATCGCCGAGGACGAGAGGGTTCTTCTCCCGGTGATGGTCAACCTGGACGGGTTCACGCTCAGCCACATCACGCAGTCGCTCGATACGGTGGAGATCGGCGACTTCCTGCCGCCCTTCCATCTCCCGCACGCCATCGACACGGCAAACCCCCTCGGCTACGGCCCCATGACCGGCCCGGCCGACCACTTCCGGTTCCGGTGGGACATCGAGCGGTCGATGCGCGACGCTAAGGGCGTTATCACGGAGGTCGAGCACGAGTTTGCCGAGCGGTTCGGCCGCTCTTACGGCCCCACCGAGGACTACCGGTGCGAGGATGCCGACGTCGTCGTCGTCGCGATGGGAACCCTCGGCAAAGAGGCGGAGGTGGCGATCGACCGTCTCCGCGACGAGGGGATCAAAGCAGGATCCATGCGCCTGCGCTGGTTCCGCCCCTTCCCGGACCTCGATCTTGCCGGACGGGAGGTCGTCGTCATCGACCGCGACTACTCCTTCGGCTTCGGCGGCGTGGTGGCGCACTCGATCAAATCGAAGACCGGCATCCAGCCCTACAGCGTCATCGCCGGCCTCGGCGGCCAGGAAGTCACCTACAACGATATCGCAGACTTTGTTCGGAACCGGCATCCCGGCGAGGAGATGTGGTTCGGGGTGAACGACCATGTATGAGATCAGGATCCACTCCCGGGGCGGGCAGGGCGGCGTCACCGCCGCGAAACTCCTCGCTCTCGCGGCATTCAGGGACGGCAGGCACGCAACCGCCTGCCCGTTCTACGGGGCGGAGCGGCGCGGGGCGCCGGTCGTCTCGTTCGTCAGGATCGACGACGAACCGATCAAGGTATACAGCCAGATCCACGAGCCGGATCTCGTGATAGTCCTCGATACGAGCATCATGGACGTGGTGGACGTCCTGGACGGCCTCAAGGCCGACGGGACGGTTCTCTTGAACAGCGCCCATCAGGTTGCCGGGTGCAACGGAACCTGCCGTCACGTCGACCTGACGGGGATCGCGCTCGCGCAGAACCTGGTGGTCGCGGGAAGCCCGATCCTGAACACCCCGGTGCTCGGGGCGCTCGCGAAGATGGGGATCGTCACCCTCCCCTCGGCGGAGCAGGCGATCCGCGAGATGTTTGCCGACGAACGGAACGTAAAGGCTGCCAGAGCGGCATACGAGGAGCTGAAGGTATGAGAGAGAGACTTGCGCTCAGCAGGCCGAAAGAGGCCGCGTCGGGGAAGACCGGGACGTGGCGGACGTTCCGGCCCGTCGTAGACAGGGAGACGTGCAACGCCTGCGGGCTCTGTGCCCAGTACTGCCCGGACGGGGTCATCGACGAGGAACTGAACATCGACCTCGACTACTGCAAGGGGTGCGGCATCTGCGCGAACGAGTGCCCCAAAGGGGCGATCGCTATGGTGCGGGAGGAGCGCTGACCTCCTCGTCGATAGGACACCGTGCCATATACTCCAGGTTGAACCGGTAGAAGTGGGTGTAATTGCAGTTGCGGCACCGGGTCGTGAACTGGTTGCACCCGATCGCGAGGGCGTGCGGGCCCGTGACCCCACAATTTTTGCATCGCCCGTCGTCCTCGAACGTCCAGAGATCGTAACGCCCGATCGGGGTGCAGGTTCCGACCGCCCCGGTGTTCTCGAACCGCGGAATGAATATCCGGGTCGCTCCGCAGGCTGAGCAGATCACCTGAGCCTGCGCGGAGACCGCTTTTACGATCTGGTCGGCCTCCTCCCCGCAGTGGTAGCAGCGGGTTCGATTCACGAAGGTTCGGTAGAACCAGAGTGTGAGCACCGCAAGGTGCGATTCCGGGTGAAGATGAACCGCTCGCTCATGCATCCTACTTGAGGAGCGCAAGATAAAACCTCCGCTCCGGGGTATGGCCGCCCCCGCTCCGGGACGGCAGGTCGGTGTCGCGTTCGGGCCGGGTCACGGGGAGAGGGAAACGTTAAATAGCACACCCGTACCTCTGTTGCCGAATAGGAGGTTATGAGATGGCAGCGTTGAGAGTTGCACCCTATGTCTGCGCTTACTCGGATGAGAACGAAGAGAACTTGCACATCGAGATAGAGCTACCCGGGGTCGATAAGAAGGACATCACGTTCAAGATGCAGGAGACCAGTTTTTCCATCGATGCGACCCGCGGTGACGTCCGCTACGTCGGCACCTATGCGATCGGATGCCCGGTCGACACCAGCGGGGCGAAGGCGACATTCCGAAACGGCCTCCTCGTCGTGGATGTCCCCTACGTGCAGCCGGCCGCGGAGGAGACAAAGGAGATCCCCATCGCGGAGTGAGGGGCGCACTATTTTTTACCGCCGGTGCTCTCCGCCCCGGTAGCGGGAGAGAGGTGTCTGCACCCCGTGGCCCCTACGTCCGCCGGGAGGAGTCACCTTTATTAGCCTGCATCCGCACGTCAGGGATATGAACCCGGCACGCGGATACGACCCGGAAGCACCGGAAGCATCGGTGCGGGAACGATCACCACCGAACCGGCTGGCGAGCGAACAGAGTCCGTACCTGCTCCAGCACGCCCATAACCCCGTTGACTGGTACCCCTGGGGCGAGGAGGCCTTTCTTCGGGCGCGGGAGGAGGGGAGACCGATATTCCTCTCCATCGGCTACTCGGCCTGCCACTGGTGCCACGTCATGGAGGAGGAGTCGTTTGCCGACCCGCAGGTCGCGAAACTCTTAAACGATGTCTTCGTCTGCATCAAGGTGGATCGCGAGGAGCGGCCGGATATCGACCAGGTCTACATGGCGGCCGCCCACGCCCTGACCGGGACAGGAGGATGGCCGCTCACCATCTTCATGACCGCCGATAAAAAACCCTTCTTTGCCGCGAGTTACATCCCGAAAGAGAGCCGCTACGGGATGACCGGCCTTTTAGACCTCGTCCCCCGGATCAGCAAGGTCTGGCAGACCCAGCGGCAGGAGCTCGAGAACGCCGGCGACCAGGTGCTGGAGGCGCTGCAGAGCGCGGCGAAGACCCCGCCCAAGGAGGGCGAACTCGGCGAGGCGGCCCTCGACGATGCCTATAACACCTTCTTCCGGGTCTTCGACGGGGAGAACGGGGGGTTCGGGGACGCGCCCAAGTTCCCTACCCCGCACAACCTCATCTTCCTGCTCCGGTACGGGAACCGGACCGGGAAGGAGCCGGCATACACGATGGTCGAGAAGACGCTGCACGCCATGCGCCGGGGCGGGATCTTCGACCAGGTCGGCTATGGGTTCCATCGTTACTCGACGGACGCGGAGTGGTTCGTTCCGCACTTCGAGAAGATGCTCTACGACCAGGCGCTCCTCGTCATGGCGTATACGGAGGCTTACCTCGCGACGGGGAGGGAAGAGTTCGCGAGAACCGCACGGGAGACGATCGCCTACGTCCTGCGCGACATGACCGATCCGGATGGAGGCTTCTACTCGGCGGAGGATGCCGACAGCGAGGGCGAGGAGGGGAAGTTCTACCTCTGGACGAAGGATGAGATCCTCGGCGTCCTCGGGGAAGAGGACGGCGAACGGTTCTCCCGGATCTTCAACGTCATGGAGCCCGGGAACTACCGGGAGCAGCCCGGCGGGAGGAGAACCGGCAAAAACATCCTTCGCCTGCGCCGGCCCCTCGCATCCTGGGCGCACGAGTTCGCAACCTCGGAGGAGGATCTGGCGTGGTTCGTGGAGGAGGGCCGGCAGAAACTCCTTGCGGCCCGCGACCGGCGTGTCCGCCCGGGCAAGGACGACAAGATCCTCACCGACTGGAACGGCCTCATGATCGCCGCCCTCGCGAAAGCCGCCCGGGCCTTCGACGAACCGGACTACCTGGCGGCAGCGGAGAGAGCGGCCGCGTTCGTCCTCACGCATCTTCGCCGGCAGGACGGACGGCTCCTCCATCGCTATCGGGGCGGCGAGGCCGCCCTCGCGGCAACCCTCGACGACTACGCGTTCATGCTGTGGGCGCTCATCGAGGTCTACGAGGCGTCGTTCGCCCCCCGCCACCTCAAGACCGCCGTCGACCTCTCCCGGGATCTCATCGCCCGCTACTGGGACTGCAACGAAGGAGGGTTCTTCTTCGTGCCGGACGATGCGGACGTCCCCGTCCGCCAGAAACCGGTCTACGACGGGGCGATCCCTTCCGGAAACAGCGCCGCCATGTACGCCCTCTTCATCCTCGGCCGGATGACGGCGAACCTCGAACTCGAGGAGACGGCGGAGCGCATACGCCGCGTCTTTGCCGGAACCGTCAGCGAGTCTCCCACCGCCTGCTCCCACTTCCTGACCGGCCTCGAGTTCATGCTGGGGCCGAACTTCGAGGTGATCATATCCGGCGTTCCGGGGGCGGAGGATACGAAAGCGCTGATCGACGCCATCCGTTCGCACTACGCACCCGACGCCATCGTCATCTTCCGCCCTTCCAACGAAGAGGAACCGGAGATCGTGAGAGTTGCCGGGTTTACCCGGGATGTCGTGACGATCGAGGAGAAGGCGACGGCATACGTCTGCACCAACTACGCCTGCGACATCCCGACGACCGATCCCGGCGAGATGGTGCAGCTCGTGAGAACGACGGGACGGTCGCCGGAACCGATCGTCTGATGCAGGGGGAGACCATGAACGGGCGAAACGGGGTCGATATGGAGCGGGTGAAGACCCTCAAAGCAGTGATGCAGGAGAACCCGGCGGCGGGCAGAAGAACCCTCTCCGGTATCACGAGCTGGAATGGCGGCGCCCATTCCACCACGATCGTCCGGAACTTCGCCGTCCCGGCCGACGAACCGGCAGTCCTCGGCGGAACCGGCCGTGGAGCAAGCCCGACGGAACTGATGCTCACGGCGCTCTCCGCCTGCATCACGATCGGTATCGCCTATAGCGCGGCGGAAGACGGGATCGAGGTCGATTCAATCGAGATCGATGTTGCGGGCGACCTCGATCTCAGGGGGTTCCTCAACATCGGCGATCTCCGACCGGGACTCGCGGAGATCCGTCTGGCCGTCCGGGTGGATGCCGACGCGCCGCAGGAGTTGATCGAGGAACTCGTCGACCGCGGCTACCGGCGATCGCCGGTCGCGGCCTCGCTTGAAGGCAGGGTGCCGGTCAGGGTCTGCATCGGGCGGGAGGAAGCGACCCTCTCCGAACCGCGATCCGGGCCCTGATCGCCTCCCGACCCCGCCTCTACAGCGCCGGAGAGGTGGACAGCGGTTTCTTCTCGTCCTTGAGGAGCGGGTAGTTCGCCGCGTTCCACCCGAACGTACCGCCGAGCAGGTTTATGACGTTTCTAAACCCGTAATTCTCGAGGGTGCTCGCCGCAAGACTCCCCTTGTACCCGGCGTCGCAATGGACGACGATCTGCTTATCCTCCGGGATCTCCTCGATATGCTCCTCGAGATGCCCGACATAGATGTGGTGCGAACCCTGGATGTAGCCATCCCTCTCCCGGTGATTGACGTTCCTGACGTCGAGCACCCAGACGGACGGGTCGTCCAGGTTCTCGGCGAGATCGGGAGGAGACCAGGTACCGGAGCGCCCGACGATCTCCCCCTGCTTGAACCAGGCCGCAAACCCGCCGGCGAGGTATCCGGCGATGTTGTCGTAGCCGAGCCGGACAAAGTGGCGCACCACGTGATCCAGGTCCAGGTTGAAGTCGTCCACGAGGACGATCGGGTCCTCGTAGTTCAGGTAGTAGCCCATGTAGAGCGGAAGACCCTCCCGCCAGATGCTGAGCGCCCCGGGGATGTGCCCGCCGGCGAAACTCGTCGGGGACCGGATATCGACGATCTGTGCGCCTCGGTCCATCAATGAGCGGATCTCCCGGGCGGAGTATGCCTGCAGGTGCGGCAGGTTGTAGATCAGGGGCGGCCCTTCCCGGTTGAGTTTACGCATCATCCCGAAATACTGCGGCTCGTAGAGCCGCTCGTTCACCTTCTGCTCGACGAACTCTCCCTTCGAGAGGGAGAGCAGCCCGTTCGTCGCCTTCTCGAAACCGATGGTCGTGTACTCCCGGTCGCCGATGTTCCCGCCGCAGACGGATCCCGCGCCGTGGGCGGGGCAGACGATCGTGCTGTCGGGGAGCGGGAGGATCTTCTGGTGCAGGCTCGCATACAACATCTCGGACATCTCCCGCCGCTTATCCTCGCCGGCAAGATCGGTTCTCCCCACATCCCCGGCAAAGAGCGCATCGCCGGTAAAGATCATCAGGGGTTTGTCGGAGACCGATCGGTCGCGGAGCAGGAGCGATATGCTCTCTACGGTATGGCCGGGCGTCTCCAGAACCTCGAGCTCGAGCGAACCGATCGAGAACGTCTCCCCTTCCCGGACGCCGGTGCCGAACCCGAACTCCTCCCGGGCGCCGTGCAGGATCTCCGCCCCGGTCGGGCGAGCGAGCTCACGGGAGCCGATGACGTAATCCTCGTTCTTATGGGTCTCAAAAATCTTCGTGATCTTCATGCCCTCGCGCCCGGCGATGGCCGCGTAGACCAGGCAGTCGCGCCTCGGATCGATGACCGCCGCCTCCCCGCCCGCCCCGACGATGTATGAGTTGTGAGCAAGGAGATCGGACTTAATCTTCTCAAACAGCATCCGTATTCATCTCCCGGGTGGTGGAACCCGTTCCGATAAGCCGGGATACGGGGCGGTTGTATAAAAGGTTTCCGGGAGATACGGGGAGAGAGCGGGCGCTGTCTGCCGGCGAACGGGGAGCGCAGCCCGTTCACTCCTGTCGGGCTCCCCTGACCTCAAGGATACTGCCCACCGCCTTGAACGCGTCCTCAAGCTCCGAGAAGTTCGGGATCCGGGAGGCCCGCAGGATGCGCAGACCGCTCCTGATGCTGTCGCCGCCGAGCATGCAGCCCACCACCATCTTCTCCGTGTTCCGGGAGAACCGGACGATCTCGTTCGCGACGTGCGCCGGATCGACGAGTGTGGTCGGCACGGCGATCACGAACGCGATATCCCAGAACTCCTGGTGGCGTATCAGCATGTCGAAGAGAGCGGCGAACCGGGTGGCGTCGGCATCGCCGAGGATGTCCATGGGGTTTGAGTGGTTCCAGAACGGCGGGAGGAATGCATTGAGCTCGCGGAGCACCTCGTCGGGGAGGTCGACCATATCGACCCCGTAGGCCTCGGCGTAGTCGGAGGCGAGGACGGCGAAACCTCCCGCACTGGTGACGGCGATCGCGCGACTCCCCTTCGGGTAGCCCTCGGAGGCCAGGAGTTCCGCGAGGTTGAAGGCGTCCCGCAGGCTCCGGGCCACAATCACCCCCGCCTGCCTGAACGCCGCGACGTAGACCTCGTAGCTTCCGGCAAGCGACCCGGTGTGGGAGGACGCCGCGGCCTTCCCCTTCCGGGACGAACCGGACTTCACCGCCACCACCGGCTTTCTTCCGGCGACCTCGCCGACGATCTGCATGAACCCGTGTCCGTCCTGGATCTCCTCGATGTACAGGGTGACCGATCGGGTCATGGTGTCCTGCTCGGCGAACCGGAGAAAATGCTCGAACCCGAGATCCGCCTGGTTGCCGACGCTGATGACGGTCGAGAACCCGAACTCCTCGGGGAGGCTCCAGTCGACGACGGTGGTGATGATCGCGCCGCTCTGGGAGATGAAGGCGATGTCTCCCGCTCTCGGCGAGACGGGGTCGAACGTGGCATTGATCCCCATATGAGGCATCATGATCCCGAGACAGTTCGGGCCGATGATCCTGATGGAGTGCCGCTTTGCGATCGCCGTGACCTTCTCTTCGAGCGCTGTGCCTTCCCCGCCGGTCTCGCGGAACCCGGCGGTGACGATGATCGCGAGACGGACGCCTTTCTCCCCGCACTCCTCCATCACCTCCGGGACGATGCGGGCGGGCACGGCGACGACCGCCCAGTCGACCGGGCCCGGGATATCAAGAACGGAGGGGTAGGTCTTTCGTCCGAAGAGCTCCGTTCGGGACGGGTTGACCGGGTAGAGGTTTCCGGGGAACGAGAGCAGGTTCCGGAGCACCGAGTAGCCCACCTTGTTCGGGCTTCCGGAGGCGCCGATCACGGCGATGGATTCCGGGTAGAAGAGATCCGGGGGCGCCCGGACCCTGAGCCGGGCAGCCGCGCCCCCGGCGGTATCCCCGACGATGATCCGTGCATCGACGACGCTGACCCCTTTCTCGTAGACGATCACCGGGTTCAGGTCGAACTCCCTGATACGGGGATCCGCGACGAAGGCCTGTGCCATCGCGGCGATGATGCGGACGAGCGCCTCCTCATCCTTCGGGGGCTCTCCACGGTATCCCCGGATGAGCCGGTAGCCCTCGATCTCGCGGATCATCGTGCGGATCTCGCCGTCGGTGACGGGCAGCACCCGGACGGAGACATCCGCGAGAAGTTCCACCAGTTTCCCCCCGAGACCGAACGTGATCACCTTCCCAAACGACGGGTCGGTCTTTCCGCCGATCAGCACCTCGAGCCCCGCGGGCATCTGCTTCTCGACGATGATCCCGGTGATCGGCGCCTCCGGGGCACGGGCGGCTGCGTTCCGCATGATCGTCCCAAACGCCTCTTCGGCCCCTTCAGGGCTCTCGATCCCGGTGATGACTCCGCCGACGTCGCTTTTGTGAACGATCTCCGGGGAGACGACCTTCATGACGACGGGGTAGCCTATTCGCCCGGCGGCCGCCCGTGCCTCCCCGGCGCTGGTAGCAAGGTGATGGGGGGGCACCGGTATCCCGCACGATTCGAGCAGGCGATAGCCCTCAGATTCGGTTAACATCCTCTCCGGCATGGGTATTCCTCGCGGTAGGCCGATCCTGCCAGGCATGCCCGGCGTCCTGTTGCACCGGTTGGTCGGGTCTTCCATAATAAGTATCCGTTCCAGGAGGGGAGAGCAGGATCTCACGGGAGAAAACGACGGAAGACGCGTTTAACCTGCCCGATGCCGTGAGAAGGCAACTGCAGGTCAGACCCGCCCCCAAACCCGCCGGGATCTGCGATCCATCACTCCGAACTATTGCAAATATATTCACACCCAATAATCAAAATTTAGAAAGACATAATAATGATTGCTACTACGATCCCTGATCGTATGCACCACTCAAGATACACCGGATTGCTCACGGCCGCGGTCGTTGCGGCCGTCGTTCTTACCATGCTCGCCGCCGGGTGCACCGGCACCGGGATCGCACGGGGCGGTTCCGACCAGACCGTCACGATCACCGACGGGTTCGGCCGGGCGGTCGCCGTCCCGTCGCCGCCGGAGAGTGTCGTCTGCTCGGGTTCCGGGTGCCTCCGCTACCTCGTCTACCTGCAGAGCCAGAACCTCGCCGTCGGCGTCGATGACATCGAGAAGGAGGGGCGGGCAATCGAAGGCCGGCCTTACGCCCTCGCCTACGGGTCGCAGTTCAAGAATCTCCCCCTGATCGGTGAGTTCCGCGGCAAGGACGACCCCGAGAAGATCCTCGGGATCGGTCCTGCAGTCATCCTCAAGACCGGCTCCACCGGAACGGCATACGCGACCAGTGCCGACGATGCCGACAAACTCGAGGCGAAGACCGGCATCCCGGTCGTGGCCTTCCCCTACGGCTCGCTCAGAAACGACGCCGAAAAAGCCGAGATGTATGCCGGGCTCCGCACGATGGGCGAGGTGCTCGGGAAACAGAACCGGGCCGAAGAGGTGATCGCCTACATCGAGGCGACGATCGCCGACCTCGAAGCCAGGACCGCCGACGTCCCCGAGGTTGAACGGAAGACGGCCTACATCGGCGGCGTCTCCTCGGCGGGCGCCCACGGCATCATCTCGACCGAACCCGCCTACCCGCCATTCCTCTGGATCAACGCAAAGAACGCCGCGGCCGGACTCGGCACCGCCCACGCCGACGTCGCGAAAGAGGCGCTCGTCGACTGGGACCCCGGGTACATCTTCATCGATGTCGGCACGATCCAGATGGAGAGCGACGGGGCGATCGGGGAACTGAAGAGCGACCCCGCGCTCCAGGGGCTCTCCGCCGTGAAGGAAAGCCGGGTCTACGGCGTTCTCCCGTACAACTTCTACAACACGAACTACGGGACCGTGCTCGCCGACGCCTACTTCATCGGCAAGACCCTGTATCCCGACCGGTTTGCCGACATCGACCCGGAGGAGAAGGCGGACGAGATCTACACCTTCTTCATCGGGAAACCAGTCTTCGGCGACCTGAACGGCCAGTACAGAAACCTCGGCTTTGTGGAGATCCCGCTGTAACCCGGGATCGAACACGCCCGGTGGAAGAGAAAAAACGCGTGTGCAGCAGATAGAAACTCACTTCTTTTCCCCCGGCCGGAGCCCGGGGCATGGGATTCTCCTCCCACGCTCCGGGCATGCAGACCGGAGGGAGAACTGCACCCATTCGGCTGATTGTCGGTGCACGTATTACGAATCAAAATTAAGTCACACCCGATAGAGGGTATTTCGATAACTATAATACACAATGTTACTACTACAGATATTAGTATGCCGCCGTTCCGATACAGAGGAGTCCTCGTGGCCGCAGTGCTTGCGGCCCTCGTTCTGCTTATAGCCGCCGCAGGGTGCACCGGCACCGGCACCGTCCAGGGCGGCACCGGCGAGACCGTCACGATCACCGACGGATTCGGCCGGTCGGTCGCCGTCCCCTCGCCCCCGGAGAGCGTCGTCTGCTCGGGCTCCGGATGCCTCCGCTACCTCGTCTACCTGCAGAGCCAGGATCTCGCCGCAGGCGTCGACGACCAGGAGAAGAGAGATCAGGTGATGGAAGGCCGTCCCTACGCCCTCGCCTACGGGGCGCAGTTCAAGGATCTCCCCCTGATCGGTGAGTTCCGCGGCAAGGACGACCCGGAGAAGATCCTCGGGATCGGTCCCGCGGTCATCTTCAAGACCGGCTCCACCGGAACGGCGTACAGCACCAGCGGCCCCGAGGCCGATAAACTCGAGGCAAGAACCGGCATCCCGGTCGTGGCCTTCCCCTACGGATCGCTCAGAAACGACGCCGAACAGGCCGAGATGTATGCCGGGCTTCGCACGATGAGCGAGGTGCTCGAGAAAGAGGATCGAGCCGAAGAGGTGATCGCCTACATCGAGGCGACGATCGCCGACCTCGAAGCCCGGACGGCCGACATCCCCGAGAGCGAACAGAAGACGGCCTACATCGGCGGCGTCTCCTCGGCGGGTGCCCACGGCATCATCTCCACCGAGCCCGCCTACCCGCCGTTCACCTGGGTGAACGCAAAGAACCCCGCCGCAGGACTCGGCACCGCGCATGCCGATGTCGCGAAGGAGGCGCTCGTCGACTGGGATCCGGAGTACATCTTCGTCGACCTCGGGACGACCCAGCTCGAGAACGACGGCGCGATCGGGGAACTGAAGAACGATCCCGCACTCCAGGGGCTCACTGCCGCAAAGGAAGGCAGGGTCTACGGCGTCCTCCCGTACAACTTCTACAACGTGAACTACGAGACCATCCTTGCCGACGCCTACTTCGTCGGCAAGACCCTCTACCCCGACCGGTTCGCCGACATCGATCCCGAGGAGAAGGCGGACGAGATCTACACGTTCTTCGTCGGCAAACCGGTCTTTTGCGAGCACAACAATGAGTACCGGAACCTCGGGTTTCGGGAGATCCCGCTCTGATGTCGGACCTTTACAGGAGGAGATAACGAGATGCACTTTGCAGACGGGGCCATCCCCGCCGACTATATGGGCTATGTCCGCCGAAAGCACATCTGGATACTCGGGGGCGTGGTTCTCCTCGTTCTCCTCCTGATCGTATCCATATCGGTCGGTGCGGTGAGCATCCCCCCGTACGAGGTCTTCCTCTCCATCGTGAACGGTATCGTCGACCGGATTAACCTGCTCCTCCATCCCGGCACCACCCTCTCCGTCTCCAGCACCGACAGGATCGTCTGGAACATCCGTCTCCCGCAGGCGCTTGCCGCGGTCGTCGCCGGGGTAGGGCTCTCGGTGGCAGGCGTCGCCATGCAGTCGATCCTTCGTAACCCGCTCGGCTCGCCGTTCACGCTCGGCATCTCGAACGCCGGGGCATTCGGGGCGGCCGTCTCGGTCATCGTCCTCGGCACCGGACAGATGCATTCCTCGGTCGCCGACGCCGTCACCTTAAACAACCCCTACGTGACGACGCTGGTGGCGTTCATCTTCTGTCTCCTTGCGACGGCCGTGATCCTCCTCATATCCCGGATACGCGGGGCGTCGCCCGAGGTGATGGTGCTCGCCGGCGTCGCCCTCTCCTCGCTCTTCACGGCGGGGACGATGTTTCTGCAGTACTTCGCCGACGACACCCAGCTCGCCGCCGTCGTCTTCTGGACGTTCGGCGACGTCGGCCGGGCGGGCTGGCAGGAACTCGGGATCATGGCCTTCGTCACGATAGCGGCCTTGCTCTACTTCATCGCGAACCGCTGGAACTACAACGCGATCGACGCCGGCGACGAGACCGCAAAGGGCCTCGGCGTCAGCGTCGAGAGGGTTCGCGACGTCGGGATGGTCGTCGCGGCGCTCGTATCCGCCGTGATCGTCTCGTTCCTCGGGGTCATCGGCTTCGTCGGGCTCGTCTGCCCGCACATGGTGAGGAGGCTCATCGGCGACGACCAGCGCTTCCTGATCCCGGGTTCATGCGTCATGGGGGGGATCCTCCTTCTCGCCTCGGACACGGTCGCCAGGATCATCGTGGCTCCCTACATCCTCCCGGTAGCCGTGCTCACGGCATTTTTAGGCGCACCGGTCTTCATCTACCTGCTCTTACGGGGGTACCGGCGATGATCCTCGACGTCGACGGCGTGGCGTTCAATTACCGGAGCGCTCCGGTCATCCGGGATATCACGTTCGACCTCTCGCCGCACCAGATTCTCGCGATCCTGGGGCCGAACGGTGTCGGGAAGACGACGCTCTTGAAGTGCATGAACGCAATCCTGCGGCCGAAGGCCGGATCCGTCCTCATCGAGGGGGCGGACCTCCTCACCGCAGACAGAATGGAGATCGCCCGGAAGGTAGGCTACGTCCCGCAGCGGTGCGAAGCCGGCCGGATGACCGTCTTCGACGCCGTCCTCCTCGGCCGCCGGCCGCATATCGGGTGGGACGTGACGGATAAGGATATCCGGATCGTCGAGGCGGCAGTCCGGATGCTCCACCTCGAAGACCTGGCGCTGCGCTACATCGACGAGATGAGCGGCGGGGAACTCCAGAAGGTGAGCATCGCGAGAGCGCTCGTGCAGGAACCCCGGGTGCTCCTCCTCGACGAACCGACGAGCAGCCTCGACCTCAAGAACCAGATCGAGATCCTCGGGCTCGTCAGGCATGTGACGGCGGAGCACGACGTCGCCGCGGTGATGACGATGCACGACCTGAACATGGCGCTCCGCTACGCCGACCGGTTCATTCTCTTAAAAGACGGCGTCATCCATGCCGCAGGGGGCCCCGACGTGGTGACGCCGGAGATCATCGAGGCGGTCTACGGCGTCCCGGTGACGGTCGAACGCTACAACGGGTTCCGCTTCGTCGTGCCCCTGGAACCGGAAACCGCCTGAGAGCCCGGGGGCGCCTCTCCGGGGTAACGTATAAGCCCGTCGTCACCGATATGCCCGGCCGGGGGCATATGGTGCTCGAGACGTTCGTCGGGATCACCGGGACAGTTCTTGGGGTGTTCGGGGCGCTCTTCATCGTCTATGGAGCGGCGATCGCGATCGTCGAACTCCTGGCGCGTGAGATGCGCATCCAGAAGCGGAGTTACCGCGACATCCGGTGGGTCTTCACGACGCGTATCCTGATCGGCCTCGAGTTCTTCGTTGCCGCCGACGTCATCAAGACGATCCTCGAACCGACGTTCCAGGACCTGATCATCCTCGGGTCGCTCGTCACGATCAGGACGGTCGTGAGTTACTTCCTCGGAAAAGAGGTGAGCGAACTCCCGGAGGCACGAAAGATGTAGCGATAGGCGGGGCTCACGCGCTCTCCGGGTTCCGACGCGCCTTCAGGTGCTCGTGCGCCCCCTCGACGACCCGTCTTGAGTTCGCGAAGGTGATCGTCTGCAGCGCCTCGGCGTAGGGGAGCCACCGGTAGTCGATATGCTCGTCCGAGAGCGTCACCTTCTCCTCCGGCGTCTCGATCAGGTAGTAGACGACCTCCTTGTAGACCGTATGCGCCCGGCGCTGGAAGAAGTAATGAACCTCCTCGCGGAACCCGGGAACGAACTCTGCGCGGGTTATCCCGGTCTCCTCCTCAAGTTCGCGGAGCACCGTCTCCTCTTCGCTCTCGCCGCGTATGCCGTGCCCCTTCACCAGATCCCAGTGACCGGCACCATACTGCAGGATGAGGTACTGGAGATCCGCATCCCCTCGGACGACGACTGCCCCGCATGAACGCTCTTTTGCCATAATATCTTCAATCCTGTCTCGTGGAATCTCCGGCCGCCGCGAGTTCGCGCCCGATGATCCGGAAGTCCTCTTCCAGGGCCTCCCGGTATCGGGGGTTGTAGAGCGCGGCGGCGGGGTGGAGGGTGGGGATGAGGCGGACCGGATGGTCGAAGAGGACGCCGGGGTAGACCGTCCCCCGGATCTCCGTGATCCGGTCGAACTCGACCGGCAGGAAGGAGAGGATATACCTGCTCGAGTGCCGGCCGAGCATCACGATCACCTTCGGCCCGATGATCCGGATCTGCTCCTCGAGGTACGGGGTGCAGGCCCGGATCTCCTCGTCCCGGGGGTCGCGGTTCCCGGGCGGCCGGTGCTTGACGATGTTCGCGATGAAGACGTCGTCGCGCGATAAGCCGATACCCGATAGGAGGCCTTCGAGGAGTTTTCCCGCCCGGCCGACGAACGGTCTCCCGGTGAGGTCTTCCTGCTTTCCCGGCGCTTCGCCGATGAGCATGAGGTCGGCTCCGGGGTTCCCATCACCCGGAACCGCATGATGCGTGTTCTCCCAGAGGGGGCATTTCCGGCATTCGCCGATGACGGCGGCAAGGTTCTCTATCGCCGCCTCCCCCCTCGCATCCTGTAGCATGCCCACACTATTGAGGATAACTCGTATAACCTTCTTATGCATTGTGTTTTGGCGCCGGACCTTATCTTGCCCACGACGGAACGGCCTGCGAGGAGGCGGGAGGGGGCGGCGGCAGGGATGTGATCGAGCACGGCACCACCAGGCCGGAGAGCCGTCATACAGGCCTGGGACGATCCGGAACTGTGAAACACTACCATGCCGCGCGGCCCCGACTAGCAGCCTGTTACGGTAGATTTCAGGTAAGGATTCTACCCGGCAGTCTCAACGTGTAGACGTGTGAGACAGAAATCGTTTATAGAGGAACGCCGAGTCTCAATCATGACGTACAGCCTCCGACAGCCGTCCCCGCACGGATCGGGTACTACCGGCAGGCGGAGACCGGCCAGAACCCCTCATGGGCACGACTCCACGCCCGCGGAGAGAGCCGGATGAGACAGAACTCCGTTCTCCTTGTTGCACTGCTGCTCCTGGCGCTCGGGGCAGGATGCACCAGCACACCGGAAAACGTCACCCCCGCCCCGGTCCTCCATTACGAGCAGGGAGACACCTCGATCCCGATCAACGTCTCCGAGATCCCGGTGAGAAGGTTCGATGTCAACGCAACAGAGGTGATCGGGATTGTCCTCGCCGACCAGCGGGCCGGGATCCTGCTTGAGGGCGGCTGGAAGATCGCTTCGATCCGGGCGGGCTTTGAGGAGGAGGACCCGAACCGGGAGCACATCGACGTGGAGTTCAGGAACGATGAACTGTCGCTGTCGTTCTTCATCGAAGTGGACGAACGGGAGAGGCAGACCGGCAGAGGGCGTTGCAGCGCCACGATCTGGATGGGACACCCGTGGACATCGGAACCCTTCCCCGAGGAGGAGGACTACTACCAGACGGGAGACCCGCACAGGGACCAACTCTATGTCCTCGATCATCACAACGAGAGGCTGGTGATGGTCTATAATGAAACAACGATCTTCTACCTCTACCCCTCGTATGGGGATGTGACTAAATGGATGGGGGATTGAAGCGAAACCGGCGCACCTCTCCCCTCTCATACAGGGCAGAGCGGCGTAAATGCACAGGAAAGCGCGATCAGAAAAAATGTGGATAAAACCACAGGAGGAAAACAAGATGGACAGAAATACAGGAAGGCGCTCCCCCTGCTTCAGGCTATGTTGCCGGCAGACGCAAGCCATACCTCTCCTTTCCCTTGTGCTGCTGCTCCTTGCATTCGGGGCCGGGTGCATCGACTCCCCGGAGCCGAATGCAACGGAAAACGTCACCCCCGCCCCGATTCTCCACTACGAGCAGGGGAACGTCTCGATCCCCATCAACACCTCCGAGATCCTGGTGAGGGGTTTCGACGCCAACGCAACAGAGGCGATCGAGATCGTTCTCACCGACCAGCGGGCGGGAGTCCTGCTTGAAAACGGGTGGAAGATCGCTTCAATCAGGACGGGCTTTGAGGGGGTCTACTCGGTCGACCCGGCGAGGACATTCGTCGATGTAGAGTTCCGACGCGATGAACAGTCACCGTCGTTCTTCATCGAAGTGGACGAACAGGAGGGGCACACGGGAAGAGGTTTCTGCAACGTCCCACGCTGGCGCGGGGGGCCGTTTGCAGGTCCACGTCCCGAGGACTACCACAAAGACGAGGCGGTGAGAGATGGCACAAACTGGTGGTATGTTTACGATCACCACAACGACAGGGTGGCAATGGTCTATAATGGAACGACGATCATCTACCTCTACCCATCGTACGGGACACAGTGGTACGAAACCGTAGGGAAAACAGGCGACACGCGCCATCTGGGGGCATTGTAATGTTCCGGAATGGACAGAGGGGCGCGACAATCATCTATCTCTACCCCTCATACGGGAGAGAGTGGTATGAAAGCGTGGAGGCGTCAGGATGAAGCGAATCTTCATTCTCTCCCTTGCGCTGCTGCTCCTGGCGTTCGGGGCCGGATGCATCGGCTCCCCGGAGATGAATGCAACGGAGAACGTCACCCCCGCCCCGGTCCTCCACTACGAGCAGGGGGATGTCTCGATCCCGATCAACACTTCCGAGATCCCGGTGAGAAGGTTTGATGTCAACGTCACGGAGGTGATCGAGATCGTTCTTGCCGACCAGCGGGCCGGGGCTCTGCTTGAGGGCGGGTGGAAGATCGCCTCGGTCCGGACAGGCTTTGATTACGACTTGAGGACGCATGTCGACGTAGAGTTCCGAAGCGACGAGCCGTCACCGTCGTTCTTCATTGAAGTGGACGAACAGGAGGGGCAGACCGGCTGGGGACGCTGCAACGTCCCACGCTGGCTTGGGGGGCCGTTTGCAGGCCCCTATCCTGAAGACTACCACCAGAACCGGACATTCTACCACACCTATGTCTTCGATCACCACAACGATCGGGTGACGATGGTCTACAACGATACGACGATCTTCTACCTCTACCCCTCATACGGGAGAGAGTGGTATGAAAGGGTGGAGGTGTCAGGATGAAGCAGGTCTTCATTCTCTCCCTTGTGCTGCTGCTTCTGGCGTTCGGGGCCGGTTGCATCGACTTTCCGGAGACGAACACCACGAAAACTGCCGCGTCGACCCCGATCCTTCACTACGAGCGGGGGAACATCTTAATCCCGATCAATACTTCCGAGATCCCGGTGAGAACGTTCGATGTCAACGCGACAGAGGTGATCGAGATCGTCCTTGCCGACCCGCGGGCCGGGATTCTGCTTGAGGGGGGCTGGAAGATCACTTCGATCCGGACGGGCTTTGAGGAGGAGGACCCGAACCGGGAGCACATCGATGTGGAGTTCCGGAGCGACGAACTGTCACTATCGTTCTTCATCGAAGTGGACGAACGGGAGAGGCAGACCGGCAGAGGGCGCTGCAGCGCCACGATCTGGAGGGGACACCCATGGACATCGGACCCCTTCCCTGAAGAGGAGGACTATCACCAGGCGGTAAATCCATACATGGGCCTGTTTGTGGTCGTCGATCATCACAACGAGAGGGTGATGATGGCCTATGACGATAAGACGATCTTCTACCTCTATCCCTCATACGGGGATGTGACTGAATGGGAGTGACCGAAGCAGAACCGGCGCCCCTCTCCCCTCTCTCATGGAACAGGGTGATGTGAAAGCGTAGGGGAGGGCGATCCGGGAAAATGCAGGTTGTCGGAACGATCATGAAACCACCATAGGAGGGAAGCAAAATGAACCAAAAAGCGGGAAGGCAGGCGCAAGCCGTACCTGCAACCGGCGGGAGCAATTACGTGAAGCAGATCGCCATTCTCTCCCTTGCGCTGCTGCTCCTGGGCGCGCTGTCTCTCCTGCACGGATCTGGCCCTGCGGCCAGTCGCACTACGCTCCTCCCACCAGATGGTGCTCAAACTCCGGCCGCTCGTAGTCGCACCTCTGGTGCTCTTGCTCCGCTCCTGCGGAGCATCGCACTCCACCCCCGCCCGTCGTTCGTCGCCACTCGCGCCTTACGGTGCTTCGGCTCCTGCTCGAAGACGCTTCCGCGTCTTCTCAAGCTCCTGCCGTTCCGGCAGTCGCACCCTTCGGCCAGTCGACCACTCGCACCTGCGGTGCTCGGGCTCCGCTCCTCACGGAGCGTCGCCAATTTAATACCCCCAGAGATGAACACTATATAGAATTTCCCGGCGACTTCACCGCCCGGTCTCGCCGGATCGGCGCCTGACCCGGATTTCCGGCCGGGTTCCGGGCTGCAGGACGAATGGAGCGATTTGTACAATGAGCGATATAGATCACACCTGTTTTGACACGGCAAAGATCGACAAGATACAGGAACTGCGCGAACGCGGGGTGACGATCTACCCCTACACCTTCGACCGCAGGGATACCGTCACCGAGATCAAGGAGCGGTTCTCCACGATCGAGCACGAGAAGAGCGAGGAGGAGGTCAGCACCGCCGGCCGTGTCTACATCGTCCGCCAGCACGGCAAGACGATCTTCGCGGATATCGGTGACTCGACCGGCAGGATCCAGCTCTACCTTCGCAAGAACGACCTTGGGGAGGAGCAGTTCGACCTCTTCCGCCAGTACGTCGACGCCGGGGATATCATCGGCGTCGTCGGCCACGTCTTCCGGACGAAGATGGGCGAGATCACCGTCTGGGTCGACCGGTTCGAACTCCTGACGAAATCGGTCTGCCCGCTCCCCGAGAAGTTCCACGGGCTCAAGAACGTCGAGACCCGCTACCGGCAGCGTTACCTCGACCTGATCATGAACGACGAGAGCCGCGAGACCTTCCGGGCGCGGAGCAGGATCATCTCCCTTCTCCGCCAGTTCCTCTTCGAGCGGGACTACCTGGAGTTCGAGACGCCGACCCTGCAGCCGATCTACGGCGGCGCAAACGCCCGGCCGTTCACCACCCACCACAACGCCCTCGACCAGAAACTCTACCTCCGGATCGCGCCGGAGCTCTACCTCAAGCGCCTGGTCGTCGGCGGATTCGAGAAGGTCTTCGAGATCGCGAAGAACTTCAGGAACGAGGATATCGACACCAACCACAACCCCGAGTTCACGATGGTGGAGGTCTACGAGGCCTACCGCGACTACAACGACATGATGAACCTCACCGAGGAGATCCTCTCCCACCTCGCGGAGAAGGTGCTCGGGACGACCACCTGCTCGTTTGCCGGGCACGATCTCGACTTCTCCCGCCCCTGGCGCCGCCTCACGATGGAGGAGGCGGTGCGCGAGTACGCCGGGATCGACTTCCCGGCCATGAGCCTCGAGGAACTCCGCGCCTTCGGCCTTACCCACTGCGTCGAGGGCTGCGAGAGCGCAACGACCCGGGGCGAGTACCTGGTGCTCTTCTTCGAGCACTTCGGCGAGAAGCACCTCATCCAGCCGACGTTCGTCTACGACTTCCCGATCGAGAACTCGCCGCTTGCAAAGAAGCACCGCACGAAGGAAGGGCTGACGGAGCGGTTCGAACTCTTCATCGCCGGGATGGAGATGGCAAACGGCTTCTCGGAGTTAAACGACCCGCTCGACCAGAAGGCCCGACTCGAACTGCAGGACGCAAAACGTCGGAAGGGCGACCTCGAGGCGCAGATGATCGACTACGACTTCATCAACGCGCTCGGCTACGGGATGCCGCCGACGGGCGGGGTCGGCATCGGGATCGACCGCCTGGTGATGCTCCTCACCGGCAAGGACTCGATCAAGGAAGTTCTCCTCTTCCCGCAGATGAAGACCGCCGTTCCCGGGCAGAACGGGGACGGAGCGGAAGAGAGCGGCGGGGAAGAGTGATCCCCCACAATTTTTCGCCATGAACGGACAGAACAGGGCCGCCATCAAACCCGGGATGACGGTGGATATCGTGCTCAAGCGCGACCAGAAGACGGGAAAGCGCACCCGGGGCGTCGTCGCCGAGATCCTGACGAACTCATCGTTTCACCCCCACGGGATCAAGGTCCGGCTCCAGGATGGTCAGGTCGGGCGGGTGCAGGAGATCGTCGGGTAAGGTCAGGCAGCTTTGCGGAGGGCGAACCGGATGACCGTCCCCTCCTCCGGCCGGCCTTCCACCCGGTCGTCCGCCCATATCCCTCCACCATACCGTTCGACGAGCATCCGGCAGATGTAGAGCCCAAGCCCTGCTCCGGCACGCGGCCCCTCCCCACCGCCGGAGCGGGTGAAGAGGCGTTGCTTCATCTCATCGGGGATGCCCGGCCCGGTGTCCTCGACCGAGACCAGCACCTCCTCCCCGCGGTTTTCGACCCGGACGGCGATCTCGACCGCCGGATCGCCGAACTTCACCGCGTTGCCGATGAGGTTCGTGAAGACCTCGGAGAGGAGGTCGTCAGCGACCACCCGGGCGGCCGTCCCCGCATAGGCGATCCGCAGATCGGGGTAGTCCTCGATCTCCGCCCGGATGACCGGGTCGAGAGCGACCGGGCGGAGAACGGCGGCCTCTTCCCGGATCTGCCGGATGGTACTGACGTTTCTGATGATCTCGATACTCTTGTTGAGACTTCTCTGCACCTTCTCGGTGTGGCTCCGCGGTTCGCCCTCGAGCTCTTCCGTGAGGAGGTCGGTGTAGAGTGTGGCGGTGCTGATGGCGTTCTTGATGTCGTGCGTCATGATGTCCAGGTAAAGGTTCGCCCGCTCGGTCGAGTCCTGGAGTTCCGCCGTACGTGCCGCAACCTGCTCCTCCAGGTGCCCGCTATATTCCCGGATCGTCTCTTCCGATTCCCTGAGGTTCTTCATCCCGGCCTTGAGGGCCGCAACCATCTTGTTGATGCTCCGCTCGAGTTTCATCACCTCGCGGGTTGCCGAGACACGGATCGTGTGGTCGAGGTCTCCCCGGGCAATGACGTCGACATCGTCGATGATCTCCTCGATAGGCCGCGTGAGACGGCGGGCCACAAGAAAGATGACCGCGCTGCAGAGGACGATGGCGAGAGTTGCAGCGGCAGCACGTTCGACGAGCATCCGGTCGAGCTGATCCTGCACGAGTCCCGTGTCGTACGTCAGCTCGACGACGACGCTTGGATCGGACGGATAGTCGGGGTCTTTGAGGTCGATGAAGAGATAGTGGATTCGCTTTTCACGCTCCGCATCCTGCACCTCGTGATCGGTTCGGCCGGGGATGACCGTCCCGGTGACGAACTCCCGCGTTCGGGCATCGGCAGAGCCGTCCGGCATCCCGACGGGGTTGCCGAAGATGTCGTAGACGCGGATCGAGTCGAGATAGGGATTCAGGGCGACGAACTCCTGCGTGCTCTCCTGCGAGCGCAACCGGTTCCGCTCGACCACAAACGCATCCGGGACAAGACCGAGCTCGAGAAGGTACCGGTGATCCGGTGTGGGCATATAGGCGAATTTCCGGACCCGCCCGGTTGCGGGCTCGTAGACAACGCGGTCGGGAGAGAATTCGTCCCCGAGACGCATCCGGGTGATCTCGTCATAGAAACCCGGGACGTTCCTGAAATCAAGGCCCTGATCGGGGAGATAAGTCGTGTACTCGATGACACCACTCTCGTTGATGACGTAAAGGTCTATCCTGCCCCCGAGCCGTTCTTTAAGCGCCAGAAGATCCATCCGCGACGGATCGCTCTCCGCCCGCTCGTACTCCCGGAGAAAGAGCGAAAACCCTTCCCGCATCCTCTCGTTGAGGGAGTCGTCGAAGAGTTTGAGGCCGGTATCCACATCCACGATCGATTCTCTGACGCTCTTCTCGGTGACGTCCTGCAGGGTCTCGAGGTCCGAGGTCAGCCTCTCTTCCGCCAGCATGTAGTCGTGGACCGCGAGGAGGCCGATGGCGGTGATGACGATGAGAAGGATGGCTACGATGAGGAGATAGACAAGCGGCCAGTCTTCCGGGTAAGGTATGCGCTCGCTCTTCATGGGTCTCAGTTGTGCCGGGGATGCGTCGGAGCGTTAACCAGTAGACATCACCTCCACAAAACCTTTCGCGATCGGGGCAGGACTGCCGGGCAGGGGACGAGGAGGTAGCGAGTGCTACCCCTCCCAGACCTTCCGGAGCGAGAAGCGAACTGCCGCTCCCTCCTCCGGGTGGCCCTCCACCCGGTCTTCCGCCCGGATCCATCCGCCGTACCGCGTAATAAGCATCCGGCAGATGTAGAGCCCGAGACCCAGGCCGCTCATCTCGTTCTCCCCGCCGCCGAAACGGGTAAAGAGGCGTTGCTTCATCTCGTCGGGGATGCCCGGCCCGGTGTCCTCGACCGAGACCAGGACATCCTCCCCGTGGTCTTCGACCCGGACGGCGATCTCGACCGCCGGATCGCCGAACTTCACCGCGTTGCCGATGAGGTTTGCGAAGACCTCGGAGAGGAGGTCGTCAGCGAGAACCGCAAACGGCTGCCCCTCATATCGGATCCGGGCTGCGGGATGGTTCGCGATCTCTGAACGGATCACACGGTCGAGATCCACCCGCGTCAACGTGCTCTCGCTCTCCACGGCCTGTCGGAACGTGGCGACACATCTGGTTATCGCGGAACTCTGTTCAAGCCGGGAGAGCATCTTCTCGGCCATCTCCCGCCGTTCTCCCTCGAGCGCATCGACGAGAAAACGCGTATACCCGATGGCAATGGTGTTTGCGTTGTTGATGTCGTGGACCATGATGTCCAGGAAGAGGTTTGCCGCACGGTTCGACTCCTCGAGGTCGACGGTCCGTTCCCGAACCAGGTCTTCAAGTCGGGTGCTGTAATCTCGTGCCGTCTCCTTTGAAGCGCGGAGGCGCCGGATGCTCTCTTTGAGCGAGTCGACCATGGCACCGATGCTCTCCTCAAGACGGATGAACTCCGCTCCCGCTGAGATCCGGATCGGGTGATCGAGATCTCCCCGGGCTATGGTATCGACGTCGTCGACGATATCCTGCACCGGGCGGGTTATCTGCCGCGAGACCGGAACCGCAATGCAGCAGGCGACGAGACCGGCGGAGAGTGCTAGGAGAATGTGTGTGAGGAGCATCTGTGTGAGCCGGGCATCGAGAGGAGCGGTGCTATAGGTCAACTCAACGACCCGACTCACGTCCGAGGGGGATCCGGCAGCAGAGATGTCGACAAGGATGTACCGGATGATTCGCCCTGCTGCCGGATCGGCTAGTGTCCGGCTCTGCTTCTCCTCATAGACCGCCCGGGCAACGAGATCGACGGCGGCGGGATCGGCCGGGCTCTCCGACTCGGTCGCGTTGACGAGCCTGCCGTAACAGTCGAAGATCCGGATCTCTTTGAGCGCGGGGTTCAACGGCACCAGATCGTCTTTGAGGGCCAGGTATTTCGGATCGAACCGGTTGGTTTCGACGGAACTGCAGACGAGCCCGAGTTCAAAGAGGTAGCGGTGATCCGGAGAGGGCATGTAGGCATACTTTCTCAACCGCCCGCTCGCCAGCTCCGCCACGATCCGGTCGGCCGTGAACGTGTCACCGAGCCGGATCTCCGTTATCCGGTCGTAAAAGTCGGGCATATGCCTGAAATCAAGGCCCATATCCGGCTGATAGGTCGTGTACTCGATGACACCGGATTCGTTGATGACATAGACGTCCATCCCCTCTCCGAGGTGCTCTTTGATGCCGGCGAGATCCATCTCTGCCGGATCCCCTCCCGCCCGTCTGTATTCTGCCAGAACCGGGGCGAACGCCTCCTGCATCTGCCCATCAAGCGTGCAGTCGAAGAGGTTCAGGCCCGCGTCCATAAGGCATAGCGACTGGATGACGCTCCTCTCCGTCTGCTCCCAGAGCCGATTCTCCTCGGCGATCAGGTTCTCCTCGACCTGCCGGTAGTCCAGAGCCGAGATCAGCCCGATCGTCGGGAGCGTGATCAGGATCATGACGAGAACCAGGTGCGTGCTGAATCCACGCAGCCTCCTCCCGCCGGCCGCCGTCACAAGCAACCCTCCTCTCTAACCTTCTGGAGCGTAAACCTGATGGCCGCTCCCTCCTCCGGGCGGCCCTCCACCCGGTCGTCCGCCCATATCCTTCCACCGTAGCGTTCGGCGAGCATCCGGCAGATGTAGAGCCCGAGCCCCGTTCCCGCCGTGCTGTTGGTTCCTCTGACCATCCGTTCAAAGAGGTGCTCCTTTACTGCATCCGGGACACCCGGCCCTGTATCCTCGACCGATACCAGCACCTCCTCCCCGCGGTCTTCGACACGGACGGCGATCTCGACCGCCGGCCCGCCGTGCTTCACCGCATTGCCGATGAGGTTCACGAAGACTTCGGAGAGGAGATCGTCAGCGAGGATGGTGACCGTGGTGCCGGCGTAGGTTATTGGGGCGGGAGAACGCTCGATCTCGGCTCTGATAACGGCATCGAGGTCGATCGGACGGAGCAACGGCACGCCCCCCTGAACCTGCTGGATGGTGTTGACGTCGTGGACGATCGCGATACTCTTCGTAAGCCCCTTCCTCGCCTTCTCAAGCAACTCGGCCCCGGGCTCCCCCGCGAGTTCGGCCTGGAGCAGGTCAGCATAGAGGTTTGCGACATTGTTCGCGTTGTTGATGTCGTGTCCCATGATGTCCAGGTAGAGGTTTGCCGCACGATTCGACTCCTCCAGCGCGGCAGTCCGTACCCGAACCTGCTCTTCGAGGACATGGCTGTATCGGACGATCTCTTCCTCCGACTCCCGGGTCTTCCGGATAGTCTCCCTTAAGGATCCGACCATCGCCGAGACGCTCTTCGCGAGGTGTACGAACTCCCGGTCTCCGCTCACCCGTATGGGACGCTCCAGATCGCCGCAAGCGATGGCATCGGCGTCCTCGATGAGGGTCCGTATCGGCCGCGTCAGGTGGTGCGCGCCGAGAGCCGAGAGAGAGCCGATGCAGAAGAACGCAATGAGCAGGACACCCATGTGCCGGTCGAGCATTCCGGCAAGTTTCGCCTCCGCTCTCCTCGTGGTATAGGTCAGTTCGACGACCAGGCTCATGTCCGATGCGTAATCAAGGTCTGCCATATCGATGAAGACGTAGCGTGTCAGTTCGCCTGCAGTGGCGTTCTCCACCTCAACCACGGTCTTCTCCCGGTAAGCCTGGCGAACCATCTCCAGCCGCCGGCCGTCATCGGGATGCGTCTCGCCGACGATCATCTCCCCGAGACAGTCGAAGATCCGGATCTCGACGACGTCCGGGTTTTCGTCCACAAGTTCCCGGGCGGCCTCCCGGTACTTCAGCGCCGTGCGATACTGCTGAAACTCGGATCCCGCGAGGCCGAGTTCGAAGAGGTAGCGGTGATCCGGAGAGGGCATATACGCGTACTTCCGGAGTTCCCCGGACGATATCCCGCAGACGACCCTGTCGGCAGCAAACGAATCCCCAAGACGGATCTCCGTTATCCGGTCGTAAAAATCAGGCATCTGCCTGAAATCGAGGCCGAGGTCGGGAGGATAGGTGGTGTTGACGATGACGCCGTCTTCATCGATGATATAGAGGTCCATCCCGCCCCCGAGTTCCTCCCTGACCCGGAAGAGATCCATCTCTCCCGGATCCCTTCCCGCCCGTTCGTACTCGGCGATAACGAGATCGAACTCATCCTCCATCTCGCGGTCCAACGTCTTGTCAAAGAGTTTCAACCCGGCATCCACCAGATTCACGGCAAGGATAATTCCGGACTCGGTCTGGTTCCGGGACGCTTCGGCATTCGCCTCAAGTTCCTGCCGAACCACCGCCGAGTCGACGACCGAGAGCAGGCAGATGATGGGGGCCGTCGCGAGGAGAATCGCAAGCAAAAGATAGACGCTGAGCGGAAGCGACGGCCGGACGGGACTCTTCGTCTTCATTCACGCATACACTCCGCTCCTCATGCAAAACCACCCCGGGGGACGGGATTAATTTCTTACGGAGAGATATATCTGTAACTATTTAGTTTGAACGATTTTGACGCACCATAAACGATTTTGAAGGAAAACACGCAATCCGGGAAGATTATTTCGCCAAAGAGCGCCTGGGAGAACTGTAGCGCACTCTCCCGTAAACATCTATCGAGGCTGCTACCTGATCGCCGGACGGACGACTGCGAGTGCAACTCGATGGCGGAAACCAGGCGCGAAAAAAAGAGAATGCGGGACCGGATTGGCCCCAAACGTATCGTGGAACGGTACGGTGATCTTACATCGGGGGCATGCCCATGCCGCCCATGCCGCCGCCCATGGCTGCCATCTCCTCAGGAGAGGGGCCGGCAGACTTGGACGAGGCGATGACGTCGTCGATCCGGAGGATCATGACGGCTGCCTCGGCGGCGCTTGCGATCGCCTGGGTCTTCACCCGCAGGGGTTCGACGACACCGGCTTTGAGCATGTCGCCGGAGGCGGCGTTGAAGACGTCGAGGCCCATGTACTTTCCGTTCTTACCGCCCTTCTCGTGGGAGGCACGCAGCGCAACGAGCATGTCGATCGGGTCGAGGCCCGCGTTCTCGGCAAGCGTCCTCGGGATGATCTCAAGCGCGTTCGCAAACGCTTCGATGGCGAGCTGGGCGCGGCCGCCGACACTTGCGGCGTACTCGCGGAGCCGGAGCGAGAGCTCGATCTCGGGCGCACCGCCGCCGGCGACGAACTTCTTGTCCTCGACGGCAACGCTGACGACCCGGAGCGCGTCCTCGATGGCGCGGTCGAGTTCGTCGACGACGTGCTCGGTGCCGCCGCGGATGATGATCGAGACCGCCTTGGGGTTCTCGCACTCGGTGACGAAGATCATCTCTTCGCCGGAGACCTTCTTCTCCTCGACGCTGCCGGCCTTTCCGAGTTCCTCGGGGGCGATTGCGTCGATGGAGCTGACGACGGCCGCACCGGTGGCACGGGCGAGTTTCTCCATGTCGCTCTTCTTGACACGGCGGACGGCAAAGATGCCGGCCTTGGCGAGATAGTGCTGGGCGATGTCGTCGATGCCCTTCTGGCAGAAGAGGACGTTTGCACCGCTTGCAATGATCTTGTCGACGATGCCCTTGATCATCCGTTCCTCTTCATCGAGGAACATCTGGAGCTGGTCGGGGCTCGTGATGCTGATCTCGGCGTCGACCTCGGTCTTCTTGAACTCGACGGCGGCGTTCAGGAGCAGGATCTTCGCGTTCTTGACGGCACGGGGCATCGCAGGGTGGACGCGCTCCTTGTCGATGATCATGCCCTCGACGATCTCGGACTCCTCGATGGATCCGCCGACCTTCTTCTCGACCTTCACGAACTCGGTGTCGACGGTTCCGTCGGCGTCGGCGACCATCGTGATGGCCTTGACGACGAGTTCGGTGAGTTTCTCCTTTGCAGCCTCGGCGCCCTTGCCGGTCATGGCGGTGTCGGCAAGCTTCCTGAGCATCACCATGTCGTCGGGCTTGACGTCGACGGCGATCTCGTCGAGGATATCCTGGGCCCTGTCGGCGGCCATGCGGTAGCCGTGGGCGATGACCGTGGGGTGCACGTCCTGGTCAAGGAGGTCCTCGGCACGCTTCAGGAGCTCGCCCGCGATCACCACAGCGGTCGTGGTTCCGTCGCCGACCTCGTCGTCCTGGGTCTTGGCGATCTCGACCATCATCTTCGCGGCGGGGTGCTCGATGTCCATCTCTTTCAAGATGGTCACGCCGTCGTTCGTGATGACGACGTCACCGATGGTGTCGACGAGCATCTTGTCCATGCCTTTGGGTCCAAGCGTAGTCCGTACAGCGCTCGCGACGGCCTTTGCGGCAGCGATGTTGCCCGACTGTGCGTCACGACCGCGGGTACGCTGGCTACCCTCTTTCAGAATAAAGATTGGTTGTCCTCCAAGACTTGACATAGGTATCACCGTTGTTAAGCGATAGAAAGGTAGGTTTGTGGTTCTATATAAACCTATTCACTCATTTATCATATCTATGAGTTCCGAGCCGTCTTCGAGGGAGTGGAGATGTTCTTCTCCGATAAGAAGCGTTTTGCCGATCTTTTTCTGCTTTTTGTAATCGGTGATGACGCACATCGCAAATGTCTTCGTGATCTGCGAGATGTTGCCGATGAGCGAAGCGCGCTTCACGACCTTCTGGGATGTGCCGTACGCCGTCAGGATTGTGTGCTTATCAAAGAGCGCCAGCGCCTGGAACGGGGCCTGCCGCATCGCGTGGATCTCCATCCCGATACGTTCGAGGTTGACCAGAACGTCACCGGGCGTAGATTCGGCGGGCTTCTCGGGCTCGGGAGTACGGTAACCGATCAGCTCGATCGTCTCGACGAGCGGGGCGTTGAAGAACTCTTCGAGCCTGATGGCGACATCGAGCGTGGTACCCATCCCGCCCTCGTACTTGCTTATCGTCCGGCGGGAGACCCCGAGGTGCGACGCGAGGTCTCCAAGCGACATCCTGGAGCGCTCCCGCACCTCACGGAGAAGATCGCCCTTGATCTTCACGTAGAGACCGCCGGGGGAGGCATAGACCATCGGCGAGAGCCCTTCGACGAAGTAGTCGTAGAGCGTCTCGGGGCTGAGGGCAAAGAGCCCGTAGCGGATGTAGACGACACCACGTTCGAGATCCGTATCGCGTGCCCGCTCCCCGACGATGAGGGGGGTGGCCTCCAGGTGCCGGGCGATCTGGTTGAGATCCCAGGCGATATCGGCGCTCACGCTGTCGATGTGAGAGGCGACTTTGATAATGACGAGGTTGTCTCCCTTCTTCGCGATAAGGTCAAAACTCCGCGGACGGATGTTGCATCGCTCCGAGACGTCAAAGTTCGCGAGGAGCATGATGCTGATGACCATCTGAGGGAGGCGATCCTGCGACATAACCCGTAAGAATCGATATAGCCGGAGACGATATAAACTAGAGGGTTATGTGGATCGGGATCGACGACACGGACTCGCCTGCAGGGATGTGTACCACCTACCTCGGTGCGGTCGTGGTGCGGCGTCTCGCGCAGGCGGGGCTCCGTGTCGTCGGCGCCCGCCTGGTCAGGCTGAACCCGAACGTCATCTACAAGACCCGGGGGAACGCGGCGATCGCCATCGAGGCGGACGGCGATCCGGAGACGGCCTTCGCGCTCGCCACCGCGTGCGTCGAAGAGCTCGCGGAGTTCGACGACGAAAAGACCAACCCCGGCGTGGTGGTGGCGAGCGTCCGTCCGCCGCCTGACTTCTACTACGCGGCGCTCCGGGACTACTGCACCGTGGACGAGGCCGTCACGGTGCTCGAGGCGGCAGGGGCCCGCTACCGGGGCTACAAGAATCGGCGCGGGCTCATCGGCGCAACGGCGGCTATTGCAAGCGATTTTCTCGACCTGACCTACGAACTCCTCGCCTACCGGAAGCGCCCGGCGTGGGGGACGCCCCGGCAGGTGGACGCGGCGAGCCTCTTTCGCGCCGAGGAGGAGACCTACCCCCACACCTGGGACACGGTCGACCGGGAGAACGGCGTGGTGGTCGGGGTTCCCCATACCCCCGACCCCGTCCTCTTCGGCATTCGGGGGGAGAGCCCGGCATGGGTGAAGGAGGCGCGTTCATACGTGCGCTCGGAAGAGCCTGCCTGCGAGCAGGTCTACGCCACCAACCAGGGAACCGACGCTCACCTGATCCCGGGCTCGATCGCAACCCTCCGGGAGGGGCGGTCGTACCTGGTGCAGGGCACGGTCGCAGAGGCCGCGGCCACCGGGCCCGGCGGCCACGTCTCGTTTCTCCTCGAAGGCTGCGGCGCCGATGTCCGCTGTATGGCCTACGAGCCGACCAAGGGGTTCCGGGGCGTCGTGAGGACGCTCGTCCCGGGGGACGTGGTGGCCGCGGCCGGGAGTTACAAAGGCGGGAGCCTCAACCTCGAGAAGCTCGGCGTCGCCCGTCTCGCCGACGCGGCCCGGATCCGCCCGCCGGTCTGCCCTGCCTGCGGGAAACGGATGACGAGCGCCGGATCCGGCAAAGGCTACAAATGCAGGGTCTGCAGCGAGCGCAGCCGCGAGCCCGAGACCGAGGTGGTGGAGCGCCGGATCCGGCCCGGATGGTATGAGGTGCCCCCCACCGCCCGCCGGCACCTCGCACGACCGCTGGTGCGCGGGGTCCCCGTATGGGAAGAGATCGTGCTCCAATCCGGCCGGGAGTGCGATCCATCCTCCACCACGTCAATTAAATGAGGTTTACAAAAAAAGGTTTATAACGTTTGTGCGTTAACTTACACCCTGGTGATCCCGTGCCGACTATCTGCGGCGAAAGTACGTATGCCCTGACCTCTCCGTCCGCGACGGTGCCACCCCTTGCGGACGGGGTTTTGCGGCAGGCTGTACGGGTTCGCGGCCGAGTATGCACGGAACGAAGACGAAGGTAGCCTTCCGGGCGCCTTTCCGTTTCCGGCCCGAAAGTCCGCTCTCTAGAGAGATTGTCCGGAGATACCGGACCCCGACACGGTGGGACGAGTGGGATCATCCCGTGTCGAATAACCAGTCATCCCCTGTCTGGCAGCGGGGGCCCGACCACCGGACCCCCGCAATATCATGGCATTTTTAGCAGGACACTCCTTTCAGCCGACGGATACTTCCCGGCGGCCCGGCGAAAAGACGATCCATTATCGTGCATGAATGCCAATACCTCGTACAGAAGCTGGTGTAACAGTATCATGACCTTCAAGTACGGGGAAGCGGTTCAGCAGGCACGGGTGTACCCCGGGATGACGGTCGGCGAACTCGTCGACGAACTCGGAAAAGCCGGTGCCTACAACGGAGGATCGTTGTGGCAGGCGGTCAACATCTACGAACGGATGCTCCGCGACGAGAAAGCGCTGAAGTTCTTCGGGCTCTCGGGCGCGATGGTGCCCGGCGGCATGGGAGGCATCGTCGCCGACCTCATCTCGAGAGGGCATATCGACGTGCTCGTCTCGACGGGAGCGAACCTCACCCACGACGTCATCGAGGCGATCGGCTGCCACCACTACCACGGGACCGCTCAGGTCTCCGATACCGAACTCTGCGAGGAGGGGGTCAACCGGATCTACGACATCTTCCTCCCGAACGAGGCGTTCATCCGGTTCGAGGAGTTCCTGCAGGACGTCTACTCCTCCCTCCCGGAAGGCTCGACGGTCTCGATCTCCGATCTCCTCGGCCGGATAGGGAGCAGGCTCGATACCGGGATCCTTTCGGCGGCGGCAAAGGCCGGGGTGCCGGTCTACTGCCCGGCCATCCAGGACTCGATGATCGGGCTGCAGTACTGGCTTTTTGCCCAGACGCACAAGGTCACGGTCAGCGCGTTTGCCGACATGCCCGGGCTCCTCGACCGGTGCTTTGAGGCCGAACGGGCCGGCACCATCCTGGTCGGCGGCGGCGTCCCGAAGAACTACATCCTGCAGAGCAAACTGATGACCGAGACCGGGTTCGATTACGCGGTGCAGCTCACCGGCGACCGGCCGGACCTCGGCGGCCTCTCGGGAGCGACGCTCGACGAGGCCCGGTCGTGGGGCAAACTCACCGGGGAGGCCACCGCCGCAACGGTCTACGGCGATGCGACCATCAACCTGCCGCTCCTGGTTGCGGCAACCCTCGAGAGGCTGGGGTCATGACCGAGCTGATCCTCTCTCTCGACGTCCTCGACCGGAGACAGGCGGTGAAGATCGCGGAGTCGTGTGCACCCCATATCGATGCCATCAAGATCGGCTACCCCCTTGTCCTCTCGACAGGTCTCTCGATCGTCAGCGACCTCGCCGATCTCGCCCTCCCGCTCATCGCCGACTTCAAGGTCGCGGACATCCCGAACACCAACCGCCTCATCTGCGAAGCGGTCTTTGACGCCGGGTTCGACGCCGTCATCGCCCACGGATTCGTGGGAGCCGACGCCGCGAGAACCTGCGTCGAGGTGGCGCACAGCCACAGCGGGGCGGCCTACATCGTCGCCGAGATGAGCCATCCCGGGGCGACCGAGTTCTTCCACGGCGGCGTGGCCGAACACCTCGCGGAACTCGCCGTCTCCTGCCGGGCCGACGGCATCATCGCCCCGGCCACCCGCCCCGAACGGATCGCCCGGCTCCGGGATATCGTCGGGAGCAAGGCGATCTACTCGCCGGGCGTGGGGGCGCAGGGCGGCGACCCCGACGCGGTGGCCCGGCTGGTCGACGGTGTCATCGTGGGAAGGAGCATCTACGAAGCGGAGGACCCGGGCGCCGAAGCCGAACGCTTCTCCCGCATCCGCCGGTGATGAGTTCTCCGTTCCGATCCCCGTCAGGGGAGATGACGAACCCTATGAGTGATCTGAGGCGGATGCGGCCTATCCCGCATCTGAAGGGTTATATATTCTCCCGCAGATACTGGTATCATGAACTGGAGCCCTGAACAACTTAAACTGGCGGAGAAGTATCCGAGCCTCGATAAAATCCCTGCAGGAGAGCGGCGGTACAAGTGCCACACCTGCCACTTCGTCGTGGACGAGAGCCCCTGTCCTCACTGCGGCGAGACGTCGCTTGAGATCATGTGTCCGCTCGACCACTGTGACTGCCACCACTCCATCATCGAGAGCATCGAGTACTGTCCGCTCTGCGGCAAGGCCGTCTGTCCGGAGTGCGGGAGCCACGACGTCGTCCAGATCAGCAGGGTCACCGGTTACCTCCAGGACGTTGCGGGCTGGAACGCGGGCAAGCAGCAGGAACTGAAAGACCGGGTCCGCTACTCTGTCGTATGAGGCATTTCGTCAGGGACGAGACTCTTTTTCTTCGCGGCCGGTTCAGGGCAGCGAGCACCGGGGTTCACGGCGGTATCGCCGATGTCACGACGATCCTGAACCACACGGTGCCCCACGACTTTGAGGACGAACCGGGCCGGCACCTCGAACTTCTTGCCGCCCGGCACGGCGTCTTCCGCGACTACTTCGGCCTCATGACCGCTGTAGGGATGCACCACCTCTGCGTGCTCCAGTATGACTTCGTCACGGTCTTCATCACCGCCGGGGTGACCAACCCGACGGGGAGGGGCGAGAGCGCCGACGCCCCGCACACCATCAATATCATCGTCCACAGCCGGGAGGGGATGGTTGATTCGGCGCTCCTTGAGACGATCGTCACTGCAACAGGGGCGAAGGCCCAGGCACTCCACGACCTCGGCTACGACTTCCCCGGAACCACGACGGACGCGGTCGTCGTCGCCTGCGAACGCGACGTTCCCCGTGTACACACCTACGCCGGAACCCTGACCGAGATCGGGAGCAGGGTTCACGCGGCGATTCTCTACGGCCTCCCGGAGGCCCTCGCGCGGCAGCAGGGCGGGATCCGGCGGAGCGAGCCGTCGTTCTTCATCTACAGCCGCTACGGCGGGGATCACTGGGTGGAGTGGCAGAAGGAGAACTGCCCCTACTACCCCTGCCACTTTCCGGGACAACGGTGCGACTACTGCTACTGTCCCTGCTACCCCTGTGCGGACGAAGAACTCGGCGAGTGGATCGATAGTTCGAACGGCGGCAAGGTCTGGGGGTGCGCCGGCTGTACGCTCCTGCACGTCCCGGGGATTGCAGATTACATGAAAAGGAACCCGGAGGCCGCTCTCGCCGAACTCAAGCGCCTCCGGGAACGATTATAATCGGTTACGCCTCGGCGACGCCGAGGGCGGTGAGCATCTCTTCGAGGGGGACGCCGTGCGCCTGGGCGGCTTCCCGGATCGTCTCGTTGTTTGCGATGGCGCAGCCAAGGCAACCCATGCCGAACCGGAAGAGTACCTGTGCCGATTCGGGCTTCTCCCGAAGGAGTTCCGCGATTGTACTGTCCGCAGTCAATGCCATGCATCAGCTGTATGGCCTTGCCCCTATATATACATTCAAGTATCGGGTGCAGAGGTGCCCCGATTTGCTCGCGGACACTTAAACGGCGCATTCGCCCACCCCGGTAGGTGCGAGCAACCAGCGACCCGCATGGATACCGCCCCCTCCGGTCAACGGGGACATGTGCGTCGTGTGATAATCGGGACGACCGGCTCCTGCCGTGCTCTCTTCCGGAACGGGCGCACGGCGGGCGTTCAGGGCAGACCCCGAACTTACTTTCACATCGCGGGCCGAGTCTTAATACCCTCGCGAGGTGAAGTACAGACCGGAGATGTAAGTATGACCCTATCAGAGGTAACAGAGAGAATCTCCCGGAAACTTGAAGCAAAAGGCGCACAGCCCGATCGGCAGAAGATCGAATCACGCCTCCGCCGTCTCGTCGAGGAGTTCGGCGTCAACGCCGACGAGGCCGAACGAACCGTGACGGCCGATCTCGCCCGTGAGTACAATGTCACCGGTGTCGGAAGCTCCTCCACCGAGCTCCGCCCGATACACGAGATCGTCCCCGGCGAGTGGGTCACGATCGAGGGAAAGATCGTTGCACTGACCCCGCCCGTCTCGCCCTCGATCGCACAGACCGGGATCATCGCCGACTCGAGCGGCGCCATGCGTTTTGTCACCTGGGCACGGGGGAACCCCCCGGCGATGGAATACGGCCACTGGTACCGGCTTGAGTCCGCGGTCGTCGACGAGTACAAGGGTGCGCCGAACCTGAAGATCCACTCCGGCACCACGATATCCCGGGTGGAGGAAGATACCCCGCTTCTCCCCTCGATCACGCCGATCGCCGAGCTGAAGCCCGGTGTCGGGAGCGTGCGGGCTAAGTTCATCCAGGAATGGGAGGCCTCGCACGACCGGATGCTCCAGACGGGGCTCCTCGGCGACGAGACCGGCACCATCAAGTTCGTCATCTGGAAGGAAGAGGGAGCCGGCTCCTCCGGAACCGGCCCGGCGGCTCCAAAGGAGACGCTCGGAAAAGATAAACTGGAGCTCGATGTCGTCTACAACGTCTTCTACGCCACCGTCGACGAGTACAACGGCAGGCTCTCCCTCGCCCTGAACACCGCGATGTACATCGCCGACGAGGGCGATATCGAGGTCGGGCGAGCCGAGACCGAGATCCAGGGCGCTCTCGTCCACGTCGCCCCCGGCTCGGGCCTGATCAAGCGCTGCCCGGTCGAGGGCTGCAACCGGACGCTCTCCCGGCAGAACTACTGTCCGGTGCACGAGATCCAGCCCGAGTTCCGTTACGACCTCCGCCTGAAAGGAGTTCTGGACGACGGCGTGCGTGCCAGGAATGTCCTGATGCAGCGCGAGGTCGTCGAGGCCCTCACGGGAATCACCCTTGAAGAGGCCGTCCAGATCGCCGAGACGAATCCGCTCGGCATGGACGAGATCTTCTATCGGATCAGGAACGCGGTGCTCGGGCGCTACTACACCTGCGACGGGAACGAGTTCGGCGGCAGGCTGCTCGTCAACTCCTGCAATCCGATCGTCTTCGAGCCCGCGGAACTGGCTGGCCTGCTGAACCGCGCCGGGGGTGAGCCGGCATGAAGCCCCAGGGCACGTTCGAGCGCGAACCGGCTCGCAGGGTCTTTGCATCCGAGCTCCGCGAGACCCGCTACCAGTTCAAGGACGGCGAGGACGAAAAGAGCCCGACCTACGTCATCCTCCCGAGCGGGATCCGGAGCAACCGGATCTTCATCGTCGGGACGCTGACGGAGAAGCAGCGGCAGGGCGACCAGAATATCTTCTACCGCGGAAGGGTGGTCGACCCGACGGGCACCTTCTTCATCATGGCGGGCTCCTACCAGCCCGAGGCGATGCAGCAACTTGCCCGGATAGAGCCGCCGGCCTTCGTCGCCGTCGTCGGGAAACCGAACCTCTACACGACCCCGGACGGGAACTGCCTGGTCTCGGTCCGCGTGGAGTCGATCACGGTCGTGGACCGCGAGACCCGCGACCTCTGGGTGCTCGATACCGCTCGCGAGACCCTTGACCGGCTCGACGCGTTCGGCACCACCGAGGATTCGAAGAAGGCCCAGGAGGAGTACGGGACGCAGCCCGACCTCTACCGGAAGATCGTCTACGACGCTCTCTCCCAGGTGCAGTTGTAGGGCCGCGCTCTACCTCCGAAAACTCTTTTTTTGGCGGGCAACTGCCATTCTTTCGTGGGGATGCTCCCGAACGCTGCCGCATCTGTTGCGTGATCCCTTGTCCCCGGTTACAGCAGCTCTTTTCCATGAAGGGCGGTATGAAAGCGCCAATCTGTAAAGAGACTGGACAGAAAGAGTATATAGCAAAAAACTCGATTCTTACGCTGGCGATGCAGTCCCGGTTCCGATGCGAGGAACACGGGCGGAACAGTCTGAAGACACCTTCATCATGAACCGAAAAAAGATACTCACCTTCATCCTGGTCTTTGGAACCCTCTCTCTCATCTCGGCAATCTCTTACCTCGTAGACGTCTGGGAGGAGGGAGCGAAGAGCGGTTACGCCCAGGTCGTCTTCATGATAGGCGTGGTGCTGGGCATAATAGCGAGCCTCGCTCTCACCCGGATCGAGTCGTGGATAACGGAGAGATACAACGGTCAGGAGTAGCCGGAACAGAGGATTTTCCGGGAGGGATCACTCCTCAGGCTCCTGCCGGGCGCCCTTCCACTCCCCCTTCAGTTCAGGGTAGTCCGCGAGGATCTTGCTGACCGTGCTCCTGCTGACGTCGAACATCCGGCAGATCTGGCTGATGCTCGTCCCGGCCTGCCGCACCGTGAGGAGAGCCTCGACCTGCCCCTCGTTGAGCGCTTTCGGCCTCCCGATGGGCCGCCCGTCATCCTTCTTCGTCTTCTTCGAGACGACCGGGGCGGCTTTCCGGGCACTCTCGCGGTACTGCTCCATGTACTCGATGAAGTTGCCGATCGCCGCTCTCCTCTGATCCGGCTCGTCCCGGAATCCGAAGAAGTCGTTGTTCACGCAGTAGACGGTGTACTGCTCGTTTAGGGTCTTGAGTGCGGCAAGTCCGGCGTCCGGGTCCCTTGCGAGGCCCGCAAGGTCGTGGATGATGATATCGGGACAGTTATTGGCGCCGCAATACTCCAGCATCTCCATAAATCCCTTCCGCTTCTCCGGGGGCGTTGCATTTGCCCGGTGATCGTGGAAGATTTCAACAATCTGGAACCGATACTTGCAAAAGTCCTCGACTTCCCCCTTTTGTGCTGCGAAATCCCCCTTCTTTCTCGTATTTAAGTATGCCACAGCATCTCTTTTCATCCGATTATGGTGCCGTATAATCGTATATATTGTTTTTGAAAACACACGCACCGTGCCGTTTTGCGGCGCAGCCGGAGAGCCCGGGGAGGTTGCAGGCGATGTGCTAAAAGGTCGGCGAGAATACTTTTCGGGCGGTACACCCTGCCGGATGGATGGAAAAAGAGGTGAGCATTACCCCTGTTGTTTCAGGGATTCCCACCGGTCAAGAACGTCCTGCCCCTCGATGAAGACGAGCCCGTGCTTCCTCGCATACTCCATCGCACCTTCTTTCGTGAGGGCAAACCCCGTCTCGTCGTCCAGCATCTCGCAGATCGTGACCGCCGGGGTGACGTCGGCCATGGTCGCGAGCGCGATCGAGAGCTCGGTCTGCCCCCGCCGCTCATCGAGCAGCCGTTCGGCGGCCCGGAGAAGCGCCATGTGCCCCGGCGTCCGGAAGTGCGCCGCAAAGTCGTGCCCGCCGCCGTTGAGCGACTTCTTCACCTCGTCCGCGATGGCGGTGACCGTCAGCGCCCGGTCACGGTCCGTCACCCCGGTATAGGTCTCGCGGTGGTTCACCCAGAGGGAGAACGAGGAGTGGTTCTTCGGGTCGTACGGGACTTCCCCGTCCCTCTCAACGAGGCTGCAGGCCCGCAGGACCTCGTGCGCAAACGGGAGCCCGAGCCTCTTTGCAGCCTCGGGGTGAACCGCCGTGCAGATCAGCCCGCCTCCGTCTTTACGCATCTGTCGGATGTGGGCAGGCGTGACGGCGTCCGAGCGGATTGCGAAATCCGTCTCGCGCTCGCGGTTGTCAAAGTCGTATAGCAGGACGAATTCGCCCCTGGCAAGGGCCTGTATGGCTGCATCAATCATGGGTAATCTCCACCTCGATCGTATCGTTATCGTTCAGGTTCAGGGCTTTGCGGAGTTCGCACCCGGCGATGACCTCGATGATATCCTCCGGGTAATGGGTTCGGGAAGGGACGACGATCGCGCATTTGTGCCCCCCGATACGGCAGGGGATCACACTGGCGCCGCCGAACGTCCGCTCGTTTGCAGTAAATCCGGGGATATCGATCCAGCCGGCGTGATCGAGTTGTTTGCGGGCCTCGATGCTCGCCGCATCGAGCCTGATGTTCAGGGTTCCCGGGAAGGGTTCGAACCCGAGACACCCGCCGAACTTCTCCTTGTAATGAGGGATGCTCATGTAGTAGCGGCCTTCCCCGAGCCCGCTGATCACGGTTCCTGTCAGGGTATACCGCCTCTGATCCGGGTTGAAGATCCGGACGTAATCCGTGTATTCCCGCTTCAGGGTCTGCTCGCCCTCGCGAGTGACGGCGACGTACTGGCCGTCGGACTTCATCGTTCGGACGACGAACTGCTGCCGCTCAAGCGCAATCAGCCTCCGCGAAGCGGTCTGGGGGCTGATACCCAGAACATTCCCGAGCGACTGCGACGAGAGCCAGATCGGTCCCCGGCACCCGCCGAGCAGGGCGATCGTCTTCAAGGACTGCAGATCTTCCGCTTCAACCATCATACCATAATTGAGATGCATACTATATACGGGTTGCGCAACGATCCCGCCCCCCGGACTTCGTGAAATGTCGATGTGCGATACGCTAATTATTTAAGTCGGGGGTGCTGACATTACCTGCATGAAATCCGGGGTGCGGCATCAACTTGCCGAGAAAATGGCAGGAGAGATCACACTCTCGGACTCACCGGGTCAGGCCCTCAAGAAGTGGCGGCAGAGCTTCAACATCCCCCAGGGATTGCTTGCCGAACGATTGGAGGTCTCTCCCTCAGTTATCAGTGATTACGAAAGCGGACGACGAAAGAGTCCGGGAACTGCCATCGTCGGTAAAATCGTCGATACGATCCTCTCGATCGACGAGGACAACGGCGGTCGGTTCATCAACAAATTTGCGAAAATCCTGTACAGCGAATTCGACGAAGACGTCATCTACGACATCCACGAGTACGCGTCCCCGGTGACCCTCTCCGACTTTGCAGAGGCCATCGGCGCCGTCACGCTCTGCGGGCCGACGGATCAGGCCCTCTATGGGTATACGGTGATCAACAGCCTCAACGCGATCCTCCAGCTCTCATCGAGCGAGTTCAACCGCATCTACGGCTGGAGCACGGAACGTGCCCTCATCTTCACCGAGGTCTCGACCGGAAAGTCCCCGATGGTGGCGATCCGGGTCACGCCCTTCAAACCGCGTTGCGTGGTGCTGCAGGGCATCGGCCCGGAAGAGGTGCACCCACTGATTCCGGGTCTCGCGGAACGCGACCGGATCAGCGTACTCTGCACAAGGATGGACGTCGAGGCGATCATCGGTTCACTACGAGGAAAACTATGGTAGGCATCTACTCATACGGCGTCTACATCCCGCGATACCGGATAAAAGTCCCGGAGATCGCGCGGGTCTGGGGCGCCAACGCAGACGACATCATGAGAGGTCTCGGGGTCTTTGAGAAGTCCGTCCCCGATCTCGATGAGGATACCGCAACGATCGCCGTCGAGGCGGCACGCGCCGCTCTTCGGCGGAGAACCGTCGACACCGAGGCCATCGGGGCCATCTACGTGGGGAGCGAGTCGCACCCCTACGCGGTCAAGCCCACGGCCTGCACGGTCGGCGAGGCTATCGGGGCGACCCCGAACATGACCGCCGCCGACTACGAGTTCGCGTGCAAGGCGGGAACGGCAGGCATCCAGACCTGCATGGGCATGGTCAAGAGCGGGATGATCCCACTCGGAGTCGCCATCGGTGCGGACGTGGCGCAGGGCGCTCCCGGCGACGCGCTCGAGTACACGGCCGCGGCCGGCGGTGCGGCGTTCGTCATCGGCAACGAGGACGTCATCGCCGAGATCAACCACACCTGCTCGTTCACCACCGACACGCCCGACTTCTGGCGGCGCGAAGGCCAGAACTACCCCCGCCACGGTGGGCGGTTCACCGGGGATCCCGGTTACTTCAAGCATGTTCAGGGTGCGGCGCGTCTGATGCTCGATGCGATGAAGACAAGCCCGAAAGACTACGATTACGCCGTCTTCCACCAGCCCAACGCGAAGTTCCCGCAGCGGGTGGCGAAGATGCTCGGGTTCACGGACGAGCAGATCCGGCCCGGCCTCGTCGTCCCGAAGCTCGGGAACACCTACTCGGGGGCGTCGATGATCGGGCTTGCGGCTACGCTCGACGCGGCGAAGCCGGGTGACCGGATCTTCGTCACCTCGTTCGGGTCGGGAGCCGGGAGCGACGCATTCGACATCACGGTGACCGACGCCATCGAGTCCGCTGAGTTCGACCGGACGGCGGCGCCGAGCGTGGAGAAACTCCTCGCGAATCCGACATACCTCGACTATGCACTGTATGCCAAACACAAGGGAAAGATCGTGATGCAGAAATGAGAGACGTAGCAGTAATCGGAGTCGGGTGCACGGAGTTCGGCGAGCACTGGGGAACCTCGTTCCGCGACCTCTTCGTCAAGGCCGGGGCGCTCGCGCTCGAGGATGCCGGGGTCACCGGTGAGAAACTCGACGCTCTCTACGTCGGGAACATGAGCGCCGGCCGGTTCGTCGAGCAGGAGCATATCGGCGCCCTGATCGCGGATTACGCCGGGCTGGCGACGAACAACACCCCCTCGACCCGTGTGGAGGCGGCCTGCGCCTCCGGCGGGCTCGCCTTCCGGCAGGCGGTGATCGCGGTCGCGAGCGGCATGGAGGATATCGTCGTCGCCGCGGGCGTCGAGAAGATGACCGACGTCGGGACCGGGGCGAGCGTGGATATGCTCGCGAGCGCCGCAGACCGCGAGTGGGAAGGGTTCGCCGGGGCGACCTTCCCCGGGCTGTATGCAATGATTGCAAACGACTACATGCACCGCTACCCCCTCACCCGGGAGCAGCTTGCACAGGTCGCGGTGAAGAACCACGAGAACGGCGCGAAGAACCCGATCGCACAGTTCCGGAACCGAATCACGGTCGATACGGTTCTAAATTCGTCGCTCGTGGCCGACCCCCTGCGGCTCTTCGACTGCTCGCCGATCACCGACGGTGCGGCGGCGGTCGTGGTGGTGCCGCTCGAGCGTGCCCGCGAGTTCACCGATTCGCCGGTCAGGGTGCTTGCAAGCGCCCAGGCGAGCGACACCATCTCGCTCCATGACCGGCGGGAGATCTCGACCCTGGACGCATCGGTCGCCGCAGGCAAACGGGCGTTCGCCCAGGCGGGCCTCACCCACAAGGACATCGACATGGTGGAGGTCCACGACTGCTTCACGATCGCGGAGATCTGCGCAATCGAGGACCTCGGGTTCTGCAAGAAGGGCGAAGCGGGAAGACTCACCGCGGACGGGGCAACCGCCCTCGGCGGGGAGATCCCGGTGAACACGAGCGGCGGCCTGAAGGCCTGCGGCCACCCGGTCGGTGCGACCGGGATCAAGCAGATCTACGAGATCGTCAGCCAGCTCCGCGGCGAGGCCACCGGCCGGCAGGTGGACGCGGAGATCGGTATGGCGCATAACGTCGGCGGCACCGGCGCGACGGTCGTCGTGCACATCCTGGGGGCCTAACCATGTCGGTTTCACGGTTCTGGAGAAAGATCCCGCAGCGCTACAACCTCGTCGGGACGAAGTGCACGACCTGCGGGCGGCACTTCTTCCCGCCCCGGTCGCTCTGCCCCGACTGCCGGCGGAGCGGCAACATCGTCGACCACAAGTTCACCGGCGAAGGAGCGGTCGTCACCTACACGGTGATCCGGTCGGCAAGCGACCAGTTCGAGCACACCACTCCCTACGTCCTCGCGGTCGTGGAACTCGACGAGGGGCCGAGGCTCACCACCCAGATCGCATGTCCCATCGAGGATATTAAGATCGGGATGCGGGTCAAAAGCGTCTTCCGCCGGATAGCGGCGGACGGCGAGAGCGGCACCATCCACTACGGCACGAAGTTCGTGCCGGTGGAGTAACGCTACCTCCCTTCCGGGTTGACAGGGTTTTTCCGCGCTCTGCGCGGGATTGAATCACGCCCTATACTTCTTTTTTGGCTCACGCGAAGTCCGTGTGGGCGTTGGTGCTCTCTTTCGCACCTTACGATGCTCAAACTCTGCCTGCCCTTCTACCCTGCTGATGCCCTGTGGTTACACATTACACGGATTCCGTGGGAGTATCGCCATAGGGGGAACGACGTCCTGAAAGGACGGAGTTCGAGCACCGAAGGTGCGAGGCGCGAACGCAGTGAGCGTGAGCACCGTTAGGTGCGAGGTGGGGCTGACGGGGAGGGGGGATGCTCCCCCCTCCCCTGTCCCCTCCCCCTGCAAGATGATATCCCCACGGAATCCGTGCCAGATGTAGCCATAGGAGATTCAAAGGATAGGAACTCAGGGACCCCAGGTGCGAGGTGCGATGTTCCGCCAGGAACGACTGTCTGCAAGATGTGATGGCCCGCGGGGTGCGACGAACGGAACGTCCGGAGCTTGAGAAGACCAAAGGTCTTCGAGAGGAGCAGCCCCTCTCGCAATCTCGCTCTCCCATGATGCGATGGGCGATGGAGAGCGCGGGAGGAAAATACCAGGTCGGCAAAAAGAGCAAGATATTCGATCACTGAGGATGCAGGGGCTGCACTCCTCAAACCTCCTCACTCCCCTTTCTCCACGGCGATATCATACACCGCGTGCCACTTCCCCGGCGAGTAGGTCCTGACCTGCCGCTCGACGACCTCGCCATTGGTAACCTCGCGGATCAGGGGGAGGTATTCGCCCTCCTGCTCCTCGAGTGCGTAGAGGTGGATCGTGCCGCCGTCCCGGCAGAGGGCGGCCGCCGCCGGGAGGAACTCCGGCGCGGCGAGGGGGAGGTTCATCACGACCCGGTCGAAGGGAGGAAACCCGAGCCGGGGGAGGTGCGCGGCGTCGGCGAGCATCGGGATGACGTTACCCGCCCGATTGAGCGCGATATTCTCGATCAGGAGGTGGACCGCGGCGGGGTTGAGGTCGGCGGCGACGACGATCCCCGCCTTCCCGGCGAGGGTGATCGCGAACGGCCCGACACCGGCGAACATATCGAGCACCTGTTCTCCCTCTCCCATCGCTCCGAGAATCCGCTGCCGCTCGGTCGAGAGCCGGGCGGAGAAGTAGGCAAGGGAGAGATCGACATCGAAGGAGTGACCATACTCCGTCACCCGGGTGCGGGTGGTGGGGACTCCTGCAAGGACGGAGAACCGGCGGGTGCGGTACTCCCCCTCGACCGCGGTCTCGGGAAAGAGCACCGTCTCAAGCGACGGCCGGGAGGCGAGCAGCCGCTCTGCGCCCCCGGAATCGTTCTCCTGCATGATGGCAATCCCGCCCACGAGCTCGTGGCGGGGGAGGTCGAGACGTTCCGGCACCGCCTCGAACTCGCACCGGACGGCACCCGGAACCTCCTCCGTCACCGGGAAGAGGATGGCGTCACCCTCCGGACGCGGGCGGAACCGCCGGTCGAGGAGCCCCTCCTCGAGCAGCCGGCGCCGCGTCCCTTCAGCCTCTCGTCTCGGCACCGCAAGGCACCACTGTTCTTCTCCCACATCGACCACCAGCCATCTTTAGGTATGAGTTCTCATACTTATTCATGGATGAGTATATCGAGAGGCTGAAAGACGGGTCTCTCAAACTCTACGCTCTCGAGAAGGAGCTCCCCCCCGAGGAGGCCGTCCGGGTGCGCCGGGCGTTCGTCGAGGGGGAGACCGGCACCGCCCTCCCGAAGGTCGGGTCGTTCACCATCGGGCTTGACCGGGTCGTGAAGCGCAACATCGAGAACATGATCGGCACGGTGCAGGTGCCGCTCGGTGTCGCAGGGCCGCTCCGGGTGAAGGGCGAGTACGCCGACGGGTCCTATTACCTCCCGCTCGCGACGACCGAAGGGGCGCTCGTCGCCTCGGTGAACCGCGGCTGCTCGCTCGTCACCCGGGCCGGGGGCGCGGACGTGCGGATCATGCGGGACGGGATGACCCGGGCGCCGGTCTTCGCCGCCCGCGACGTCGGCCACGCCCGTGATGTGGCGGCCTGGGTCGAGAGCCACATCGCGGAGATCCGCGAGGCTGCAGAGAGCACCACGAAGCACGGCGAGTTCCGCGAAGCTGTCACCTACGTTGCCGGGACGAGCGTCTTCGTCCGGCTCGAGTTCGACACCAAGGACGCCATGGGCATGAACATGGTGACGATCGCAGGTCAGAATGTGGGTGAACTCATCGAGCGGGAGACCGGGGCCCGGCTCGTCGCCACATCCGGGAACATGTGCACCGACAAGAAGCCGGCGGCGATCAACCTGGTCCGGGGCCGGGGGAAGACCGTGGTCGCGGGCGTGCGGCTCACCGACGCGGCGATCGTGGATCTCCTGAAGACCGACGCGGAGACGCTCATCGAGGTCAACTACAGGAAGAACCTTGTGGGCTCGGCCCGGGCGGCCTCGTTCGGGTTCAACGCTCACGCGGCAAACGTCGTCGCTGCAATCTTCATCGCCTGCGGGCAGGATCCCGCCCACGTCGTCGAGGGGAGCACCGCGATCACCACCGTCGACCGGGTGGACGGCGGGGTCTACGTCTCGGTCACCCTCCCGTCCCTCCCGGTCGGGACGGTCGGCGGCGGCACGGGGGTCGATACCCAGCAGGAGTGCCTCGCGATGCTCGGGGTCGCCGGGGGTGGCGAGCCGCCGGGAACCCACGCAAAGGCGCTCGGGGAGATCATCGCCGCCGGGGTGCTCGCCGGCGAGCTCTCCCTCCTCGGCGCCCTCGCGGCCCAGCACCTTGCCCGGGCACACCAGGAGCACGGGCGAGGGTGACGGCCGGGTGCTCCCCGGCGCTGCTGTGGTGCCGGGGAGTAAGGGTGCATGAGAAGATTTAAGAGGCGCGATCGTCGTAAGTACTTCTTGGGCATGCATCCGGGAGCCGATATCTATACCCTTCTCATCCAGAAGCGGGATGAGATCTTATCTCTCGCGCACCGGAGGGGAGCCAGAAACGTGCGGGTGTTCGGATCCGTGGCACGAAACGAAGCCAGGGAAGACAGTGATATCGATCTCCTGATCGATCTCGATCCCGACCGGAGTCTCCTTGACGTGGGCGGTCTTGCGATGGATCTCTCGCTCCTGCTTGGTCGTTCGGTCGATGTTGTGACCGAAGCGGGACTTCGGGAGCGTATCCGATCGAGGGTCTTACAGGAAGCGCGGCTGTTATGAGAGATGATCGTGAACGGCTGCTGGATGTTATCGAAGCCATCGAACGGATTGAGAGAGTATCGGCCCGAGGGCGCGAGTACTTCTACGATGACGAGATGGCGTAGCGTCTCGGGTGATCCACCACCTTCAGATCATCGGGGAAGCCGTAAGGGGGATTTCATCAGAGTTCAGGGCCGAAAACCCGGGAATCCCCTGGACGGAGATCATCGGCATGAGGAACGTCCTTATTCACCACTATTTTGGGATCGACCGCGATGCAGTCTGGAACGTGGTCGAACACGATCTGGTGGAACTGAAAAGCCAGATCCTGTCCAGGGTCGGGGAGTAGGGGCACGTGGAGCGGTAGTGAGCGGCTCCGGTTCTACGAACCGTCGCAAGTCGAAAACGCTTCGCGTTTTCTCCCGCTCCGCTCCTTGCGGAGCGTCGCGTCTAGAACCTGAACCACTTCATCATGACCAGGGCATCTTCCTCGTTCGCGTAGTATGCGGCGACCTGGAAGACCTCGCGGTAACCGAGGCGGCGGTAGAACTCCTGCGCCCCGGTGTTCGTCACCCGGACCTCGAGCTGGACGGCGCTCGCACCTAACACAACGTACTCCCGCTCCAGGCGGCGGATGAGATTCCGTCCGATTCCCTGGCGCCGGTACCCGGGGGCGACGGCGAGGTTCATGACATGGCCGTATATCTCTTCCCCGGTGTCTTCAATGCCTCCGGCGACGAATCCGGCCACGTCACCGTTGTTTTTTGCTACGAAGAACGTCTCCGGATAGTAGGCAAGGGATTCCTGAAGTGTCCTCTCGTCCCAGGGGTCAGCGAAGGCCGTTCTCTCGACGGCGACGATCAGTGGAATGTCTGCGGGCTGTGCCCGGCGAATAATGAGTTGGAGCGGCATCATAGTCTCGGCCTCTCCCTTCTGGAGTGCCCTACCTAATATAGTGTCAGGAGACAAAATAGTAGGCACATACGAGTGGCGGTATTTATGGTTCAGATCTATCGTTTCGCAGCGGTCCGTCCGGGGCGGCCGTACTCCGAAAAAATCCCCTCCGTGCCCTACGATGTGGTGACGGCGGAAGAGGCCCGGGAATGCATCGAGAAGAATCCCTTAAGCTTCCTGCGGGTCAGCCGGCCGGATGCCGAACTCCCCAACATACCCTCAAACGACGATCGGGTCTACCTGCGGTCGCGGGAGGTCTTCGACGGGATGCTCGCAGACGGCCTGATGCAGCGTGACCAGGAAGACGGGATGTACGTCTACCGGGCGATTCAGGACGGCGAGGAGTTCGTCGGGCTGGTCTGCTGCGTGGGGACAGAAGACTACGAGAACCGGACGATCCGGCGGCACGAACTCACCCGGTACGACAAGGAGGAAGACCGGACCCGGCACATCGACGTCGTCGGTGCCAACACCGGCCTTGTATTCCTGCTCTACCGTGACCCGGGCGAGGTCTTCTCACACCTCCACTCCCTCATCGACGGCGTCCAGCCCGACGGGAGCACCACGACCGCATCGGGCGTGCTCCACGAAGTCTACCGGATCGCCGATGAGGCCGCCCTCGCCCACCTTGAGGGCCTCTTTGCAGCGGTGCCGGAGACCTACATCGCGGACGGGCACCACCGGGCCAAATCGGCGGTGAACGTGGCGGAGAGGCGACGCAGCGTTGGCCGGTTCACCGAAGAGGCCGGGAAGTTCATGGCGGTCCTCTTCGCTCACGACCGCGTCCGCATCCACGGCTACAGCAGGCTTGTCACCGACCTCGGCGGCTACACCCTTCCGGGGCTCATCGATGCGCTCTTAACGGCCGGCTGGACCGTCCGCCCCTACGGGAAGGTCGACGCAGCGGGCTACCAGATCCAGCCGCTCACGGCCCAGGATGCGCCGGTGCACGTCATGCACTTCTACCTGGAAGGAACCTGGTACGAGGTCTCCCGGCCGGTCGCGGACCCCGACGACCTGATCGGGTCGCTCGACGTCTCGGTCCTCCAGAAAGATGTCCTCGAAGGGATGCTCGGGATCTCCGATCCCCGGGGCGACCCCCGGCTCCACTACATGGGCGGGGCAAAACCCCTCCATGAACTCGAGCGGCTCGTGGACACCGGCAAATACGCCTTCGCGGTAGCGATGCAGCCGGTACCGGTCGAGACGGTGCTCGCGATCGCTGATAGCGACGGTGTCATGCCCCCGAAATCCACCTGGTTCGAGCCGAAACTCCTCTCGGGGCTTGTCGTCCACACCATCGACTAAAATCCATATCACCACCTTTAACTCCTTTTTGCCCGATCATCTCTTATGATCACGATTGCGCTCCCGAAGGGGAGCCTTGAGGCGCAGACGCTCCAGCTCTTCAAGGAGGCGGACCTCGAGGTCCGGCGAACCGACCGCGACTACAACCCCCGGATCAATGATCCCCGGATCGGGAAGGTGAAGATCCTCCGGCCGCAGGAGATCCCGCTCTACGTCCAGATGGGCTACTTCGACCTCGGGATATCGGGGCTCGACTGGGTGCAGGAGAGCGGTGCCGACGTCGCCGAGGTTGCAAACCTCTCCTACAGCAAGACGGGCGACGGGAACGTCAAGATCGTGGTCGCAGTCCACCGCGACGAACCGGTAGAGGAGGTCGCCGCCATCCGCCCGGAGAGCCGGGTGACGACCGAGTACCCGCGGATCACGGAGCGGTTCTTCGCGGACCTCGGGATCCCGGTCAGCCTCTTTCCGTCCTACGGGGCATCCGAGGCGAAGGTTCCCGATCTGATGGACGTCGTCGTCGACCTCACCGAGACGGGGAGCACGCTCAAGAAGAACGGGTTGAAGATCGTCGGACAGATCATGGAGTCGCACACCGCGCTCCTCGCGAATCGCGACTCACTCCGCGACCCCGAGAAGCGCCGGGAGATCGACGAGATCACGACCCTCCTCCTCGGGGTGATCGAGGCACGCCACCAGGTGCTCCTGACGATGAACGTGCCGTCGGCCGCGCTCGACCGCGTCATCGAGGTTCTCCCCGCGATGAAGAAGCCCACCGTCAGCAGGCTGCACGGCATCGAGTACTTCAGTATCCAGACGGTGGTGCAGAAAGGGCTCGTCAACGGCCTCATCCCGCCGCTCAAGGCCGCGGGTGCCGAAGATATCCTCGAGATCCCGATCGCGAAAATAGTGCGGTGAGGATTGGCGCCTCACTCACGCCGGGAATACTCCCGCGAGCAGGCGTAGCAGACGAACTTCCCGTCTTCGACCCTGACGCGGGATTCGGCGGTCATTTCGCCGCATTTCGCGCACGCCACCGACGAAAAGATCCGGGCCCGTTCGGGGATCTCGGCATCGACCTCGCGGATGATGAAGAGCTGCTCGGCGGGCGCCTTCAGGATGGCCTCGACGATCTTCTCCGTCCGCTTATGAAACTCGGCATGCTCCGCATCGGTTGCCACCCCCTGCATCACCCGCGCCCTGAGCGGCGCAAGGCCGGGGTCGAGCGAGTCGATGTTGAACGACGGGTTCGAGACCACGCGGATTGCGGCCCCGGTTTTGCGATTTATGAACGTAAACGCGTGCTTGCCGTGATCCTTAAAGAGGAGGTTTCCTTTTCCTGCGGTGCAGCCGGTGAGAACCTGGATGGCATCGACGCCGCAGGCATCGGTCTCGGCGATGGTTACGAGTTCCTCATCCTCCGAGCGCCCGGAGCGGAGCCGCGCGAGGGCGACCTCTGCCGCCCGGTAGCCCGTCGCGAGACCGGGGCAGACGTGGCCGTGGAAGGCGGCCGCTTCGGCGAACCGGTCACCTGCTTCTCCCGGCTTGCCGGGGGGAATGGTACTACACATATGCTTACCCTGCATGAGCTGTTGTTACGAACTCGCGGATATATGTTACGATAGCGCGCCGGACCCCGCGGCCCGGTACGCCCGGCATATAAGGGCGGAACCACCCCATCCGGAGAGTCTGCGCCCGGAACGAAATATTTTTGCATTAGCCCGTCTGCACGTTTCCAATATCACGATTCGTGGGCAGATCTTTGAAGATGTAAGAGAGGTGGTTATTTATATGCCCTCGGGTATAATGACTGCTTTACATGAGAGTTTCCGGGGGAGTTCTAGCCCTGCTTGCCGCAGCCTGTATCCTCTGCACCGCGTGTGGCTGTCTCGACACATCCTCGCCGCCGCCATCGGGCGGCGGCATCACTTCCATCGATCTGCCGGAGCCGGAAGGTTACACCCTCACCGAGGCTCTCGCGGAACTCGATATCTTCAGGGTCGAAGGCGGCCTGAACATCACCGGCACCACGATGCACCAGGTGCTCGGGAACCGCGTAACCCTCGACGGCCGGGCAGCCGCCTGGGCCATCGGCCTTAAGGACGGGGAAGAGGTGCGCTGGCTGACCTCCGGCATCACGGGCTGGAGGGAGACCTCGCTTCGTGCTCCCCTGCCCGATGACGAGGTGAATATGACCGGGATCCTCTCCCCGGAGGACTTCCTCGCAGCGCAGGAAGGTGCGATCCGGCCGGCGATGGTGCGCCTCGATGCGAGCACGGTCGATATCATGCTCGCGGAGGGGGTCTACACCGTCACGATTCGCTCGAACGCCGGGGTAGAGGCTCTCGCGTTCCGGGCGGATAACGGGGAGGTGATCGTATAAAATCGGCAACCGACGACGGCGTGATGTCGCTCGACTTCCTCACGGGGTTCACGATCTTCATGCTCGCCCTGATCATGGTGGTGAGCATGGTACCGGGGCTGCTTGCGGGCCTCCAGAGCAGCGGCATCGACTACGACGCGGTCGCCTACCGCACAGGGGTGATCCTCGCCGAGGATCCCGGCTGGCCGGTATACCCGCCGTGGGAGATGAAGACCGAGGCATATAAGGATGAGATCAACCGGATGGGGCTCGCAGCCTCGAAGGAGACCTCGAACATCCTCCTCTCGACGAAGGTCAACGCCTTCTTCAACGACACCTTCTTCACCGAGGACGACTACCGCGGCAAGGCGATCTTCGGCGACATTCCCTACTCATACAACTTCTCGCTCCGGAGTGCAGACGGGACGTACAACAACACAACCGGCGGCACTCCCCCTTCCGGCCACGGTTACATCCGCCGGGCGGTGAAGATCAAGGAACCGAGCACGGCGGTGATCAACGGCAGTTTTGCACCGCAATATACGTCGTCCACCTCAAACCAGGAGTTCATCGTCCGACTCAACTTCAGCCAGCTGCTCGACCCATCCGTCGACCCGGTCTACCGGATCGACCCGAGAATCGAGCCGGTGAACATCACGATCACGGACTTTGATGATTACCTGAACGTGACACATTCCGCCACGAGCGCGACACTCAAGAGCGTGACGTTCTGGAAGATGGATCCGACGGCGCCGATGCCGCGGTTCACCAGGATTCCATTCTCCTACAACACGGAGGATCCGGATCTCTATACCCTCTCCCTCAACAGGACTCCAATAAGCCTCGCCCCACCGGGAGGAGCCGAAGTCTCCGAAAACATCACCCTGGTGCTGAAACCGGCGGCCACCTCGATCTTCACCCTGGACCAGAACAGCATCCTGGATATCCGGTTTAACTTCGACGACGACCCCCCGCAAACCCATATCACCGGCATCCACCACTACGACTACAACCAGACGAACGTCACCCGGTTCGACCTGAAGCCCGCCGTCCTGGAGGTGGCGATATGGTGAACGATGGAGGCCAGCTCTACACGATGGAGGGCGTCGCGGCCGGGCTCATCATGCTGCTCACCGTGTACATCGTCATCAGCACGACGAGCATCTACACCCCCGGCGACACGCACATCCCGGATATGCAGCTCGAACAACTCGGGAGCGACGTCCTCGCGATGATGGATACACCGGATGCGGATGGGAGCGAGAGTCAACTGACCACGCTCGTAAAGGGAGGAGCCCCGGGCGGCGATACGCTCAAGGACAGATTCCTCGACTACTGCAAGATGCGGGCGGGAAGCGATGACGCCAACCTCAGGGCCCAGGCCTACCTCTCCTACAGGACAGCGAGCGGCAGCGTAAACACAACCCCGCTCTCTTCACCGGACGCGGAGTTCACCGGGCGTGAGAACACCGTCCGGGTGACCCGGTGGGTGCAACTGGATGGGAGCCTCCTAGGTATGCCCGGAGACATGCGAACAGATCCTCAGGCCGTCCTCGTGGAGGTGCTGCTATGGCGTGCATGAACGAGGACGGCCAGTGGATCGTGCTGATGGGGCTTCTCGTCGCCGTGGGGCTCTTCTTCCTCGCGCTGATCATCAACCAGTCGGCGCTCGTCGGGCAGACGACCGCGGAAGGGGTGCTCGAGTTCCCGAAGAACGATATCCGGGACCTGCGGGAGGCTGTCTTCGACTACACGGATAAGTTCGGCGATGCCGGAAACGCTGGAGTAAAAGAGGACATCATCGCGATCTCCCTCGAACGAAAGAATACCGTGGTCAACTTCTCGGTTGAGGCGCAGGTGGAGGTCTCCGACCACTACCTGTACCCGATAACCATCCACTACTACAACGGGGTGACGAAGTACGATGAGAACGTGTATTACTGAGCCGCCGAACGAAGAAGGCGTCACGAGGTTGATGGAGTACGTCATCGTCAGCGGCGTGCTCCTCTTCCTGATGGTCGTCATGATCTTCACCGTCAACGCGGTCTTCATGGAGGGGCCGGCGAACAACCTCCGCTACCACGCCTTCGTTGATATCGGGAACGGGGTCAGCACCCGGATCGTCGACCTCTACGTGATCGCGCCAGGCAACGGGACGATAGCGACAAAGTTCGATATCCCCGACGACGTGGCCGGGGCGGACTATTTCGTGAACGCAGGCATGACGGGCGCAAACCAGGTGATCCAGGTGGAGGGCGGCGGCATCCAGAGCCGGATCGCCATCGCCGGTATCGGAGCGACGAGGGGTGTCACCGGCAACACCACCGGCGCGGGCTGGAACATGATCCACTATGACTCAAGCGGGGTTTAGGAGAAGATAACCGTGAAGATAAATGAGAAGGCGGTATCGGAGGCGATCGGGTTCGTCCTGATCCTCGGAATCGTCATCAGCGGCATCGGGCTCGTCACGCTCTACGGCTACCCGGTGCTCGTCAAGGAGCAGAGCAACACCGACGTAAAGAACATGGAGCGGGCGATGATCGTCATCCAGAACGACATGAAGAGCCTCTGCTTCAAGAACGTGCCTTACAAGGAGACATCGCTCCAGGTGAGCGGCGGGACGTTCGAGGTGATCAACGCCAGCCAGTACGGCTGCTTCATCAACGTCACGAACGGCACCACCCTGTTCCAAGAGAACTACACCGTAGGTGCACTGACCTACCGATCCGACCGGGGCACCGCGGTGACCACCCTTGAGAACGGCGCGGTGATGATACGCCAGGAGGGAGCGACGGGGTCGGCGATGCTTGCCGAACCGCGGTGGTTCTACGACGACGGCACGGATACGTTCGTCATCTACATCATGAACATCACCACCGACACGTTGATGGCGAAGTCCGGGATGACGACGGTGAGGATGAGCCTGGAGGGGTCCGAGACACAGTCGATACCTGTTGCGCCCGGAGACAAAGTGACGGTGGAGTATACGAGCAGTCCGTCGGGCGACTACTCGACGGCGTGGGAGAACTACGTGACCGGCACCTCGGTCGGAATGCAGAGGTCCGCGCTTAATAGTTACTACGAACGGAACGATGTCAAGACACTCGTCATAAAAGAGTACAGGATCAAGATCCACGACATCTAAACTTTTTTGAACCTGATACAGCAGATCTTTGCCCGCTGCCCGACTCTTCACCGGGCAGACAGGCATGACGTAAAAAAGGGTGTCAGAGATACCGGTTCTTCCGGAGCCATTCCACCTGGGGTTTGGTGTAGCGGTAGATGATATCGCACTTCTCGTCCTGGAAACTCCAGGGGACGATCACCAGAATGTCTCCTTCCCGGATCCAGACCTTCTTCTTGATCTTGCCCTTGATCCGCCCGGTACGCGTCACCCCGTCGAAGCAGCGGATCTTGATATGATTTGCGCCCAGCATCAGTTCGGCGTTCCCGAACATCTCCCGGTTTCTCTTGTTCGGCAGGCGCACGCGGATAATTTCATCCCCCGATTCTCCTCCAGCGGATCCGGGCTTGCGCTTCGTAGGATCTGTCAGTTCATCAACCCCATGTTTCTGAGTGTCCGGTCTTTTGTGTGTCCAATTTATACAACTGCTAGGATATCAAATATTCTCCCGCAAGCGCAACGGGCGGCGCACCCGCTCCGGTTAGTTGCGTTGGTGTCCGGGCGGAAATACGGGAGATTGCCGCCGGGAAGGTTATGTATATCTGCCGGGAGTATCCATCCGGCGTCCCCATGGCATGCCGAAACCCCCCGCGCGGGATCTACCTCGCCTATACCGTCCAGGGACTCATACTCCTCGCCGCAGCCTCGAGCATCCTGGCGGGAGAGTACTTCCTCGGACTCGCGGCAGCCTTCGCGTTTCTCCTGACGATGGTACCCTCCCTCGTGACCAAAAACCTGCGGTTCTGCCTTCCCTGGGAGATCAACTTCCTCGTCGCCGCCTCCCTGTATATCCACGTCATGGGGCATGTCGGAGAGTATTACTTCACTCTCGCGCCCTACTACGACAAACTGGCCCATCTCGTCGCCTCGGTAACCGTCGGGCTCATCGCCTTCTTTCTCGCGCTCCTCGCCGAACGCCGGGGTGAGATCCGGCTGACGGGCCCGGCGATCGCCGTCTTCATCCTGGCGTCGACGCTCGCGGCAGGGGCCGCCTGGGAGATCTACGAGTTTACGGTCGACCAGGTCTTCGGCACGAACCTCCAGTTCGGCAACACCGATACGATGTCGGATCTCATCGTCGATCTGGTCGGGGGGGTGATCGTCGCCGTCTTCGCCGCTATCGCCTTCGCGAGGGGTGAAGAGCATCGGTTTACCCGGTTCTTCGCCGAACCGTCCCCCGGTGTGGAACCTCCCGAGATCATGGGCGATCCGATCGATCCGGCTCGCAGCCGTTGACCCAGTTGGATCCGATCCTGCGGATCGCATTTATATCTTAAAGATTGAATAAAATATAGTGAATCTGAAGGCCCCCAACGCGCGACATATGGCGATATTCATGCTCATCGTGCTTCCTTCCATGACCGGCTACATGGCCTGGGAAGCACGCGCCGTCGAGGTGACCGTTCTTGAGATCGACGGCGCACCCGAAGGCATCGTCTACATCACCGACCCCCACGTCAAGGGATCCAACATCGACCACGTCCGGGAGGTGATCGGTGAGGTCAATCGCTTGAACCCCACGCTTGTCCTGATCGGCGGCGACTTCGCCACCGGCGAGGAGGAAGACTTCACATCCCAGGAGGTATGGAGGTCGCTCGACGCACCGGCCTACGCCGTGCTCGGGAACCACGACTACCGGGTGGGGATCGACGGCCCGACGGGCATCGAGAGGACGCTCGCCACCCGGGCGTCGGCCGTGGTCGCCGCCGGCGCCTACGACGTCTCGGCCCTGAACGACGGTTCCGCCGACACCGCGTTCGCCGACGAACTTGCCGCGACGCTTGAAGAGAACGGGGTGAACATCCTCAGGAACGAATACGTCCGCGTTCCCGTAGGAGATGAGGAGATCGTCATCGTCGGGATCGACGACGGGTGGGCAGGGATGGCGGATCCGCCCGAGGTTCCGGCGACGGACGCGTTCACCCTCTACCTCATCCACGAACCCTCGTGCCGGGCGGACTGGGACGCCGACCTCATCCTCTCCGGCCATACCCACGGCGGCCAGTTCCTCTTCCCGGTCATCAAGCAGTTGAACGACCTCGGCGTCATCGAACTCACCGGCCTCTTTGATGGCGACGGGAAGACGCCGACCTATGTCTCCCGCGGGATCTGCACCTCGAGTCTCGCGGGGGTGGAACTCCGGTTCAACTGCCAGCCCGAGATCGTTTTGATAAACCCGACCGGGGAGCAACTCCGGGCGATCGCCTGATCTCACGGTTCGAGAACGGCACGCGCCCGCCCGGCGATCAGCAGCACCTCCTTGAGGGGGATGCCCGCATCGCGGGCGATGGTCGCGGCGTCACCGTAGGCGACCTGCTTTGCGGTGACGACCCCGGCGGCGGCCAATCTGGTGGAGACCGACCGGCTCACCCCGGCAACGATCGTGATCGGGTAAGACTGCGTCTCCTCGATCATCGTCCGAAGGTTCTGCTCCTCCGGGTAATCCCACCCGATATGCCCGATCCCCCGGCAGGTGGCGTAGCGTTTCGCGTGCTCCGAGAGTTTGGTGTTGCAGACGATCAGGGCGCCGTCGATCGCAACGACGCACCGTCCCGACCGGAACCCCTCCTGAAGATCTTCGATGATAGCCCGGGCGATCCGGCCTTCGTCGAGACCAGTCACCCGGTGGTGGCTTGCGTGGTGCTTCACCTCGACAAAGATGGTGACGCCGTCTTTTTGTGCGATGGCATCCACCTCGTGCTCCCCGCACCGCCCGGCGAGAACGCACCCGGTTTCGACCAGGTAACCGTGCTCACGGAGGAGAACCCGCACGAACTCCTCGAAGTCCGGTTTCGGGCGCAGGAGGGCGAGCGCTCTCCGAAGGTTCGTCCGGTGCGCGACTGCAGGGCGGACGGCCTTTGCCCGGGCGCGGATCATCCGGAGAACTGCGGCGGTCCTCACCCCGTCCGGCACCGACGCCTCGATCTCACCGGCGATCCGTTCGGCCTCCTCCGCGCCGACGCCCATCCTTCGGAGCGTCCGCTGCACTTTCAGCCGATCGAACGGCTGCCGGCCGCCGTCGACCTTCGTGACGTGCTTCATCCGATACGATACCTCGGCATCCGGGACGAAAAGCGTTCGCTATCGGGTTCCCGGGGGCTCCGGGCTGTAGCGTACACCGTTATCGTCTTTCAGATCCAACAGCACCTACGAGAACGATGGAGTCACTGCAACGCCCGGTTGTCCTGATCCTCGGCGCGGGAGCGGTCGGCCTCGCCCTCGCCGGGAGACTTGCCGCGGCTGGAGCGGTCTACGCGGCCTGCCGGCCGGTGCATGCCGGCGCGATACGGGAACGAGGCCTCACGATGGAGGGGGTCTGGGGAGATGGTGTCGCCAGGGGGGTTATACCGGTCACGGGGCCGGCCGACGTTCCATCGGCGGTCGATTTCATCATCATCACCGCGAAGGGCACCGCCACCCGGGCGATCTGTGAGGAGTACGCCGGGGCGATCCGGGGCAGGCCGACGGCAAGCCTCCAGAACGGGATCGGGAACGAGGAGATCATCGCGGAGTACACCGATACCGTCATCGGCGGAACCGTGACGACGAACTTCTCGATCGCGGGCCCGGGCCACGTCCGGGTCTTGAGCGAGAGCGCCCCGATGCGGTTCGGGCTCTGGTCCGGCGGCGACGATGAGGTTCTGGAGAGGCTGATCGGAATCGTCCGCTCCACCGGGATTCCGGTCGAGGCCGAACCCGATATCCGCGCCGGCAAGTGGGCGAAAGCCCTCCTCAACATTGCGGTGAACCCGATCTGCGCCCTCCTCCGCGCCCCGGTCGGGGTGGCCGCCGACGAGGAGATCCGCGGGATCGTCGACGGCCTCGTCCGCGAGACCTTCGCCGTCGCGGGTGCCGAAGGGGTGCACCTCCCCTGGGCGACCGCCGACGACTACCTCGCCTACCTCTTCGGCGTCCAGGTGCCCGACTTCGCCGCGGTCTACCCCTCGATGTACCACGATCTCCGCCAGGGCCGCCGGACAGAGATCGATCTCCTCAGCGGCTACGTGGCAGACCTCGGGGAGCGCCACGGGATCGCGACGCCCCACAACCGGTGCATCGCCGCCCTCGTCCGCTACGCACAGACGCATCCTGACGGGCGGTGACCCTCACTCTTTGCCCAGGGTTGCGGCGAGCCTCCGGGCGGCCTCTTTTGCATTTGCTTCCGTCCGCCACAGCCCGGTCTTTCCGACGGGGTTCCCTTCCCGGTCGTAGAGCTGCACATAGTAGCCGCCGTCCTGGCGGGAGAACCGGACTTCGCCGACGATACCGGGGCCATATTCCTGCATACTCAACTCTTATCGGCGGGGGGTTATGATGGTTCCCACGCAATAAGAGCGGACCGCCTCGCCCGAGGTATACGGAGAAAGGATCGTCGTCCGGGTGCCCTTCAGAGCGTCAGCGGTATCCCGAGGAGATGCAGCACCACCGTGATGAGGACGCCGAACACCCCGCCGATCGCGCAGATCAGGACGGTAAGGATGTTTATCGGGATGTCAGGCCGGCCGACGAGTTGCATCAGGTCGAGGAGGTTGATGAGCCAGAGCAGGATCACGCCCACGACGGCGTTGATGATGAGGGTGGTGACGCTTTTCACGACCTTGTAGAGGACGAACGCGAGGACGATCACCAGGATCAGAGCCAGGAGTCCCGTGAGTAAGCTCATACCGTGCGTATGACGCGCCCGGTATTGAACGTTCCTAGAGGTATCCGAGCGACTTGAAGACAGGCTGGAAGCAGACCCCCTCGCCGATCTTCACGCACCGCACCGCAGGATCCCCTTCGTAAGCGCCCATCGTCCGGCCGTCGCCGAGCTCGACCCAGTCGTGGACGGCAACACCCTTCCCGAGGAACTCGACGTGGAGGGCGTTTGTCCGGAACGCCTCCGTATCCCAGATCATGATGCCGTGAACCGGACGGGCGGCAACGCCGTTTCGCCGGAGAACCTCCGTCCGGAGGAGCGCGAGGTCGGTGCAGTCGCCCACCCCGTGGGCAAGGGTCGCGTCGAGGCCCGTCGGAAAGAGGCGAGGGGCACCATCGACGCAGGCGAACGTCGTCCGGCCCACCTGGTCGACGAGGGCGTCCCCGGTATCTGCCGTGAGGGGTTTGGAGAGGAGGGCGATTCCATCCGCCCCTGCTTCTCCGACAGTCTCAAACCCGCTATCCCCTCCTCCGCCGTCATAGATCAGGTGCCCCTGAGGGATGAGGAGGGAGAGGAGGAAAATCGCGTTAATAATGCCCCAAACCACGTTATTTTCCCAATATAATTTAATGAAGTCCCAGATATATCAGGACTTCTATTTTTCTTTCTGAGATATATATGGCGGATACGTGATTTACCGGGTTATGGTCGGGAGAAGAGGGTAGAGCGCGCATCACGCGAGAGATGGATCTCGGGGTGCGGGATCGGGAGAACCAGGGTCGTTGCGGTCACCGGGAGGCGTTACCGCCGGCGATGTGCCGGGCGGCGAGTGCTGCGGTGGAGAATGCGGCCTGGAGGTTGTAGCCGCCGGTGTCGCCGTCGATATCGAGCACCTCGCCGATGCAGTAGAGGTTAGGGACGATCTTCGATGCCATCGTTTTTGGGTTGACCCCCTCGAGAGCGACCCCGCCCCGCGTCGCCATCGCTTCGTTGAACCCGCCGAGCCTCGCCACCCGGAACGGGAACTCCGCGATGGACGCGGCGAGCGCGTTCCGGGCCTTCTTTCCGAGGTGGGCGCAGGTCTCTTCCGCCGGAACCCCGGCGAGGTCGAGGAGCCGCCGGACGAACCGCTCGGGGAGGGGAAGACCGGAGAGAACGGTCTTCACCTGCCGGGCCCCGCCCGCCGCGACCGCGTCGGCGAGGCGCTTTCTGACCTCCTCCGAGGTTGCCCCGGAGAGGAACGCGACCCGGAGCACGTCGCCGGGGCGGACGGCGCGGGAGAGGTCGAGGATGCCCGGGCCCGAGAGTCCGGTGTGGGTGAAGAGGAGGTCGCCGGTATGCTGACGGGCGCGTTTTCCGTCGCGGTAGACGGAGAGGGTGAGGTTCTGAAAGGAGATCCCGGCAAGGTCGGCGAACGGGTAGTCCTCGACGTAGACCGGGGCAAGCGCCGGGGCAGTCTCTGTTACCGGTTGCCCGAGGGCCCGGGCAAAGGCGTAGCCGTCGCCGGTCGAGCCGGTGACGGGGTAGGACGCACCGCCGGTGGCGATGACGAGGGTGGCGGCCCGGGTGGTGCCCGTCTTTGTCGTGACCAGGAACCCGTCGTCATAGCGCTCGACGGCCAGCACGGGGTCGCTAGACCGTACCTCCACCCCGCGGGCGGCGCACTCCGCGAGGAGGACGGCGAGGACGTCGGCGGACTTCCGGGTCTCCGGGAAGACCTTCCCCCCGGGCTCGGTCTCCATGCGAAGGCCGCGGTCGGCGAAGAACCGGGCGAGATCCCGGTTGGTGAAGTTCATGAGCGCGGGCCGGAGGAACGCCCCGTGGTCGCCGTAATGGGAGAGGAAGTCGGCTATTTCGCCGTCGTGGGTGATGTTGCACTGCCCCGACCCGGCAACGAGGAGTTTTCTGCCCGGCGATGGCTTCTTCTCGAAGACGACGATGTCTCGTCCCTCTCCTGCCGCCTGCAGGGCGCAGAAGAGCCCGGCGGGCCCTCCTCCGATGATCGCGATGGTCTCGTTCACGGTACTGATCGGTCGCCTCCACGAAGCATCAGTATTGGGGTGCGGCGGCCGCTAGATGGATATAGGAGCGGGTTCCCACAGGGCGCCGGATTACCATGCATGTCACACGGATCGTTCTCGGAGGGCTCATCGCACTGCTCCTCGCCGCCGGTGCCGGGGCGGCTACGGCGGACGTGACTCCGCATTACTGGCTGGGCGGCGATACCGCCGGGGTCTTCGCTCACCGCCAGGCGGTCTCGGTCGAGAACCCCTCCACCATCGACGGCCTTGCCGTCCCGTTCAACGCCACATACCTCCCCGGGATGCGGCCGGACTTCGCCGATATCCGGTTTATGGATGGAGACGGGACTCCTCTCCCCTACTGGATCGAGAACACGACCGCCGGCTCCCACGCCCGCGTCTGGCTCGCCCTCCCGGCAAACGCGACGGAGGTCGCGATGCTCTACGGCAACCCCGAGGCCCGGGACGCCGGCGATCCCGACGCGGTCTATCTCTTCTTCGAGGACTACGAGCAGGGCGACCTCTCGCGGTGGTCGTCCTGCGGTTCGAGCGCCCTCGTTCAGTCCGATGTCGTCCAGAGCGGCGCCTATGCCGGGGATATCAACGTCTCCGACCCCGACCTCCCGGAGTTCAACGACAGAAGGGTCTGTACCGCGAATATCTCCGCGGGCCCGATCGCCATCGAGGGGGACTTCCGGGTCAGCGAGTTCGGGAAGTGGTGCGGGTCGGGCTACATCCAGGCCGGGAACGGAACCGACCGGCTCTACGCTCTCCACCTCAGGAACGGGTCGGTGCAGCACTATGCCGGCGACCACCGGAACTTCTCCGCCGACAAGCGGGCCGAGACCGATACCTGGTACCACGTCAGGATCGTTTTAGATACGCCGAACGCCACCGAGTACGCCTGGATGGACGGCGAATACCTGGGGAGTGCGCCCATGCGGTTTGCCGACGGGTCGCCGGTGCCGGAGGATGCGGTCTTTGATACGTTCGCCCTGATCGGGTCTTCGGCATGGAGTTCCGGCGATCCGCATCACTTCTACGCCGACAACGTCGTCGTCAGGAGATACGAGCCTGCCCCGCCGGTGCTCTCTTACGCGGACGGCCCGATCAGCCCGTAACGGCCACGAAGGCGAAGTAAGCGACGACAAGCCCCTGGAAGAGGAAGTAGCCCACGATGTTCCTGACGGCATGTGGAAGAGCGCATGCCCGTTCGGCGCACCGGTGCGAGAACCCCCACAGAGCAATCCCGAGCGGGATGAGGGATACGAGCGCCACCGGCCGGAAGTCCACGGGTGCGAAGAAGCCGGTGAGGGCGAAGACGGCGAGCGCCGCGGTCGCGAGGGTCGCCGCGAGGCCGATGAGCGCAAAACCGAAGACGCGGCCCCGTCGGACGACGAGCGTCCGCTTCCCGCCGGCGATGTCGCCTTCCAGGTCCGGGATCTCGACGCTCGTGATGAAGACAAGGCCGTAAAGGCAGAGCGGGACGGCGAACGCGAAGAAGGCGGCATCCAGCGTCCCTCTCGCGACGAAATAGCCCGCACCCGGCATCAGGAGGCCGAAGGTGATCATGTTGGCGACCTCGCCGAGGTTATGGTAGGCAAGCGCAATCGGCGGCGCCGTGTAGAACCAGCCGAGCAGGTTCCCCGCTATGCCGAAGACGAGGAAGATGACCGGGAAGTCGTAGACGGTCACGAAGAGATACCCGATCAGGATCGAGATCGCCATCAGGATGACCGCTGCCCGGAACGCGGCGGGTTTCAGGCCGGGGTTGACGGCGAGGACGCCGCTCCCCCCGGATATCGACGTTTTCTCGACGAACCGGTCGGCATCGGCATCGAAGTAGTCGTTGCTGTAGTTGACGGAGAGATGCGCCGCCGCCATGGCCGCGTAGCCGAAGAGAAACTGGGCCGGGGTGAACCGCGCCCCGAGGAGAGACGCGAGGAGCGCTCCGGCGGTGAACGGGATAAAGCCCGAGAGGAGGAAGGGGAACCGGCCGAGCCGGATGAAATCTCGGAGGGCACGGGTGTCCATGAAAGAGTCTCCCGCCGCGGAATGGGAGGAGCGGATATATAGCCTTTTTCTAATCCCTATCCGTCCCGACCGCAGGTGAGGAGCGGCACCACGGCCCGTAGCGCATCGACGCCCCCTTCGACGTAGATGAGGCCGAGAACCGCCCGGGCAAGGGTCTCCTTCTCCTGCTGGAGCTCCTCGTTGTCCGGAGTGCGGCGGAGCCCGGAACCGATCCGGCTCTCGTAGAGGTTCCACCGGTCAGAAAGAACCGCGAGGCCTGCCGCCCCGGCGTCTTTGCCGGAGAGAACCTTCAGCCGCAGGGTGACGTCGCCGATGAGCGCAAGAGCGTGGTAGTCGTCAGCGAAGTTCGCAAGCATTGCCAGGTCGTTTGCACGGATCGGAAGCGCGTCTTCAGGGAACCCGGCAAGTATCTCCGAAAAGAGCCGTTTTGTAGAGGCAGCCATCAGAACCCGGGCAAGGCCGTCCGGGCCGCGGAAGGCATGCCCGGTCTCCTGCTCGATGCGGGGAAGGGTGCTCTCCGCCACACGGGCGGCCTGCTCCGCCAGGCTGCCGGTCGCCCTGCACCATCCCCGTATCCGCCGGAGCCGCCGCGATCGCCGGGCCGAGCGCCGGTGAACGGGAAGGAATTCCAGGCGGTACTCGCGCATGAGCCCTTCCTCCAGCGCCGCGAGGGTCTCCCCGAACGGGCGGGAGAGCGGCCCGTACTCGTACGCCATACGATATGGTGAGACAACGGACGGATTATAACTTTGTTCTGAGGTAAACCCCCATCCATTGACAAATGGTTACAGGAGACCCATGACGAGCGCCGCGGCGAGCACGAGGTGCAGGCAGAGGAAGAGAGGGACAAGCCTGAACTTTCCTTTCTGCGTCTTGTGCCGGAAGGCACGCATCGCGGCAAAGGCGCCGAACGGCCCGAAGAGCGCGAGGGCGAGGAGCGTTTTTTCGGGCGTCCTCCACGCATTCTTCTCTGCAGACTTTTTGTCGTGGTAGTAGGCAATGAACGAGACGGCATTCACCAGAGCATAGATCACCAGGGCAGCGCCCGGCAGTAAGGTATCCACCATTGAGAACTCCTGCAGCCCGCCCCGGTTCCCGGGTTCGGTGCTTTAGCGAGGTACTTTACGCTCTCAGCCTTTTTATGCGGTTCTCCCGATTGTGCTTCTCCCCCGCACCCGGGAAGGATTCAGAGCCCGGGTCTCGCAAGAGAGGGGCAAACAGAGCAAACCTGCTCTTATCCGCAAGGCAGATCGGGCAGCGCCACTCCCCGGGGAACATCAAACGCGGCTCACGGCGGAGCGCCCGCATCACCGGTCATTTCGTCATAGATATGCCCGCATATCGAGGAGCGGTAGGTCTGCATGGTCGCGGGGTGTGCCTGCAACGCTTTTTAACCCGGAATGTAGATCTCAGGAGATAGATCATGAGAGAGACCCTTGCGGCGCTCGCGAACCTGACCCGCGCCCATTTCTTCTTCGTCTGGCCCCTGCTCTTCTGCTCGGGGCTGGCGCTCGCGTTCGTGAACTACGGCGGGTTCTCGTGGGAGCTCGTCGTCCGGGCAGCGCTGATCGGACTCTTTGGGTTCGAAGCCGGGTTCGCCCTGAACGACTACGTCGACCGGGAGTACGACAGAAGAGACGTCAACGGCTCGCTCACCCGCTACTGGCGGCCGTTCGGCGAGCGCCCGATACCGGCAGGAAAACTCTCCCCCCGGGCGGCGTTCGCCATCTTCCTCCTCCTCGCCGGCCTCGCGGCCGCGCTCGCGGCAACCCTGCCTTCGCCGCACAACCTCTACGTCCTCGGGATCATGGGCTACTCCTACGCCGTCGAGTACTTCTACCAGATAACGAAGCGGAACCAGAAGATCCCCCTCGCCCAGATCGTCGGGCGGACGGACTTCGCCCTCTTCCCCGTCGCCGGCTACCTGGTGTACGGCAGCCCGGACGCGACCGCTCTCCTCTTATTCCTCTTCTTCTACCCCTGGACGCTCGCGCACCTCGGGGCAAACGACATCGCCGATATCGCAAACGACCGCACCCGGGGGATGGCGACGACCCCCGTCCTGTACGGCATGAAGGGCGCGGCCGCCTGGGTTCTCGGCTTCTCGGCCGTCCACGCGGGTATGGCGCTCGTCTTCGGTCTTGCGCTCGGACCGATCGCCGTCGCCGGGTTCGCGGTGGGGCTCATCCTCCTCGGGGCCGCAAACTACCTCATCCTCCGGGGGAAGACCCCGGACGCGGCGATGCGGGCGCTCCCGCTCATGCACGGATCGCTGCTCGTCTACGCCGCGGCGATCATCGCGGGTGCCGTGCTTTAGAACCCGTTCTGCTTGCGGACGATCCCGGAAGGGATCCCGCGGCCGAACCCGGCGTTCCGGAATCGACCACACTCGACATACCCTTTCCGCCAGTGGAGCCGGGTGCGATCTCCGCGAACCTGAAGGTTACCGGCGGGGCTTCCTACGTCACGATGAACGCCCCGTGCATCGCAGGATGGACATCGCACCGGAAGAAGTAGTTTCCCGGGGTCTCGGGTGCCGTGAAGGTGTAGGTGGCGCGGGTGGGGCCGGTGACGATCTCGCCGACGAAGATCGCATCGGCCGCGGAAGAGTCCGTGTAGACCGCGACGTTGTGCGGAACCCCGTCATCCCGGTTGTCGAACTCGACCGTCACCTCCGCACCTGCGGGAACCGTTATCGTCTCCGTGCTGAAGCCGAAGTTCTCGGCTGCGATCGCGACGGTCACCCTCGCGACGGCGCGGACCGCTTCCGGGGTCACGCCCGCACCCCCGCGATGGATGTCATGCCTGCGGTCATTCGTATCATGAGCCTCACGGGGCGGCAGGGAACCATAAAGGTTACTTCGCCTGCGCCGTAGCGATCTCCCGGTGCGGCGGCCACGCTCTAAAAAGGAGAGGGAAGCCCTCTCTACTCGACAACGAACTCCCCGTCCATCGGGGGATGCACGTCGCACCGGAAGTAATAGGTTCCGGGCTCCTCCGGCGCCGTGAAGGTATAGGTCACCTGGTCCGGGCCGGTGATGATATCACCGACGAAGATCGCTTCGGCAGCGGAAGAGTCGGTGTAGACCGCGACATTGTGCGGGATGCCGGTATCCTGGTTATAAAAGACCATCGTCACGTTCGCCCCCGCCGGGACGGGGATGGTGGATGTGTTGAAGGCAAAGGCTTCGGCCGCGACCCCCACCGTCACGTCCTGAGTTCCGGGGGCCGCCGGGGTGGGCGTCGCGTTCGCGGCTGGTGTCGTGGTCGCGTTCGCGGTCGGGACCGTCGTGACGTTTGCCGTCGGTGTTATGGTCACGTTCTCGGTCGCGGTCGGCGTTGCAGTCACACCCGCGCCCGGAACCATCGTCACGTTTGCCGTCGGGGCCGGTGTCTCCGTCACGTTCGCCGGGACGACCTTCCAGACCCTGCCGGTCGCGTTCGCGGCGTCCGGGCCTCCTTCTTCGGACGTGAGCGCGTAGAGTTCCGCGTCCGCGTCCTCACCGAACCCGAGGAGGTAGACGTCCAGGGTGCCCGCGGGCGTCCCGGTCACGTTGAGCCTCTGCAGGCTCCACATCGCGATCTCCTCGGGAGTGAGGTTCTCCGCGGAGTCCGGGATGGCCGACGCGTTCCACTCCGCCGGGGGCGTCGCGGCGAGCAGGGTGGCGTTCGCGACGTCGAAGCCGGTGCTCCAGTAGCCGAAGACATAGCGTCCGGCAAGCTCCGGGAGCGCCGTGCCGTTGTAGACCCGGCCGCCGACGAAGACGACACCCAGATCACGGCCGCCCTCGATAACGGGGCCGATCAGGGGTTCGCCGGAGGAACCGTTTGCCGGGCAGGTCGCCGGGGGCATCGTGGGGTTCTCCGGGTCGAAACAGTGGGTTCCCTCCATGAGGCGCCACCCATAGTTGCCGCCGTTCACCACAAGCGAGACCTCTTCAAAGAGGTTCTGGCCGGCATCCGCCGCAAAGAGGTTGCCTTCGGCGTCGAACGTGATGAAGGCCGGGTTCCGGAATCCGTAAGCGTAGATCTCGGGCGGGATGCTTGCGTTTCCGACGAACGGGTTGTCCGCCGGGATCCCGTAGAGGGTACCCGCCGCCGTCGTCCAGGTGGCGTTCTCCGGCACCTCCGTCACGTTCTCCGCGGTGACGTTGTCCACGTCGATCCGGAGCACGTTGCCGTAGATGTTTGTGAGGTTCTGGGCGTTCCCGATCTCGGGAGTGTGGCCGGTGCCGTTGTCGTTCGCCGCGCCGCCGTCCCCGAGCGGCACGTAGAGGTAGCCGTCACGGGGGCCGAACGCGATCGAGCCACCGTTATGGTTGGACTGCGGCTTGTCGATCTCCAAGAGAACCTTCTCCGAGGTCATGTTGACCCGGTCGGGATTCTCAGCGTCGACCTGGAACTCGGAGAGGCGGTTCGTGCAGTCCCAGTCATCAGGCGCCCCCTCCCGGAGAGGAGCGCTGTAGAACGCGAAGACCCGCCCGTTCTCCCCGAAGCCGGGGTGGAAGGCGATCGAGAGGAGCCCGCGCTCGTCGTAGGACGGAGTGAGGTTGACCATGCGGTCGCGGACATCCAGGAACGGTTCCTCAACGAGGGTGCCGTTCGGATCGATGATCGATACCGTCCCGACCTGGTCGACGACGAAGAGCCGGCCCGAGTCGTCGCCGGCGTCCGTGAGCATCAGCGGCGCGACGAGGCCGTCGGCCACGGGCTCGAGGCTCACGTCGAGCGCCTCTCCGGCAAGCCGGGTGGTCGAGGTGTTGTTCAGATACTCCGCCGCGTAGAGAGACCCGGCGTTCGTCAGGTTTCCGGTGGTGGCCGTCAGATTCACCGCTTCGGGAGCGGGAGCCTGCGTGAGGTCGGTTCCGCCGTTTGGGTACACCGCGGCCCCGGCAACGCCTGCCAGGGCGAGAAGCACCAGGAAGGATATCATGACTACGGCTGCTCGTGTCATGCGGCCTTCCTGTCGGGGAAGAGCATATAAACGTTACCCTGCCCGTTCGTAGATCCTGACACCTCCCTCGTCGTAGATGAGGCGGAGCCCCCGGTCCGGCAGCAGGACGTCGTAGCGCTCGTGCTCGGGCTCGCCGGCGTAGAGGAGGGTCGCATTATACTTCTCCATCAGCGCAAGAGTCCGTTCGGGATCTTCGTAGATCGCCCGAACCTCCGCCGGGCGCTCCGTGTACCAGGCCCCGTTCCCGCGCCACGTCAGTTCGTGGCCGATCTGCCCGAGGATCGTCGGGATACCGGTAAAGGACGAGACCCTCGAGTAATAGCCGTAATCGCCGTTTTCTGCCTCGACGATCCGGTGATCACCGTCGAGCGTCCGGAGGAAGGCGATCGCCGCGGCCTCCCCCGGCCGCGTGGCCTCGAGGTAGGCGAAGCCGTCCAGGGTGTGGTAACCCGCAGGGGGGTAGTCGATCCCGAGGAGCCCCCGGCCGACATCGATCTCGAGGGCAACCGGGGCGGCGATGAGACCAACGGCCGCGACGACGGCAGCGCCCTTCCAGACCGCCGCCGGGAGAACCGGCCGGCGCCCGGCAAGCCATCCTCCAGCGAGGAGGAGGGAGCCGGTGCCAAGCAGGATCCAGGCGTCGAAGTAGAACTTGAAGACGGTGTTGAACCGGCTGTAGTCGCCCCCGAGCATCTCCTCAAAATAGAAGACCTCGCAGAAGGCAATCACCGCAAGGCCGGCGATGCAGAGGAGGTCGGCGAACGAGCGCTCCCGACGGAGAAGGAGATAGGCGAGCGGCACCAGGAGGATGGCGAGCGCGGCGTAGCCGGCGGCAAGGGGAGGGACGGCGACGGCGAACGCCACCGGAACCCGCCGGATATCCCGGGCGACGGCGGCGTAGACGAGCGCGAGGAACCCGCCCCAGACCGCGAGGAAGGCGAGCGGGTCGGTGGGAGGGAGGCCCCATCCGATCCCGCCGATACCCGCGGGTTCGAGGTTGAGGTAGTAGGGGAGGTAGATGGAGAGGGCAATGGCAGGGACGCCCACGGCGGCGGCGAGCGTGGAGCGGTCGCGGTCGCGGGCCAGAACAACGAGGAGGAAGACCGCGACGGCGGGGGCGTAGACGAGAGCGTCCCAGGAGGAGAGGAGCGGCATCGACCCGACGGAGAGGCCGAGAAGGAGGATGAGGCCGAACCGCCCCGGGGTTTCGAGCCTGCGCCACCGGAGCCAGGTAAACCCGAGGAGGAAGATGAGGAAGACCTGGTTGAACACAGCAATCTCGAAGGCGTGGACGTTCCCGAGGAAGAGGGAGAAGACCGGAAACTCGACCCGGCCGCCGGGGATGATCCAGTTGGTCTCCTGGAAGGCCGAGTAGATCCCGGCGCCCTCGGCGAGGAACCAGACGACCGAGGGAGGGATGAGGAGGAGGACCGCGAGAGGGAGCCACCGGTATCGATCGAGGAGGAGGCTGCCGAGCGCGTAGAGCATGACAAACGCGGTTCCATAAACCGTGGCCGGAATCAGGTTGAAGGCCACCTCCGACGGGAGGCCGGTGACGATGGCGAGAGAGCCCATCAGCCAGTGGCCGAGGTAGTAGTAGACGGTGAGGTGCCCGCCCGCAAACCAGGGATCGAGCGGGGGCACGACGGGCTCGCGGATGATGCTCGCAATGAATGCGTGGTTCATGTACTGCTCGCTGAAGTAGCCGATGGGCGGGTTTGTAAACCGGACGGCAAGCGCGAAGAGGAACCCGACGAGAAAGACCGCGTCCCAGGCGAGAAGGCCCCGGATCTCGCGGAGCCGGTAGTCGCCCCTCCGGATACCGTAGATCCCGAGAAGAATGGAGACGAGGAGGGCGAGAGCGACCGGAAGGCGGAGGAGGCCGCAGTACCAGGTCGCGAGGGCGAAGAGGAGGAGGGAGGCCGGGTAGGCCGCCGGGTAGGCGTAGTCCCCGAGTGCCGGGCGGAGCCGGGGCCAGAGTGCCATCTGCAGTCCTTTGAGGAGACCTGTCCAGAGGAGGACGTCCCACGCCTGGAGGAGAAGGTTCACGCCCCGGTATCGTGGTCCCGGGTATTTGCGGTTTGCGCTCACTTCCCCACAGGATGATTTAACCAGGGGTTCCGCCATACCACTACAGCCGGGATATGGCCGACACAAAGAAGAACAGGACTTCGGGGGTCATCAGCCTCCGGGAGAGGGGGAAGATCGCCGTCCGGGGAAAGGTTCTCGCCGGCGTGATGACGGCGCCGCAGATGGCGGCGGTATCCCGGATCGCAGAGGAGTTCGGGAACGGCACGGTCGGGCTGACGGCACGGCTCAACGTGGAACTCCCCGGCATCGACCGGCGGGACGCGGGGGAGGTTGCAGAACGGCTCCGGCAGGCCGGGATAGAGCCGGGGAGCACCGGGGCGACTCTTCGGTCGGTCGTCGCCTGCAAGGGTACCGTCTGCAGGCACGGGTGTTACGACACCCAGGGGCTCGCCCGGGCGATCGAGGAGCGTTACGGGGGGTGCGACCTCCCCCGAAAACTGAAGATCTCCGTTTCCGGGTGCCCGAACAACTGTGCTAAAGTCCAGCTCAACGATATCGGGATCATGGGGAGGCGGTTCCCCCTGTTTGCCGATGAATGCGATGGCTGCGGGGCGTGCGAGAAGGTCTGCCGGGAGGGAGCGGTCCGGATCGCCGACGACGAGGTTCTCTTCTCGCGGGAGAACTGCATCGGCTGCGGCGACTGTATCGCGATCTGCCCAAAAGGTGCGATCGGTGTCGCTTCAGAGGGGTTGCGCCTCTTCCTCGGCGGCAGGTCGGGCAGGGTGCTCCGGGTCGGCACCGAGGCCGAGGGGCTGGTCGCCGAAGAAGAGGCGGTCGCGATCGTCGGAAGGCTGATCGACTGCTTCCGGGAGAACGCGCTGCCGGGCGAGCGGTTCGGGGCGATGATGGAGCGCGTGGGGACGGGGATCATCTTTGCAGCCGCCGGGATGAGGCCGCGGGAGTGAGGAAGAGACCGCTCACTGCGGCGTCTCCGCGTTCTGCACGCCGTAAGACTCTCTCCCATCCCCGCCCCAGTCACCGCACTCGGTGACGATCATCCACGTCTCCCGGATTCCCTCCTCCAGCCGCACGATCCGGGCGGTTCCGCCGAGGCTCTCCTCGACCTCAAAGAACTCCCGCGCCTTCTGCTCGTTGAACGGCCCGTAACGTTCGGTGCCGCCGCGATCACCGAGAACCTCGACACGATATTTCAGCCGCGAACCATTCATCATCATTCACCGGACGAGAGAATCGCATGCAGCGCCATAAACCTTGGGGCATCTCGCCGGGATCCGGCGGGCGGAGCAGCGAGAGTGATCCGGGCCGGGATCGGCTGGACGCTCAGGGGGTATCGTCGGGGAGAGATCGGAAAGGGTATCGGGAAACCGGCATACACAGGATTTCGCCACGCGACAGCGCCCAGCAAACCAATCGGTTCCCGGCGCAACGCTTGATGAGAGGGGGATTGGGGTGACTGTGCATGCCGTTCACGGCTGCCTACCCGTACCGGTGACGTACCTTATATACTATCCAATCATAACTCTACAGGCAGTGTTCTATCTGCATGAGCAATCCAATGGATTATAACAGAGGAAACAGAAATTTCGGCGGACCGAGGAACTTCGGCGGCCCCCGTGAAATGACGAAGACCGTTTGTTCAGACTGTGGGAAGGAGTGCGAAGTCCCCTTCAAGCCGACCGAAGGCAGACCCGTGTATTGCCAGGACTGCCTCCCGAAGCACAGAAAACCCCGGTTCTAAACCAATAAATCTTTTTTTCGAACGTTAATTCCGGCAACAACCGGAATGCCGCCGTAGCAAAACCGTGCCGCTCCCGAGTGGAACGGCCTGCAGGAAAGGAAGAGAAACGGGCTTATAGTAGCCCGAGTTCGGCAAAGAGGGTATTTTTGAGCGCCAGGAGTGCGTCAGCCGCCGCCGAGTCGCTCCGGGTCACGGGGCGGCCGCTGCGGACGGCAACGACCACCGCCGGATCGAACGGGATCTTCCCGGCCACCACGATACCTTCTTTCTCGCAGTAGTCCTCGATCCTCTTGCAGATATCCCCGGCAAGGTCGAACCGGTTGATGGCGACGAAGATCCGGACGCCGAACCGGCGGCAGACGGTCACGAGTCGTTCCAGGTCGTGGAGCGCCGAGACCCCCGGCTCCGTGACGATGAGAACCGCGTCCATACCGCTGATCGTCGCTATCAACGGGCAGCCTATCCCCGGCGGGCCGTCGGCAAGCAGCAGGTCGGCGCCGTCCGCAAGGCTCATCGCCCGCTTCTTCACCTCGGTGACGAGCAATCCCGAGTTCCCCGAGCCTGGAAAAAGACGCGCATGGGCGAGGTTGCCCCGGTCGGTCGCCGAGGTGTAGATCTCGCCGCAGGGACGGGGTTCCATCGAGACCGCGCCCATGGGGCAGACATACGTGCAGACAGCGCAGCCTTCGCAGTGCAGCGTTTCCACCTCCCAGCCGTCGTTGCGCACGATTGCCCCGAACCGGCAGTGGTCGGCGCAGATACCGCAGTCGCGGCACCGTTCCGGATCGATCCGGGCCGCCGCGAGCCCCCGGAACTCCTCCGTCGTGAGCCGACGGGGGTGGAAGAGGAGCTCCAGATTCGCGGCGTCCACGTCGCAGTCGGCGAGAACCTGCGGCACTCCGCTGATATCCGCGAGCGCCGCCGCCACCATCGTCTTCCCGGTGCCGCCCTTGCCGCTCACGACCGCAAGCCGGATCACGGGCTCACCCCCGCAATCTTCACGGCCGCTTCAAAGAGGTCGGCGAACCGCTCCTCCCACCCGGGAAGGTCACGGCAGATCAGCCCGCCCCGGTTCTGGATGCCGGCGATCTCCCGCGAGAACGGGATGGTCATGATGACGGGAAGCCCGTGCTCCCGGCAGAAGGCGAGGGTCTCCTCGTCCTGGCCGTCGCTCCGATTGATCACGACGCCGGCGGGAATGCCGATCCGCTCCACCACCTCGGCCGCGAGACGGAGGTCGTGCAGACCGAACGGGGTCGATTCCGTCACCAGGATGCAGGCATCGCTCCCCTCCAGCGTCTCGATCACCGGGCAGGCGATCCCCGGGGAGGCGTCGTAGAGGATAAGGGGATGCCCCTGTGCGAGCATCTTTGCCGCCCGGATGACCGCCGGGGCCATCACCTCCCCCTCGTTCAAGACGCCGCTCACCAGCGTGAGACGGGGGACCGGGCAGGAGCATGCGACCCGGCCGATGGTGCGCGGAACCTCGCGGACGGCTCCCTGCGGGCAGACGACGGAGCAGCCCCCGCACGAGTGGCAGAGGTTCGGGAAGACGAGGACGCGGTCTTTCAAGACCGAGAGTGCCCCGAACCGGCAGAACTTCCCGCACTCACCGCAGAGGGTGCACCGGGCCGGATCGATCTCCGGCACCGTGGTTGTCACCGGCACGTCCACGGCAGGAGCCGGAAAGAAGAGGTGGAGGTTCGGCTCTTCGACGTCGCAGTCGACGAGCGCCACCTCGCGGGAGCGGGAGAGCGTGCAGGCGAGGTTCGCCGCCACCGTGCTCTTCCCGGTGCCGCCTTTCCCGCTTGCAATCGCGATCTTCATGCTGGATCCCGCTTCACGCAAGGGGGAGCGGCTGCAGGTTCCCGGCGGTATACTCCCCGAGGGCATCGGCCACGCTACCGCTTCCGCGGTAGGCGTAGGCCTTGATACCACCTGCTTCGAGCGCTTTTGCGGCGTTCCCGCCGACCTGACCGGTGATGACCGCCGTCGCGCCGTGCTCCGAAAACATCTGGACCGCCCGGGGCCCGACCCCGCCCGCAGCGTCGACGAGGGGATTCTCAACCGATTCCGCTTTCCCCGTCTCCGTGTCGACGAAGACGAAGTAAGGTGCCCGGCCGAACCGCTGCTCGACCGGGGCGTCCGTGCCTGCTGCACGTGCCGTGATACCAATTATCATCCTGATACACTCCTCTGGTGATTTTTGCTCATATGAGCATAATACTATGGTTGGTGCACCCGTCTCAGTGGTGCCCGTCGCACTCGCCGCCGTCTTCGTGGTGGCAGGAGCTCTTCCCCGGAGTGAGACGGCCAGCGATATAATCCTGTGCCACGTAATCAGTATTCCCGCTGATGCCGAGGAGAACCTGAATACCGTTCTCGTTGAAGAGTTCGACGGCCCGCGGCCCCATTCCGCCCGCGATGATCAGGTTAACCCCGTGCTCCGCGAGAAAGACCGGGAGGCGGCCGGGTTCGTGGCCGGGGTTCGGGAGATCGTCCCTCCTGTAGATGATCGAGTCTTCGACGTCGAATATTGCGTAACCCCCACAGTGCCCGAAGTGTTCTGATACCCTATTTCCGTCCTGTGCAATTGCTATCCTCATGATATCACCGAATTCACGCGACCCCGTATACGCTACCGGTCGCATGCAACGTACTACACATATGCGCGAAAGAAAGTAAAACCACTCATCGTACCATCCGGTGGCTGGCCGGGGAACCTTTTTTAAGGCGAATGACATCCCTGCGGTTGTAAGTTGCAGAAACCTGGTGAGATTGATGATTCAGCCCTTGGATATCGAAGAGTACCGGAACGTCTACGAACCGGGAAAGGTGGAGTGCGCCAGCACCGAGGAGATGAGGCCGCTCGAGGAGATCATCGGCCAGGAACGGGCGCTCCGGGCGCTGCGGTTCGGCCTTGAGATTCGGGAGGCCGGGTTCAACGTCTACGCCGCGGGCGCCCAGGGAACCGGACGGGTGAGAGCCGTCCGGAGTTTCCTCGACGAACTCGCGAAGGCCAAGCCCCGGGCGCGTGACTGGGTCTACGTGCATAACTTCGAGAACCAGTACGAGCCCAACGCCATCGCCCTCCCTGCCGGGAGAGGGACGGAGTTTCGGGAGGATGTGAAACGGTTCATCGAGGAGGCGCGGCAGGCGCTTCCCCGGGCGTTCCAGAGCGAAGAGTACGCCAAACGGCGGGACGAGATGCTCCAGTCGCTCCAGGGGAACAGAACGGATCTCATCGCCCGGATCAACCAGAAAGCCCAGGATGCAGGGTTCGTCATCCAGATGAGCCCCATCGGTCTTTTGACCATCCCGGTCATCGACGGGAGGCCGGTTCCCGAGGAGGAGTTCATCAACCTCCCAAGCGACGTACGGGCGGAAGTTCAGCGGCGGCGTGACGCTCTCGGCACCGACCTCCGGAGCATGCTCCGGCAGGTGCAGGATATCGAGCGGCAGGGGGCCGAGGCGGTCAAGGACGTAAACCACGATATCGCCCTCTACGCGATAGGGAACCTCGTCGCCGAACTCAAGGAGAAGTATGCCGACGTCCCGGAGGTTCCCGGGTATATCGACGCCGTCCAGAACGACATCCTCGAGAACACCCAGTTATTCCTCGGTCTCCCCGAGCAGCAGGGCGTCCCGCCCCAGTTCCAGGCCTTCATGCGGGAGATTCCGTTCCGGAAGTACGAAGTGAACGTCGTCGTCGGCAACGCCGGGACAGAAGGCGCACCGGTGGTCTTCGAGCAGAACCCCACCTACCAGAACCTCCTTGGAAAGATCGAGAAGGAGGTGCAGTTCGGGATCTTCACGACCGACTTCACGATGATCCGGCCGGGCTCGCTGCACCGGGCCAACGGCGGCTATCTCGTCCTCGACGCCGAAGACCTCCTGCGTGCCCCGCTCTCCTGGGACGGGCTCAAGACGGCTTTGAAGACTGGGGAGGCAGTCATCGAGGAGCCGGGAGAACGGATGGGGTTCATCACGGCAAAGACGATCAAGCCCGAACCCATCCCCCTCGACATCAAGGTGGCCCTCATCGGGACGCCGATGATCTACCAGCTCCTCTACCGGATGGACACCGACTTCAAGGAGCTCTTCAAGGTCAAGGCCGACTTCGACATCGTGATGGAGCGAAACGATGAGAACGCCAATAAATACGCCGACTTTATCTGCAACCTCGTCCGGGAGGAGAACCTCCGGCACCTCGAGCGGGAGGCGATCGCCCGGGTGATCGAGTACGGGTCGAGACTCGCTGCGGACAAAGAGAGACTCTCGACCCGGTTCTCGGCGGTTGCCGACCTCATCCGGGAGGCGAACTTCTACGCCGCAGAGGACGGGGCCGATCGGATCGAGAGGAGGCACGTCACGAAGGCGATCGAGGAGAAGATCTACCGCTCGAACCTGATCCAGCAGAAGATCGAGGAGTACATCCAGAGAGGGATCTTCCTCATCGATACCGAGGGCGAGAAGGTCGGCCAGGTGAACGGTCTCTCGGTCATCGGACTCGGTGACTTTGCGTTCGGCCGGCCTTCGAAGGTGACCGCGAGCATCGGGGTCGGCCGCGAAGGGATCATGGACATCGAGCGTGAGGCCGCGCTCGGCGGGCCGATCCACACGAAAGGCGTTCTGATCATCAGCGGTTACCTCAACAACAACTACGCGCGCGATAAGCCGCTCTCCCTCTCCGCCCGGCTGGTCTTCGAGCAGAGCTACGAGGGGATCGAGGGCGACTCCGCGTCGAGCACCGAGCTCTACGCCCTCCTCTCGGCGCTCTCGGGGATTCCGCTGAAGCAGTACCTCGCCGTCACGGGTTCGGTGAACCAGAACGGCGAAGTCCAGGCGATCGGTGGCGTGAACGAGAAACTGGAGGGGTTCTTCGAGGTCTGCAAAGCCAAAGGGCTCAACGGGAACCAGGGGGCGTTGATCCCGGCAAGCAACGTCCAGAACCTGATGCTGAAAGAGGAGATCGTCGAGGCCGCGAAGGCGGGGAAGTTCCGGATCTACCCGGTGCGGACGATCGACGAAGGCATCGAGGTTCTCACGGGTGTTCCGGCGGGCGTGCGCCGGGATGACGGCACCTACGAAGAGGGGACGGTGAACTACCTGGTGGACCGGCGCCTTCGGGAGATGGCCGAGACGATGCGCGGATTCCAGCCGATGACGGCGAAGTGACCGGAATGGAGCGGAAGCGGTCGGTCTACATGGACCATGCGGCGACGACGCCGGTGCGGCCGGAGGTCGCCCGGGCGATGCTCCCCTACTTCTCGGAGCGGTTCGGGAACCCCTCCTCGCTCTATGCCCTCGCCCGCGAGGCGAAGGAGGCGGTCGAGGAGGCGCGGGGGCAGGTGGCGGCGGCGATCGGCGCGACCCCCGAGGAGATCTACTTCACCTCCGGCGGGACGGAGGCCGACAACTGGGCGATCAAGGGGACGGCGGCGGCGAGGCGGAAGAAGGGCGACCATATCATCACCTCCTCAATCGAGCACCACGCCGTCCTCCATACCTGCGAGAACCTCGAAAAACAGGGCTACCGGGTCACCTACCTCCCGGTCGACGAGTTCGGGCGGGTGGAGCCGGGATCCGTCGAAGCGGCGATCACCGATGCGACGATCCTCATCTCGGTGATGGCCGCGAACAACGAGATCGGGACGATCCAGCCGGTACGGGCGATCGCGGAGGTCGCGCACGACCACAAAATCCCGTTCCACACCGACGCAGTCCAGGCGATCGGGACATTTCCAGTGGACGTGAACGAGATGGGAGCCGACCTCCTCGCCCTCTCCGCCCACAAATTCGGCGGCCCGAAGGGGACGGGAGCGCTCTACGTCAGGCGGGGAACCCGGGTAGGGACGTTCATGGACGGCGGGGCGCAGGAACGGGGGCGGCGTGCCGGAACCGAGAACGTTCCCGGGATCGTGGGGCTCGGGCGAGCGATCGAACTCGCGGTCGCCGGGATGCCCCAGAACGCTCCCCGGCTTGCCGCGATGCGGGATAGGCTGATCCGGGGGATCATGGACGCGATCCCGGACACCCGCTTGAACGGCCACCCGACCGAGCGGCTCCCGAATAACGTGAACGTCGCGTTCCGCTACGTCGAGGGGGAGTCGATCCTCCTCATGCTCGACGCCCTCGGGGTTGCCGCCTCGACGGGGAGTGCCTGCACCTCGGCATCGCTCGAGCCCTCGCACGTCCTGACCTCGTGCGGTCTGGCGCCGGAGCACGCCCACGGCTCGCTCCGGCTCACCCTCGGGTACGCGAACACCGAGGAAGACGTCGACTACGTCCTTGAGGTGCTCCCGGGGATCATCGAGCGGCTGCGGGCGATCTCGCCGCTCCGGGGGGAGGCGTGAATGGCCGGGATCTTCCGGGCCTACGACATCCGGGGGCGCTACCCCGACGAACTCGATGAGGCGACCGCAAAGCGGATCGGGAACGCCTTCGTCGCGCTTCTTGCGGCGGAGCGGATCGTCGTCGGCCGGGACATGCGTCTCTCGTCGGAACCGCTCTCCCGGGCGTTCACCCGCGGGGCGGTCGAGGCCGGGGCGGAGGTTGCGGATATCGGGATGGCGAGCACGCCGCTCCTCAACTACGCGATCGCTGCCGGGGGGTTCGACGGCGGGGCGATGGTGACGGCCTCCCACCTGCCCGGTGATATGAACGGGTTCAAGCTCGCCCGCGAGAACGCCGTCCCCCTCTCCGGCGACCGCGACCTGCCGCTCCTCGAGACCCGGACCGGGGAGGAGCGGGTCGCCCGCGCCGGGGGGTCGTCCCGCGAGCTTGGGATGCTGGACGACTACATCGGGGCGGTAGCCGGGTTCGTCCGGGCGCCGAAACGCCTCACGGTCGTCGCGGACGCCGGGAACGGGATGGCCGGGCCGGAGGTGCCCCGCCTCTTCGAGCGGGTGCCGGCATGGCACCTCGTCCCGATGTACACTGAACCCGACGGCCGGTTCCCGCACCACCACGCAAACCCGCTCGACCCCGCGACCACCCGGGAACTGCAGGAACGGGTCGTGGCCGAGGGCGCGGAGATGGGGGTGGCGTTCGACGGTGACGGCGACCGGTGCGGGCTCATCGACGAGCGAGGCGAGCGCGTCCGGGAAGACCTGGTGACCGCCCTCGTCGCGGATTACCTGCTTGGCGAGAACCCGGGGGCGACGATCCTCTACGACCTGCGGTCGAGCCGGGCGGTCCGCGAGGCGATCGAGCGGGCCCATGGTCGGGGCGTCCGCTCCAGGGTCGGCCACGCCTTCATCAAGGCCGCGATGCGCGAGGAGGACGCCCTCTTTGCCGGGGAACTCTCCGGGCACTACTACTACCGGGACATGGGGTTCACCGACAACGGCCTTCTCACGCTGGTCATGGTTGCAAACATCCTCGCCGCGAGCGGCAGGACGCTCTCCGAACTCGTCAAACCCCTCGACCGTTACCCTTCGACCGGGGAGATCAACCTCGCGGTGCGCGACCCCTCGGCGGTGCTCGCGGTGCTTGCGGCACGCTACCGCGACGCGGAGCTTGACAGACTCGACGGGCTGACGGCAACCTACCCCGACTGGTGGTTCAACATCCGCCGTTCCCACACCGAGCCGGTGGTGCGGCTGAACATCGAGGCGGATACGAGGAGCCTCCTCGATGAGAAGGAGCGGGAGGTGCTCGCGGCCATCCGGGAGGCCGAAGAGTCGGCGGGGGAGACGTAAGGGTCCGGGCTGCAAGGATAAAGGGGGACGGCCCCCGGTTCACGCACCCGTTACCGGACGGCCTCTCCAGCGCATCGCCGCCATGCAGCATGCCCCACGCAGACGAGCCGTTCAGTTCTTCGCCGCTCCAAAACGCGCCGTTAATCCATTGCTTCGGTTGGAAGGGCGCGATGGGCAACAGCCGTAACTTATAAGTATCCGATATTCCACTGTTGCCCGGCAGGCTGCAGCTTGCAACCGAAGCGGGGTCGGGTGGAACGCCCGGAAAACCGTGATCCCGGAGAGAAGCCGGGGTGCAACGGGCACCCGCACCTCGAGGAAAGCCGAACAGGTATTGATGTGGTGATGAGAATGGCACAACAGCAGCAGATGGAGTCCCAGTCCTGGCAGGAGACCATGATCCGGAAGTCGAACAACCAGGAGGAGCAGTTCAGCCCCGACAAGATCAGGAGGTCGGTGCAGAACGCCGGAGCAAGCCAGGAACTGGCGGATGAGATCACCCAGCAGATCCAGGGGAGCACCCACAGCGGGATGACGACCTCCGAGATCGACAGCAGCATCCAGGATATCCTCAGGCAGAGGGATATGAACGCCTACAACAACTGGATGCAGTGGAAAGAGCAGCACCAGAGCTCGCAGTAAGAACGACTCAAATCTTCCCGCAGGCGGTCTATTATACCAGGCGCCGGACGTCCGTCGGCAGTTCTGCACGGCGGACATCCGGACGTTACGCCTGCCGGGATGCGTATGCCCGCAAGAGCGCGCACAATGTTTTTATGATCACAGAACAATATTTATCTGCAGTAGGATTCCGGGATCTCCCGGACGTCTGAGATGCGTGCATCATCTCCGAATTCAGGCCGGCTACATAACAATTCTCGGGCCCGTAGCTTAGTCCGGTCAGAGCGCCCGGCTCATAACCGGGCGGTCGTGGGTTCGAATCCCTCCGGGCCCATGTTTTGCAGAATCTTTTTGATAATCGGTATATGGCGGGCAGATACCGCAGGGCGGTTCCGCGAATGAGCGTTTATTCGATGCATTGAACAGAAATCCGTTAGAAAAGCCTATCTCCCGAGACGGGAATAGTTTTCTAAGATATCATGGTCGATCTGATCGAAGGAGTTGTAATCCTCGTATTGTTCCTCGCTGTTCTGGTCTTATTCTACAGATACTCCAGGATCCAGGGTCAGGTCGAGCAGAACGCACGGGAGATATTCGAAACCTGGCGCCGGGGGGAGCGGGAGGATATCGAGGCCTGGAAAGAGCGGGAACTCAGGCGCCTATCTGACGAGAAAGCAAGGATCCTCTTTGATGCGTGGAGGCAGGAAGAAGAGGGGAATATCCGCACCGACGCGGTCAGGCGCAGCCAGTCGGTGACCCGGGGGAAGGTCACGGAGTGCCTCATCCCGTACTTCCCCGACTTCCCCTACAACCCGAAGGATGCACGGTTCTTAGGAACCCCGGTCGATCTCATCGTCTTCGACGGACTCTCCGACGCCGATGAGGTGGAGAAGGTTGTCTTTGTCGAGATAAAGACGGGCAAAGCCGCCAACCTGAGCAAACGGGAGCGTGCCGTCAGGGAGTGCATCAAAGCCGGGCGAGTGCAGTACTCCACCATCCACCAGTCGTTCGACGAAGACGCCAACCGGCTGCGGGATATGGGGATGAACTAGCCATACGGCCGTATCGGGCTTTGAACCGCCGCCGGAGAACGCGCTTCACAAAAAAAGTTCGGAACGGATACCTTTAGATCAATCACCGGGGCGACGGATCGAATGAGGCGTCCTCGTCCTCCGGGCACCCCTCCTCCCGCTCGCGGCCGCACCCAACGATCCGGATCGTCTTCCCGTGCACCAGGGCGTCCGCGACCTTTGCCCGCGCCTCGTGGAGGTCGCGCCAGAGGGTCTTTCGGGAGACGCCGAGGGCGACGGCGGCCTCCTCCTGCTCGAGCCCCTGGAGGTCGACGAGCCGCAGGGCCTCCACCTCCTCGGGGAGGACGACGACGAACTCATCAGGCCCCCCGCAGAGCGGGCCGAAACACCGGAACGCCCCCTGATTCCCGATCATCCGGCGAACCCGGGGCCTGCCCCGCTGGCGGCGGCCGCGCCCCTCGCCGGGTTCTCTCTCGTTCATGCTACCGATCTCCTGAGTAGAGATCGGTCTCCCGTGCAGATAGTGCCTTCGCTCCGGCACCGGCTGCTATCACCGGCCGCCGCGACGAAAACCACGGCCGCACCCCCACGGGATGCCGCCCCGGCCGATACCGCGAAGCACCGGCGTGGAAGATTCGCCTTCCGCCACAGACGTCCCGGGCAGGACGCACCGCCCCCGCCGGCCACCCGTCATCGGGCCACGGCCGGCCGGGCCGGTTCCATCAAATCCTGGCATGGTGTATCACCTCGATTATTACTCATATGTGTAAAAATATATTAAAATATTCAATGCGGCAGATCCGGTGTTCCGGGATGTGGCGGTCGAGTCGTGGTCTAGCTGATTGTGACGCCGCCTGATCAGGGCGACGCCTTAACCGCCTAGACCAGTGTGCCTACCCGCCCTGAACGCCGCATATACAGCCCGGCCGCCGTTCCACACCGATCTACTACGCCCCTCGAGCCTCGTGATCTAGCTAAAACCCTCGCCCTTCCACGGCGACGTCGTAACCACCTGGACCACAGTATCCCGGGGCAACCTATATCCCGCACCCCGCACCCTCACCGAGCATGTCTGCCGGCGGACCGGACTGGAAGAAGAGCCTCCCCGCCGACCTCGCCGCCGGGGCTACCACCGCCCTCGTCGGCATCCCGCAGGGGATGGGGTTCGCCCTCGTCGCCGGGGTCAACCCCGTCTACGGCCTCTATACCGCCGCATTCTCGACCGCGATCGGGGCGCTCCTCACCGGTTCCTCCTACCTCAAGGTGATGCTCTCGAACGTCCTCGCGGTCTCGATCTACTCCGTCCTCGCCCCCGTCCCCGAGGCCGACGTCCCGGCCACCCTCTTCGTGCTGACCATCCTCGTCGGGGCCTTCCAGCTCGGGTTCGGGCTCCTCCGGGCAGGCAGCCTGACCCGGTTCATCTCCACCGCCGTCCTCACCGGGTTCGTCACTGGCGCGGCGCTCCTCATCGTCCTCGGCCAGCTCGGCAACCTCACCGGCTACCAGCTCCCGCGGGAGGCGATCCAGGTCCTCGCCATCCCCGAGTTGCTCCTCCACGCAGGCGAGATCCAGCCGCAGGCGCTCTTCGTCGGCCTCCTCACCATCAGTCTCGCCCTCGCCCTTCAGCGGGTGCCGCGCCTCACTTCCTTCTCGCTCCTCCTCCCGGTCATCATCGCGGCCCTCCTCGTCCGGATCGCGCTTCCGGAAGTCGCGATCGTCGGCGATATCGCCGCCATCCCCGCCGGCCTCCCGGCACCCATCATCCCCGACCTCGCCCTCGCGCCCGGGCTCCTCGTCCCGGCGCTCGCCCTCGCCATCATCGGGCTCGTGATGGCCGTCGGGGTCACCGAGACGACCCCGGAGCTGGACGGCAGCATCGCCGACGTGAACCGGGACTTCTCCGGGCAGGGGGTGACGAACATCCTCGCGAGTCTCCTCCAGTGCGCCCCGTCGGCCGGCTCTCTCTCGGCAACGGCGCTCAACGTCGCCGCCGGGGCAGAGACCCGGGCGGCAAACCTCTTCTCGGGCATCCTCGTCGGGGCGGTCATCGTTGTCGCGGGCCCGCTCGCGGAACAGATCCCGCTCCCGGCCCTCGCCGGGATCCTGATCCTCATCGGCGCCGAACTCATCTACCAGCCCCGCGAGATCGCCTGCATCTGGAAGTACTCCCGCCCCGGGCGCTGGGCGATGGTTGCCACCTTCATCTCCACCCAGGTGCTCCCGCTCCAGTACAGCATCTACGTCGGCGTCCTCCTCTCGCTTGCCGTCTACCTGGTCACCTCCACGCGGGAAGCGACCGTGATCCGCCTCGTCCCGGTCGAGGGAGGGATGTTCCAGGAAGAACCGGCTCCGGGGCGGCTCTTAGCCGGCCGGATCACCGTCCTCGCCATCTCCGGCAGTGTCTACTTCGCCACCCTCAGGGCGATCGAGCGGTCGCTCCCGTCCCCGGAGGGGGCGGAAGGCGCTATCGTCATCCTCTCCCTTCGGGGGAGGATCGAGGTAGGTATCGGGATCTTTCGGATGCTGGAGCGCTACGCCCGGCGCGTTCAGGCGCACGGGGGCCGGCTCATCCTCGCCGAGGTTGATCCGCGGCTCCTTGCTGGCCTCGAAGGGAGCGGAGCAGCCGCAGTCATCGGTCATAAAAACATCTTCCCCGCGACGCCGGTCATCGGGGAGTCGCTTCGGGCGGCCATCCGGGCGATGGGGGCCGGAAGGTGATAAGTCCGCCGGAAAACTCTTCTCTGTGAAGCACCCATACCGTTCCTGTGAACTTCGCCGGGAACCTCCCTCCCCCCGCCCGCATCGCGATCGTCGGGGCGGCGGTCGTCATCGTGCTCGCGGGGGCGAGAGCAGCAACACCGATCCTCGGCCCGCTCCTCGTCGCCGTCTTCTTCGCGATGATCACCGCACCCGTCATGGCGTGGCTGACCCGGCGAGGGATACCGCGGATCCCTGCCGCCATACTGGTGGTCGTGGGGCTCATCGGGATCTTCGCCGGCGTGATCGCCTTCCTCGGGGTGGCCCTCACCGGGTTTATCCGTTCCCTGCCCGGCTACCAGGCGGGCCTTGAGGAGGAGATCGCCGTCCTCGCCGATTACGGCATCGATCCAGACACCTTCACGATATGGGACTACATCGACCAGGGGTTCGTCATCCAGCAGATTGCCGGGATCGCCCGCGAGGTCGGGAGTATCGCCGTCGATGCTTTCCTGATCTTCGTCGGGATCGGGTTCCTGCTCATTGAAGCCCCCCGGCTCACGGCCACCCTCAAAAAGCATCTCGGGGCGGAGAGTACCCTCTACCGCCACTTCTCGCAGTCAGGCCGGCTCCTCATCGACTACGTGGTGGTCAGGACAAAGGTGAACCTGATCACCGGCGTCGGGACCGGGCTCTTCCTTGCCGTCCTCGGGGTCGACTTCGCGGTGCTCTGGGGGTTCATCGCTTTCGTCCTGAGTTATGTCCCCTACATCGGGCTCGTCGTGGCCGCAATCCCCCCCACCCTCATCGCGCTCATCGAGTTCGGACCGGCAGGAGCCGTCGCCGTCATCGCCGCCGTCGCCCTGATCGACGCCGCCGCAGAGAACCTCTTCCTCCCCCGGATGGCCGGCCGGGAACTCAACCTCTCGCCATTCTTCGTTCTCTTCTCCGTCGTCTTCTGGGGATTCATCCTCGGCACGGTCGGGATCTTCCTCGCCATACCCCTGACGATCGCGGTGAAACTCTCCCTCGACAGCTGGGAAGAGACGCGGTGGATCGGGGAGATGATGGGCAGCGGAGACCGGGACCGGTAGTAGCAGCACAAGATGTTTAGGAGACGCTGCCCAACCCGTGATCCATGAAGATACCAGCCGGCCTCTACCTCGCCTACCTCTTCCAGTTCCTCATCGCCGCAAACGTCCTCCTCGCGTTCGCGCTCGGCGAGTACTCGCAGGTTTTTACCGGCGTCATCGCACTCGGCCTGACCCTGGTTCCCGCTGTCGCCACTCGCAGGTGGAACATCACGCTCCCCTGGCAGGTGAACCTCCTCATCGTTCTCTCGCTCTACCTCCACATCGCGGGCGAGATCCGGGGATTCTACATGCTCTACTACCCCTACTACGACAAGATCGCCCACCTCATCTCCGGGATAACCGTCTCGGTGCTCGCTTTCGTCATCGTCCTGCTGCTCGACCGGTTCAGCAGGCTGAACCTCTCGAGGTGGATGATCGTCGGGTTCGTCATCATTGCCGCGATGGCGATGGAAGGGTTCTGGGAGATCTACGAATGGCTCTTCGACACCTTCCTCGGGACGAACCTTCAGTACGGGCTCGACGACACCATGCTCGATATGATCTTCGTTCTGGTCGGGTCGGTCATCGTCGCGCTTGCCGGGAATCGTCACCTCTCCCGGTTCTCAAAAGAGGAGATCACCGGGAGGCTGGTGATCCCGAAAGGGCCCCCGGCAAAATGACAGCCGGAACCTTTTTTAAATCCACCCCGGAGAGGGGGCGCCATGATTGAGGAGATGGCAACTGGTGCAGAGAACGTCGTCGGGTTCAGGTTCGACGGCGAGATGACGGCCGGAGATTACGACGGAACGCTGATCCCGGCACTCCGGGACGCGGAGGGGGATCACCCGGTTCTCCGGATACTCTTTCATATCGTGAACTTCCACCGCTGGAAACCGCACGGCTACTGGGAGAGGCTCAAGGACTGGCCGGGGATGGAGAAGGTCGACCGGATCGCGATCGTCGGCGGAGAGAAGTGGGAAGAATGGATGAACCACCTGCCGGGGCTCTTCGTGGGATTTACGGATATCGACGTGCGCTATTTCACCGAAGGCCACCTGGACGCCGCCATCGGCTGGCTCAGAGAGCCGATACCGGCCGAACCGGAGAGAATATAGGTCTCGGTCCCGCCTGTTTCCAGAAGACAGGCAACCTTTTTTCATCCCGGGAAACCTACCGATGATCTGACAGACATCCCATGCACTATTATAAAGACATCGTATTTCAGAAACCCCTGCCTGAAGAGATCCGGCGTCTTGGACTGCTCCCGGCGGACCTGCACTTCCATACCCGGCACTCCGACTCCCCAACCCGCGTGCGTGACGCTTTGAAACTCGCGGCACGGCGGAGGATCGGGCTTGCGATCACCGACCACAACCAGACGAGCGGCGTCTCCGAGGCAGAGCGGCAGGGGATCCGGGTCCCCCTCATCCCCGGGATCGAGGTCAGCGCCAACGACGGCCCGCACATCCTGCTCTACTTCTACTCGGTATCCGACCTCCTGGACTTTTACCGCCGTCACGTCGAGAAGAACCGGAGAAACGGCCCATACACCGCGATACGCCTCGATACAACCGAGATCCTCGACCGCCGGGAAGGCTACGCCTGTATCGCCGCGGAGGCACATCCCTGCGGCTACGCCTTCCTTAACCGGGGCGTCCAGCGGTGCGTCGCCGGCGAGTGTATCGGGGAAGGGATCTTCTCCCGCCTGGACGGGCTTGAGGTGATCTGCGGCGGGATGGCCCGGTCCCACAACCTGAAGGCGGCCGGGCTCGCCGTCGCCCACGGCCTCGGGCGGACCGGCGGAACCGACGGCCACCTCCTCTACGAACTCGGCGGGGTCGTCACCTGCGCCGAGGCCGATACCGTCGAAGAGTTCCTGGACGCCATCCGGGCAAAAAAGAACGTCATCATCGGGCGCGAGCGGCCGCTCTACGAGAAGGCAGTGATGGGAACCGCGGTTCTTCCGCACCATCTCCCCTATGCCGTCCCCATCCTCCAGGCCCGCTGGGAGCAGGGCCTCCCCCGGATCAGGAAGCTTGTTGAGGGGCGGCTGAACCGGTGAGATGGCCTCACCCGAGCGGCGAGAAGAGACGCGAGATCGACTCCTTCACCCGGATGCCGAGGGGGCGCGCCAGGTAGTCTTCCGGCGTGATCTCGGTCGAGACCGCGAGATCCTCCTCGAACGCCCGCACAAGCTCGGTCCCGACGACCGCGTCGTAGAAGAACGCGTTCGCCTCGAAGTTCAGCCGGAAACTCCGGACGTCCCAGTTCGCGCTCCCGACCGAACCCGCTTTCCTGTCGACGGTGATCGTCTTCGCGTGGAGGAACCCGTCATCGTAGGTATAGGCCCGCACCCCGGCATCCAGCAGGTCGCCGATGAACGAGAGGGTCGCCCAGTATACGAACGGGTGGTCGGGCTTGCAGGGGATCATGATCCGGACGTCGACCCCGGAGAGCGCTGCGAGCCGCAGGGCGTCGGCAACACTCTCGTCCGGTATAAAGTAAGGCGTCTGGATGTAGATCGACTCCCGGGCGGAGTTGATCAGTTTGAGATACCCGTCCTTTATCGGGCTCCACCGGGTATCCGGGCCGCCGGAGACGATCTGGAGAGGCGTCGTGCCGGGAACGTCCTCCTCGGGAAAGTAGCAGGTCTCGAGGCCCGGATACTCGCCGGTCACGTAGTGCCAGTCGAGAAAGAACCGGAGCTGGAGCATCCGGACGGCTTCTCCCGTGATCCGGACGGCAGTATCGCGCCAGCGGCCGAGCGGCCCCTTCCCGAGATAATCGTCCCCGATGTTGAACCCGCCGATGAACCCCACCACCCCGTCGATGACGGCGATCTTTCGGTGATTGCGGTAGTTTATCCGGTAAACCGAGGGGAAGAAGACGCCGATCTTCCCGCCCGCCTCCTCCAGTTCGGAGAAGACCCGCCGCGATCCGCCCCCGGCCCGGGAGCCCATCGCATCGAAGAGGAGACGAACTTCGATGCCCTCCCGGGCCTTCTCTGCAAGAGCGTGGACAACCGCCCGCCCGAGTTCGTCGTTGTTGATGACGAAGTACTCCAGGTGGATGCTATGGCGTGCCATGCGGATCGCAGCGAAGAGCGCGGCGAACTTATCCTCACCCCGGGTGTAGACGTCGACCCGGTTCCCCTCGGTCAGGTAGGCCCGGTTGTTCCGGAGGAGGAGGAAGATTGCGTCGCGGAACTCCTCCGCCACCGGGGTGGTGAACCGGTGATGGTTCCCGGCGAGCGCCAGGTGCTGCTCCTCAAAGGTTTCCTGGAGAAAACAGCGGTCCTCGTGCTCCTTGACGACGAACATTCTCTGCCGGGTGTAGTTCTGCCCGAAGAAGAGATAGAGGGCGAACCCTACGGGGGGCAGCAGGAAGAGAACGACCAGCCAGGCAGTCGTCGCTGTCGGGTTCCTCCGCTCAAAGAAGACTATCGTGACGGCAAACACGACATTGAGCGCCAGGATGACCCCTATCGAGAGCAGCAGTTCCACGCGAGAGACCCCCTGTCGGAACAGGGCGTTCCCGTCTATCTCCTCGCAGGAGTATATACATACCCGCCGGGAGATCACCGCCGGTCAGCCATACCTTTTTTTCTTCAGAGGGCTATAGGAGCACCCATGCTTGACCGGATGAAGGAAAGTTCGGGAAGTGTTCTCGGGTTCAGGTTCGACGGAAAACTGAGCGAGAGCGATTACGCCACCGTCCTGATCCCTGAACTCGAACGAGCAATGGAAGAAAACCGGAACGTCAGACTTCTTTTGAAGATCGAGGGGTTCCGCAGCTGGAGGCCGGGGGAGGGCTGGGAGACCTTCAAGCAGTGGCCGGGCCTCGAGAAGGTCGATCGGATCGCCGTCGTCGGCGGAGAACGGTGGCGGGAGTGGATGAACCACCTGCCGGGGCTCTTTGTTGGATTTAACGGAGTCGACGTGCGCTACTTCCCGGAAACCCGTCTCCGGGACGCATGGGGCTGGCTCCGAGAAGGGCTCGTGATAACGACGCCGCGGGCGGCGTGAAACGCCTATATACCGTGGGCTCCAACACAATCGTGTATGCATTGTCCGGTCTGCGGGCACGACTGCGTCACGGACGCCCGCACAATCTTCGCGGAACTTCCGGGCCGTTTCGCCCCGTGCCCCGACTGCATGGGGCTCGTCTACGACAAGAGGAGTCCCCCCCCTGATATCGATACCGCCGAACCCTGCCCCTCCTGCGGAAAGCGGTTCATCGACGAGGTCTTCGCCCACATATACCGGGTGATGGCCGCCGAAGGGGATCTCGCCGGAACCGAACCCCTCGCCGCGGCCGGAACGCCGCTCGTCCATCCGGGATTTGCCATGCGCTCCGCCCCCTACCTCCCGCACGGATCGCTCGTCCTCCTCTCCCGTTCGGTCGGGGAGCGTGCCGCCGCCCGCCTGGTCGCCGAGGTTCCGGAGGTCCGGGGTGTCGTCAGGACAGGGGCCGGGACACCGGGGATCAGCGATATAGATGCCGAGCCCGCCGTGCATACCCTCCTTGCCGGGTGCGACGTCCGGGCCGACGTCTTCCGGACCCGTGCGGGGCCTATCGTCGTCTACAAACAGCAGTCCGCCCTGCACGTCGAGTTCCCGCGTGACCGCGACGAGAAGATCCTCTCGCTCGAGCGCGAGATCGATCGGCACCGCCCCCGGACGTTCGTCGACGCCTGCTCGGGCGCCGGAACCCTCGGCCTCGCCGCCGCCCGGGCGGGAGTTCCCCGCGTGATTGCAAACGACGCCTGGTTTACCGCGGCCTTCTGGACCGCCTGCAACTTTGGGGTGAACCGGGAGGTTCTCGGTCTTAGCGAGGTGACGATGCACCGGTCGTACGACGACCTCCGCCGCCAACCGGTCGCGCGGGATCCGGTCATGGTCGCCAGCGCCTCCGGGGCGCAGGAGATCGAGGTCTACCAGGGCGACCTGCGGCTGCTTTCGGCCGTCCTCCCGCCCGCGATCGACCTTACCGCCCTCGACCTCTTCGATAAGAACGACGGGCGCAAGGTCGAGGAGATCACCGGAGCCTGGCGTGCCCGGGTGGGCGGAGCTATTTTTATCCCATAGACTCCAGTATATACGGGGACTAGCCCGGGTGGCTCGGCGTCACTTGTTACCCGAAACCGCCGTCAGCGGGGGGCGAAGTCTGAGGAAGGCCGCAGCGGCCTGCAGGATCCTCTGCGTCCCGACGGAGAAGCCTCGTCCCATGAGGTCGGCGGAGAGGTATCAAAGCCCCGGAGGGGGCGGCGACCTTTTGCCGCGGGTACCGGTTCAGGCCCGGAAGGGAGCAGACTTACCGTGGACGTTCGGCGCCCATGGGGTCGCGGGGTGGAGGAGGGATGCTGCGGTGAATGCTTGTGCGCACGGTCGACCGAGGACGTGTCCCCAACGGCGATCTTCATGGCAAAAGTAACGATTCTTGGAGCTACAGGGAACGTCGGCGTATTTGCGGCCCACACCATATCCGAGATCCCCTACGTCAGCGACATGCTGCTCGTCGGGAGACCCGGACGCGAAGATTTTCTCGCGGGCTGCTGCCGTGACCTATCCGACTCGTTCGCTGCACGAGGCACCGATGTCCGCCTCTCATACAGCACGAGCATTCTCGACGCGAAAGACTCGGACGTCATCATCTGCACCGCAGGAGTGCCCCGCCGTCCGGGACAGGACAGAAACGACCTCGCTTTCGAGAACGCAAAGATCATTGCCGAGACCGCCGAGACGATCGGCCGAACATCGCCCGACGCCATTCTCTTTCTCGTGACAAATCCCGTCGACGTCATGACAGCCGTCGCCCTGAAATACTCGGGGTTCCAGCCGAGACAGATCTTCGGCCTCGGAACGCATCTCGACTCGATGCGCTTGAAATCCCTGATCGCGCACTACTTCCGGGTTCACGTCAGCGAGGTGCACACCCGTATCATCGGCGAGCACGGCGACAGCATGGTTCCGCTCTGGTCGGCGACGACGATCGGCGGCATCCGGATCACGAATCTGCCCACCTTCTCGGGACTGCCCACGCAGGAGATGATCGAGACGGTCAGAACGAGCGGCGAGGCGATCATCAGGGATAAGGGATCCACCGTCTACGGGCCGGGAGAGGCAATTGCGACGCTTGTAAGAACGATCCTCGGTGACGAGAACCGTGTCCTCACCGTCTCGAGTTACATCAAGAGCGAGATCCACGGGATCGGCGATGTCTGCATCGGAGTACCCGCCCGCATAAACCGCGACGGCGTCTTTCCGGTTCCGCTCAGCCTCGAAGAGGACGAAGTCGCCGGGTTCCGCGAGTCGGTCAAGAAGATCCGCAAGGTCACTGCCGACGTGATGGAACGGCTCGAAGAGGCCCGTTAACAAAAGTGGGTGTCGAGAGTCCCACTCATACAAGAGTGGATTCGACAATCTCGGCGCTTGCGACGCCTTCTATCTTCTGGAGCGCTGCTTCGACCTTGTCGGGAGCCCCGGCGCTGTCGGGGACGACCACGGCGGCTTTCAACGCCACGAGACCGAAGCCGATCGGCTCTTCCTGAATATCATCGACCGGGACGGCCGCCCGGACCGCCGCTTTGAGCGCTTCACGGTCGACATCCGGGGATTCCGGCATTATCTTTACGATTAGGGCTACGTTCCCCATGGTTATGGCCCCTGGAACCCGCACTTCGGGCACGTATATCCTATACTCTGCTCCCTGCACCGGTAGCACCGGTTGATCTCTTGCGCACACACCGGGCATGCGAACCAGGTGGAGCCTTCCTCGGCCAGTGTGGCGTTGCAGGAAGTACATCGGTCTCTCGCTGTCATCGTTGCTTCCTCGAATGTTAACCTATCATATCGCTGCCGCAGCAATTAAAATCTCGGATCGACGAGAGTCCCGATGACCGGCTCGTCACGAAGCGCACTGCGGACGCGGTCGCCGTGCCTGCCGTTGATCACCCGCGCCGTGAGGTTGTGATCGAAGACGAATCGGATGAACGCGGGATCGACCTCATCGGAAGTGAGCGTGGGATCCTCGATGCGCGCGAGGAGCTTCTTGCGGTGACGGATGCCGTCGACCGACTTGAGGAGAAGGAGATCGGCCGAGAGTTCGCGAGCGGCCCACGCAGCGATGGTGTCTGAGGTGACGTTCCAGGAGTGGGGCAGGGGATCGATCTCACGGAGAGCGCAGTAGGGGAGGAGAACCGCCACTTCCGAAGGAAGCGCGACGGCAGAGGTTGCCGGGATGCCGTGCGAGGCGATATACCACCCAAACTGCTCCATACCGGCGATCGCCATCCAGTGAGCGGCGTCCTCGGAGACGTCGAGCCGCCGGACGAGGTCGGCGAACTTCCCGCCGCCGGGCACGATCAGCACCGGGCGTCCGGCCTCCCTGAAGAGGTCGAGCAGGGGGACGACCCGGTCAAAGAGGCTCCCGCCGACCTTGACGACCAGCGGGGATGCGAGCGAAGTCATATCGTTTCGCTATTAAACCGGAGATGACATAACCCTGCGTATGCACCGGATCGCCGCCGCTGTCCTGCTCCTCTGCCTCCTTGCCGGCGCGGCCGCCGGTATTCAGATCGTCGAGTTCTGCCCGGACTCCTACCTCTCCGGCGACCCCGACGAGTACCTGGTGCTCGAGGGGACGGGGCTCCTCGACGGCTACGCCCTCTCGGACGGCGAAGGCGGCTACCGGTTCCCGCCCGGAACGCGGATAGACGGACGGCTGACGGTCGCGAGGAGCGGGGCCGCGTTCGAGCGGTCGCATGGCTACCTCCCCGACTTCGAGATCGAGGAGCGGACGTCGGCCGTGCCGGACGTGAGCCCGAACGGAAACCTCCTGATGGCAAACCGGGCAGACGAACTCCTCCTCTACCGGGGAACAACCCTTGTCCAGCAGATCGCCTGGCCCGGCGACGTCTCTGCCCGGGAAGGGCAGATCCACTACTTCGAGGACGGTGTCTGGGACCCGCGCCCGCTCTTTATCGGCCAGTCACGCCTTAAGCCCCAAACATTCGAGGACGTCGCGGTGACCGCGTTTGCCGCCCCGGACTGCTCCTACGAGGTCTTCTCGGCAGCCGTCGCGGGGGCACAGCGCGAGATCCTGGTGAATGTCTACGAGTTCACCGACGAAAAGATGGCGAGCGACCTCATCTCCGCCCTTGAGAGAGGGGTTGCCGTGACCGTCCTCCTCGAAGGCGGGCCGGTGGGCGGTCTCTCGCCGGAGGGGCGCGCGGTCGCGGGCGCCCTCAACCGGAGCGGCATCCCGGTTCTCTCGATGACGACGACGGATGCCGCCCACGCGAAGTACCGCTACGACCACGCCAAGTATCTCGTCATCGACGGAAGCACCGTCCTCGTCGGGAGCGAGAACTTCAAGCCCGGCGGCTACCCGGCGCCGGGGCTGCAGGGCAACCGCGGGTGGGGCGTCCTCCTCGAGGACCTAGAACTCGCGGCCTACTTCCGGGAGGTCTTCCTCTTCGATGCGGCGGGCGGCGACATCGTCCCGCTCGGGGGCACGGCGACCGAACTCTACACGCCCTGGGCGCCCGACTACGAGGTCGAGTTCGTCCCCTGCCGCGCGGAGGGGGCGCGGGTGACCCCGGTCGTATCCCCGGATACGAGCAGCCTCATCCTCGAACTGATCGAGGGGGCGGAGACGAGCATCGCGATCGAGCAGGCCTACATCACGAACGAGACGGCCTGTGACTTCAACCCTTACCTCGCGGCCGCGATCGACGCTTCCCGGCGGGGCGTCGCGGTCCGGGTGCTCCTTGACTCCGCCTGGTTCAACACCGAGGGCGACGCGGACAACGACGAGATGGTCGAGAACATCAACCGGATTGCCGCGGCCGAAGGGCTGCCGCTCGAGGCACGGCTCGCCGACCTCGAAGCGAATAACCTCGACAAGATCCACAACAAGGGCGTCATCGTCGACGGCCATACGGTGCTCGTCAGCAGCATCAACTGGAACGCCAACTCACCGGCGTTCAACCGGGAGGTGGGCGTGATCGTCGAGCACCCGGAGATCGGCGCGTACTACGCCGCCGTCTTCGAAGACGACTGGGATGCTTCGGACAGGAGTAACGCGAACGGCGCTCCGGGGCCCGACCGGATCAAAACAGCAGCGGCGGCATGCATACTCATCGCGCTGACGGGGCTCTACCTCTACCGGCGGCGGCGCACCTGATACGTCACCGTTTGCCGACGATATCGGCGGAACGGCAGACATCGCAGATGGTGATCGTTCCCTCGCCCGAGGCGACGGCGGAGACCCACCGTTCAATGACCGATTCAAGGGTGTCGGGGAGATCTTCCCGGGTAAATCCACGCTTCCGGCTCATGTACTGGGATACCGCGGCCCTGCTGATTCCGAGGCGCTTTGAGGCCTCGCTCTGGCTGATCCCGCGCTCGTTCACCAGGCGGTAGACCATCTCGGCACGCATCTGCGGAAGCAGCTGCCGGACGAGGGTGTCGCATCGCATGATGTCGCAGGAAGACGGCTCGGTCATTGCGCAGACACCATCTGGGAGTCTTTGTACTCGTAGAGGATCTGCCGTGCATCCCTGAAGTTGAACTTCTCCACGATCATATCGTTGTCTTTGAGTCGCTTTAAAGCATACCGGACGGTGCGGGGGGCAAGGCTGCTGAGGCGGACGAGCTCCTTGTGGGTCAGAGAACCCCCGTCCTCGAGCAGGAGGAGGATCTTTCTCGATGAAGGGGGGAGGTTCACATCATCCATAGAGGATAGTTAACGCTGTTAACATATCAAACTGACGGAAGTTATTAGCCCGGACGTCGATAGGGTTTACCATGCTGGAACGGCAGGAGAAAACGGCACTTGCCGTCCTCGTATGCGTCGTCGGTATCGTGCTTTTAGTGCACATCCTCTTTAACGCTGTCGGCCGGCCGCTGGTGGCGGAACCCTACTCGCCGGAGGTTCCGGACGGGACGCTGGTTCTCCTCGAGGGAAGCATCGAAGGGATCACAGAGACCTCAAGCGGCGGGCACCTGATCCTCACCGTCAACGGCACCGCGGTCTTCCTGCCGGAAAACGTGGCTGCCGGGCTCGAACTGCACCAGAACGAGAACATAACACTATACGGGGTCGTTCAGACCTATCGAGGGAAACGGGAAGTGGTGGTAGCCTCTTCCGGGGATATCCAGGTCTTGAAATGAACTACTTCGTCTTCGTATAGAAGATATCGGCGTCGTCGCCATCTCCGAAGAGGGGCTGCCCCCGCCGGGACTTCCCGCGGCTCTCTTCCTTCTTCGCGGTCTCCCGTTCGGGCTCCCGGCCGGCGGGGGCCGGGGTCTCGTCGGGCTTCTTCTTCCGTCCTCCCTCCACGCCGGAACCGGAAGGGAGGTCTCCGTCGTTGATCCGCACGCTCGGCATACAGGATAATCACCCTGCCCGGTATATGACACCTCTGGATCACCCGGCGGCCATGTGCGGTTTTCCCGGTATAACGCGCTTCATCTCCGCCTCCGACAGGGTCCGAACACCGGGAGGGAGAGGGAAACGAGATAAGATCGGTTTTCACCCCACGGCGGGCCGCCGCGCGGATATCGCACGGCAAAACTGCCCGGAAAGAATTTTCCCTTCCGGGAGAGATACTCAACCATCGCGAGAACAACAGTAATTCGGACCGAACGGGGCGGCGAGCCGGGATGGAGCAGCACGGAGGATTATCCGCTCTCCGCGGTCCCGGACGAGGCGCGGCGCGGATTCTGGCCGATGACACTGGTGCTGCTCGGATTCACCTTCTTCTCCGCCACGATGTGGGGCGGCGCGACCATCGGGGTTGCGTTCCCGTTCTGGCCCGATCTCGCTCTGGTCATCCTCCTCGGGAGCGCGATACTCGCGTTCTATGTCGCCGGCCTCGGGTACGTCGGCTTCAGGAGCGGCCTTTCCACCGTCCTCTCCGCGCGGTTCGCCTTCGGGGACGCGGGGAGCCGATGGCCCGACATCCTCCTCGGGCTCACTCAGGTCGGATGGTATGCCTGGGGAACCGCGACGATCACGATCGTCCTTGCCCGCCTGCTGGACCTTGATCCGGGGTGGAAAGCGCCCCTGATGCTCGTCTTCGGGTTCGTCTTCTGCCTGACGGCGTATATCGGCTACCGCGGGATTGCAGCCCTCTCGTGGATCTCGGTTCCGGCGATGCTCCTCCTCATCGCCGCAAGCGCCTCGGTCGCCCTCAGGGACGCCGGGAGTGCGGCCGATCTCCTCCCGCCGGGCACCGTGGAGGCGCTTACGGTCGCCGAAGCGCTCACGATCGTCGTCGGCACCTTCGTCTCCGGCGGCACCCAGGTCGCGAACTGGACCCGCTTCTCCGGGTCGGCGCGCACCGCCGTCGGTTCTACGTTCCTCGCCTTCTTCTTCGGGAACGGACTGATGGTCGCCGTCGGGGCCTTCGGTGCCGCCGTCTACGGCCTCTCCGACATCGTCGAGGTTCTGGCGGTTCAGGGTCTTCTTTCCGCCGGCATCCTGATGCTCTTCTTGAACATCTGGACGACCCAGGACAACACCATCTACAACTTCTCGGTTGCCGGCTGCCACTTCTTCAGGACAGAACGCCGAAGGCTGGTCACCTTCGCCGGCGCCGCTGCAGGGACAGCCCTCGCGCTCCTCGGGATGTACAACTGGTTGATCCCCTACATGACCCTCCTCGGAACGTTCATCCCTCCGCTCGGCGGGGTGATCATGGCCGACTTCTTCGTCCGCCACCGGGGACGCTACCCCGCACCCGGGGAGGAGGCCGTCCCCCGGTTCAACCTGCAGGGGATCGCGGCGTATGCTGTCGGCTCTCTCGCCGCCCTCCTGGTTCCGGGCATCCCCCCGGTGAACGGCATCGTCGCCGCGTTCCTCGCCTACGCCTGTCTCGTCCGGCTCCCGGCTCACATAAACCGCTCGAACCGGTCGCGGGAGACCCGGCAGATGGGGCAGGTCTCGGGCGGCTCGTTCCGGGCGCAGAGGTAACCGCAGACCCGGCACCGCCAGACCGGATAGTTCAGGGCTCCCGGTGCGCGGCCCACCACGGCGCGCTCCTCTTTCTGCCGCTTGCGCTCCGCCGGGGGCGGCCGCCGTTCCGGAACGGGGGCAGCAGCACGCTTCCCGCTCTCCACGTCGGCGGTGACGTAGAGGGCGCAGTAGCAGGCCCCGTAATCGGCGAGGTCGGGGTCGCGGTAGTCGCAGGGGCAGATGATGTCGAGGTCGTCGTCCCGGTTCCCCGTGGCGAGCCTGCAGGGGCAGGAGATGTAGCCGTAACGCTCCCGGTTCGCGAGCAGCCCTCTGACGAGATCGCAGGTGAACTCCCGGTCGGGATTCGTGTGGTACCCGCCGGCCTCCGCCTCGGCTTCGAGGTCGCGCATGAGCCGGTTCACCTCCCCGTCGTTCACCGCATCAGGCACCGACCGCCTCCCGGATCTCGTCTTCCCGGAACCCCACGATCACCTTCTCCTCACCGATGACGACCGTCGGAAACGAAAGGCTGGGGTTCCAGCGTTCGACCTCCCTGACCACGCGGTCGCGCTCCTCCCCCGCGAGCAGGTCTACGTAGACGTACGAGAACCCAACGCCGAGGTCGGTGAGAAGTTCCTTTGTGCGGGCACACCAGCCGCAGGTGCTCAGGGCATAGAGCATTACCCTGCCGCGGTCGACTCCAGGCACGTGCTGCACCTCTACCAACAACCTCCCTCCGTCGCACCCTGCTACGGGGGCCGAGGGTAAGTATCTTGCCCCGGGAGAGGGAGGGTCAGGAGGAAACGGGCTTGAAGAGCAGGAAGAGGCCGGCACCATCCCCGGAGACCGCAAGCGCCGCTCCTGAGAGTCCGAACTTCCGCCGGTAGAACCGGATTCTCCGGGGGGAGAGGGGAACGGACGCCTCGATCAGGAGCCCGGCGGTATCCTCCTCCCGCCGGAGAACGAGCCGGATCTCGCGGGCGCCGGCGGCCGCCATACCCTCGAGGACACCGACGACCTCGTCGCTGAACCGTTCCCGGTCGACCAGCACCGGCGGGAAAGATCCTTCGGCATCTAAAACGAGCTCGACGTCCTCCAGGAGCGGGAGGTAGGCGAGACGGGAGACGAGTTCCGCCCGGTATGCCACCGGATCGTCCGCCGCTTCGATGAACGCCTCGTCCGAGAACGGGGGTGTCGAGACCGCGGCGGCGATCTCGCGAAGCATCGACGGGGGATCCACGGAGGAGAGGCAGCCGGCGTCCCGGTACCCGAAGACCGTGTTCATGAAATCGGTGAGCAGACGATCAGCCCGGCGGAGGAGCGCTGCATCGACGACGTGGTTCAGCCGGTCGCCTGCAAAGTGGGTCTCGATCCGCTGGATCGCCTGAACCGCTTTGAGAACGAGCTGGACCTTGAGCCTCTTTCCCGCGTTGAACTCGTCGGCAAACTGTGAAAAGTCCGCAAGGACACCGTCAATCTGGTCGGACTCCAGAAGTTCCTGGTAGCGCCGGGCCTCTTCATCCTCACCGAGTTCTTCGAGGCGGTAGGCGAGGGCGTAAAGCCGCCCTGAAACCGCTGCAAAGATCCGGTTGACCTCCTGGAGCAGGTCGACGGCGTGCTCCAGCGAGTCATCGAGCCGTCCTCGGTCGAAGGGGCCTATGCTGGCGAGCTCCGCAGCATCCCTCTCGAGCCGGTCGAGGAGCCCCGGCATCGCCGTAGCCGCGACACACCTGCCGTGGCCCGGGCAGCAGAGGCTGACGGGCTCGTTGGCGAAGATCCACCTGACCCTCCCTACGGTCTCGAGCAGCGCCGGCTGATCCCACCCCGAAAGCCCGGCAACTCCGGGGCTCGCGGAGAAGAGGAGGTCGCCGATGAAGAGGTATTCGCCGAGTCGAATACAGATACTATCGGGTGAATGCCCCGGTGTATGATAGACCGTAAGAGTATCGCCGGAACGGAGCGGTATCTGTTGCCGGTGGAGGAGAGCGGCGCCGTCTATCTCCAGGGTTTCGTGGTCGCCGATAGCGAGCAGAGGGAGAGCGACCGGGAGCGGCTCGATCTCCCTCCCCATCAGTTCCGCAACAGTCCGGACGGTGTCGCCGGATTCAAGCACCTGCGCGCCCGTCTCCTCTGCGGCAATGCTGAGATCCGGGAGGGCCCGGAACCGGGGGTTCCGGATGGCCTGGAAACAGTGGTCGGCGTGGCAATGGGTGAGGAAGAGGAGAATCGGGCGAGGTGCCTCCAAAAGAAGGTCGCCCACCAGTTCGAGGATCCGCTCCATCTGTCCGGCGTCCGCCCCCGTATCGATGAGCAGGATCTCGCCGGGTGTCCGGATGAGATAGGCGTTCGAACAGGTGACGTCCGGTTTCCGGATGAAGGGGTAGATCTCGGCACCGGCTGTACCCGGCACCGGTTGCCATTGTTGATCCTGGAGCATGTCTGTACCTGCAAGGATAATTGACCAGTGTTGCACTGCAGGAGAGAAAAAACAGGCTGGTTTTTCTCCAAAAGGGACCATCCGGTCGGACGGCCGGGCGCGGGTAAGTTCTTATCCCCCCGTGCAGGATGGAGAGATGAGGTGAAACGAGGCATGAATCTCAGAAGATTTGCCGGAATCGCAGCCGCACTCGTTCTCGCGGCATGTATCTGCGGCACTGCCGCCGCACAGCAGACGGGCATCGACGAGATAGGGACCATCGCCGCCAACGAGACGGTCACCATCGGCGGGACGACGAACCTCGCCCCCGGCAACCGCCTGCTTGTGGAGGTGACGCCGGTCGGGTTCGGGCCGGGGAACGCCTCAGTGCAGGGAGGGACGTCGGGGACGGCCGTCGTAGAAGCGGGGAACGATACCGCGAACACCTGGTCGTTCGAGGTCGATACGACCGGGTTCGAGCCCGGGGAGTACACCGTGACCGTGGACTGGGTCGAGGGCGGCGCCACCGCAAGCACCACCTTCACCGTCGTCGAGGCGGGGGCGGCGACCCCGACGCCGACGGGAACCCCGGCCGCCACCACGCCGCCGCCGACGACGACGGCAAGCCCCACGCCGACCGCGGCAGGATCCGTTCTCCCGGCGGCGACGGCCCTCGCAGCGGGGCTGGTCGGCTACCTGGTGCGGCGGCGGTAGGGGAGGATACACCTCACCGCCGGTCGACGATCCGCTTCGGCCGGCCGGGCGCCCGGTGGAGCTCGAGCCCGCCCGGCGGCGTGACGCTGCAGAGGATCTGCAGCGATCCGTCCTCGTATGCCCCCGAAAGGGCCGGAACCGACCGCAAAAGGGCAGCGATGAAAGTCTCCTCAACCGCCGCCGGATCAACGCGGGCGGGATCGAGACACTCCATGCTCACCCGGAGGACGGTCTCCCCCGCCTCGTCGCCACCGTAGACGAACACCTCGTACTCCCCGTTCAGGTAGGCCATGTTCTCGGGCGCAAAGACCGCCGCCTCCACGTCCACGCGGTTGAGCGCGATATCCCCGATCCGGACCGTCTCCGCCTCGCGCCGGGGTGAAGCGATCCGCATGTGCGTCCGGCCGCACCCGCACCGCTCCCGGGAGACGACCGAGCAGGTATCCTCCGTATCGTAGTTGATGAGGAGCGTCCCCGCCCTCTTTCCCGGCGCAAGGAGCGTCGTATAGACCAGCCGCCCGGTTTCGCCGTCATGGACGAACCGGTTCATCCCGGGGTCGTAGAGGTCGAAGTGAACCAGATCCTCGGGGACGTGCAGCCCTGCCTGGCGGATGCACTCGCCGCACATCGTCCCCTCGGTGCTCCCGTAGGAGTTGTAGACCGGGCATCCCCAGACCTCCTCCAGGTAGCGCCTCGACTCCGGGGCGAAACTCTCGCCCCCGACGACGAGGCGTTTCACGCCCGCGTCCTCGGGCGGGTGCCCTTCCGCCTCCATCCTGCGGGCGAGCCGCAGAAACTTGAAGACGCTCCCGATCAACGCCGTCGGGCGGTACTGTTCCATCACCCTGACCGGGAAGGTGCACTTCCCCTCCGGGACGATCGCCATCCCGATGTCCCGGGCGGCGAGGGTCATGGTGTTCGCGCCGACGTTCATCCCGTAGGAGGCGCAGACCACCACCCGGTCGCCGGCCTCGAACCCCTGCGATATGAAGAGCCGGGCGTACTTCTCCGCATACCGCTCCCAGTCCTCCCAGGTGAGGAAGAAACTCTTCGGGATACCGCTCGTCCCTGAGGTCTCGTTGACTGTGAAGACCGCCTCCCAGGGGACGCTCTTGAAGCAGAACTCCTCTTCGTGCGGGGGCTGGTACCGCCGGATCGTCGCCCCGGAGATGATGGGGAGGTCACGGAGATCCTCGTGCTCCCGGATAGCCTCCGGGCGGATGTTGTGCCGCTCGAACCACCGGCGGTAGAAGGGCGAGTGCTCCCTCGCATACCGGATGGTCAGGCGGATCCGCTCGTCGATCAGCGTATCGAGATCCGATCGCGCAAGCGTCTCCACCGCCGGGTCATGATATCGGTTGCCTGTCATCCGGCCGGGATAGGCGCAGGGGATAAAATAGGTGCCGGGGGATCAGAGCGCCCAGGCGGGAATCTCCAGGGGAACCCCGAGCGCCCAGAGGACGATCGTGTAGAGGCAGATCATCCAGAGCGCCACGCCGATGAGGTCGAGCGCCCAACCGGACCGGAGAAGGTCTCTTGCGGAGATGTAGCCGCTCCCGTAGGCGACGGCGTTCGGTGGGGTGGCGACCGGGAGCATGAACGCCATGGATGCGCAGACCGCGGCAGTCATCATCAGGATGATCGGGTTCAAGCCCATGCTGACGGCCGTGACCGCCATGATCGGCATCAGGACGGCGGCCATGGCGGTGTTCGAGGCGATCTCCGACGCAAACGAGACCCCCAGCGCCACGATGAGGATCAGGAGGATGACCGGGAGCCCGTGGATGAGGGTGAGGGACTCGACGATCGCCGCGGCAAGCCCGCTCGCGAGAAATCCGTTCGAGAGAGCGATGCCGCCGCCGAAGAGGAGGAGGATGCCCCAGGGGATCTTCACCGCCCACTCCCACTCCATCGTGAAGATGCCCTTCCTGCGGTCGACCGGGAGGACGAAGAGGAGGAGGGCACCGAAGATCGCGATGGTGGAGTCCTTGATCCCGGGGAAGATCATATCGAGGCCGGGAATGACGAACCCGCCGATCTCCTTCGTCTGCGCAAAGACCCAGGCGAGGGCGGTCAGGGTAAAGACGATCAGCGTCCACCGCTCCCCGGCGGAGATCGAACCGAGTTTCTCGAGTTCCTCGCCGATGATCCCCCGGGCGCCCGGGAGGCTCGACCCCATCTGCCGGTATGGAACCTCGATCAGCCAGATCCAGGCAAGGAAAAGGAATATGACGGCGAACGGGACGCCGAACTTCATCCAGGTGAAAAAATCAATGGTTGGCGCGTCGGGAAAGATCGTCGCGAGCTGGGAGATGAAGATCCCGTTCGGGGGCGTGCCGATGATCGTGGCGATCCCCCCGATGCTCGCGGCGTAGGGGATGGAGAGAATGAGACACCGGGCGAGAGCCTGCTCTTTCCCGTCGAGATTATCAAGGGCTTTGTCGGTCCCGGGAATGATCGTCAGGATGATCGCGACCGCGATCGGGATCATCATCATCGCTGTTGCAGTGTTTGAGATCCACATCGAGAGGAACGCGGTAGCGACCATGAACCCGAGCACCAGGCGCCTCGGGCTCGTCCCCACGAGACGTATGATATGCAACGCGATCCGCCGGTGCAGGCCCCACCGCTGCATCGACATAGCGATGATGAACCCCCCGAGGAAGAGGAAGATCACCTCGTTGCCGTATGATTCCGCCACCTTCACCGGCGAGAGAACCCCGAGCACCGGGAAGAGAACCAGCGGAAGCAGGGCGGTCGCCTCGAGGGGGATGACGCCCGTGACCCAGAGGAGAACCATCAGGATGGTCACTGCCGCGACGGCTTTGCCCTCGGGCGCGAGGACGGTGGGATCGACGGGAATCGCCAGAACCACGAAGAAGACGAGGATTGATGCGATGATGAAGGCGACCCTGCTCATTATCAGAAATTGGAGAAGAAATTATTTAAGTGTAAGGAATCGAATTCCAGCACATTTAAAAGATTATAACAGAATTAGAGCATATTAAACACCGCTTTGCCGTTACAGGGCGATCGGAGTGCAGCCGGAACCGGTTCCGACGGGGATGAGTCGTCGCGCCACCGTACCAACCTATATCAGCAGAATCAGCCATACGGAATACCATGACACCAGAGTGGATCCGCAGGCGAGGCCCCGTCATCCTCCTCGCCGTCTGCATCATCGCCCTCTGTGTGGGGCAGGCCGGAGCCCGCGGGCCGACTGTCCGCGACATCCAGCCTCACGATGCGATCTTCGTCTACGAAGAGGGGCTCGACCTCTCGCAACTCCGTAACGCGACCACGAATAACCCCGTCACGGAGCTGCGGCGATATCAGGACGACAGACCCGACCGGGGAGTCGAGAGAAGCATCCCGGTCGCCGACGACACGAACTTCGAGGTGCAGGAGTTCCAGGTGCGGGAAGACTACGGAACCTACTACGCCTTCAACCCCACGGACGGGGCGACGACACAGGTCATGATCCGCGAACCGATGCTCTTCCTCGACGTGGTGCTCGCGAACCCCTACCACAACGAGCCGCTGGAAGGGCTGACCGTCTCCCCGAACACCCGGATAGCGTTCAGGGTCTCCGCTCCCGACGTCGGGGCGTACTACCAGGCGGCCGGGGTCTACCCGGCGACGATCGATATCCTGCTCACCACGCCGGGCGGCGCCGAGACGACGAGGATCGGCGGGGTCAACCTGGCCGGGCTGAACGTCAGTTCCACCCGGTTCTACACCGACGACTCCGGCAGACCCGGCGCGATTCGGCTTGGGGATATCGGCGAACCGGGAACCTACTCCGTCAGGGCGGTATGGAGGACGCCGGCCGGGTTTGACGGCAGTGCTCCCGACTCCGAACCGGTGACGTTCACGGTAGCAAACCGCGTCGGGGTGGATACGACGCCGACGCCCACCGCAACCGTGACGGCCACGCCGACGGCAACTCCGGCGCCGACCACCGCACCTCAAACAACCGTGCCCACGACCGAACCGACAATGACGCCGACGCCCACCGCGACGGCGGAACCGGCAACCCCGACACCGACCGCAGCGCCGCTCCCGGCCGCCCTGGCCGTAGCGGCGGTCGGGTTCGCCCTGGCGCTCGCCGGCAGGCGGCGGTAAAAGATCAGCAGAACCGGCAGCCGCAGCCGCCGGCCGCGTCCCTGATGCGGCGGAGGGCGGCCGCCGCCCATCTTGCGACGCCCGGATCGGCATCCTCGAGCGCCTCCATGAGCGCCGGAGCCGCTTCGGCATCTCCGATCATCCCGAGGGTGTAGGCCGCCCACATCCGGAGGCGGGGCTCGGGATCGTCGAGCGCGGAAAGAAGCGGCGGAAGGGCGTCCCGCCCGAGGGCGGCGAGCTCCGCCGCAGCCGTCATCCGGTCGGCAGTCTCTCCGTCGCGGAGAGTCCGGATCAGCGCATCCGTTCCGTCCGTCACGGGGACGTCTTCTCCTCTTCCGGCTCCTCGTCACCCGTAGCCAGGATCTCGTCGAGACCCACGTAGATCGGGAAGACCTCGTGGACACCCGCGAGCAGGAAGACCTTGTAGACATCGGGCTGGAGCGAGCAGAGCGCCATCTCTCCATCCACCCTCCTCAGAGCGCGGAACTTTCCGAGCAGCACCCTGAGACCGCTGCTGCTCATGTAGGCCGCCTTCTCCAGGTTCACGAGCACCCGTTTCCCACCCCGCGCCAGCACTCCGGTGATTGCCGTATCCAGGCGCTCTGCCGATTCCGCATCGATTCTGCCGTCAACCGAGACGATTGCCGTATCGTCCCGCTCACTGACCGTTACGTCCATGATTTTTATCGGCGTGAAGAGGGGAAAAGCACTCGCTTTTTCACCGGGGCCTGCACCACAGTTACGCTTTTTGAAAAAAGAGGTCAGTGAGTCTGCCGGTAGTAATCCCACGCGTCGATAACGGTCCCGTTTGCAAAGATGCAGACGCCGTACTCGCTGCCGTCGGGGTTCTTCCGGATCTCGTAGGTGTGCCCCTGCTCGATGCACCAGACCGCGGCCGGGTTCGCGATGCCGACGTTCCCGCCGCACGCGGCGGAGATCCACGGGACGGCGATGACTTCGACCGGGGTTCCCCACTGCTGGATGGTCATGGTGTCGCGGGCGACTTCCCCGACGAAGGTGAGCCGCAGCCCGTCGACGCGGTAGGTCTCGGCGAGATCGAGCGGGAGGTAGCGCTCCCCGTCGTCGGCGACGATCCCGTAAAATCCGCCCTCGAGGTCGATATAGGTGACCGTCCCGGTCTTTGCGACGTAGGTCGCGTTCCCTGCCCTCTCGATGGCGATGACTTCAACGGGGGTGCCCCACTGCTGGATGGTCATGGTGTTCTCCTTGATCCGGGCGACGAACGTCACGTTCGTGCCGTCAGCCTGCCAAGACTCGTTCAGGTCGAGCGGGAGGTAGTTGCCGTCGTCGGCGACGAGGCCGTAGAACCCACCCTCGAGATCGATGTAGGTGACCGTGGCGTTCCCGGAGACGAGAAGGACGCCTTCAACCAGTTCGATCGACCGGATCTCCACAGGAATTCCCCACATCCCGATCCCCGCGGCATCGTCCTGCACATCGGCGCTGAACTGCACTAAAAGACCGTCCTGCCGGTACTCCGCCGGAAGGTTTCCGGGCAGGAATTTCCTGCCGTCGTCGGTGACGAGGCCGTAGAACCCGCCCTCGAGGTCGATGTAGGTGACCGTAGCGTTCGCCGCGACCGTCCGGCGGGTGTCGCCCGCCGCGATCTCGACTATCTCGACCGGCGTCCCCCACTGCTGGATGGTTGCCGTCTCGCTCGCGGGTTCGACGGCGAACGCGACACGGAGGCCGTCCTGCCGGCATTCTGTCGGGAGGTCGGCGGGGAGGTAGCGCTCGCCGTCATCGGCGACGATCCCGTAGAACCCGCCTTCAAGATCGACGAACGTGATCGTGCCGTTCCCGGAGATGCGAACGGCCGGCTCGTCCTCTCCTCCGGCAGCCATGCACCCGCATGCAGCGACAGCCCCGAAGAGAACGCAGAAGATTACCAGGTAGTTCGGATAGGATCCCGTCATAGGCTTCAACAGAAATACATTACCCGGTCAGAGGTAAGTAGGTTTCCTTAACTACGAACAAATTCGGACTTATTTGACGGGAAAGCCATGTATCGGGTGAAAAAAGGATCGAAGAAGAGCGTCAGCGCCCCCCGACGCCGCCGCCCCCAAAGCCGCCGCCACCGCCGAACGACCCGCCGCCACCGAACCCGCCGCTGCCGCCGCCGCTCGACGGCGGGGAGTAGAGGACGATCGGGGCAAAGATCACCGGCATGTTCGAGTAGAGGGGCACCCCGACGTCGGGGAGGTTGATACGCAGGTTCTTCATCGCCTCCTCCACCTTATCGCCGAGGCCGAGCGCCGTCCCGTAGACCAGCCACTCCCCCCACATCGAGAGGTCGGCGGGGGAATACTGCCGGATCAGCGCGAGATCCGAGAGGAAGTAGGAGAACGCGTCCCACTCGAGTTTCTCCTTGTAATGATCACCCTTCCAGAACCCAAAGAGCGTCGAGGGGTAGAGGGCCGCGATCCCGACCTGGACCGCGGCGACGAAGGAGAGGATACCCGCCGGGATCAGGAGATAAGCCGCTCCCGGCGCGAAGATGAACGCGAGGATGGCAAGCCCGCACGGGATGGCACCGAGGAAGACGAGCGGGAGGATCATCGTCCGGCCGTCCTTGATATACCGGTGGGCGAGCGAGGCGTCCACGTCCCGGGTCAGGCCGGCAAGAGACTGCTGGTACTGCACGATCCGGTGCTGGTAGCCGGGGCTCCGCCGGGCGGTCTTGGCGAGCTCCTCGAGTTCGGCGGTGTCCACGACGTGATCGTCGGCGATATTGCCGAGGAAGTTGAGCACCCGCTGCTCGTAGGGATCGGTCGATTCTCCCGAGACGATCCTGACCGTGACGCCTTTGCCGTCCGGCTTCTCCGTCACCACGATCTTCTTCTGCCGGTGAAGATCGAGGAGCGTCGCGTAGAACCCGTCTTCATCGAAATCAAGTGCGTCGCCCTTGAAGAGGAGGTTCACCTGCCAGGGCTTGAGCACGGTGTTCGGCGTGAAACTCAGGTACTCCGGCACGGTAAACTCTTTCTCCCTGCCGTAGCGGAGGTAGACGCCGAGAAGAATGAACGGCATCGCGAGGACGAGGACGGTCGCAAGGACGTAGAGGATGTTCGCCGCTGCATAGAGGACCGGAGGCCAGCGGTGAGCGTCGGCCGTCTGCTGCCGCACCTCCGGGACATATTCGGGGAACCCCTCGATCCCTTCCATGAAGACGGGATCGAGGATCATCTCGATATTCAGCGCGTCGTCCTGCGGGGCGGCCCCCGTGACGACGACGGACTCCGCCGTCCGCTCGACCTCAAGGGTCGGGGGATACGTGTAGACCTCCTCGATCTGCCCGGCGAACGGCAGCGTGATCCGGAGGTTGCGGAAGGAGACGTGCTCGTCCACGAGTTTCAGGTTCAGGTGCGCCCATTCCTCGTCATACTCGATCGGCGGCCGGACGATGTAGCGGTACTCCACCGTGTAGGTGCCCGGGGCGAAGTAGCCGGGGTTGTAGAGGCCCACCTCGCTATCGAACGCAAGGCCCCGGATCGCCGCGATATCGGACGGAGTCGGGTTCCCCGCGGCCATCCGCACCTCTCCCCAGTAATCCTTGACGTAGCCGAGGGTTCCGGGCGGGGCGGTCATTCCGACAAACTCGATATGCGGCCGATCGATTGCGGAAAAAGCAAGCGGCGCGTCCCAGTAACGGAAGAGCATCCGGTACTCGCCCGCGGCGCGGACATCGTAGGTGTAGCGCTCGATCAGGGTTCCGTTCTCGTAAAAGACCACATCGTAGTGCTCGACCTCCAGGCTCCCCCGGAAGAGGGCGGGGAGCGCGTTCGCTCCGACGACCGCCAGCACCCCGACAATCAGGGTGACGGCGAGGAGGGTGAGAATCTGCTGCCGCTCGGTTATCCGCATGATTTATCAGAACGCTATCGTCGGGACCCGTTCGATCTCCTCACCGAACTCCAGGTACTCGAGTTTCTGGAAGCCCATGACGCCGGCGATCAGGTTCGAGGGAACCGTGTCGGTCATGGTGTTGTACTGCTGGGCGATGTTGTTGTAGGTGTAGCGGTGCCGGGCGATCTCGTCCTCGACACCCTGGATCGCACCCATCAGGTTCTGCACCGTCTGGGAGGTCTTGAGATCGGGGTAGTTCTCCGCGACGGCGAGCAGCCGCCCGAGAACCGAGCGGGACTCGCGTTCGAGTTCGTTCAGGTCGCCCGGACCGGCGCTGCCGACGCGCGCGCGCATCTCGGTCACCCCGGTCAGGGTCTCCTTCTCGAAGGTTGCGTAACTCTTCACCGCGCCGAGGAGCTGCTCGATCATGTCCAGCCGCTTCTTCATCGCGACCTTCACCTGCCCGACCGTCGCTTCGGCGGAGTTTTTGAGGGAGAAGAACCGGTTGTAGATGCCGACTGCCGCCGCCACGATGCCGATGACGATCAGCACCACGACGACGATAAGGACAAGGGAGATGATGTCCAATGTTGTCACCATTACTCTATGTGCCCCGCGGCGTATTTAAGGAGTGACCCTTGAAACAGCACGGGGGAGCGAAAAAAACCGATACGGAAGGGATTGGGCGGTTCCCCGCTTTGACCGCGTTTCCACGATAAAACGGCTACTCGGCGATCTCCTCGCCGGAACTCACCATCGCCACGACGTTGCCGTCCGCGTCCCGCAGAAGGGCGTTGTGCCAGAGGATCGGCCGCTCCCGCCCGTCCCGCGTGACGACCGGACTCTCCTCGAACGGCGGAGGCTCGGCACCGCAGGCCACGAGACGACTGAAACTCTGCGCGAGCCGCTTCCGCAGCCGCTCGGGGACGACCGTCTCAAACCAGTTCTTTCCTGCGAGATCTCTCTCGGTGTATCCCAGGATCTCGCTCGCCTTCCGGTTGACGAGGTCGATGGTGCCGTCCGCCCGGATCACCGCGATCACCACGCCCGCCGCCTCCAGGTACCCCTGCGCCCGGTCGCGCTCGGCGATCAGGAGAACCTCCGCGGCTGCGCGATCGGTAACGTCCTCGGCGATCCCGAGCATGTACTTCAGCATGCCCCGTGAGCTGAAGATCGGGATCTTCTTCACGGAGAGCGTCCGCCCGCCCCCGATCCGGATCTCTTTCTCAAGGGTGGCCGCCCGCTCCACCAGTTCCCGGTCTCCGTCGGCGAAGAAAGCCGCCATCTCCGGCGGGAAGATCTCCGCAGCCTGTCTTCCCGTCATCTCCTCCTGCGTCAACCCAAGGAACGTCTCGGCGGCCTTATTCGAGAAGACGAAGGTGTTTCCCTCCACCTCCCGAACGAAGACCATGCTCGGGATGTTGTTGACCACCGAGTAGAGGAACGACTTCCACTGGCCCACCCGCTTTGCGGCACGCGCCCGTTCGGTGACGTCGCGGCAGACCATCCGGTAGCCGGTGAAGTCGCCGATCACGTCGTAGACCGGCGTTGCGCTCACCTCGAGGACGACGGGGCTCCCGTCCCGATGGAGCATCGTCCATTCGAAGAGAACCCCCGGTCTCGGTTCGGCTAAAAGTGCGGCAAACTGTTCCCGAACCGGCTCCGCCTTCTCCGGGGGCATGAAGTCGCAGGGTGTCTTTCGGAGCATCTCTTCAGGTGCGTAGCCGAGGATCTCCCGGCTTTTCGGGCTGACATAGGTGAACGTGCAGATCTCGTCGACGTTCAGGATAAGGTCGCTGATGTTCTCGACGAGGCTCCTAAAGAGGAGCTCGCTCTCGCGCAGGGCCTCCTCCGCCCGCCGTCCCTCGGTGATCTCCTCGAGGATGATGGTGACGCCCGGCGCTCCGTCGTTGAAGACGGTGGGGAGGAACTTGATCCTGAAGAAGAGTTCCTCGTCGTGACGCAGGAACCGGAGTTCTTCGGTGACCTCGCGGCCGCCCAGGGCGTCGGTGATCCGGCTCCGTATCAGCGGGTGATCGAACGCGGCGAGCGGCGACGTCTCGATGGAGTTCCCGATGATGTCATCCCGCTCCCTCCCTGAAAACGAACAGACGGCATCGTTCGCCTGGACGATCCGGCGGTCCCGGTCGAGCACCAGCACGAGATCCGACGAGAAGTTGAGCATGGCGGCGATGGGAACCCTCTGCGAGAGGTAGAAGACCTTGGCCTTCCCGTAGGTCTCCATCTCTACCTGGCCCGATACCAGGAGGACATCGAGGTACCGGGAGACGGTGTTTCGATTGATCCCGACGGCGGCGGCAAGATCGGAGACCGACATGCCACGCGGGTGCTCTTTTAAGGCCCGGAGCAGGAGAGAGAGTGCGTCGGTAGTGGGATCCATGTGAAAAGAGTGTTTCGTGCCGGGAGATATAGCGTTTTGCAGTGCTGCATGCTATGTCGCTACACGCAACGCCACACATCAATGCAAGGCAATGGCCGAAAACAATAAATATCCCCCCGATCAACATATGATCCCCAGAGTCGAGAGACGGGGAATCTCTCCGACAAACCGGATCGCGCAGGCACAGCGGTCCGGGCCGGGCCGGCACAGGAACGGCTGGGATCGGTGAACGGAACATTCACCACGCAGACTGCATCAACGTCACGATGCACCGGAAGAGACCCGGTGCACACAGGCACACCTCTCTAGAACACTCATACCGGCACGGTGAACTGCGGCACCGGGGCGGGCGGCACAACCGCCCCGAAACCTCCCCGCAGACACCGGATGGTTATCACACACCCGATAATATCCCTTTTTTTGTTCTCTTCCTCTAAGACGCCCGAAAACAGAGAGCAACATCTATCTTTCATCAGAACAAAAAACTCATCAAATGAGCGGACACGTTGAGATCACCGAGAGACGGGCCAGCAATGTCGATATCATCGCGGTGAAAGGGCGGCTGGACGCAGGCTCCTCGGAGACGGTACAGGAGCGGATCAACAAGGTGCTCGACGCCGGAGGGAGAAACCTCCTCGTCAACCTCTGTGACCTCGACTACATCAGCAGTTCCGGGCTCCGGGTGCTGCTTGCCGCGCTGAAGCGGCTGAAGGCCGACGGTGGCACATTCCGGATCGCCTGCGCACAGCCGCAGATCCTCGAGGTCTTCACCATGGCGGGGTTCCACCGGATCTTCTCGCTCTCTCCCGACGAGGCAACCGCACTTGCCGGATTTCCAGCGGAGTCCTGAGCGGCACCACGGGCGGTAGACCGGCATGGCGTTCTCCGGCTTCGGCGATATGTTCTTCGTGCTCCTGCAGATGATCTGCGTCATCATCGTGGTCGCCTACCTGATCACACGGACGAAGTCGTTTACGCAGGTGCTCAACGGGATCTTCACCTGGAAGGGCCAGGTGACCCTCATCCTCCTCTTCGGAGCGCTCTCCATCTACGGCACCGAGAGCGGCATCACCATCCTCGGGGCCACGGCAAACGTCCGCGACCTCGGCCCCATGGTCGGCGGGCTCGCCTGCGGGCCGGTGGTGGGGCTCGGCGCCGGTCTGATCGGCGCAGCATACCGCTTCTCCCTCGGGGGGTTCACCGCCGTCCCGTGTGCAACCGCGACCATCCTCGCGGGGCTCTTCGGGGGGCTGATCTTCCTCCTTGCCGGCCGCAGATTCATCGGGATGCACGGCGCAGTCCTCTTCGCCGTCGGGATGGAGGCGCTCCACATGGGGATCACCCTCCTCCTCTGCCGGCCCTTCGAGCAGGCGCTCGGGGTCGTTGAGGGAGTGGCCGTCCCGATGATCATCGCCAATGCCACCGGGGTCTTCATCTTCGCGTTCATCATCGGGAATCTGATCGCCGAGCGGCAGACGAAGGATGAGCGCGACTCCTTCCTCTCGGAACTCGAGCGTAAAAAGGCCGAACTGAAGATCGCGCACGATATCCAGATGAGTTTCCTCCCCGAACGGCTGCCGGAAGTTCCGGGCTTCGAACTCGCCGCCCTCTCGCTCCCGGCAAAGGAGGTCGGCGGGGACTTCTACGACGCGATCCCCCTTCCCGGCGGCCGGACAGCCTTTGTCATAGCCGACGTCTCGGGAAAAGGCGTCCCGGCGGCGCTCTTTATGGCGCTCTCGCGGACGGTGCTGCGGGCGAACTCGCTGATCCCGCGGAGTGCCCGCGACGCCGTCACCGAGGCCAATATGCTGATAGCCGAGGACGCGAAGTCCGGGATGTTCGTCACCCTCTTCTACGCGGTCGCCGACCCGGGCAAGAAGACACTCACCTACGTCAACGCGGGGCACAACCCGCCGCTCCTCTTCCGGCCGGGCAGCGGCCGGCCCACAGGGCTGAAAGGAACCGGGATCATCCTCGGGGTCATGCCGGAGGCCGAGTACGGCGAGGAGACGATCCATCTTGTGAGCGGCGACCTCGTCCTCCTCTACACCGACGGCGTCACCGAGGCGATCAACCCCGATGAAGAGCAGTTCGGGGAGGAGCGGCTGATAGAGACCGTCTCGGCCTCTCTTGACCTGCCGCCGGCCGAGATCGTCGAGAGAGTCCGCGACGCGGTCATGGCGTTCTCGGGCGACGAGCCGCAGTTCGATGACCTGACCCTCATGATTCTCCGGGTGATCTGATGGCGGAACTCACCGTGCGGGCGGAACTCGGCGCACTCACGGCGATCGCCGACTTCCTCGCGAAGACGCTCGCCGGATGCGGCGACGAGCTCGTCTTTGCGATCCAGCTTGCCGTCGACGAAGCCTGCAGCAATATTGTCCTTTACGGGTATCCCGGGGAGCCGGGATCGATCACGATCGCCTGCACCGCGGACGACGACACCGTCCGCGTGACGATCACCGACGACGGCGTCCCCTTCGACCCGCTCACCGCCCCGCCGCCGCCTCTCGACGTTCCCGTGGAAGAGCGGCCGATCGGGGGGCTCGGGATCCACTTCATCCGGACGGTGACGGACAGCGTGGCCTACGCCCGCGAAGGTGAGAGGAACGTCCTCTCGATGGAGAAGAAGCGGCCGGCGTCACCTTGAGGCCAGGAGCGGCGACCCGAGCGCCCGGGGGAGATCCACTTTTCTCGTGACCACGACCGCGGACTCTTCGAGCATCAGGTTGACCCGCTCGTGATGCCCGGCAATCCGGAAGTCGGTGCGGAGCGCGACGACCTTCTTTCCAAGGCCATACGCGTACCCCATCTCCCACGAGGTTCCGGAATCGGCGTCCGCGCCGTCGATGACGGCGACGACGGTATCGATCTCGCGGAGCACCGCGGTGTGCTGAGCAAAGATGGCCAGGTGCTCCTCCCGGCACCGGGTGTGGCTCGTGTCACCCACCTCCTGGGGGAGGTAGACGTCGAAGAGGTGCGCTTCGAGGAGGTCGCGGAGCGCAAGGTTGTAGGCCACCTCAGCCTCCGAGAAGAGCGGGGCGGCGAGGTAGACCCGGTAGCGGGCGAACTCCTTCACGTCGATCGCCGGGATATCCGGGAACCTGGCGAGAAACGCCCCGCGCCCGGGCTGTTTCTCCGACGAGTAGTAGGTGGCGTTCACCCCGCAGGTCGGGGAGGAGTCCACCCCGACGATGGCGATGGGCGGCTCCCCGCGTTCCCGTATCGCGGCACGGACCTCTGATTCGAGCCCATCAAGGAGCGCGGCAAACTCGTCGGTCGCGAGCCGCTCGACGAACGAACCCGGCGGGCGGTCGGCGCCGAGGTAGATCGTCTCCGGGCAGGGGAGTGGGACCATCTCGATCGAGAAGCGCCGGCACCGCTCTACAGCCCGGCCAAAATAGCGCAGGTCCTCATCGGTCGTTATCCCGCGGGCGCGGCACCCGGGGTTCTGGATGCAGGGAGCGACGAGCACGTACATTGATAGTACCTCGACGGCGTACCATAACAAGACAGATGATACCGCTCTACGCCTACCGGGACGATACCTGCGACCCCCGGAAATGCACGGTGAAGAAACTCGCCCGGCGCGGGCTTGCCCGGATCGCAACAAGCATCGCAAAGATCCCCCGTCAGACCCTCCTCCTCGACCCGACGGCAGAGCAAGCGGTCTCCCCCCCCGACCGGAACCTCCCCTCGATAACAGCGCTCGACTGCTCCTGGGAGGTGCTCGATACCGGGGCGGTCGCCTCCTGGCGCAACCGCCGGGCGCTCCCCTTCCTGGTGGCCGCAAACCCGGTGAACTTCGGCCGCCCGTTCCGGCTCACCTCGGTGGAGGCGATGGCCGCAACCCTCTACATCCTCGGCGAGAAGGAGCAGGCGCATGACGTTCTCGCCCCGTTCGGGTGGGGGCTCCGGTTCCTCGAGGTGAACGCCGACCCCCTCGAGGACTACTCGCGGGCAAAGGACAGCGCCGAGGTCGTCGCTATTCAGGCGCTGTATATGTAGCCGGAACCCCGGCGCTCGGGAAGAAGAACCGGCCGGTCAACGTCGTATCGGTGATGGTTGCGGCAGGGGAGGAAGACCGCCGGATCCGGGTTCTCATGGAAGAGACCGGGACGCTCGGGGTGCGGGTGCACGAGTTTCGGAAGGTGGTGGCCGTCCGGGAGAAGGAGACGGTGCCGGTCAGTCTCGGCGGCAGGGTGTACCCTATCCGGGTGAAGAACTCGACCGTGAACGGCCGCGTAATCGCAGAGAAATCCGAATACGACGACCTCTCCGCGATCGCACGGGAAGAGGGCATTCCCCTCAGGTTCGTGGACGAGGAGGTCAGGCTACGCATATCGGAATGGAAAAGAGAACGCGCCACCATTAGAGGGGGTGCAGGGGGTGGATGCCCACCCGACCACCCAAACGCGGCAAATACCGCACGCGACGAGTGAGTTCGAGCACATCCCTCCGGGACGTGCCCCACTCGCGTCTACAGTTCTCTCATGTCACCGGGGTAATAGTTCCCCAAGATATTAGATGATGCATGCGATATTTATACAATTCTATTTCGTATCGGCGATCAGCCCCCGTTTTTGCCTCGATTCGCCAAAAACCTTTTGAGCCGGGCGACGTTCCGGGAAAAGTTCCCACAAAGCGGCTCCAGATAGCGAAAAAAAGGATATTTCGACACCATTCGAGGGAGACGATCGTTCTCCGCCTTCACCCGCGAGACCCCTGCCCGAGAAGGCGCATCATCACTCCCGCATCCTCGAAGATCGCATGATCGCTGTTGAAGAAGGTGTGCACCCGCTCCTGATCTCTCCCGGGCCCGTCCCTGATACCCACGAGTTCATCCCCCGTGTGGTCTGCCGGTACAGGCCTTGCCGACCGCAGCCGAAGGCACTCCGGAGACCGGCAGGGGCGGCCATTACGCCTCCTTTCACCAACAATCCTGTGAAAATAGAGTATATTTAATAATTCTCCAGTATAACTCCGGTTATGCGCATACCTGCATATATTGCCGCCCTTCTCATCACCGTCGCGGTGCTCGGGGCAGGCTGCACGGAAGAGAACCGGCCCCCTGTAGGGGAGGACGGGGAGGCAGTTCTTCTAGAGGCCGTCGCCGGGATAAACGGTGAACTCGCGTCGGTAAGAGCCTCGGCAGGCGAGAGTGCACGGGTACTCGGCGAGGCCGGGCTCACGAGCGCCGCCGGGAAGGAGGCGGTGCAGCAGGCGATGCTGAACCACCCCTATACGGAGTCGACCCTGGTGGTGACGAACGACGGCATCGTGGCCATGGCCGTGCCCGATAACTACGCCGACACGGTAGAGAGCGACATCTCGTCCCACCCGGAGACCGCGCGAGCGGTGCGGGAGCAGGTGCCGCTCGTAAGCGGGGTCTTCCCGCTTAAAGAGGGATACGCCGGGGTTGCCCAGAGTCATCCCATCTTCGGGAAGGGAGGGGAGTACCTCGGGTTCGTGAGTATCGCATACCGTCCCGACGCCCTCATCGGCCGGATGGTTGCGCCCCTGACGAACGCCACCCCGTACGATATCTGGGTGACGCAGACCGACGGGCGGGTTATCTACGACACGACGCCCGAAGAGATCGGGAAGAACCTCTTCTCGGATCCTGCATACCAGTCCCCGACCCTCCAGAGGGTCTTCTCCCGAATCGTCACCGAACCCTCGGGATCGCTCGAGTACTCGTTCTGGGACCGGAACTGGGAGCGGAACGTGACGAAGGAAGCAGTATGGGGAACCGCCGGCATCGACGGGGCGGAGTGGCGCGTCGTCGTCACCCGGAGCCCTGGTGCGGAAGAGGTGCCGACCGCAGCCGGCGAAAGGCCGCCTGTGGCGGATGCCGACGACGAGATGAAGGCCTTTGTCGCCGAGGCGGCTCTCTATGCACGTGAGCACGGACGCACCGAAGCCATTTCCGCCTTCAACGACCCGGACGGCGATTTCGTCAGGGACGAGCTCTACATCTTCGCCTACGACATGAACGGCACCGTTCTCGCCCTCCCCTTCCAGCAGGGGTTCATCGGCACCAATCGCAGCGAGGTGCACGACTCGAGCGGGGTTGCCTACATCGCCGGGATGAGCAGGCTTGCAGCGGAAGGCGGCGGCAGCATCTGTTATCTCTACCCGAACCCTGCGCGGGAGTACGCCGAAGAGCTCAAACTCGGCTACGTCCTCCCCGTGGACGAGACCTGGTTCGTCGGCTCAGGAACTTACATCCCCGCGGTCGGGACTGAATTCGACACGGAGGTCAGGGAGACGCTCGTGCAGCGGGTGAAGGCTGCACGGGACTACGCGCAGGAGCACGGAAAAGAGGCGGCGTGCGCCGCGTTCAACGACCTCTCCGGCGACTTTGCCGACGGCGGAGCGTATATCTTCGCCTATAGAACGGATGGAATGACACTCGCCCTCCCGTACCAGCCGGAATACATCGGGGAGAACCGTTTCGACCTCGAAGACCGGTACGGTGTCCGGGTGATCCTGCTCGAGACCGTCGCCGCAGAGAGCGGAGGCGGGTTCGTCTATATCACCTACTATAACCCCGAGACCGGGCTCGACGAGTTGAAACTCTGCTACGTGGCCCCGGTTGACGAAGAGTGGTTCGTCGGCTCGGGCGTATACGCCGGGGCGTAACCGGAACCTTCCTTTTTTTTATCGCCTAATAAAACCCGGGCACCAGAACGTAGAGCGCCCAGCCCATGTGCTCGCGGCCGTAGCCGAAGTACTCGTCCTGGATGCGATGGAGGTAATCGACCATGAAGTCGCGGTCGGGGTGATCGGGGTGCTCGCCGAGCCAGGAGAGGATCGACTGCCAGATCCCCGACTCGTAGCGATCCCAGTCGTCCGCGCTCGACCGGACGACGGCGGCAATGTCGAACCCGGCATCCCGCACAATACCGAGGAGTTCGTACTCGGTCGGGATCTCGGGCCACTCCCGGGCAAAATCAGGTGGGACGCGGCTGGATTGCCAGTAACGGTCGCCGATAACGATGGTTCCCTCGTCGTGAACCAGGTCGATGAGAGCATCGAGCGTCGCCGAAAACCCGCCCCGGATGTGAGACGCACCGATCGAGGCGGCGCAGTCGAACGGTTCGTCGGGGACGTAACTACGGGCATCCATACACCGGACGGCCAGCCGGCCGCCGAGCCCCGCAGCCCGGAACGTCTCCTCCGCACGCCGGCAGGCATCTTCCCGGGTCTCGACACCAAGGCCGGATATCCCGTACTCGCGCCCCCAGAGGGCGAGGATCGTGCCGTTCCCACACCCGACCTCCACGACGCGGGAGCCCTCCCGGAGCCCCGCAGCCCGCCCGGCGGCGAGCACCTTCTCCGGGGTAGTCGGGTTCATGATCGCGAGCGTTCCCTGCGTTATACTGACGAGTTCGTTGATCTCCATCGATGATGCACCCCGGACTGCCGGACTGTTGCGTACATGATGTGCCTTTCGCCCATAATAACCCGTGTACACCACCCTGCTTTCCTTGATCGGCGGTCCGGGGGGAGGCATCCGGGCGACCGTAACCACCGGTTCATCCCGGAAAGGAGGGGGGCGCTTCATAAGGGGTTGCAGCCCCACAGAGGGAGAGACATTTTATATAATGATGAAGTGTTCCGCCTGGGTGTGGTATGCAGCCGGAGCGGGACATCCCCGGGAGAGTCCTGCGGACTCTCAGGTTCCGGCCGAAGGGCATGACGATCACCGAGATCGCGAAGGCCCTCGGAGCAAACCGGAACTCGGTCTCGAAACATCTCGAGGTGATGCAGGCGGCGGGCCAGGTCGAGGCACGGCTCGTCGGCAACGCCAAGGTCTATTCCATCGCGCAACGCGTGCCACTCTCGGCGTTCCTCTGCTTCACGAAGAACCTGATCCTGGTCATCGACGCCGACCTCACGATCGTCCAGGCGAACGACCAGTGCCTCAGGCGTTTCGGGCGTGCTAAAGACGAGATCATCGGGCAGAACATTCACGAGATGACGCTTCCCGTCGTCTCATCCCCCGAAGCCCTCGCCGTCGTCGAGGGGCTCGAGCGGGAGCAGGTGATCGCCGACATCTCCCACCGGCGGGACGACGGTGGGGTGGTCTTCTACCAGATGCAGGCGATCCCGACGACATTCGAGGACGGGGAGAAGGGCTGCACGATCGTGCTCGAGGATATCACCGAGCGGAAGCAGTACCTCCGGAACACATCGTTCCTCGCGCGGACGGCGATCGACCTCGTCGATCTGCAACCGGTGGAGGACATATACCGGTACATCATCGACGGGCTTGCGGAACTCGCGCCGGGAGCGTTTGCTTACTTCTTCTCCTACGATGAGGCCGACCGGCATTTCGTCATCCGGGCGGTCGCGGGCGAGGGATTCCGGGAAGGGCTCACGGAACTCCTGGGACGGGACCCCGTCGGCCTGGCGCTCCCGATCATCCGGATCTTCGACGCCCCCTATCACCAGACTCCCCTCTCAATGCGTGGCCTCCAGGAGTTCGTCCTCCGTCCCGAGCCGTCATCGTGGTCGTTCTACGACCTCTGCTTCAGAGGTATTCCCGAAGAAGTCTGCGATGCACTCCTCACCCGGTTCGATATCGCGAAGCTCTGTGTCATGGGGCTGGTCTGGCAGGAGGAGATCTTCGGGATGGCCGGGATCTTCCTCCCCCCGGGAAGGGATCTTGAGAACCGCGAGACGATCGAGTCGTTCATCCGGCAGGCCTCGATCGCCCTCGCCCGGCGGCAGACCGCCGAGCGGCTCAAGAGAAGCGAGGCCCGATTCCGGGGGATGGTCGACTCGTCACCCTTCGGGGTCGCGCTCATCGACCGCGAAAGGCGATTTCTCTACGTCAACCGGAGGTTCGTGGAGATCTTCGGCTACGGCCCGGACGAGATGCCCACGGTCACGGAATGGACCCGGCTGATCTTTCCGGATGAAGAAGCCCGGCAGGAGGCACTCGGTGCCTGGCGATCGGATCTCGAACGGTCGGTTCCGGGCCAGGTCAGGCCCCGGACGTTCACCGTCCGGTGCCGGGACGGGTCGAGGAAGACAGTTCTTTCCCGCACCGTCACCCTCTGCGACGGGACAGAGTACTCGACCTGCGAGGATATCACCGAAGAGACGCGGGCCTACCACCTCCTCGTCGCGGATATCGCCGACCTTCGGCGGCGGGAGCAGGAACTTCTCATCAAGGACCGGGCGATAGCCTCCACCCGGCGGGCGGTCGCCCTCCTCGACCCGGGTGGGGTGGTGACCTACGCAAACGACGCCTTCCTGACTCTCTGGGGTTACCCGAACCCTAAAGAAGTTCAGGAATCGCATTTCTCCCGGTTCTGGGAGCGCCCGGATGAGATCAAGGGCATCATCCAGACAGTCATCGACGGCGGATTCTGGCACGGGGAGGTTGCCGGCCTCCGAAACGGCGGCGAGAAGTTCCAGGCCGACCTCCACGGGACGCCGATCGTGGCCGAGGAGGGCAGGGTGATCGGGATGATGGCGGCAGTCACTGCCCGGTAGGGCAGTAATTTGAGAAAACGCGAAACTTTTCGATGGCGACGGGCCGAAGGGCCGGAGCGCGAGCACCGCCAGGTGTGAGGGGCGACGGGCCGAAGGGCCGGAGCGCGAGCACCGCCAGGTGTGAGGGGCGACGGG